>Ga0075433_10003771_pt1 | contig 11729 bp, 10 predicted proteins | sample RhiMethybrSRZTD2_FD_75299 | JGI IMG/M metagenome (GOLD analysis project Ga0075433, IMG submission 75299) | Populus rhizosphere microbial communities from Tennessee, USA - Rhizosphere MetaG P. TD hybrid SRZTD2 | ecosystem: Host-associated > Plants > Roots > Rhizosphere > Soil | place: USA... | reverse complement strand
TTCGCGCTGGCTGGGTGCAAAGCGGCGTCGGTAGTGCCGTCATTCCAAAAATCATGGTCCGCGTGCGGGGGCCGTCCGATGATTCGGCCGACGATGAGCTGCTCGAGTCAAAAAAGATCGGCGATCTCGATGGCCTGCCTTGTCTTAACACGTCGACGGTGCAACCCACGATCCGCATCATTGACGGAAGCAAAAAGCTCGGTCGAATAAAGTACAACATACTGGCGGCTGGACCCGAGCTAGTCATCCCCGAGGTGATGGCCCGGGGCGAGCGGTTACAGGACTGGTGGATCCGCAGCTTGGATCCGTCTTACCGTCAGGTGAGTTTGAGGGACCTCCAAGCGGTCAGTGATCTGTTTGCCATCGCATACGATTCCGGCGTACAACTGGGCGCAGGTCGGCTCCAGGACCAGACTGTGTTGCTGAGCGTATACGATCGCAAGCGAATACTTAGCGGAACAGGCAGGCTCGAGAAACGATATCGACAGGAAGCCTCGAAAATGGTCGATGATCTGCTGCGCGGCTGGCACGACCTAGTGGGACGATGAATCGGCAATGGATGCATGTCAGAGCGAGGAGTATTCTGACGCGTCGCATCACATATAGCTGCAGACCGTGTCAATAGTTCCGGTTTGTCCTTCGATACGGCAGCGCTGCTCGCTGCCTACTCACGATGGTGAGCCACGTGCCCGAGTCGTTTGCTATTCCGCCCTTCGGCGGATATTCAGGAATCCGGTTATCCCGAGTAACGGCCGAAGGCCGTGTAACGAGGGAAGCGCGTATCGAGGGCCACTAGCGAAGTTTCACGCAGTTTGCCCTGAGGAGGAAAGATGAGCACAATAACATTGCCATTGTACTTGTCTCTCTGCTTTCTCCTGACGGCATGCCAGGCGTCGTTGCCAAGGCAGTCCCAGTTCAATCCGAATTCCTACCCGCCACCTCCGCTTGGCTCTGCGGCGGGAAACCAACCTTATGGGATTTATCCCGTTCAGTCACAATCTTCGACCTCCGGGTCGCGACGCACTGAATACATCTGGGAGAAAGCTCTGCAAGGCTTGGCCATGGGCGGCGCTGTTGGCGGGATCTATGGCGCGGGTGGGGGTTTGGTGATTGGCCTACTCACCGGACTCTTCACCGCCAGCGCACAAGAAGCGCAGCTCAACAATCAGATACAGACGGAACAAGCGAAGGATAAAGAGCTCGAAGCCAAGGTTGACGAAGAGCTGGAACGCCAACGAAAACTCGAAAATCTGGTCGGGAGTAGTGTCGCATCCAATGCCGCAGACTCACCATCCCCGACTTCCCCGCAGAACGCCACTGCAGACCCGGTCAAGAGCACGAATCCGCCGGCTAACGAGAAATCACCGCCGGTTGCACTGGCGGCCTTGGAGAAAAAGCTGCCGGCCGGCAGCTCTCTGAGCGCGCCATTTAAAAATGTCGAGGTCAAAGACATCAATGGCGATGGGATCCCGGACCTGTGGATTTATTATAACCCGCTCAAGCCCGGCGAAATCGTCAGACAGGAAGAGTCCACCCACTGGGACGGCAAGGTCGACAGCTGGAGCTATTTCAAGGATGGAAAATTAATTCGACGCGAAGTCGACACCAAGGGCAGCGGGATCGCCGATACGGTTTATTATTACGATAAGGATCAAATCGTCAGAGAGGACCGCGATGAACGCGGTATCGGATACGCCACCCTTCGTGTGTTTTACCAAAACGGCCGCCGGGCCAAAGTGGAAGAGGATAGCAGCGGCAGCGGAAAATTCGATCACTGGATCTACTATGATACGAGCGTTGACGGCGAAGTCGTCTTGAAAGAAGAACGGGATCTCAACGGCGATGGAGTGGTCGATCTCTGGGCCTATTATAAAGATGGTCGGCTCGTGCGAAAGGATGTGAGCGCCGCCGGAATGGAACTATTGTCCAAACAAGATCAAGTTCCGCTATCCCCGCCTGACACGACGAAGTTTTTGCAGCCACAGCCGGTTAAATACGAGCAAACACGAGCCGGAATCCCCTAAACTTGCGACGCACAAATCAATAAGCCGCTCGGATGCGCCGGTGTTTTTCGTGGCGCATCCGGCGCTCTCGCATACAAAACACTTCCGATCGGTCCTGCCGCAATAATCTCGCTTTCCCGCTTATCAGCGCTACCAAAGCTCCGCTTGTAGCCTCGATTCCTGGAACAAAACCGGCCGAGCGTTGAGCGTACGGCGGAGTTTGATGTGAAGGCTTCCGCCATGGACGCTTTTTACTCGGCGAGTGGCCATTGGACCAAGGTCCAATGGCGAAGTTTTTTGCGCCTGATAGCCTCTAAGCCGAAAATCGGACTGTTCAATAAATTGAAGTGACACTGACGGAAAGATGCGGTCAACCGTCTCGCCGGTGCGCGCACGCAGTTGTCGGCGCTCGTCACGGCGTCTGTTGCGCTGCTCACAGTGCTCTTCCTCGCCCCGATTATCGCCCTGATGCCGCAAGCCACTCTTGCGGCGATCGTTATCATTTACTCGATCGGGTTGATCAAGCCGTTGGACTTTCGCCATATTGTGGCTATCCGACGAACAGAGTTCTTTTGGGCCGTGGCCGCTCTCGCCGGTGTCGTCCTACTGGGGACGCTGCAGGGGATCATTGTCGCCATCGTGGTGTCGCTGGTCGCCCTCGCATATCAGACGGCCGACCCGCCGGTCCGCGTGTTGGGGCGCAAACCCGGCACGGATGTATTTCGCGCGCGCTCGCAGGAGCACCCCGAAGACGAGACCTTCCCGGGTTTATCGATGCTTCGGCTCGAGGGGCGCGTCTTCTTCGTGAATGCCGAGCTGCGCGGGCAAGATGAGGGCGCTTGCCGACGAGACAAAGCCGAGGGTCGTAGCGCTCGATTTCAGCGGCGTGCCCGATCTCGAATACACCGCTCTCAAGATGCTGACCGAAGCCGAGAAGAGGCAACGCGAGCGCGGCGTGTCGATCTGGTTGGTGGCGCTCAATCCAGAAGTTCTATCTGTGATTCAGCGGTCACCGCTTGGCAATGTGCTGGGGCGAGAGCGAATGCACTTTAACTTAGAGATGGCGGTCGCGAAGTATCTGGCGGCTCCTGGGAGTGAGAGCCCGCCGTGACAGGGGTCGTCTTTGTTTGATCTCGATTTGGCGCTTCGTTTTGCTGCTGCACTCGGTCTTGGATTACTGCTGGGCCTGGAACGGGAGCGAAAACGCGACGCTGAGCTGTTGTTCGGCGGCATACGAACCTTTGCGCTCATCGCGTTGCTGGGGGCAGTCGGAGCGTTCATCGAACGCGAGCTGGACCAAGGATGGCTTCTTCTTATTACCTTTGTGGCGTTGAGCGCGTTAGTGATCGTCTCCTATGCCACGACGGCGGCGCGCGGCGAGTTGGGAATCACCACTGAAGTCACTGCGTTGCTTGCCTTTATCGTCGGCGCTTTGTGCGGCTGGCAAAAAGTCGGCGTCGCGAGCGTCGCGACCGTTGTTTGTCTGTTGTTGCTTACTTTCAAGGACTTTTTGCATCGCCTGGCGCGGCGTGTCGAGCTCGCCGATGTCGAGGCGACGCTTCAATTCGCCGTCATCAGCGTAATCATTTTGCCGCTGCTGCCCAATCAAAACTTTGGTCCGCCACCCATCGACGTGATCAATCCGTACAAAATCTGGCTCATGGTCGTCTTGATCGCCGGCCTGAACTTCCTCGGCTATTTATTGGTGAAAGTGCTTGGCAGCGAACACGGCCTCGTCCTTACTGGAATTCTCGGTGGTATGGTATCGAGCACGGCCGTGACGTTGAGCTTTTCGCAACGCAGCCGTCAGGAGCCGCCCTTATCATCAGCCTTTGTATTGGCGATCTTGGTTGCCTGGACGGTCATGTTTGTGCGGGTCGTCATCATGGTGGCCCTCGTCAATAGGGACTTGGCGAGAAATCTCGCTCCGGCGCTTGGCTGCATGGCGACAGCCGGGCTGCTGATTTCATTTTTCCTTTGGCAGCACAGCAGAGTGCATGAAACAGGAACTGTTACTGCGGGCGCAAACCCCTTCGAGCTTAGCGAAGCAGTGAAGTTTGGTTTCCTGTTCGGTTTTGTGACAGTCGTTGCCAAAGCTGCCGAGACTTATTTTGGCGCCACAGGTCTCTATCTCGCCGGCGCGCTGGCCGGTCTCACTGACGTGGACGCGATATCGCTGTCGATGGCCAATTTCGCAACGGCGAATCCGGAGAGCGTGATCGTCGCGGCGCGCACCATCGCCATCGCCGTCGTTGCGAATACATTGGTGAAGGCCGGAATGGCTGCATTTATGGGCGCGCCCGCTCTGCGCCGTACAGTTTTACTGGCGACGATATTATTGCTGCTCGCAGCAGGAGGCGGGATATTGGTCGTGTGAGCTGCTACTCCAGATTTGTTTTTGATCCAGCAGATAAAAGCTTAGGAGAAAAGCAGGGCCTAACCGCGCATGAATTACCAATGATCTGGGCTCAACGGTGACATTTCTGGTCTGACGGTCAGATAGGCGCAAACGAAGCCGACGACGGAGCAATGAAGCACCTAGGTTTTTAGCGCAAACCAGTAATCTCGCCCAATGATACAACATTTGCTCTCGCGCTGCGCGAAATCCGCAACAATCTACGATAACGGCTGAGGTTAAACTTACGGGACGCGAACCTCGACGTTGTCAGTAAAGTGACAGACGGTTCCGAAGGGATCATTGTGACGGATCGAGAACTTCGAGAAACCGAAACCGATGAAAATCAGTATCGCGGGTGCAGATTTGATATAAGGCCTCGCGATCTGCAATATCGACCAACGCTCCGCCGCTATGGAAAATAGGTAGGGGCGGAAGGTCTTCGGGCTTTTTCTTAGACCGAAACAACAACCGAAGCGCCGTCTCCACTAGCTCGGACATAGTGCGTCCCTGGCGCATCGCTTCACGCTTGAGTTGACGCATAACAGTGTCGTCAATGTTGAGTCTCGTTTTCATATGGTTATCCATCACAAGTATGGTTATATGGAAATCTGACCCAGGGCTTAATTAGCCACCTGCGACAAGACGCTATCCCACCCCTTTTCAGTGAGATTGTTTCGCATCAGGTCGGCGGCTTGTTAAAAGTAAAATGGTAGCGAATTCCAGTGTGATCGACTCCCTCGTTCTGGATGCAGGAACACCCCAGCGACCCATGCGACATGTGATCAAAGAAAAGGGATACTGCGTGATTTCCCCAGAAATTGGCCCCTATCTCGAGCGAGATGCGTGGTAGAACTCGGGAACCAAATCCACAATCGCCTTCGTGCTTACATTTCATTTCGTCTTTTTTCAGCGCGCCGGTGTGAATCGCCGTGCTGACACCGCCCGCAACCCAAACTCTCTTTGTGAAATCATTGGTGAGATTGTCCAGGAAATTATTGGACAAACTAATTTCCCACGTGTGTCCGAAATAAAAAGCGCTCGTGTCCCCGGTGAAGTTCGGAGTCGCACCGATCATCCAGTAGGGAGAGCCAACCCAACGCCACCATTTCCATTCGGGGCGGCTGAACTCTATTTCCCAGTTGGGGTCAAGTCCGTTTTCTTTGTGATCGCTTATGAACCCTATATCGTGCAAGAGTAGCCCGAACGTAACCCTGCGGACCCACGGTTTGACATCGCCCTGATCGGTGTTCGTGGCTCCGTTTTCCACTCCGAAAGCAGCTCCTGAAAGTTGAAAAGTAAAAACAACGCAACCACAATTCGGGAATTCATTTGAACAGCGAAAGAGAGCATTAGGAAAGCGGTTTTGCCAGGACTTAGTGAGACGTTTTTAATCTCATATCCGAGAGCATGGGCGAACTCAACCTAACGGCTCCATTTTTCTTCAGCTCGGTGCGTGAAAAAATATTCCACCTCCAGAGCCAATTTCTCTAGCACCGCCAATGGCGATACCTGTCTCCGGCTTAGCAATATAACTGCTGATTCTGTTTTATGGTTGTTTGACGGCTGGCAATGGGAGAGCAAGTTCAGCAATCTGCGCGAGAGGTTTTCCGCGATGCTGGTCAGCGCAGATTCGACTGAATGGCCGGGGCAACGCCCAAAGCTCGTTTCCCTGACGCGCTTTATCGTGTAAATCTCTGTGGCAATCATCGTCAAGAGCTCTTTCACTGTGATCATGATGGGTTTCGTTATTTCGAACTGCTGAGCCTATGTCAGAAGCGTTCCAGGTAGCAGGAAAAGTGTGAGCGATTTGATCGCGTGCTTGGCAATCTGGTGAAACAAGCCCGGACCCAATAATCCATGGAACTCGACACGGGATCGACGTCGATGAATGCGGCAACGCCGGAGCTCGATAGGCGCTTAGTGGCCGTTAGCCTTTCGGGCATGGCCATCGACCTCCTCGTGTTTTGGGCGTTGTTCGCTTTAGGCGCCAACGTTGAGGCGTCTCAAATCGCAAGTTTTTTTGCCGGCGCGACCGTTATTCTTGTGCCGAACGCTCACCGAGCCTTGACGCAGGCCGAGCTAACCGCCGTAGCAATTCGACGGATTCTCAACGGCAGATTCGTAGTGGTATTTATCGCCGTGCTGCTGCTCCGCAGCGCCGTCCTCCTACTCCTTATCGAGACTTGGCACTGGCTACCCCAAACCGCCATCATTGTCGCGGTCTTAATCGCCACGGCTTTTTTTCTCGTAGGGGCCGTTTTGTTCGTGTTGCCTGATGCCGATACCAAAGCCAATTCTGCCATCCGTTGGCCGACGATTACGGTCGCTATCGTGGCGTACCTCTTGGTCCTGAAGCTAATCTTCATAAACTCCGTGAATCTCATCCCGGAGGAGGCCTATTATTGGAACTATGCCCGACATTTGGATTGGGGCTACCTCGATCACCCGCCGATGATTGCCTGGCTGATCTGGCTTTCGACTTCCGTGCTGGGCAAATCCGAACTGTCGGTTCGTTTGCCCGCGTACATCTGCTGGATGGTCACCGCCGTCTTCATGTTTCGTCTTACCCTCAATCTCTTTGATCGCCCGGCCGCATTCCGAGCTATCCTCCTTATAGCGGTCCTGCCGATTTATTTCGGAATTGGTTTTTTCATGACGCCGGACGCTCCTCTGTGTGCCGCCTGGGCAGGCTGTCTCTACTTCCTCGAGCGTGCGCTGCTCGCTCGGGACCGTCGAGCCTGGTGGTGGGCTGGTTTGTGCTTAGGGATCGGAATGCTGTCGAAATATACCATCGCGCTCCTCGGTCTGGGGACATTCATTTTTTTAGTCGTTGATAAGCGCTCCCGCGATTGGTTATTCCGTCCCAATCCCTATGTCGCCGCAGTCATCGCACTGATACTCTTTTCGCCGGTGTTGCTGTGGAACGTGGGAAATGACTGGGCATCTTTCGCCTTTCAAGGCTCCAGTCGCTGGTCAGGCAAGTATGTTTTTTCTCTCCACGTGTTGATCGGCTCAATTTTCCTTCTCCTAACGCCCACTGCAGCGCTCGCGATTGTGCAGACGCTGATACCTGAAAGAGCAACTGACTCAGCGAAAACATATGACGGCGAAACCCGAAGACTACGCTTATGGGCGGCCGTATTCACACTAGCGCCTCTGTCCGTGTTTGTGGTGCATAGCCTCTTTGCGCAATCGAAAATGAATTGGACCGCGCCGATCTGGCTTGCGGCGATTCCTTTTGTTGCATGGAACATGGTGGCTCGCTCAGGCGAGCACGAAAGCTCAATGGTCGCGTTCAGCCGACGTCTATGGATGCCGACAGTGATTTCCCTTCTGTTCATTCTTGGCGCCTCCTTTCTCTATCTTTCTCTGGGACTACCCGGCGCGGGTCCCATGACAGGGGAGCGTCTTTTTGGTGAATGGCGAGTAGTGGCGCAGAGAGTCGGGACGATTGAGAAACTGGTCAAGATCGAGACTGGATCTGAGCCGATTATCGTTGGAATGGACAAGAATTTTATCTCCAGCGAGCTGAGCTTCTACTCCGCTCTCAGCAGTGATGGACCTAAACATATCGGAGGCTCTCATTTAGTTGGCCGCGAAAGCCTGATGTGGGCTTTTTGGTTTCCCCCTTCGGCAGCGATTGGTAAAAATTTGCTGATGATCGAATTCAATCGTAACAAGCTGTTGAGTCCGGTATTAGCCGACTATTTTGAGAAAATCAGCGAAGTCCACACAGAAACCTTGGAAAAGTATGGGCGTGTGGTTGGACGTATTTACTGGCGCGTGGGCTATGATTACGGGGGCCGAGCAGCGGGCATGACCAGTCAGCATAACGAGCAGTAGGTGCCGCCTCCGGAAAGAACGCTGCCCAGTTTATTGCGGAATTCCTCCAACTGCGTCTCGTCTTGCCTAGTCACTGAACGTGCGTTGGTCAATACCGCTCAGTTGCGTTGAACCAACCCGGTACGCGGATTTCAGTCCTCTTGCCGTACCGGGACTACGTGACGGTATCGGCCGCCATGTGCACCTATTCGTGCGTTGAAGCCCGGTTTTCCAGCTTGATTTATTTCCAACACGTAGTGACGCGGCGGCAGCCTTTGTGCGCTTGCGAGCCTGTGAGTTTTTGGTCTATATGCAACGAACACGGTTAAAACTGACCTCACAGCTGTTTGTGACCACCGCAGCATGACAGTGAGGTCGCAACAGTACTTTCACTGAAAGGAATCCCTAGATTATGAACTTGAAGGACGTGCTTCGGTATTCGGTTGCCGCGATGCTCGTGCTAGCAGCCGGCTGCACTCATTATTACAGAGTGAGCGATCCCGCCGGAACCAGGCTGTATTACACGACCGACATAGATAAGACCGATACCGGCGCCATCAAGATTAAGGATCAGAAAACTGGTGCGGAGGTCACCTTGCAATCATCGGAAGTCAAGGAAATCTCCCAAGACGAATACGAAGCGGCGCTCAAGGGCAAGTCACCAAAACCGTGACTGGCAGCCATGCGTAAGCGGGAGCAACTTAAACTTCGATCGGTTTTAGTAAAACGCGTTGAGCGCGGGATGGCATGATGACGCAGTCCTCCTAAGAACCAACTCTATCCGTAAACCACGTCATGATTCCTGTTAGTTCTTCCTTCAGATCCTGCTTCATTCGTTGTCGCGTTATCGCCAAGCAATAACAGAACTTCTGCGAGCACGGCTTCGGGGGTGATCGCCATTAAACAGCGACTTTCCCGGCACGGCGATTTTTTCCCGTTATAGACCGAAACACACGGACTGCAAGCAAAGTGGCTATACATGTCCCGGTGCTGATCTCCGATGGGGCTATAGAGTCGCGGCGTTTCGGGTCCGAACAAGACCACGGTGGGTAATCGTAACAGTGAAGCAAAGTGTGCAGGACCGCTGTCGTTGGTGATCATCAGGCTTGCAAGCGAATAGAGTGCAAGCAGCTCACCAAAATTTACCTTGCCGGTAAAATCAATGCATCGCGAGCTTTGAACCTGACCCTGGATAAATTGCGCGTCTGCTTTTTCCGATGCGAGCCCTGTGATCACCAGAACAGATTGAGGGATTTTCACCAGGAGCTCAGAACATAGTTTTGCGTAGTATGTGATCGGCCATTTTCTCAGCGGAAAAATCTCCGATGAATTCGGGTTGATCAATAGGATCGTGCTGTTATCCGGATTTATTCCGGCCAACGATAACTTCTGGCGGACACTTTTCACGTCCTCGACTTCTGGCTCATACACCGGCAGCTGCAATTCGCTAGCATCAATCCGACCACGATAAAGAGGCTCTTCGCCAGCTTTTTGAAACAAGCTTCGCACAAGCGCCATGAAAGCCAAGCTGGTGTGCACGTGGGGTGAATAGAGCACCCGATGGGTCAGCAGATCGCCACGGTACAGCCCCTCGTCGTTGTACTGGTAAAATCCAACGCGGTTGCCGCGACATACCAGAAAACTGATCAACGCCGTCATGCGGCTGAAGAAATCCATGTCGATCGCGGTATCGAACCGCTCGCGCAAAAGCTGCCGGATTGCTGCCAAACCGCTCCGCAATAATTGCCACGGCGTCCGGTAATCAATGGTCACGAAATGCTCAGCGGGCGCAAGCTTCAATGCTTCCAAAATGGCTACGTTCTTCGCGAAGACGAGAAAATAAAGTTGAATATCAGGACAACGGGTTTTGAGTTCTGCCAACGCAGGGTAAGCCAGGACGGAGCTACCCATTTCGGAGAGTTTAATAATCAAAACTTTGTGCGGAGTAGGCGTAATCGGTTTTGGACTGACTAAGGAATAAAGGCGTCGCAGCACGGAGAGTAGCGCACACAACGGAATACCGATATACCGGTCCAATCGTCTCAAGCTATCGACCAGCATCAAGCTGCTCCTTTTTGACTGCCAGATTTACTGCCGGGTGAGGCTCGGCATCGGATGCCAGTATGAACGTGAGGATCTTGGGATGCATACTGTGGAGCTTATCCCCGCGATTCGTTATCCGCAATTCTGCTCTAAACGACTCACGCTTAACAAGCCAAGCTTCGTTCATCTTTCGCTGAGCTGCTAGGAACCGGGCCGCATATAAGCAAAGCATTTTACGGCGTAAAAGTAACCAACAATCCTACCAGCCTTGATTATCGGGATTTGTTTCACCTCTTCATCCACGCGTAGAAAATATTGTTCTAGCAACTCAAGCTTGGGTGGATCCGTGTCTATCGCCAGCGCGTTCAAGCCAAGGGGATCAATGTCCGGTGACCAGTATTCAAAGGCCAATGCCTCTTGCCCCACCAGGTTGCGCGAAAAAACCGGGCGCTGCTCGCCGGTATAAAATGAGAGAGCTGCGGCGATGTAATGGCTATCCAATCCGAGCAGGAATACTTTTTTTCCAGCGGCGACCTCGAACGCCTGCGCCTCACGCTCGGCAGCTTGTCCCAACTCTTTCCAACCGGTCGTAAACGAATGCACCGGAAGGCCAGGTATTATTAGGGTGAAGTGGTAAAGCGTAACTATATATAAAACGGGCAAAGCGTAAAACCATGCGACCAAAAAATATCCGACGGCGACCTTTTTCCGAGTGCCGCTGTTGAACCGAAGATAACGGTAACTCGGATATGCGGCGATCAGTAGAGATAAATATCCGGGGAGTGCCCAGTTGGCCTTGATGCGAGAATGAAGGCTGAAAACCAGCAAAAAGGCAAGAATCGGAACGGAGAAGATAAAACAAAAGCGCCATTTAAGCCCCCAGCGGTGCAGCGCGAGAGACACCGGCGCCGCCGAAATCATGAATAAGCCGGCCAGCAGAGTGGGCGAAGTTACGCCCAACTGTACAAGTAAAAATTCCCCCAAATTCTCAAGGGAGTGGCTGGAGGTGCGACTCAATCGCTCGCCGAATTGAAACCCGAACGATACCCATTCGTGCTCGGCATTCCAAAGAATCACCGGAGTGAAGAACAGCGCCGCAATCAGCAAAGCGAGGTATGGCTCTTTACGAAATAACCATGTTCGGTGATGGCGGTCCACAATGAGCAACAGCAATGTCGAGGGCACGAGAAAAATTGCGGTGTATTTGGACAGCAGAGCAAGGCCGAGGGCGGCGCCGGCCAAATACCACGCCCATATTTGCTCCTCTCGCAGCGCCAAGGAAATCAGATAAATCGTCAGCAGCCAGAAAAACATCAGGGGCACGTCAGGGGTGATCAGCACGCCGTAAACGAAATAAAGCGGCACCAATTGGAAAATGAGCGCCGCCCACAGCCCCGCTCTTCGGCCAAACCAAACTCGACCGAGCAGGAAGAGGAACCAGGTGGAGAGAAGGGTCAACAGCA
>Ga0075433_10003770_pt1 | contig 11732 bp, 14 predicted proteins | sample RhiMethybrSRZTD2_FD_75299 | JGI IMG/M metagenome (GOLD analysis project Ga0075433, IMG submission 75299) | Populus rhizosphere microbial communities from Tennessee, USA - Rhizosphere MetaG P. TD hybrid SRZTD2 | ecosystem: Host-associated > Plants > Roots > Rhizosphere > Soil | place: USA... | reverse complement strand
TGCAGAACACTATGGCTGGATGTTTTCGCCTGGGAATGGAGTGCGTGATGAATGAGCGATCGAAGGTCATTATTATCGGCGGGGGTTTTGGGGGTCTCTCCGCGGCGCAGGCTCTGAAATCAGCGCCGGTTGAGGTAACCCTGATTGATCGCCGCAACTACCATCTTTTTCAACCGCTCTTGTATCAAGTTGCCACAGGTTCGCTTTCGCCCGGCGAGATCGCCGCACCGCTGCGCGGCGTCCTGAGCCGTCAGAAAAATACTCGCGTGTTGTTGGGCGATGTCGTTGACATCGATCCAGTATCGAAGAGCGTGCTGCTGGAGGATGGCGCGAGTTTCGAATATGACTCGTTGATCGTCGCTGCCGGTTCGCAAACCTCCTATTACGGGCACGACGAATGGCAGCAATGGGCTCCGGGCCTGAAGAGCATCGACGAGGCCACGACGTTAAGACACAAAATCCTCTATGCCTTCGAGGTTGCCGAACGGCTCGACGATCCCGCTGAGCGGCGCGCATGGCTTACGTTCACAATTGTCGGAGCCGGTCCCACGGGCGTTGAATTGGGGGGAGCCATTGGCGAGATCGCGCGGCAGACGCTCAGGCATGACTTCCGCTCCATCAATCCCGAAGACGCGCAAATTATTTTGCTCGACGCATCGCCACGTGTACTGATGGCGTTTCCCGAGGACCTGGCGCACAAAGCCGTGCTGTCACTTGCGAAGCTCGGAGTACAAACCAGGATGGGTGCCATGGTGCATGAGGTCACTCGGGACGGCATAACCTATCAGGCCAACGGCTCCACGCAGACGCTGGCCACAAAAACCGTAATCTGGGCTGGAGGTGTAACCGTATCTCCACTCACCAGAACGCTGGCGCAGCGCACCGCCGCTGAAACAGATCGTGGCGGAAGGATCAAAGTCGGCCCTGACCTTACCATCGCCAATTTTCCTGATATCTACGTCGTCGGTGACATGGCTCTCTCCATCGACAAACACGGCAAGCCGCTGGCTGGCGTGGCACAGGTCGCAATGCAGGGAGGGGCCTACGCGGCGAAGGCGATCGTGAGAAAAATAAAAGGTAAACCAAAGCCAGCCCCGTTCAGCTACTTCGATAAAGGAAACCTTGCCGTCATTGGACGGGCGGCGGCGGTGGCCAACGTTTTCGGCGTACATCTTTGGGGACTGCCGGCGTGGCTGGTATGGGCGTTTATCCACCTGGCGTATATAGTCGCGTTCCAGAGCCGCATTTTGGTTTTCATTCAGTGGGCCATCCAGGACCTGACTTTCAGCCGCGGTGCCCGGCTCATCACCGGCGTCGCCCCCACTGACTTCAACTTCAACCATGCCGTTGGCGGACACAGTGCCGGCGAGCCGACGGTTGTGAAGAAGAGCCAACCAGCGGTGGCTTGAATCAGTCAACACAGAATTGTATCGATAAGCTATCTCGGACGCGCTGGTACATGCGTTATCGACGCCTCGAATCCAAGCCGATACCTTTCTAGCAGGAGATTGGCTGCTTGCTCGGCAAAGCTGCGGATAATGAGAAGGCCCAACGGTTACGGAGGCCACTGGCAACCGCTTTTTGAAGCAAATCTCCACATAAGGAACGATGTCCACTGGTCCGGGCCGAAATTTTGGATACACTTTGTCCTCAGCGATGCCTGACGGTGTGAATGCAATCAACCGCCATTCCTGTTCTCCGGCAAACGCTGGGTTCTTCAGTCGAAGGGTGGTAAGCGCAAGAGCTTCAAGGAAAGGTGTAAGCTGCGAACTTGAACCCGGTATCGAAATCACGGCTATCAATACGCTCCTCCTCCCTTACCAGACGGAGTGACTCTGCAAGTATTCCCCAAATACTATCGAGGGTTTTGATCTGCTCATCCGGCCTGTAGATAACTTCGTCCAGCCGAATATTCAGTTTGTTCTTTCCAGCGTTAAGATCTCTTGGCTGGCATTCGCGGAAGCTGAAGCCAAGGGCGTATCCAGACCCGCTTCCGTACTCCCGCCACTGATTTAGCTCATCTTTCTCATCGCAAAAGCAGGCGACGTACACATGCCTGAACCTTGGCGCATGATGGCAGAGATTCATCGCGTGCTGTTCAAGCAGTCTACGGATCGTAGGATAGCTCCTACAGAGCTCGCCCTCGAGTTTTGGCTTCAGAAAAGGTGCGGGACTTCGCAGCCGTATTGCACTTCAGAGGCATCGTTCAAGAACACAGGATTCGAAGCCCAAAGCATAGGTGGAAGGGGGGTTGGAGCACGGGAAGAAAAGCGAAGGATCAGGTCCCCACTCTAAATTTCGCAACGAGCGCGAAATTTAGAATGGGGTACCCAGACTCAGGACGACATCAAGCTGCGCCGCTGGCCACTTTTTGGGCGACCTGGGAGAGGGCGTACTCTTCCAGTTTCAGGGCGTCGGCGTTGAATTTGCGGATGCCTTCGGCGAGCTTCTCGGTCGCCATGGCATCTTCGTTGTGCATCCAGCGGAAAGTTTTCTCGCTGAGGCGCAGGAGCTCGTCTTTGCTCGCCTTGGCTGTCGCCGGGTCCAGCTTGCGCTCGACTGTGCCTTCACTCTGTTCCAGTTGATCGAGCAGGTCGGGGCTGATGGTCAGCAAATCGGATCCGGCAAGGCGGAGGATCTGATTCACGTTGCGGAAACTCGCTCCCATGACCTGGGTCTTGTAACCGTACTTCTTGTAGTAGTTGTAAATGCGCGTGACCGAGGCAACGCCGGGGTCCTGGTCGGGTGGGATCTCCTTGCCGCCTCCTTCTTTTTTGTACCAGTCGTATATGCGTCCGACGAAGGGCGAGATCAGAGTTACTCCAGCTTCGGCGCACGCGACGGCCTGGGCGAAGCTGAAGAGGAGCGTCAGGTTGCAATGAATGCCTTCCTGCTCCAGCTCGTTGGCTGCCTGAATTCCTTCCCAGGTGCTGGCGATCTTGATCAAAATCCTCTCGCGGGCCACACCCTTCTTCTGATAGAGCGAGATGAGCTTGCGCGCCTTGGCAAGAGTGCCGGGAGTATCGAAACTGAGGCTCGCCGCGACCTCAGTCGACACGCGGCCGGGAACGACTTTGAGAATTTCGCTTCCGAAGAGGACGAACATCTGGTCGATGAACTCTTCGGCCATCTGGTCGTGGCTGCCGCCGAGATCGGCTGCCTTTTCAGCGGCCTCTTCCACCAGGTGCCGGTATGCCGGCATCTGGGCGGCGTGGTAGAGGAGTGAGGGATTGGTGGTTGCGTCCTGCGGACGATGGCGGTGAATGGCCTCGATATCGCCAGTGTCAGCGACGACTGTGGTGTACTTTTTGAGTGATTCAAGCAACGTCATGGTTTTCTCCTGTGATTGCAATCTTAAAAATCAAAATGTGTGCGTTACTCAGTCTTTCTTCGTTGCAACGGCCACGGGCGCAGGCGTGAGCAGCTTCTCAATCGCGCGGCCCATTGTGGCGTTCATCCCGGCTACAACGGAAGGCACGTCGCGCTGTCCGACGGTTCCGGCCTCGGACACTTCGTTCGTCCAGACTGTCGAACCGGTTGCGAGGTTTGTCATCTGGGCAGAAATCGCGACCTCGACCTTGACAGCACCGCCGTAGTCAACTTCCTCGAGTTTCTCGAGGCGTCCGCTGAGAACGTAATCGATGTCCGTACGTCCATCGTACAACTTTACTTGCGCAAAATTTCCGCTGGCGCGCAGGCGCTCAGCCACGGCGTTTGTCACGAATTCGCGGGGATCAAGGGCCCAACGGTGATAATTGTAAAAACCGATTTGTTCGGGAGAGGTTTTGTATACGATAGCCCCTTGCCGCAGGTAAGTGGGCGATCGGAATTCCCGCACCGCCAATGACGTGCGGACACCCTCTGGTACCGGAGGATCGGCTGGAGGCTGCAGGTGGAGAGTGTAGTAGTTCGGATACTTCACCGTGCCGCCACATCCGGTAAAGGTTGCGAGCGCTGCGAGACCAATTGCAATCAGGTGCTTCTTCATATGGTCCTCTTTAATTAGTGCGGGACTTCCCTGTCCTTCGGCTGCTTGATGCGAATCAGGCTCCACGGGCGCTGCTTGAGCGAATCGGTGAGCTGATCCAGGTTGTCGGTTGCTACGCGCAGATTTTCGACAGTGTCATCGATCTTGTAGTCATTAGCCCGAACCATCACCTGCATGTCCGTGAGCACAGCTTTCGCCTGCTGCAAGGTTTTCTGTAGCTCAGCCAAGTCATCGCGTATCGGCTGGCGCACATCGGAGACCGTGCCGTTTACATTCTGGATGGTGTCATCGGCATGCTGGCTGACCGCGATCAATTGATCGGAAATACGATCAATCTTCGGACCTTCAGTCGCCAGCATTGCGTTGACGTGATTCAACACGGCTTGAACCTTTTGCTGATTGGCCGGACCGGTCACATGATTTAGATTGGCGAGCAGATATCTAGTGTCGCCACTTATGCCTTCGAGCTCTCCGCGGGCCTGCGTAATCAGCCCATCAGCATGATCTGCGACGGTGGCTATCTTGCCGGCGATCTCGTCGAGGCTGGCCGCTTCCTGCGACGGAATGGACGACCCGGGCGGAAGACGTTTTGCATCATTGTTGCCCGTGGTGATGGACAATGCTGCACCGCTCATCACGCTAACTAAGCCCAGCTTGGCGATCGACTTCTCGTTGAGGGGCGTACCTTCTTTTACGTCGAGCAGGATCTCAATCTTGGTAGGATCAGTCGTCGCGGGGCGAACGGCCTTTACTTTGCCAACATTGATTCCACCGAACAGCACAGTCGCGCCCGGTTCAAGCCCGCCGGCATAGCGAAGATAAGTCTTGTAGGGAACGGTGCCACCGTTCAGCTGTGCGTTCAGCAGGTAAATGATGGTGAATGCCAGGATGGCAAAACATCCCAGGACGAAGGCACCGACTTTCGCTTCTGTTGTCATGCTTGTGCCTCCTGCCCCTGCAGGTATCTTTCAAAGTAAGCTGCAACAGCGGGCGTTTTGGCTATCTCGTCGGGAATGCGATCAAGGAACTGGCGGACACGTGGGTCCTGGCTGGCTTCGATTTCATCTTTCGTTCCCACGGCCCGGAATTTGCCTTTGTAGAGCATTGCAATCCGATCGGCGATGCGGAACGCGCTAGGCAGTTCATGAGTGACGACAATCACCGTCACTTCGAAAACCTCCTTAAGCAGCAAAATGAGCTCATCGAGTTCTGCTGCTACGATTGGGTCCAGACCGGCAGAAGGCTCGTCCAGCACGAGAATTTCGGGACTGAGCGCCAGCGCACGCGCGACTGCAGCACGCTTCTTCATTCCTCCTGAGAGTTCCTGGGGATGCAATTTGCCAAAGTCTGCAAGCCCGACCACCGCCAACTTCATCCAGACCATCAATTCAATAATGGATGGAGCGAGCCGGGTGTGTTCTCGCATGGGCAACGCAATGTTGTCTTCGACAGAAAGCGAATTGAACAGTGCGGCGCTTTGAAATGCCACGCCGATGGAGCGCCGCACCTTTTTTAGTTCGGCCGGCGAGCAGTGGGTGATGTCGATTCCCTTCACAATGACGCTGCCTGCCTTGGGACGCTCGAGCCCGAGAATCTGTCGCAGCAGCGTGCTCTTCCCCGAACCGCTGCCGCCCAACAAGACCATCGTCTCTCCATGTTCGATATCGAGGCTGAGCCCGTCCAGCACGCGGTGCCCATCGTATTCAACCACCAAGTCGCGAATCGAGATGAGTGGCATCAGTGTTGCACCGTGAAGTAGAAGATTGCTGTAAAGACGGCGTCGGCAACGATCACGAGAAAGGTTGACTTGACTACGGCACTGGTCGTGGAGCGGCCAACTGAATCGGGCCCTCCGCGAACGCGAAATCCCTCCAGGCAGCTCACTTGGGCAATGATCGTGGCGAAGGCCACGCTCTTGACCAGTCCGGTGATTATGTCTCGCAATTGGATCGATTCAAGCACGTCCCGCAGATACAGCGCCGGCGAAAGATGTGTGCTCAAGAACATGAACAACCCGCCCGCGAGAATGCCGCAAGCATTCGAAATGATGCTGAGACATGGAACGGTAACCAGAGCGGCGAGGTACTTGGGCGCCAGCACGAACTCTATTGGCTCCAGCGCCATAACCCTTAGTGAATCGAGCTCCTCCGTCACCTTCATGGTTCCGATTTCAGCCGCAAAGGCCGACCCTGACCGACCACTGACCGCAATAGCTGTGATCAGTGGCCCGAGTTCACGCGTGAACCCGACTGCGACCAGATCGATCACGTAGTGAATGGCTCCGAAGCGGCGCAGTTCAGAGGCGCCTTGCATGGCGAGAATGAAGCCAGTGCAGATCGCCATGAGCGAGACCATAGGCAATGCATCGACACCGATCTGCAACATCTGGTTGACGGATGCTTTCCAGCGATAACGGTTCCCCACAAAAGGCAAGGCACTGCCCAGCGCACGGAGCGTGGACCACCACTGAATATTGACACTCCCGACATAGTCGAGGTGACCGATGGTGCTTTTGCCGACATCTTCCAGGACATTTGCCATCAATTCATCTCAACTCTGGGGAAACGCCTTTGCAGGCGGCTTCAAACACCGGCAGCAGGCCCGTTACCTCGAACAATCGAGCCATGCGGCCCTGCAGCCCCTTTAAGCAGAATCTCATCCGCCGGTTGCGCGCGGTCTTTAGTGCTTCGAGCAAGGTCGCAACACCTGACGCGTCAATGTACCCGACCTCTGTCAGGTCTACGGTAATCGCCTTCGGCGGTTGCACTCGCAGCATTGCCACAAGCTGATCCCGAAGAGTTGGGGAAGAATCGATGCCGAGGCGGCCATGCAGGCGCACGCTCGTACCTTCCTGGTCTTGATCCACAATGATGTCAAGATCCTCCACGATGGCCGGTGTGCCGTGCTTCACACATTCCTCCACGTTGTTCCGGGCATGCAAGCGCCCAAACGAAAAGCGATCTGATATACACGCCCATCTCACTACAGGCGTGTCGTTTAGCTTGCCTTGTTTGAAACGAGGCACGCCGCTTGCTCCCAGTGACCGTGACAAGCAATTGGCACGTGACGATTAAGACAGAAACGCAAGGACAACCCTTGTTTAACAATTGCCCGCCCCTTGCGAGATTTCTCAGATAAGAGAGCAGTGATGGGGTTGGCACGTAAAGTGCCTCCCGATACGAAGTCAAAGAGTGAACTAGAGGGCAGCACGATTCGGGAAGGAACGATACATTGATGCCGGCAGTGACAGACCTAATCACAGATTGCCGCTTCGCAGGTGCGGCCGCCGGTCCGCCAGACCATGAAACCAGCGCCGACCGCCGGCAGGAGTTCGAAAAGATGTTGCCGAGTGTCCTGCCACGTTTCCGGAGCATCGCGACGCACTGGCTTGGTAGTCGAGAGGATGCCGAGGACGCCGTTCAGGATGCGATGCTTTCAGCCTTCAAGCACATCACCAGCTTCAACGGTCGCGCGAAGATGTCCACCTGGCTCACCGCGATTGTGATCAATGCGATACGCATGCAGATTCGGCGGCGGCCTCGAGTCCGGCTGGTTTCGATGGACTGTTCCGCGAAGGAAGACCAACCGGCGACAACCGACATTCTCGCTGATCGACGCCCGACTCCTGAGAAGGCTGCGGAACGGCTTGAGTTATATGAGCTCGCTATGAAACTGACGCGGCGATTGCCACCTTCTCAGCGGGCAGCTCTGTGCCTCCGTTACGAAGCAGACTTTTCCATCAAAAGGGCGTCCAGGAAGTTGGGGGTTCCCACTGGCACTCTTAAGGCGCAGCTCGCACGTGGCCGCGCCAAACTCGCGGGACGATTTCGCGAGGTTGTGGGCAAACCGAAAATCCAGGGGTCGGCCTTCGGGTCGAAGCGTTGGCGAGGAGAAGCAAATGAACACAGAATATGTTTTCTTGTGCGGAGTGATATGGGCGCAGCACGCGTCGGAGGATGCTTGTGAGGAGTTGGTTCGGGCGTTGGGGTCCGATAACCCCGACGTGGTTTTGCTGGCGTCTGCCCTTCTAAATCAGAGAGTCGCCTCGGCTTAGGTTGATATCGCAGTACGTTCAGCGGCCACTAGAGTAGGCCTCCCTACAGTGTCGTTACAGTCAGAACCGCCGTCATTCTGTGTTCCTCTCCGAGCGCCAGACTGACGGATGCGCCTAAGATATTGCTCGCTTCGACGCATACAAAGCCCTTCCATTCGCCCTCACCCAGATCTCGCAGCTTGCTAGCTCCATCCTGCCACGGGTTCCAAACTACAGTAGTGCTCGAATTCGCCTTCTGCAGGCGAATTCTGCGATGCATCTTCGGATCGAGCAAATCGACAGTATTCTGGTTGTCAATGAACGCATTGTCGGTTTGCGAGGCGACGGTCACGTCGCCTAATTGCATCTTCTCCTTATTAGAGTGGGTGTTGTTGTCAAGAAAATGCGAACGATCCAGGCCTTGCAGCCGCACGTTGGCGACATCGGCCACGAGGTTATAGGTGTGCAGGGCTTCTTCGAAGCGCAGAGGTGTTTTGCCGGTATTTGTGCAAACCAGCTCCAGGCGGAGCTCGGAACCAAACGTGGCCCGGTGCACAAGGCGAAATTCCGCAGGCCACCAACGCCGCGTTTGCTCGTCGCTCTCAGTAGACATGCTCACCACCACTCCAGGTTCGTCTTCAATAATGGAGTCGAGCTGCCAACTCCTGGTGCGCACGAATCCATGCGCGGGCGCTTTCGGATCGTCTGCCTTGGCGCGAAACCACGGAAAGCAGATCGGGATTCCTCCGCGGATCGCCTGCCCTTCCTGCCAGCGCGACTTCGTGCTCAGAAAGAGGACCTCGTCGTTTCCTGCCGGCTTCCACGAGGTCACTTGTGCACCGTGCAGATACATCTCCCCTTCGGCGTGGGAACCGGTGATCTGGACTCGCGGCAGACCGCCGTTGCCTTCGCAAATTCTGGCCACTCCCGGAATTCCGAAATGGCGGTCTAGTCCTTCCAATGCTGACATCGTCTCCATTTTTGCTCCCTGACCGAGGCAATTAGCGTCGAAGGATGAGAGTTCCCACTGCACCCACAGCAAGAACAGTACCAACTTCTGACAGGTCACTGAAAGTTATGAGAAGGCTCGACGAGTTGTTGGTCTCAATGTCCCAACTCCTGGCGGGCATTTGGCATGTGACAGATTCTGGCTGGCCATGCTGTAGAGAATGCTGTGTAGAGCGAACAGCCGGGGCGTCGTAAGTGTGTGGAAGGCCACACGGTTCGAAGATCACGCTTGGCGGTCGACTTTGGTACGACGCGTGCCAATTTCGCTAACGACGTAGAGCGTTTATCTGAGCTTTTTGATCCCACGACGGAAAAATGAGACCAAATTCCATGTAAGGAAGGAACCATGCTCAAGACAATGTCCGTGATCTGTCTCTGTTTGATGACGTTGCCGGCGCTTTGCGAGACCGCGCCGAAGTATGAAGTGGCAACAGTCATTGACGTCAAACCTCACCAGGCTACCGATAACAAACCCTCTGATGTGGCCCGCTACGACGTTTCCATTAAGGTCGGGGACACTGTGTACGTAACTATCTATACCGACACTTTGGGCACGGGCACAGTGAAATATGTTGCCGGACGACAGTTGCTGGTGCACGTCGGAAAGAACACCGTCACGTACAACGACATTTTGGGTCAATCGCACGACGTGCCGATTATTAATCAGACGACGGTCACGAGCACCAAGCAGTCGAAGCCTTGACGTGCCTGGGCCGTCTCAGGCTGGGATAGCGCAAAAGGAAAGAAACAGCATGAGTGAAAAACTTCCAGTCGTCTACATCGCCAGACACGGCAACACAGCCTGGACTCACTCCGGCCAGCATACCGGACTCACCGATCTACCCTTGACTCCCGATGGCGAACGCAATGCCGTGCGGCTTGGAGAACGGCTAAAGGGAATGACCTTCGCAAAAGTGTTCACCAGCCCATTGCAGCGTGCATCTCGCACTTGCGAACTGGCCGGGTTTGGAGCTGGAGCAGAAACCGATCCTGACTTGGTCGAGTGGAACTATGGCAAGTATGAAGGACTGACCTCAGCGCAAATCCACGAGAAATGCCCGAACTGGGACCTGTTCCGTGACGGCGGCCCGGAGGGTGAGTCACCCGCAGCAATCGGCCAACGCGCGGATCGTGTGGTTGAACGTATTCGTCAGGCTACGGGTGATGTACTCGTCTTTACCAGCGGACACTTTATCCGGGTTTTGACCGCACGCTGGCTGGGCCTGGGGCCTGGAGTGGGGGGCAGGTATTTTCTGCTAAGCCCCGCCAGCCTTAGTGCACTCAGCTATGAACATAACCTGTCCCGCCCAGTCATCCGGCTGTGGAACGATGACCACCACGTGGGAACGTAGTGCGCCAGAAATTAACCGCAGGGAACGAATATCTGACAGCAAACAATCAGGAGACGCTCACGGTCTCGGATTCTGAACGTGGATCGACGCCGTTTGTGTCTTGTCGCGGTGGAGCGCCGGACTCGCGCTCCACCAGCCTGGTTGCGAGTGCAAACAGACAACTCACTGAGAGGCCGCACATCAGCACACCAGTTACGCTCTCAACTGGTCCCAGCAGGCGGTAAACCGATGGCAGCACCACATCGCCATATCCGACGGTCGAATAACTGGCCGCCGAAAAGTAAAACGACGACTCCCAGGATGGAAGGCAATGCCATCGATAGAATGCCGACCAAAGAAAGATCTGCACACAATGTAGAACAATGATTAAGCTTGAAAACCGTATCATCAGAACGGCAGCGCGCAATGAGCTCAGCCGTCCAATCCCACGCTCAATACTTGATCTCGCCCATCGAATAAGAACTGCAATTCCAGCGCACTGAAGCAGAAGGGTAAGCGTCACCAGAAGAACGGCAACGCCGGCTTGACCAGCAAAGCCCATCATCTCCCCTGCGAACGGTCACGCGACGACCTGAGGTTCTGAGAGCACTCTCTCTTCCAAACGAGAATCGATAAAGCCGGACTGAAAGAGGTCCGAATCGTCGCTCGTTTTGGCACTTGTTGTCACTTGCCAGACTCTCGTCAGAGCATGACGGTTCTGCGGTTCAGGATGTGTGCACAGGCGCTTGCAACCCTTAGTAATTGCATGAACTGCATCATTCGCGCCGCGTGTATTGACTGGAACTGTGAATGCACAACTCCGATGGGACAAGGTTGACAGGCAGTTCGGATCCATTTGGCTGCCTCAAGAATTTCGTCCCAGGAGGATGAATGCAAGGCAAGTCGGCAAAGATCTTTCTCGTCGCGATTGCGGTTTTGGCCCTCCCCACTGTTCAGCCGTTGTTGGGGCAACAACCACTTACGCAGGCTCCGAAGCAAACGCAATCGGCTACTAGTGCAGCCGTGTACGACGACTCGCAACGGTCTCCCGATCAAGACATCGAACTGCTGAAGATTAATGTGCGATCGCAGAAGAAACAGATTGTCGCGGCGAATATGGGCCTAACCGACGCAGAGTCGGAGAAGTTCTGGCCTGTTTATGACCGTTACGCAGCAGATTTGGCAAAGGTCTACGACACCAAGATTGCACTTATTCAGGAATATCTTGACGGCTATCAAACGATGTCCGGAGACCAGGCGGAGAGTTATTTGCGTCGGCGCGCCACTGTGGAAGAAGACGTGATGCAGCTAAGGGTGCGGTACCTGCCGGAGTTTCGTAAGGTGCTAACAGGACGGGAAACAACGCTGTTTT
>Ga0075433_10003769_pt1 | contig 11733 bp, 11 predicted proteins | sample RhiMethybrSRZTD2_FD_75299 | JGI IMG/M metagenome (GOLD analysis project Ga0075433, IMG submission 75299) | Populus rhizosphere microbial communities from Tennessee, USA - Rhizosphere MetaG P. TD hybrid SRZTD2 | ecosystem: Host-associated > Plants > Roots > Rhizosphere > Soil | place: USA... | reverse complement strand
GACGGGATCACCGCGCGCTGGATTGGGGTCGGTTCTCCGTAGCCGCTGTCGTCAACGGCGCGGAGCAATTCGTCGGATAGGCCGAGATCGGCGAAAGTCATTCAAGTTCCGGAAGTTAAAGGCAGCGCAGCCCGATGCGCACGCGACGCGTGCGGCTATGCGCAGCCTAACGGAAAAGTCAATGTTTGAACTTCGGGATCAAGAGCTTGAAACGCTCGATCGTGCAGCTTCCGCCGATCCGCGACATGACCGCGTCGCGGTGCACGCAGATCTGCTGGTCGCGGCCGTATTGCAGATAGGCGCCGCCGTAGAAATCGAGCGCCGGGCAATTCTCGTCGAACTTCGCGCGCACCCGGCCGCCGCCAGACAGGATGAAATCGACTTGCTCGTCGCCCGACAGCGAGAGCCGGCGAATGGCGGCCGCCGGGATGCATTTCGGCCCCTTCTTCTCGAGCCAATCGAATTGCGGGGCGATGGAGTGAGGCTGGACTGGGATCCGTAGGATGACCTCGTCCTGGACGACCAGGCGCGAGACGTTCGTTTCGCCCGGCTGCCAGGCCAGAACCCCGAACAGCATGGGCAATAGTTCGAATATCGTCGGAGTCACCGGTTCCCCACTCTCCCGCGGATCGGCTTCGCAGGGAGGCCTTGAACAATCAATGAATTGTGCACGGAGTTGACTGGGGCGGAAGCGCGCAGCCGCTTGCCTAATCGGCAATAGGTTAATAGAGCCCGCCGCCAGAACCAGCCGGCTGGCCCTACGAGAGTGGGGCTGTAAGGCCGGACCCCAGGAGACACGTTGCAATGGCGAGCGCCGCGCCGAACCAGAATTTGCCTATGTTCTACAAAGAGATCGTGCCGCTCAACGCGACCCAGCACGGCACGTTGAAGATCCGACCGGTGGAGAAGTCGCCGTTCATCGCGCAGACGCACGCGATCCCGATCACCGTCGATGAGTTCGGCCTGGCGCAGCGGCACTATCCGATCGTCTTTTCGATCGGCGAGAATCCGATCCCGATCGCGTTGATGGGCCTCAACGAGGGGATCAACGTCTTCCTCGACCCCGATGGGCGGCCGATCGATACGACCACCTACATTCCGGCCTACATCCGCCGCTATCCGTTCCTTCTCGCCAAGCTCAACCAGGAAACCGACGAGCTATCGCTGTGCTTCGACCCGACGACGGAGGCCGTGGGTGAGTTCGACGACGGCCAGCCCCTGTTCGACGGCGACCAGCCGAGCGACGCGACCAAGGCGATCCTCGAATTCTGCGAACAGTTCGAGACTGCGGGGCAGCGCACCGCGGCCTTCATGGAGGACATAAAGAAGTCCGGCCTGCTGATGGACGGCGAGGTCGCGATCCAGCCCGAGGGCTACCAGCAGCCGTTCATCTATCGCGGCTTCCAGATGATCGACGAGGAGAAGCTGCGCGAGCTACGCGGGGACGAACTGCGCAAGATGAACCAGAACGGCATGCTGCCGTTGCTTTACGCCCACCTGTTCTCGCTGGCGCAGATGCGCGAGGTCTTCGCCCGTCAACTCGGACAGGGCAAGGCGCCGCAGCAGGTTCCGATACCGGCGTCGGCGGACGCCTAGAGCAGGCTCTCGCGCTTACTCGGCTGCCGTCGCGAAACGGCGGCTGAGCAGGGTGTCGCCGAGGCGCTCGGCCAATATCTCCATGAAGGTCGCCATTCGGTCAAAACCCGGGCCGGGTTCGCGCAGCGACGGGTCGAGATAAGCGCGGCGGTCGATCTCAATCTGCAGCGCATGCACGGCGCGGCCGGGATCGGAGTGGCGCTCGGTTACGTGCCCGCCGGCAAATGGATCGTTCAGCCCCGCTTCGAAGCCGCAGTCCCTGGCGATTTGCATGGCTTCCGCGCCGACCCACGGGTCGGCACTCCGCCCGCGGCAGTCGCCGAACACGATCGGCGGGATGCCGGCCGGCGGCGGGGGCATCGAATGGCAGTCGAGCAGCAAGGCGCAGCCGAAGCGGTCGAGAATGAGCTCGAGCAGTTCCTCCAGGGCCCGGTGGTACGGGCGGTGCACCTGCTCGAGGCGGTCCTCGAGCTGCCGGTGAGTCACCGGCCGTCGCCACAAATAGCCGTGGTGCGGGGTGCGGGCAGGAATGATCCCGAGGCCGCCCCGGGCGCGGGCGGTCATTCGGTCGCGGCGCCCGCCTTCGATCACCGCGGGGTCGATTTCGTCCTCGGCCCGGTTGCAGTCGATCGCTGCACGCGGTGCCCGTGCGATCACCGCACCAACCCCCCGGCCGAGCGCGCGCCAAACGAGCCGGTCGACCAGCGGGTCTTCGAGGCCCGCGAGCGAAGCGCGGCCGCCCGAAGCCATGCCGACCAGCCAGTCGGGATAGTCGCGGCCCGAATGCGGAACGGAAAGGAGCACGGGAAGGTCGCCGCGCGGCTGGTGGATGGTTGGGGGAGCGAGTGGGGTCACGGTTAATTTCTGTATCAAAGTAAGACGGACAAGGAGGCGCTGCAACGCGTCAGCGCGAGAATCGCTTCTAGCAAAACGGGTCGGTTCAGCGCATAGTCCATGTCCATGGCGAGAATCCTTTTGGCAGAAGACGATACGTCGATGCGTGAGTATCTGCAGCGAGCGCTGCAGCGGGTCGGCTATGAAGTCTCGGCGGTCGGTTGCGGCACCGAAGCGATGCCGTTGCTCGAACGCGAGCAGTACGACCTGCTCCTCACCGACATCGTTATGCCGGAAATGGACGGCATCGAGCTCGCCCAGAAAGCCAGCGCGATCGACCCCAATATCCGGGTCATGTTCATTACCGGCTTTGCGGCGGTGGCCCTGCAGGCCGGACGCACCGCGCCCGAGGCGAAGCTCCTGTCCAAGCCGTTCCACCTCAAGGACCTGGTCCTGGAGGTCGACCGGATGTTCCAGACCGAGGACCAGCACGGCCGACTCTAGGCTTGCCGGTCTCTGGGTTGCGCCTTCTGAATCCGACCCCTAAATGCCCTGCCAGAGTGGGCGTGTAGCTCAGTGGTAGAGCACTGTGTTGACATCGCAGGGGTCGCAAGTTCAATCCTTGCCACGCCCACCATTTTTCCAAGTCAAATCAATGCGAGGTCAGGCGGCCGTCCTCATCGGGTCGATTGCCGGTGAAACCGAGACGGGCTGACCTTGGCGCTGGCGCCAGAGCGAGGGCGGAACTCCGACGATCTTCTTGAACGCGCGGCTAAACGACGCTTCCGAACTATAGCCAACTTCTTCGGCCACGGCTGCGATGTTGACCCTTTGCCTGAGCAGACCCGACGCGATCTGCATTCGCCATTTGGCGAGATATTGCATTGGCGGAACGCCTACGAAATCTGTGAACCGCTCCGCAAACTCCGATCGGGATAGACCGATCTCGCGCGCTATCCCGTCAAGCGACCATGGGCGGCCCGGGTGCCCGTGCATCAAAGTCAGGGCGCGGCCGACGAATGCATCGCGAAGTCCGGAAAGCCAGGTGATCTTTTCGGCGGGCAGCCCTTCAATATGCTGCCGAACGACTTCGATGAACATGAGCTCCGTCAACCGGCCGAGAGCGGTCCGACCACCAGGGCGCTTTCCCGACGCCTCTTCAATGGCGAGTTGCGCCAGCTCGTTGAGCGACGGCAAGTCGCCGCGCGAGCCATCTGCCACGAGGATTGAGGGAAGGCTTTCGAGAAGGGGATTGAACGGGCTCAAATCGCAGGCGAGAAAGCCGCAGACGACCTTCGCGGTAATCGGGCCGGTGCTTCCGAATGTCGCGGTGAATGGCAGGTTTTCGGGTACACCATCGTTTGCGAAGCGGGTTAGCGGAACGGCCCGCATTCCGGGCTCACTCGACATCACGTGCCGATCGCCTCTGGTGAAAACGATGACCTGGCCGGCTGTGAGTGCGATCGACTCACCGCCGATGACGTTGGCGAAGCACTGCCCCTCCGTGACAATATGGTAGGAGATCATATGCTCTGCGCCGGGCAAGATCATCGGCAGCACTGCCTCCCGCGGGAGCTGCTGCGCAACCCACGGCGCCCTGGCGGAGACACGAAAGAATACGGCCCCGGTCATGCGAATGGTTTTCAAGACATCAGATAGCGCATCGATGTGCATCCCATCTCCTTTCCGCGTGTGACGGGTGAGTGCCCACAGTTCGGTCTCGGGTTTCATCGACGGATTTAAGACTGCTCGTGCGAGCGCGGAGACATGGGCGCGTTCGAGGACGGTGCCGCCAGCGGCGTTCCCGGGATCAGATAATCGTCGAGCCAAATATGCGAGTTGATCCGCTTCGACGCAGCCACTGAGTTCGGCCGGGGCTTGCGCCCTAGCCGCCTCCCGGCCGCCATCCTTACCGACGCACGGTCAAGCTTTGTGGACGTTCGATCATTCCGCTCCCGCGACAACACATTAGACGCCCCCCTCCGGCAGCTCGGCGAGCTGCCTTAGGCAAGAGGGTCCCGCATGAACCTAGAGGCGATCCGTCGCACCGGCGCCTGGGCGAATGCCCAGGAACTATCCGATTCGGGCGCCCAGTCCGCGCAAGCCCGCAACACAAGCGCGTGTCGCGTTCCCGGCTGACGACCCCTTGCCGAATTCAAGTCAATCATTGTCCAGCTTTCGCATCGCGCGCGGTGTGGAAACGCCAAACGGGGAGATAAGAATGAAGACGCGGTTTTCTATGCGGTTGCTGGCAGGCACCGTCTTGGGCAGCTCCTTTGGGATTGCCTTGCCGGTTCATGCCCAGGACGCGGCAGCGCCGACCATCGCAGCTTCCCAGGGCGGAGATACGGCTGCCCCAACCAACGGTCCCCAAGACAGCGCGCCGCAGGCATCGCAGGACATCGTCATCACCGGCACGCGCATCCCCCAGCCGAACCTGACGTCGGCCAGCCCCGTCACCGTTCTGAACAGCCAGGACGTCAAGCTGTCGGGTACGACGCGTACCGAGGATTTGATCAATTCGCTGCCGCAATCCTTTGCGGCACAAGGCTCGAACATTTCCAACGGTTCGACGGGTACCGCTTCAGTTAACCTGCGCGGCCTTGGTTCGTCGCGCACTCTGGTGCTGGTCAACGGCCGGCGCCTGCAGCCGGGTGACCCGCGCAGTCCGGTCGCCGATATCAACTTCATTCCAGCTTCGCTCGTGAAGCGGGTGGACGTGCTGACCGGCGGGGCCTCGTCGGTGTACGGAGCGGATGCGGTCGCCGGCGTCGTCAACTTCATCATAGACACGAACTTCCGCGGGCTTCGCATCGACGCCCAGGCATCGACGTTCATGCACTACAACAACGTGAACCAGGGAATCCTGGACGCGAATACCGGCGCCGATCGTGGCGGCCCCTTGACGCCGTTCAACTATCATCCGCCCCACGGGCTGAGCACCAACGGCGGCGCGCAGGATATTTCCGCAGCCTTCGGCGCCAACTTCGACGACAATCGCGGTCACATCATGGCCTATGCGACCTACCGCAAGCAGGACGCGGTCCTGCAGGCCAGCCGCGATTATTCCTTCTGCTCGCTTTCCGGGCTCGTTCAAAGAGATCCACGTCCCGCGCGTTTTCCGGGCGATCGCCCGTCGGTCGAACGCACGGGCCGCGACTTCAACTGCGGCGGTTCGGCAACCTCGGCCAACGGCACATTCTTCACCAACGTCGGCACGTTCCAGACACAGGGCAACCAGTTCGTGCCGGGCTCCACCCCGTTCAACTTCGGTCCGTTCAACTATTACCAGCGTCCCGACGAGCGCTACACGTTCGGAACGTTCGCCGAGTATGAGATCAGCCCCGGGGCAAAGCCTTACCTCGAAGCGATGTTCATGAACGACCAGTCGGACGCCCAGATCGCTCCGTCGGGTGACTTCTTCAATACCACGACGATCAACTGCGATAACCCGTTGCTGTCGACCCAGCAGCTCAATACGATCTGCGTGCCCAACAACACATTCGTCGACTCTCAGGGTATCACCCGGGCGATCGCCTATACCGGTCGCCGCAACGTTGAAGGCGGCGGGCGCGATGACAATCTCGAGCATACCGCGTTTCGTATCGTCGGCGGCGTCAAGGGCGACCTGCTGAAGGGGGTGTCCTACGACGCTTACTACCAGTTCGGCACCACGCGCTTTTCGCAAGTCTTCCAGAATGACTTTTCCATCCAGCGCCTGAACCGCGCGCTCGACGTCGTTGCCAACCCCGCGGTCGGCGGTGTCGCCGGCGTCGCGGCGGGCACCCCGGTTTGCCGGGCGGCCTTGCCGGGCACGGGCCCTGGCGGCGGCGCGCTCGATGCGAACTGCGTCCCGTACAATATCTTCCGCACGGGCGGCGTGACGCAAGCGGCCCTCAACTATCTCCAGACGCCCGCCCTTTCGCGCGGCAACACGCAGGAACAGGTCGCCAACGTCAACTTCACCTTCGAAGGCGGCGAATATGGCATTCAAACGCCGTGGTCGGACCGCGGCGTCGGCCTCAACGTCGGTGCCGAGTACCGCAAGGAATCGCTCGACTTCCAGCCCGACACCGAGTTTCAGTCGGGAGATCTGGCAGGCGCCGGCGGCGCCACGCTGCCGGTCAGCGGCAAGTTCGATGTTCGCGATCTCTTCGCCGAAATCCAGCTGCCGATCATCAGCCACTCATTCATCGAGGAGCTCACGATTGGCGCCGGTTATCGCTATTCCGACTACAAGGTCGCAGGCGGGCACTTCAGCACCGACACCTACAAGCTGTCGCTGGAGTTTGCGCCGATCCACGATATCCGGGCGCGTGCCAGCTACAACCGTGCCGTTCGCGCTCCGAACGTCGTAGAGTTGTTCGCCCCCGCGAACGTGGCCCTCGGTGGCACGGTCGACCCGTGCGCGGGTGCTGCAGTGGGCGGGTTGGTCAACGGCCTCACGGCGGCGCAATGCGCCAATACCGGTGTGACCGCGGGTCAGTTCGGCAATATCACGAAGAATCCGGCCAACCAGTACAACGCCTTTTTCAGCGGCAACACCAATTTGACCCCGGAATCGGCGGACACCTACACGGCCGGCCTGGTCCTGCAACCGCGCTGGATTCCGGGACTGGCGATCACGGCGGACTATTTCACGATCAAGATCGACAACCTGATCGGCGTCATTCCGTTTCAGTCGGTGCTCGATGACTGCCTAACCACCGCGAACCCGCTGACCTGTTCAAAGATCCATCGCGCGCCGGGCAATGGATCGCTCTGGCTCTCGCCGACGGGCTTCGTCGATCAGAGTACGATCAATATCGGTGGATTGAAGACCAGCGGTGTCGATTTGAACGGAAGTTATTCGCGCAAGATTGGCGGCATCGGTACGCTCAACATCAGCATGGTTGGTACCTGGCTTGATAGGCTGGCGACCGACACAGGCTTGCGTCCGGCCAACCCGACGAAGGATGGCAAGTTCGACTGCGCCGGCTTTTTTGGAAACACATGCGGCACTCCAAGCCCTGAATGGAGGCATAAGCTTCGAGCCGGCTTTACCTTCGCCAATGGCATCGGCGTCTCGGGCGCGTGGCGCTATTTTTCAAAGGTCAAGGTCGACACCCGCTCGACGGATTGCGATCTCGGTACGAACGTAGCGGCAGCGGGGTCTTCGCCAGCTCACTGCGGCATCCTCCCGACCGAAGACAACTTCGTTCCGGGCGACGCCAAGATCCCGGCGCAGAGCTATTTCGACCTGGCTCTCACCGCGCGGGTAGGCGACCGCTACAACTTCCGGCTGGGCGCCAACAACATTCTCGACAAGGAGCCGCCGATCGTGGGTGGTGAAGCCGCGAACGCCCCATTCGGAAACGGCAACACCTACCCGCAAGTCTATGACGCGCTGGGCCGGTTCCTGTTCGCCGGAGTGTCGGTCGACTTCTAGGTTGAAGGTAAAAAAATTCTCCCGTCAGGCTGACAACGCAACCATCGAACCGCCGGTGAGATGTGTCGGCTCTGGCCCCGAGTACAATTTGCGTTGGCCGCGCAGCCCGGAGGCTCAAAGCCATCGCTGTCCTCGGGAACAGGAGAGGAGGGGGTGTGGATAGCCGTGAAGTTATTTCCCCTTCACGCCATGCCCCCTTTTTCTTCGATCTTGAGAGTATAGGCTGCCACGAGCCCGCCGCGACAAATGGTCGGATGCAGACCCTCTGAGGATGCGATTTAGGCGGCGTGCGGTTGTTTTCTGGAACGATGACCGTCGTCGGTTCGTTCGCGGGTCGGTGCGCGGAAGCAGTTACGGAGTGGACCAATGAGCGCGAACGGCCTGGACGTCTTCGATCGGACGCTGGAAGCGACCCACATCTGGCTCAACGAGATCTGCAGCGAGCTGGGGCCGGACAAGCATATCGCCTGGAAGGTTCTCTCGGTCGTGCTGCACAAGCTGCGCGACCGGTTGCCTATGCCGCTCGCGGCGCACCTCGGCGCCCAGCTGCCGCTGCTGGTTCGCGGGGTCTATTACGACCAGTTCGAGCCCGGTCGCCTCAGCGAGCGCAAGAGCCGCAACGGGTTCATCGCCGAAGTCGCGGAAGAATTGAGTGACGGCCGGCCGGTTAATGCCGAACAAGCGATCCGTTGCGTCTTCGGAATACTCACGCGGCACGTCTCCGAAGGGCAAATCCGCAAGGTCTGCGATGCCTTGCCACACGGCCTGAGGCAGCTGTGGCCGACGATCGAGGAGCTGCGCCTGGCTGAAACTGCGCACCTGGAACGCCGCAAGCCTGCCGACGTGCGTCCATTCGGCGAAAAGCCTGACGATCGTCACGACCGCGAAGAGCCGTTGGTCCTGACGGAGGCCCAGCAGGTCTGACCGCTAAGGCAGCCGCGAGACTCGGCTGCCGTCCTTCGAAGCGCCGTAGGGCGAGACCCAGTCGAGATCCGTCACTGGTGCGTTCGGGTCGTCGCCGCGTTCGCGGACCGCGGGCAGGATCGACGTCGCGATGAAGTTGTTGAGATACCTTCCACCGCGGCGATTCGAGTAGTTGCCGCCCATGGTCGTGACCACTAGGTCGAGGTCGGGGATGACGAAGACCAACTGCCCCCCGGCTCCGCGCATCGAATAGCCGAGCACCTTGCGACCCTTGTAAGGATAATATTCCGCCCACCAGAGATAGGTGTAGTAGATGTTGCGCAGGTGATATTGCGGAGTGGCAATCGCCTTCGCGTAGCTCGCGTCAAGGATGCGCCGGCCGTTCCACACTCCGCCATTCAGCATGAGCTGCCCGAACTTCATGAAGTCGCGCGCCCGGATCGCCACGCTGCCGCCGCCATAGGGGCGGCCGTTCGTGTCGAGCGGCCAGGAATAATGCGCGATCTGCATCGGACGGGCGACCAGCCGGTCGAAGATTCGGAGCGGGGACTGATGAGTGGCCTCGGCCAGCATGGCGAGCGCGAGGTGCGGCTGCATGCTGCAATAGACACTGTTCGCGCCGGGATCCGTGACCATCGGTACCGACATGAAGTAGTTGATCACGTTGGGCGGCTGCAGTTCGTCGCCGATATAATCCTCGTTGCCGGGAGCCTTGTCGTCGGTGTCGTCGCAATAATGGCCTGACGACATGGTCAGCAGGTTTTCGAGGGTCATCGCCCGCTTGCGCGGCTCCAGGCCCGGCGGAAAGGTCCCGCCGTTCATCACCTGATAGACACGACTGTCGAGCCGGAGCGGGGCGCCGGCATGCATCGCCGCGCCGATCGCGGCTCCCGAGATGCTCTTGCCGGCCGATCGCAGCGTGTGGAGCTTGTCGCGCCAGAAGCCGTGAAAATATTCCTCGAGCACCAAGCGGCCATGCCGGGTGATTAGAAGCGCGTGAATCTCCGGCGCATCGGCTTCATCCATTTTCATGTCGATGATCGACTGGACGAGGCGCTCAATCGCCGCCTGGTCGATGCCTTCGGCCTTGAGGGTCGAGGCCGGCCATCCATCGCCGAGCGCGGGCGGTGGTGAATAATGGTAAGGCCCGCCGGGCCGAGGACGCGGATAGACCGGGCTTGCACCGTCCTCGCGCTCGAAGTCGTAGGTACCGCCGCGGCCCGGGAAGGTCAGCGAGAAGCCGTCCATATCGGGCTCGAGGCGACCCGTCGCGAGAGCTCGCTCCGGAGCATCGCCGCGGGCTGCCATGAGGCTGAGGCCGTCGCCCTCGCGGACCAGCCTGCGCGCGCCCCGCTGGTTGCCGAGGTCGAACTCCGGGTTTCGGAGCACAACCGCGTAGGAGCCGTCAGGAGCCCGCCGAGCGAAGATGTAGAAGGAGAATTCCTCCTCGCCAGGATCGACGGTACCGGACCAATGCCCCGGGCCGATGGACTTGAGGGTGACCGGCGACGCGCTGCGGCCGTAGGACAGCGAGGTGGCCGGTCGAATCCAATGGCCGCGGATAACGTCTGTGCCCTCGAAGCGGCCGATGAAGCTGCCTTGGTCGCCCGGCAGCTCGAACGAGAGATCCTGTCCCTTCTGGGCCACTCGGGCGCTGCGACCCGCGATCTCGGCCCGAAGATCGCGGCCGGTTCGCTCAATGATAAGTTGTCCGCGCACTTCAGGATCGAACCATTTCTTCGCGCCCCAGAGACCGCTGAGGTCGCCAAGGCCCGGCTGGCCGGAATTCTGTTCGTTCGATTGGCCGGTGCCGGGCGCGGCGGACAATGCCAAAGCCGCTGCGAGACACCAAAAACGCGTCATCAGGCCGCTCCGACAATAGAGTTCGTGTGCCGGAGTTTGGCCGGCACGCCGCTCCTTGTCTTGGATGAAATTAGTGGAAGTCGCGGCGATAGCGGCCGGGGCTTGAGCCGAAGGCCGCACGGAACTCCGTCGTCATGTGAGACTGGTCGTAATAGCCGAAGTCGGCGGCGAGCATCGCGAGCGAAGTCTTGGTGTGCCGCAAGGCGAGGCCCAGGCTGGTCAGCCGCCGCAAACGCTGGAACGTGCCAACTGAAATGCCGGTACTCGCGCGGAAAGCCTGGGCAACGTGAACGGGGTGACGATTTGCGATTTCAGCGAGGTCGCGGAGGCTCCAGCGACGACCGGGTTCGTCCGATATCGCTTCCACGATCCGGTCAATCCATTGTCCGCGGTCGCGCTTGTCGTCGCCGGCGCATCGGAGCTCGCCGATGATCTCGGCCGCTAACGATGCCATCGCGAGCTCTTCTCGCGAGCTCGCGGCCAATTCGAACGCGAGTCTCTGCGCCGCGACTCTGGCCCAGGGCGAACATGTGCCGTCCATCGCGGGTCCCCGCTCTCCTTCAGGGAAGTGAAGATTGACGCAGCGTGCCCCCAGCGATCCGAAACGGTCGTGGTGAGTCTCGCCCGCATGATGCGTGAAGAAGCATCCGCTCAGCCGCTCTTGCCAGCGCGTGCCCTCTTGCTCGGCAAAGCCCCCGGCAAGCACGATACATAGATAGTCGTTGGCATGTTTGTGGGGCGGGATCTCGTTATCGGAGCGGTGCGCGGTGAGCGTCAGCAATTGGCCGCATGCAGTTCGCGCCGCCACCATGTCGTAGGTGACTCCGAACCCAAGCGTTTGGGCTTCGTCCGCCATGCGGCCGAAGGCTAACGGCCGTGGCGTGAGGCGGCAAGCAGGAGCTTAGAGGCAGGCTTCGAGGTACGGCTGGTCGAAGCCGTACTGCTTGGCCTTGTCGAGTGTGTAGGGACGAAGGCCCATCGAACGGTACTCGCCGAGGATCTTGCCGTCCGCCGTCTCGTCCAAATACTCGAACTTGAACAGTTCCTGGGTGACGATGACGTCGCCTTCCATCCCGATCACCTCGGTG
>Ga0075433_10003767_pt1 | contig 11733 bp, 10 predicted proteins | sample RhiMethybrSRZTD2_FD_75299 | JGI IMG/M metagenome (GOLD analysis project Ga0075433, IMG submission 75299) | Populus rhizosphere microbial communities from Tennessee, USA - Rhizosphere MetaG P. TD hybrid SRZTD2 | ecosystem: Host-associated > Plants > Roots > Rhizosphere > Soil | place: USA... | reverse complement strand
GGATTCACGACGGCGGCGGACCTCGCCCTCGCCGGTCACGCGGTTCGCCTCTGGGCGCGATCCCCCCAGGCGCTGGGGCCTCTGGCGCAGCACCCCACGATCGTGCTCACCGCCGAGGGGCGCGCCGGCACCGCCCGCCTGGCGCGGGCGACGACGGATCTCGCCGAAGCGCTCGCCGGCGCCGAGATCGTGATCGCGCCGATCCCCGCGACCGGCCACGACGACCTGGCCACGAGCCTGGCGCCGCACGTGAACGACCGCCAGATCATCCTGCTCACGCCGGGGACGCTCGGCAGCTATGCGATCGCGCGCGCGCTCGCCCGCGCCGGCGCCCCGCTGCCCTTTTCTTTCGCGGAGACCGGGACCCTGCCGTATCTGACGCGACGGACGGGGCCGGCGGCGGCGTCGGCGCCCGTGCGCGCCGCGAATCTTCCGCTCGGCGTGTTCCCGGCGTCGCGCACCAAGCAGACGGTCGCGCGGCTCGCCGACCTGTTTCCAGCCGCGCGCCCCTGCGTCGACGCGCTCGACGTGGCGCTGACGAACGCAGGGGCCGTGATCCACCCGCCGCTGGTGCTCCTCAACGCGGGCGCGATCGACGGCGGAGCCTTCGACGTCCACGCCGCGGGAACCACGCCAAGTGTCCGGCGGTTGATCGACGTGGTCGATGCCGAACGGGTCGCGACGCGCACAGGGTGGGGGTACCCGGCGCCGCACTATGAGATCGCCACCTACTACGACGAGGCGCGCGCCGCCGAGGGCCTCTACGGCGCGGGCGCCAAGACGAAGCTCCTCGCGAGCGGTCTCTGGAGTGAGATCGTCACGATGCAGCACCGGTACGTCACCGAGGACGTGGCGTTCGGCCTGGCGCTCTTCGAGTCGGCGGGGCGCGCGGCGGGTGTCGACACGCCGGCTGTCTCGGGACTCCTCCTGATGTTTCGCGCGCTGCTCGGCCGTGAGCTGTCGGGCCGCGGCCGCGCGCTGGAGCACCTCGGGCTGGGTGACTTCAGCCGGCGCGAGATCCGTGGATTCCTCGACCAGGGCTGGGAGTCGCCGATCTGGCCGAAGGCGATCCGTTGACCGCTCCGCCCGCGCTCGAAGCCGATGGCCGGGGCGGTCTCACGCTCGGCGGCGCCCGTTATCTGTTGATCCGGCCCGAAACGCTCGTCGGACTCCAGAAGGCGGTGGAGCAGGCGCTCGGCGAGCGCGCGGCGTCGTGCATCGCGGCCGGAGGCCGGGCCGGCGGCGCGCGGGCGGCGGCGGCGCTCGGCGGTTCGGCCGAAGAGCGAGTCGGCCGTCTGCTCCGGATCGGCGGTGAGATCGGCTGGGGCGAGTTCGCGCTCGAGCGCCTGACCGCGACCGAGCTGTCGGTCAGCGTGCGCCATTCGCCCGTCGCCGAGTCGTACGGGCCGTCCGCGGCTCCGGTGTGCCATCTCATCCGCGGCGTGCTCGAATCGCTGGCGACGGCGACCTTCGGCCGGCCGGCCACGGTCGCCGAGACCACGTGCGTCGCGACGGGCGCGCCGGCCTGTCGCTTCGTGGCCTCGTGACGGGCGCCGCCCTCGTCCACGTCGTGGTCAGCGGCCTCGCCACCGGCTCGATCTACGCGCTGATGGCGATCAGCCTCGTCATCATCTACAACGCGACCCGGACGCTCAACTTCGCGCAGGGCGAGATGCTGATGATCTCGACGTTCGTGGGCTGGACCGCGCTGCGGGTGCTCGCGGTGCCTCTGGTCGTCGCGCTGCTGGTCGCCGTGGTCGCCGCGGCGCTCCTGGGCTTCCTGCTCGAGCGGCTGGTCATCCGTCATGCGATCTCGGCGACGCACTTCGACGTGCTGATCATCACGCTCGGCTTGTCGCTGATGCTGCGCTCGGCCGCCGGGATCGCGTGGACCCACGACGAGTTTCCGTTCCCGTCGTTCTTCGGGAACCGGCCCGTCGCGATCGGCCCGGTGCGCGTGGCGCCGGTCTCGCTCGGCATCATCGGCGCGTCGCTCGGGCTCATGCTGGGCCTGGGTGCGCTGTTCCGCTGGACGCGCCTGGGTCGCGCGATGCGCGCGGTCGCGCAGAATCAGCGAGCGGCGCGGCTCATGGGGATCAGCGTCGAGCGGGTCTACTCGTCGTCCTGGATCATCGCCTCGGTCGTCGGCGCCGTCGCCGGTGTGCTGATCGCGCCGGTCATCTTCCTTTCATCGAAAATGGGGCTCGTCGCCATCAACGGATTCACGGCGGCCGTCCTGGGCGGGTTCGGCTCGATGCCGGGCGCGGTGGTCGGCGGCATGCTGCTGGGCGTCCTCGAGAACCTGGCGCCGCTCTACCTGCCCGCATCGATCAAGCACTCCGTGCCGTTCCTGGTCATGATCACGATCCTGCTCGTGCGGCCCGGCGGCGTGCTCGGGCGCGTCGCGCGGCGAAAGGTCTGATGCGACACGCCGCGCTCGCGACCGGCGCCGCGGTGGTGCTCGGCTGGCCGTGGGCCGCGCCGCGCTACTTCGTCTTCCTGGCGAGCCTGATCGCGATCAACGCGATCGTGGCCATCGGGCTCAATCTCCTCTCCGGCTACACGAACCAGCTGTCGTTCGGACACGCCGGGTTCCTGGCGATCGGCGCGTACGCGGCGGCGATCCTCACGATCCGCGCGCCGGCGCTGCCGGTCCCGGTGACGCTCTTGATCGCGGGCCTCGTCACCGCGGCGGTGGGTCTGGCGCTGGGCGTGCCGTGCCTGAGGCTCGAAGGGCTCTATCTCGCCATGGCGACCCTCGCCTTCGGCTTCGTCGTGGTCGAGGCGATTCTGAGTCTCGACTGGCTCACGCGCGGGAACGACGGCCTCCGCGTGCCGGCGGCGCGCCTCGGCCCCTGGATGCTCTCGACCGACACCTCGCGCTACTACCTGGTCATGGCGGTCGCCGCGCTGTTGATCGTCGCGGCCGTCAACATCAGCCGGACGCGGACCGGGCGCGCGCTCCTGGCCGTGCGCGAGAGCGAGATCGCGGCGCAGGCGAGCGGCATCCACCTGGCCGCGTACAAGACCTTGGCCTTCGTCGTGTCGGCCTTCTATACCGGCGTGGCCGGCGGCCTCTTCGCGCTCGTCGTCGGCTTCCTCTCGCCCGATTCCTTCGACGTCTTCCTGTCGGTGGACTTCGTCGCGATGATCATCGTCGGCGGCCTCGGCTCGATCCTGGGCTCCGTGGTGGGCGCCGCCGTCATCACGACCCTCAACGACTCACTCGCCGGCTTTCAGAACTACCGGCCGCTGATTTTCGGCGCGATCCTGATAACGTCCATGCTGTTCATGCCCGGCGGCATCGCGAGCGCCCTCGGTAAGATTGCCGGGGCGCGCTCCAGACCCTCTCGACAAGGAGACGATCGATGATCAGCCGCTCGAGTCTTCTGCTGCTCCTGACCCTCACCTTGAGCGTGCTGCCCGCCGCCGCCCAGACGCCGGGTGTCAGCGACACCGAGATCGTGATCGGCGGATCGAACTCGTTCTCGGGCCCGCTCGCCTTCACGGGAGAGCAGATCACCAAGTACGGCGTCGATCTCTACTTCAGGGTGATCAATGACGCCGGTGGCATTCACGGCCGGAAGGTCCGCACCGTCTACTACGACGACGCCTATCGCCCGCAAGACGCCGTGGCCAACACCAAGAAGCTCGTCGAGCAGGACCACGTCTTCGCGATCATCATCCCGCAGGGCTCGCCGCCGGTGGTCGCGACCCTCGACTATCTCGAAGAGAACAAGGTCCCGCTACTCTTCCCGTATCAGAGCTCGCCGGTGACCCGCGGCAAGCGCTACGTGATGCAGGGGATGACCCTGAGCGATCGGTCGTCGAAGATGATGATCGACTATCTGGCCGGGCAGCGGAAGGTCAAGAAGTTCGCCGTGCTCTACCAGGACGACGAGTACGGCAAGTCGTTCCTCACCGCCTTCGAGAAGGACCTGGCGCGCTACGGCCTCAAGCTGGTCGCGGCCGAATCGGTCAAGCGCGGCGTCACCGACGTGAGCGCGCAGGTCGCGAAGCTCCAGGCGGCGAAGCCTGAGGTGACGTTCCTCGTGCTGGTGCCGGGCCCGGGCGCGCAGGCGTTGAAGGAGCGTCAGAAGATCGGCTGGACCGACACCATCATGGTCTCGACGGGCCCGCTCACGGACGAGCGCTACCTGGCGCTCGCCGGGGACGCCGCCGAGGGAGTCGAGGGGCTCTCGCTCTGGCCCGATCCGGTGAACTCCGATCTGCCGGGCGTGAAGCTCTATCGGGAGCACATGCGGCGCTACTTCCCGCAGAACGAGCCGAACCGGTACTCGATCGCCGGCTACTTCGCGGCCATGCTCTTCGCGGAAGGCGCCAAGCGTGCCGGCCGGAACCTGACGCGCGACTCGCTGATGACCGCCCTCGAGTCCTTCAAGGGCTACGAGACCGGCATTCTGCCGCCGATCACGATCGGCCGCGACCACGAGACGCAGAAGCAGGGATTCTGGGTGCGGGTCGAGAAGGGCAACTTCAGGCCGATGACGGACTGGCTCAAGTCCGAGTAGGGCGGTGCTCGGTGTCGAGGATCTCTCGATCAGCTTCGGCGGCCTCGCGGCGCTGAGCGGGCTCAGCTTCGAGGTCCGCGATCGGGAGATCTTCGCGCTGATCGGCCCCAACGGTGCCGGCAAGTCGACCGTGTTCAACCTGATCACGGGCCTCTACCGTCCCTCCAAGGGCCGGATCACCCTCGGCGGCGACGACTTGCGCGCGCTGGCGCCGCATCAGATCGCGCGGCGAGGTGTCGCGCGCACGTTCCAGAACACCGAGGTGTTCCGCCAGCTGACGGCCCTCGACAACGTCCTGATCGGCCGCCACAGCCACCTGCGTGCGGGCGTGATTCGCGGTGCGCTGTGGCTCCCGGGTGTCCGGCGCGAGGAAGCGCGCGCGCGCGAGGCGGCCCACGCGCTGCTGGCGCGCTTCGGGCTCGGCGACGTCGCGGCGACCGAAGCGGGCAGCCTGCCGCTGGGCGCCCAGAAACGGCTCGAGATCGCCCGGGCGCTGGCCTCCGAGCCGCGGCTCCTCTTGCTCGACGAGCCGGCGGGCGGGCTCAACCCCACGGAGACCAGGACCTTGATGGCGGTCATCCGAGGCCTGCGGGACGAACGCGGGCTGACGATCGTGGTGGTCGAGCACGACATGGAGCTGGTGATGGGCATCTCCGACCGCGTGGCCGTGCTCGACCACGGGCGCAAGATCGCGGAAGGCGAGCCCCGGCAGATCGTGACCGACGCCGCGGTCGTCGAGGCCTATCTGGGCAGCGCGGAGGACGCGTGATTCCCGTGCTCGAGCTCGACGACGTCGCCGTCGCGTACGGCAAGCGGCGCGCGCTCGACGGGCTGACCTTGCGCGTGTTACCGGGCGAGATCGTCACGTTGCTGGGTGCGAACGGCGCGGGGAAGTCGACGACCTTGCGCGCGGTGTCCGGGCTCGTGCGGCCGACGCAGGGCCGCGTCCGCTACGAGGGTCGCGAGATCACCCGCGTCCCGGCCGACGCCATCGTGGCCGCCGGCATCAGCCACGTCCCCGAGGGCCGCGAGATCTTCACGGAGTTCTCGGTTCACGAGAACCTGCTCGTCGGCGGCCACACCGTGGAACGGGCGCGGATCGTCGAGCGGCTGGAGTCGGTCTTTCGCCTCTTCCCCGTGCTCCGCGATCGGAAGGCGCAGATCGCCGGCACCCTCTCGGGCGGCGAGCAGCAGATGCTCGCCATCGGCCGCGCGCTGATGACACGGCCGCGGCTGCTGCTTCTGGACGAGCCCTCGCTCGGCCTGGCGCCGATCCTCGCGCGCGAGATCTTCCGGGTGCTCCGGCGCATCAACGACGACGGCGTCGCGGTGCTGCTCGTCGAGCAGAACGCGCGGCGCGCGCTCGCGCTCGCTTCCCGCGGCTACGTCCTCGAGACCGGGCGGCTCGTGACGTCGGGCACGAGTGCCCAGCTCACGGCCGATCCGCGTGTCCGCACCGCCTACCTCGGACTCGACCGCGTGCGCGGCGACGTCGCGGGCTGACGCGCTAGACTCCATGGCCGTGAGCGGGAGCACGATGTGGCAGCCCGAGCTCGAGACCCTCGATCGCGAGCCGCTCGAGCGGCTCGTTGTCGAGCGGATGCGCGCGACGCTCGCTCGAGTCCTGAGCGAGCCGGCCTGGGCGCGCCGTCTCGGGGGCGTCCGCCCCGGAGACATCGCGCGGGTCGCGGACTGGCGGGCGCTGCCGTTTCTTACCAAGGACGAGCTTCGCGACGCGTACCCCTATGGGCTCGCGTGCGCGCGCGCCGCCGGCTACCGGCGTATCCAGATGTCGAGCGGCACGACCGGTAATCCGATCTTGAATCCGTACACGGACGGCGACGTGGCGCAGTGGGGCGAGGTCATGGCGCGCTGCTACGCCGCCGCCGGTGTCGGCTGCGACGACGTTATCCAGATCACGCCCTCGTTCGGCCTGTTCACCGGCGGCTTCGGCTTCCACTACGGCGCCGAGCGGATCGGGGCGATGGTGATCCCCACGGGCGCCGGCCGGACGGCGCTGCAGCTCCGCCTCATGCGCGATCTGAAGGCGACCGTCGTCACCGCGATCGCGACCTATCCGCTGCGCCTGATCGAGGCGGCGCGCGAGGACGGCTTCGATCTGGCCTCGCTCTCGCTCCGCGTCGGTATCCTCGGCTCGGAGATGTGGTCCGACGAGCTGAGAGCGCGCATCGAGCGCGAGCTCGGCATCCGGACCTTCGACATCATCGGCATGACGGAGACCGGCGGGCCCGGACTCGGCATCGACTGCGCCGCCCGCCGCGGGGTCCACGTCTGGGAAGATCACTACTATCCCGAGGTCATCGATCCGATGACCGGGGCGGTCGTGCCGGACGGGACGGAGGGCGAGCTCGTCCTCTCGACCTTGACGCGGGAGGGGCTGCCGCTCGTCCGCTATCGAACGCACGACCTGACGCGGATCGTGTCGCGCGCGCGCTGTGACTGCGGCCGCACGGCGCTGAGACTCGACCGGCTTCGCGGCCGCGTCGACGACATGGTGATCTACAAGGGCATCAACTTCTATCCGCGACAGATCGAGACCGCGCTGCTGAAGCACCCCGGTGTGAGTCACGAGTATCAGGTCGTGCTCGACTCGGATGGCGGCGGCGAGCGGATGACGATCCACGTGGAGACCGACCCCGGGTGCGACCCAGGGATCGCCGCGCGGATCCGGCGGGAGCTCCACGACGTGCTGGCGCTGAGCCCCGAGATTCGTCTGTGCGCCCACGGCGCGATCGAGCGGGCACAGGGCAAGGCGGTCCGCGTCGTGGATCGCCGTCCGCGGCGATGAGTCGCGGGACCCTCGCCGGCGTGACCGTGCTGAGCCTCGAGCAGGCAACGACGTTGCCGTTCCTGACCTATCGGCTCGCCTGCGACGGCGCCCGGGTCATCCGTGTCGAGAATGCCGAGCGGCCGGATCCGAACCGGTTCGTCGGCAGCGACGTGCTTCGCGAGCCGGCGATGCGCAGCTATTTCCTGCCGAACAACTGTGGCAAGGAAGCGATCACCTTGAACCTCGGCCATCCCGAGGGCCAGGCGCTCTTGCGGCAGCTGATCGTGAACCTCGGTGTCGACGTGTTCGCCTGCAACCAGCGCCCACGAAGCTACGCTCGTCTCGGGATCGAGCCTGGGCCGCTCACGGCCGTGAAGGCGGATTTGATCTGGCTCGGGATCACCGGATTCGGACCCGAGCACGACGAGGCGGCGTACGATCCGGTGCTCCAGGCGCGCTCGGGCTTCATGGAGCTGACGGGCGAGCCGAACGGGTCGCCGCTCGTCTTCGGCCTGCCGATGGTCGATCTGGGCGCGGCCGAGCACGGCTACGGCGAGGTGATGAAGGCGCTCTATCGCCGCGCGACGACGGGCGAGGGCGCGCGGATCGACGTGTCGATGCTCCGGAGCGCGGTGTCGTGGATGGTCGCGCCCGTCGCGCTCTCGAGCCTGGGCGAGCGCGTCACCCGCAAGGGCAACCGCCATCAGTTCTTCGCGCCGGTGGCCGTGCACGGCACGCGCGACGGCCACGTCTATCTGGCGATCGGCAACGATCAGCAGTGGGCGGCGCTGACGGCGCTCCCCGCGTTCAGCCCACTCGCCCGGCCCGAATACGCCGCCAACGCCGGGCGCATCGGCGACGTCGATCGGCTCGACCACGAGCTGGCCGCGTGCTTCGCCGGTCTCTCGAGCGACGAGGCGCTCGAATCGCTGCGGCGGGCGGGCGTGCCGGTCTCTCGGGTGAACACGCTGGCCGACGTGATGGTCGATCGGTTCGTCGCCGACAAGCTCGTGGAGATCACGGACCCGCGCTCGGGACTCCGGATCGCGCTGCCGGCCCCGCCGGTCGGTGCGCCGCCGGCGCTCAGCTTTCCGCCCCGACTCGGCGAGCACAATGAGAAGATCTACGGCGAAGCCCTCGGCCTCCGGCCCGAGCAGGTTGCCGAGCTCCAGCGGCGACAGATCGTCTGAGGGAGACGCGAACCATGAACGACGTGTTCTATCTCACCGAAGAGCAGCGGATGATCCGCGATCTCGCCCGCAAGGTCGCGCGCGACCGGATCGCGCCGAACGCCGCGCGATACGACGAGGAAGAGAGCTATCCGACGGAGTCGATGCGCGCGCTCGTCGACGCCGGCCTGTTCGGCATCTGGGTGCCGGAAGAGTACGGCGGCTCGAACATGGGCTGCCTCGCACTCTCGCTGGTCGCCGAGGAGCTCGGGTGGGCGTGCGCGGGCACGACGACGAACTTCGGCGCCCATCCGCTCGGCGGGCTGCCGATCGTGCTGGCCGGCAGCGAGGAGCAGAAGAAGAAGTACCTGCCGCGGCTCGCGGCCGGCGAGTTCATGGCGGCCTACTCGCTCTCGGAGCCGGGCGCGGGTTCGGACGCCGCGAGCCTCCGGACGACGGCAGCGCGCAAGGGGGATCATTACGTCCTGAACGGCTCGAAGCAGTGGTGCTCCCACGGCGACCACGCCGACGTGCTCACGGTCTTCGCGACGGTCGATCCGGGCAAGCGCGCGAAGGGCATCACGGCGTTTCTCATCGAGAAGGGCATGCCCGGCTTCTCGGTCGGCAAGAAAGAACGGAAGATGGGTATCCGCTGCTCGCCCACCGTGGCGCTCCACTTCACGGACTGCGCGGTGCCGGTCGCGCAGCGCCTGGGTGAAGAAGGCGAGGGATTCAAGATCGCGATGCGCACGCTCGACATGACGCGGCCGATGACGGGCGCGATGGCCGTCGGGATCGGCCAGGCGGCGCTCGATGCGGCGACGGCGTACGCGAAGGAGCGCCAGCAGTTCGGCCAGCCGATCGCCGCGTTCCAGGGCATCCAGTTCATGCTCGCGGACATGGCGATGCAGGTGCACGCGGCGCGGCTGATGGTCCATCACGCCGCCCGGCAGGTCGACGCCGGCATCCGCGGCAACACCCTGGAGGCGTCGATGGCCAAGTGCTGGGCGGGCGACGCGGCCATGAAGGTCGCCACCGATGCCGTGCAGATCTTCGGCGGCTACGGATACACGCGCGAGTTCCCGGTGGAGCGGTTCATGCGCGACGCGAAGATCATGCAGATCTACGAGGGGACGAATCAGATCCAGCGAATGATCATCGCCAAGGAGCTTCTAGGATGACGCATCGACTGAACCGGCGTACGTTCTTGAAAGCAACGGCGGGCAGCGCCGCGGTTCTCGGCTTCCCGCTGCCGCTGCGAGCCCAGCCGAAGACATTCAAGATCGGCGCGATTCATCCGGTGACGGGCGCGCTCGCCGAGCCCGGCCAGGCGTGCCGTCTCGGGGCGCAGATGGCCGTCGACGCCATCAACGCGGCCGGGGGCATCAAATCCAAGGGTGGTCTCCGGCTCGAGCTGATCGTCGGCGACACGCAGACCAAGCCCGAGAACGGCCGTGTCGAGGCCGAGCGCGTGGTGAGCCAGGGCGCCCAGATGCTGCTGGGCTCCTTCGACTCGGGCAGCACCAACGCGATGGTCTCGGTCGCGCAGCAGCGGCGTGTGCCCTTCCTGATCGACATCGCCGCCGCCGATCCCATCACCGCGAACGTCGCCGCGTCGGTCAAGAGCGGTCAACAGAAGGTCCAGTACGTCTACCGCAACTTCCCCACCGGCTCGAGCTTCGGCCGCAAGGCCGTCCAGTACTTCATCGACATCTTCAAGGAAGCCAATGTGTCGCCCAAGCGGGTCGTGCTGATGTACTGCAACGATCTCTTCGGCCAGAGTCAGGCGCGTGGCTTCCAGGCGGCTCACAAGGCCGCCAATCCCTCATGGGACATCGTCGAGGTCATCCCGTGGCCGGAGCCGCCGACGGATCTTTCCACGGAAGTCTCGAAGGCGAAGGCGGCGAAGCCGGACATTATCGCGCCGATCACGCGGCCGGCCTCGGCGCTGCTGCTGTTCCCGGAGATCCGCAAGCAGCGGATCGAGATGCTGGGCATCGTCGGCCCGGGCAGCCCGGGGATCTACGAGTCCGGGCAGATCGCTCAGCTCAAGGAAGACCTCGAGTACGTGCTGACCAGCGTGCCCTGGGCAAACTTCAAGAATCCGAAGACGGTGACCGTGGGCGACGAGTACCGCAAGCGCTCGGGCGGCAGGACCTTCGACACCAACTCCGGCTACTCCTACGACGCCGCGTTCGTCATCGCCGACATCCTCGAGCGCGCGACGTCGCTCGGTGACCCCGACGCGATCGTCGACGCGATGCAGAAGACGAACTATGCCGGCGGGTTGATGCAGTACGGCGGCCCGGTCGTCTTCAACGAGGTCGGCGACAACCCCAATGCGATTCCGACCATGATCCAGATCTTGAGCCAGAAGCCCGTCGCTGTCTGGCCTAAGGACGCTGCGGTGCAGAAGTTCGTCTTCCCGCGGCCTCACGCTTAGGCGCGGCGGCGGGCGGCGGCGGGCGTGCGCGGGAGGGGTCGGACGGACCACGCGGCACGCGCTCGCTGCCCCGCGGCGGCTGGGCTCCATCCGGGCGCGCGATGGCCGCCGCACCGTTGGAGGGAACGGGTCCGCTCGACCCCTCCCGCACACGCCCGCCACCGCCCGGCGTCGGGCCTAGCGCCGGCAGCAGGCTTCATGCCTGCACGGATGGTTCGCCTCTCGGAGACCCCGTGGATTTGACGCTTGTGGTGCAGGGGGTGGTGAGCGGGCTTTTGTTTGGGGGCGTGTATAGCCTCATGGCGGTGGGGTTGACGTTGATTTTTGGGGTGATGCGCGTGGTGAATTTTGCGCACGGGGACATGATGGTGTGGGGCATGTATCTCGCGTACATGTTCGCGACGCGAGCTGGGGTCGATCCGTATCTGAGCTTCATCGTGTGCGCGGCCGCGCTCTTTGGGCTCGGGGTCCTGGTGCAGCGGGGGCTCGTCGATCGCATCATCGAGGCGCCGCACGAGATGCAGATTCTCCTCATGCTCGGCGTCGCGCTCGTGTTGGAGAACGTGGCCCTGGTGGCGTTCGGCCCCGAGCCGACGCGCGTCCGGTCGCCGCTGGCGTCCGCCACGATCTGGCTCGGTCCCGTCTTCGTCGACGTCGCGCGGCTCGTCACGTTCCTCGTCGCGGTCGCGCTCACGAGCGCCCTCTGGATCTTCCTCTTCCGCACCGATCTCGGCCGCACGATCCGGGCGGCCGCCGACAACACGTACGGCGCGCTCGTCATCGGTACCGACGTACGGC
>Ga0075433_10003766_pt1 | contig 11734 bp, 7 predicted proteins | sample RhiMethybrSRZTD2_FD_75299 | JGI IMG/M metagenome (GOLD analysis project Ga0075433, IMG submission 75299) | Populus rhizosphere microbial communities from Tennessee, USA - Rhizosphere MetaG P. TD hybrid SRZTD2 | ecosystem: Host-associated > Plants > Roots > Rhizosphere > Soil | place: USA... | reverse complement strand
GCACACGCTGAACAAAATCGTATTTCAGCAATGCGCTGAACGGGATGGTCTGTTCGTACCTGCCGGCAACATGCGGGCTGAAGTAATTGTTAACGAGTTTCTCATCAAAAGTTCTGACGACCGCGCAGCATTTCAACAATTCGCGCTCAGCCGGCGATATCAGAGACAGGCTGATAGCTTCCAGGTCTTCGCCCTGTTCGATCCTTTTACGAAGCTCTGCGGCAGAGATTTTCATATGCAGGTTTTACTTCAGCAGGTTCACCATATGGCGCAACTTCAGGGGACCCCAGTCTGCCTTCAGGCGGTTGTAGTTACTTTCAATAATTGCCTCCACGTCCTCATCCAATTCGATATCGTTGTACAGGCAGATCTGCCGCGCCAAAGGCGTGAACTTTTTAGGCGCCCATGCCGCCACATCAATAATGCGAGAAGCATCTTTCAGCTCTGTCGGCAACTGCTTGTCAAACTCCGTCGCCGTGCACACTAAAACCAAGCGACAATTAAGCAGCGCATTTTGTGCGATCGGAAGCAGCAGTCTTGGCACCAGAATGGATTTGAACTGCTCCCATTCAACGCTCAGGTGATCGAGCACTATGATGAGAGGCTCGTCGGCGGCGATCGCGACGAGCGCGGCGTTGTAGGAGTTGAAGAACTGTTCGCAAAGATTGCTGTCGCCAGCGAGGATCTTGTCGGGGTCGGACTTCGCGAGCAGCGCGGCGTACTTGTTATCAAACTCCGCGAAAGGCGCGACTGGTAATGGCGCGCACATGATGTCGCTGGATTTCGGATCGCCCTGGCGAATGAGCTTCAGGACTTCCACGAAGTCTCTGGTGTTTTGATACGTGACGTCGATGTCTACATAACTGATCCGGCGTTTGCGTAGAGCGCAGACTTTCAGACTTGCCTGCACAAGCGCTGTTTTACCTATCTTCTCCGTGCCGACGACGATGCAGGCGTTGCTGAACTCATCATCGCGATCCGTAATCTGGTCTACGCCATGCCAAATTTTGCGCCGCTGCGTCACGCGTCCGACAAAGTCGTGAATCTCTTTAAGTGTCGTGTCTACTTTGTATTTGGCCTGCGTTGTCCTATCGATTTGCGGCTTCATGTTCAGGATCTGTTCGGGAAGTTGTTGCAGGTAAAGTGTGGCCAGGGCCCAATCGCGACGTTTAAGTGTGATCTCCTTAAGGTTCTTTACCGCTTTGCGTGCTTCAGCCAACGCTCGGTCGATTGGCAACGAACTGACAATCGATTCATAGAGTTTCCTTGAGAACTCTGCCGCAGCGTCACCTCGAATGTCTCCCTGCATTCCCAGCACAGCCGGCACACCCGCGGAGGAAAAGGCGCGCGCTATGTCCCACGAGTTCTCCTGATCCGCCAACGAGCTGCTGCGACACGCGTTGATAAAAGCGAACCGCGGTTTCCAGTTTTGGAGATCTATCGGGATGTCGCCAACCATCCACTCTTCTGCGGCAACTCCAGCCTTTTTGGCCGCTAATTCCAAAAACAGGTCGTCATTTGCCTTTATTCCGTGCCCGATAAAATGAAAGATCTGCGGCTTGAATTTTTCAATGAGATCGATCAACTCGGCTTTAGTCGGACGGTAAACAACATACCAATCTACCGGTACCGGCGACTTGATGAAGGCGCGTTCAATAGCATCGACTTCCGGTTGCGCGTTTACAGCCGGATCATTCTCCTTGCTGCCGACTACGATGAGGACGTGGACAGGCCAGAAGAAAGATGTGACCGGTAGCTTGTTGTTGTCGTCGAGAGTCCCACGCGAAAAAGGATTTGCGGAGTCAAAGAACCGGGTCATCTGCGTCTGCTCGTGCACGATTAGCTCCCACGGCAGCCAGCGCAGAGTTTCGGGTTTAATATCCAGGATGGTGCGTAGTCCTTCCGATTTGTCGGTCTCTTCTTTGGGGTAGAGCTCGTGTAGCCGGTCCCACTCCTGGGCCAGCGGATCCTGGAAGAGGAGTTGGTGAAGATAACGCCCCCATTCTACAAAGAGAGTGCTTTTGCCTTTTTCGCCGAGAAATGCGTTTCGGATTTGCCGGCCGTCGACGGGCTGCTTAGTTATGGGATCGATCGGAGGATTCGGAATGGATAGATCTTCCGGAATGTTGATCTCAGCTAAGGGCCGCGTCAACCAATCAGCCTTCCCATCGTCGAAGAACAGTTGTACCGGATAAACCATCGCACCCGCCGCATCCGGGGAGAGGTTGTTCATCTTGATTACGAGCGTCTTCATGTCTGCGCCTCAGTCGCACTGATGAGATGGGTTGTATCATTAATCTGACTGAGACCGTCATGTCAATTATTTTGCTTCGACTTTTGCTTCGAAAGCATAAGCAAACGACAGTAGACTTGCTTCCTTGAAATGTGGGGCGGCGATTTGCAGCCCGATTGGTAAACCTGCTTGCGTGAAGCGGCAGGGAAGGGAGATTGCCGGCAGGCCGTAGGCGTTGAATGGGCGAGTGTTTCTCAGCCATAACTCTCCGGCTGGTGCGGGTGACATGTTCAGCGCTTCGGTTATGGTGATGGGCGGAACTGGCGAAGTTGGCGTGATCAGAAAGTCGACGTTCGAAAACACATCGTCAATGGCACGTCTTAATCGATCGAGTTCTTGTCGAGCTTCGATGTAAGCGACGGTGTCCACCGCCGCTGCCTGTTCGAGTCGCGCTCGCATCCAGCGGCCGTAGAGCTCGGGAGATTTGGTGAAGTACTTCGAATGGACGGCGTAGACTTCCGGCGCCTGGACCGCAGTTGGCGTCGAAGGTAGATTGATCTCAAGAATATCTGAAGATAAATCGCTTAGCTTTTTGAGTGCTTCATTTGTCGCGTTCTCGATCTCGGTATCGAGGTCGTCGAAGAACGGGTGTCGCACGATGCCGATGCGCGGTTTAGTCTTCGTGATGAACGCTTCCGCATAAGAGTCAACGGGCCAAGCGACGCTTGTCGTATCCAGCTCATCATAACCAGCGATAACTTGAAGCATCAGAGCAGTGTCGATGACGTTGCGACACAGAGGTCCAACATGATCCAGCGACGGCGATAGTGGAAACACTCCGCGTGTGCTGACGCGTCCGTAGGTCGGCTTTAGACCAACGATCCCGCAGAACGCGGCGGGTTCGCGAACCGAGCCGCCGGTGTCGGTTCCGATTGCTGCGAAGCACATCCCGGTCGCAACAGCCGCGGCCGAACCGCCCGAGGAGCCGCCGGCTATTCGCCCGGTGTCCCATGGATTATGTACGGGACCAAAATGGCTCGATGTGGAGGTGCCGCCGTAAGCGAACTCCTGCATGTTCTGTTTGCCGATCAATACGGCGCCTGCACTCTTTAAGCGTCGCACAATCTCTGCATCTTCTGTGGGGACGCGATCTTTGAAAAGAGCGCTGCCGCAGGTCGTCTTCACCCCGGCCGTATCGATCAGATCTTTCAGACCAATCGGAATGCCGTGCAGCGGGCCTCGCCAATTTCCGGCGTGAATTTCAGCTTCGGCTTCGCGCGCCTGGGCCAACGCGCTGTCGTGCATGATGGTGATGAAGGCGTTGATGGTTGGATTGAGTTGTTCGATGCGCGTGAGGCAAGCGTTTGTCAGATCCACCGGAGAGATCTCTTTCCGACGCAGCAAGTCGGAAGCTTCCGCGATAGAGAGTTCGGTCATTGAAACCGAAATATACCAAACTTCGGGCACAACTGTTCCGTGGCCGCCCGTGGTGCAAACATTAATGATTCGACGCTTAGGGTAAAACTGTAGGGGCGGCCCTCCGTGGCCGCCCGTCCTTCGAAAATATTCCTCTTATGGAACGGGCGGCCACGGAGGGCCGCCCCTACAGTTGCTATTCAGTGGCTCGTGGTCAATATGGTTTTTGTTTGCGACCAGAGCCAATGAATCGTCAGCCAGAAGAGGAAGCTCACGACGTAGCCGGCAAAAACCCATGGAAAGTTGAAATGCGGATCGCTGGTGCCAATCAACGCCGCAGTGAGCAACAGCGCTCCGTGAACGATAAGTAAAGTCCACAGCGCAGTCCGGAACCTCGACAGACGCGTCGCCATCAAGAGCGGAAATATGATCAAGTTACTAACGACGCCGGCCGCGACTATCGCGTCCAGCGCGCCAAACAACAACAGCGGCGCGATTTGATGCTTCATTCCGTAACGGAGCAGGAACAACGCGACTACGATGATTGCCACGCAACCCAACAAACCGATCGCATCTGATTTCAGGTTCTTCATAGTCCTGTTTCCTAATCTGTCCCATCGTTCGACGGGCGCCGTTCGAATTACGTCGAGAATCATGCGCAGCCAAAACTCCAACGTCGTCACCAAACCATCCGACTGAACGTCGCGGTGACAATCGCGAAATAGTTGTGTCATCTCCGAGCCGTACTCGAGACGGAACTCTCGCGGATACGCAAGTAGCATGAGTTGAAATAGCCGTTTCGAAAACATTTGACTCAGGTTTGTTTCGGCAATAGCCGTTTCCGCTGCGCCACGGAAACCAGCTTCGAGATGCGTTGCGCTTCCGCCTTCAAAACCTGGCGGCCAAAATCGGTCAAGCGATAGTAACGGCGCCGCTCGTCGTCGAGCTCGGCATCGGGGCGTCGATCAGTTTCAACAATCAAACCGTTCGCAAGCAGACGCTTGATCGCTCCGTACAGCGTGCCTGGTCCAAGGCGGATTTGTCCGCCGGTATGCTCCGCCACCTCCTGCATTATTCCGTAGCCATGAAGATCGCCGTCGGAAAGCGCCAGCAAAATGTGGAACACCGACGACGTCAGCGGCAACAGTTTTTCCGGGTCAAGTCGTTCCTTAGCCATCCGGACTCCTGTAATTAGAACGCCTCGCGATATATCGCCACGCGATACAATAGAATCGATCAGGGCTTTTAGTCAAGCGTATTTCTGGTGCTTCCGGTCACCTGGCTTTGGACGTGAGGGAGAAGTGACTACCGCGACTGCCATACAAGCTCTTACTTAGCTAAATCTCAGGAAAACGCTCGGATCGAAATAGAAATCCCTCGACAGTCATAATTAGTAGCACGTGCCAGCCGCCTCGCCCGTTCAGAGTCCTGCGCCGACAACTACCGCAGCGACTACTCCAGTGGCTCAGCCGGATTGCGAACCAGCAGCGCGCGTGAAAGAGGGGCTCTGTCCGTGGCTGGCGAACACAGCTGTTTGAATTTAGGTAAGGAGTACTCAATATGCTTGCCATATCGGAGAAGGATTGGAATCTTCTGATTCGCGCCATCAACACTCAAAGGTGTACTCCGTTTATCGGCGCCGGAGCTTGTCACAAAGTACTGCCGTTGGGGGCCGATATCGCTCGCAAGTGGTCGACTGAATACGGTTATCCCTTCGATGATTCTTTCAACTTGATCAAGGTCGCTCAGTTCCTTGCGGTTGAGTCATACCCCATGTTCCCGAAGGATGAGATTGTCCGGTTATTTCAGGATCTGAATGCTTCGCCGGACTTCTCCAACCCGAGCGAGCCGCACCGCGTGTTAGCAGATCTGCCGTTACCGATCTATCTCACTACTAACTACGACGACTTCATGATGCGCGCACTAAAGCGCGGTCGTTTACGCGACCCCAAACGAGAAATTTGCCGTTGGAACGTTTTGACGCGCAAAGCACCATCGCTATTCGACAATGGCTATGAGCCGACACCAGCCAATCCTTTGGTCTTCCATCTTCACGGACATACAGAATTACCGTCTTCAATGGTGCTCACCGAGGATGACTATTTTGATTTTCTGGTCAATATTTCGCGCGATGCTTTTCCGATACCCCCACGGATTCAGACGGCCCTAACAGAAACGTCCGTTTTGTTCATTGGTTATGGATTGGCTGATTGGAACTTCCGTGTGCTTTTGCAAGGGTTGTCGCGCTTTATGGAAAAGGGACTGGGCCGCACACACATGGCTGTGATGCTGCCACCCAACATTTCAAATTCCGAAGAACAACAGAAGAAGGCGCAAAGCTATTTATCAAGCTACTACGAAAACATTGATGTGCGCGTTTTCTGGGGAACCGCCAATGACTTCTGCGCTGAGCTGAGAGAGCGTTGGAGCAAGTCTGTGGCGATCTGAACAGCATAGGAGGTAACAGATCGTGGTGGCGATAATCGAAACAAACAAATCAGAACGACCGAAGCGTCTGGATGATAGAGACTGGGACTCATTACTTAAGCAGATCAGCAGAGGTAAATGCACCCCGATCATCGGCACTGGAGCTTGTGACGGCCTGTACCCGCTGAAAGGTGAACGGGCACAAACATGGGCAACCGATGAAGATTATCCTTTGGAGAGCTGTAACGAGCTGGCGCGTGTCGCCGAGTTTCTTGCGGTTCGAGACTATCAAGCTAAACCGATCGAGCGGCTCGTCGAGGAGTTCGAGACAGTCACGGGTCCCGACTACTCGAACAAAAACGAATTGCACGCCGTGTTGGCTAGTCTTCCTTTACCCGTTTACATCACCACTAATTATGACAACTTCATGTTTAAGGCCTTCAGCAAGCGAGCCATGCCTCGTGACGCCAAACGTGAGTACTGTCGTTGGCGAGTTGGGATGGATATCACCTCCACTATATTCAGCGGGGAGTATGAACCGAGCGTTGCTAATCCGGCCGTTTTCCATCTCTACGGGCAGATCGAGAACGAGAACTCGCTCGTGCTGACCGTGAATGATTACCTTCAGTTCCTGGTGAATGTTTCGCGACAGGAGAAACTAATTCCACCGGTGATTCAGGCGGCGATTTCAAGCGCGTCGCTGCTCTTTCTGGGATACAACCTCGATGAGTGGGACTTTCGTATTCTGTTCCACTCCCTGCAGACGTATTTACGAAACACAAATAAGGCCCACGTCTGCGTTCAGGTAGTTCCAATGGTTAGACCGTCAAACTCCGAACAGTTGGAGAAGGCAACAAAGTACCTCAATTCCTACTTTCAGAAGGAGATTTACAACACTCGGGTTTATTGGGGTTCGTGCCACGAATTCGTCGAAGAATTAAGAGAGAGATGGGAGGCGTCAAGCTATGCAAAATAACGGCGAAGCAACCAAACCTACCGGGCAATCCGGTAGTGACGGAAACGTTCCGTATGTTGGCCCGCGCCCTTTCATGCTGGCGGACCAGGATATTTTCTTCGGACGAAAACAGGAAAGCATTGAGTTAACCTCTCTCGTCAAGGCACACACGGAAGTGCTGGTATTTGCGCCGTCGGGCGCCGGCAAAACCTCACTCTTGTTTGCGGATGTATTGCCCGCCCTGGGGAGTGATGAAGAGTTTGATGTATTGCCGGGAGCGCGCGTCCGTAGCCAGGAGTCGTCCGCAATTCCGGAAGGCAAAATAAACAATATTTACATGTTCAATGCCTTGAAGGACCTCTCTAATGATGGGCTCGGTCTCATTGAGCGATCGCAACTCACCTTGGCGGATTATCTGGCGCGCCGGCAACGGCCAGCCCTAAGCTCAAATGGCTCGCGGAACGGTAACAAAAGCGAGCACCTCGATAAAGAGAGCAATATAGTCAGAGTGATTACCTTCGATCAATTCGAGGAGATCTTCACTCTCTATCCGGAGCGATACAAAGATCGACAAAACTTCTTCTGTCAGATTGCCGATGCGCTCAAAGCCGACTCGTGTCTACGCGTCATCTTTTCAATGCGCGAAGACTACATCGCGGAGCTTGAGCCCTATCTCAATGTTTTGCCGCAGAACCTGCGCACGAAATTTCGCCTCGAGCGCCTCAGGGAGAGGAATGCTCTCTCGGCCGTAAAGTCTCCGTTGGAAACTGAGCGCATCAAGAAGACGGGCCGATATTTTGCTGACGGCGCTGCCGAGTTGCTGGTCAAGAGATTGATGCTGATCAAAGTCAAAACAGCATCGGGCGAGAAGATCGAAGCGCTCGGGGAATTTGTCGACCCCGTGCAGCTACAGGTCGTCTGTCAAACGCTTTGGGAGAAACTGCCTCCAAATCAAACGGCCATCACCACCGACGATATCGACAAATATGCGAACGTCGATAAAGCGTTATCAGACTTTTATGAAAACTGCATCCGTAAGTCGATAAATTTAGTTAACGAAAGCGATTTGGCCGGCAGTATTACAGAGGGAGATGTGCGCGGCTGGTTCGAGCAAAAGCTCATTACGCCCGAAGGCAAACGAAACATGGTCTATCGCGAGGGACCAAAGACTGCCGGACTTGCCAACCTGGTCGTAGACGAACTCGAGAATCAACACGTTATTCGTAGAGAAATGCGTGGCGGAGAGCCGTGGTATGAATTGAGCCACGATCGCTTTATCACGCCCATCAGAGAAGCGAATCGTCGGTTCGTGCTCCAGCAGCCTGTGGCCAAACGAAAGGGCCAGGAGCTCGAGGAGCGGGCAGCTGAATGGTTAAAGTCGGATCGCAGCGATAGTTTGCTTTTGAATCGAGGCGAGTTAGCTGACGCGCAAAACTGGATGGAAACGGAAGCCGCAGCGATCGGCTACACCGAATTGCTTTATTCCTTTATCCAGGCGAGCAAGACAGCCATCGAGCACGAGGACAACAAACAGCGACAGCTGTTAGCAGATGAGCAGCGACTCCGAATCATTGCGGAGCGGCAGCGTGTACGACAAATGAGGCTGGGATTTGTCGCTGTTTCAGTGTTACTGCTGCTTGCTCTTGGTTCGTGGTTTTCTGCCTATCAGTCCAACGGGCGGGCGCAGGCGGCGCTGGCGGACGCCCAACTGGAGAAGAAAAAAACAGATGTAGCTAATGACCAGCTCAAGATAGAGCAAGGGAATCTCGCGACTGAAAAGACTAAAGCAGAAAACGCTGCCGCGGCTGCATCAGCGGCTGCATTAAAAGCCGAAAAAGCCGCTGACCAGGCCGCAATAGAAAAAAAGGAAGCAGACAAAGCAAGAGGAATAGCTGAAAAAGCGCAGGCTTTCGCAAATACCCAGAAGCACACCGCGATTGCCGCTCTGGGAAAGGCGCAGGAAGCGACCGCTGAGCTATGTAATTTTACCGAAGATCTCAAGCAGTCGAGAAATAACGCATGGTCTCTCAAACTGGCCGGAGATGCGAACAAAGTTATGACGGAAGATCCGGAGAAGGGTTTGTCACTTGCGATTCTGGCGACCGATAAAGCGGAGAATGAAGAAACAAGAGTTGCATTGCGGCAGGCCTTCATGAAAAGGAAAGCGCGTCGAGTCCTGAGAGGTCACGAGTCCGTCGTCTGGAAGGCAGCTTATGGTCCGCAGGGTCTGGTCATCACCATCAGCGAGGACCGGCGGGTGGGGATATGGAACCCCCAGACAAACAGCAATCTCCGGATGTTTGCTGCCGGCGCTCCGGTACATGGGTTCGCAATTAGTAAAGACGGAAAATGGTTGGCAACCGAAGAAGCCAATAATACGGGACGAATTTGGAACCATCGCGACGGCACACTTAAGGTAATCGAGGGTCTGAGTGGGCCGGTTGCGGCCCTGGCCATGAGTCCTGACGATACTCTGTTAGCCACCGAAGCGACGACCGATGATTTAAAGCGCGGCGCGGCTCCTCGCATTTGGGAAGTAAGTAGCGGAAAACCTCTGACCACTTTGATTGGTCATGATTCCGCAGTAGTTGCCATCGTCTTCGGTCCTTCCGGTGATCGCGTGGCGACTGCTAGCTGGGACGGCACTGGACGTATCTGGGATGTGAAGAGCGGTCGTCAAATCGCTCTTCTGCAAGGGCACACGGCTCCACTTACCAGCATTGCCTTTGATAAAACCGGACAGCGTGTCGTGACAGGCAGCTTCGATGGTACGGCACGTATTTGGGACGTGGCGACAGGACACGAACAATTCACCTTGCAGGGACATAGCGGTGTAGTGCATGCGGCAATATTCAGCCCGGACAATAATTTTGTCCTAACCACAGGAAAAGAGCTAAATGACAAGCTGAAAGGGGTCAATAGATCGGTTGAATTACCAGAGGAGCTCAGAAAACAATTTGGGACCCCCGACAACACTGCTCGTCTATGGGACGTTCACACTGGCAAGCACGTCAGAACTTTTCGTGCGCACACGGGCGACGTAAATAGTGCTGCATTTAGTTCTGACGGTAGATTGATCGTAACTGCGGGAGATGACGGTGTAGTCCTGGTCTGGGATGTCGAGAGTGGGGCCATTCTCAGTCAATTTCGGGAACACAAAAGGCCGGTCAACAGTGCTGTTTTTAGCCCAGATAACAACTCAATTCTAACTGCCAGTTCCGACAACACGTCGCAGATCTGGCAATGGAATAATGATAAGTTGATCCAGTTTGCGGCCCACGACAAACCTATCATACGCACGGGTGTAGCGCCGAACGGCTCTATTATGACCTCGAGCCCCGATGGGAATGTGCGGTTTTGGGCTTTCGATAGTAACCATAAAGCAGATCGCAAGTCGGGCGGAGTAGACGTCAATCTGAGTTTGCTTGATCCACCCGCGGCTGATGCACCAGGGCGAGCTAGGCCGAGCTCGACCACGCGGGTTTACGACGTTGCGCTCAGTCCTAAGGGTAATCTGGTCGTGATGGGGAGCAAAATACTGGCTGCATCTTCAACCCCTACAAGAGTGGACGAAGATCACTCCGCATACGTTTGGGATGTTAGCGCTCAAAACTTCGGGCCCAAACTGGCGGGACACACTGAACCAGTCACAAAGATCTTATTCAGCTCCTCAGGCCGATCTGTTGCAACGATGAGCGCCGAACTGGTGCAAGTTTGGAATACATCGAGCTGGAAATCCATACCGTTGAAAGCTGATTCTCGTGTCTTGAACATGAGCTTCACTCCCGACGAGGAGTCGTTACTGATGGTCCGACAAGATGGTACGTTGGTGACGACAAAGCTGAAGACCGGAGAGAAGAACAGCATCAAGTTAACGCCAACTTATGGTCTCCTTGGAGCTGTTTTCAACTCCGATGGCACTCGGATCGCTGGTATTTTGTTCGATAGAAGTGTGGGAGTTTGGGATACAACGGGAATCCGGAAATCCACTTTGAAAGGAGCAGCTTACTTAGCACGACTGCTGGCGTTTAGTCCTGATAGTACCTTACTGATTACTGCTGGTTTCTACGACCCCGTGCGTGTTTGGAGAACAGATACGGGTGAGCCAATCGCGGAATTCGAACAGTTCACCCAGTACGGTTTAAGAAGCGTTGCATTCAACGGTCGGAACGATTCCATAGTCGCCGGCGATGAGCTTGGCAGGGCCTACGTTTTTGAATGCGAATTCTGCCAGCCGTTTGCCGAGATCAAAAGACTTGCCAAGGAGAGTAATCCGCGCGAGTTAAGCCCTGAGGAGCTCGAAAAATACCTCCCGGGAGAAAAACAGTTCTCCCCTCCTCAATGTAAAAGTGCTGAGAGCGTTCGAATACAACGTTAATGAGTGTTCATGTGAGGATGAAATGATGCGCAAAGCCATAATAGCTGGTTGGATTTTGCTTCTTCTGGTAGTGGGTTCCGGTGCCAGCCATTCTTCGACTACAGTTGTTCAAGGCGGGAAGTGTACGCTGACCATCAGAAATGATTCGCAGAGAGTTTTTTATCGCCTACACATCTCCTGGAGCAATGACCAAGACTGGGGACCAAATCTCTTGCAAAGCCCTCTACGCCCCGGTATGTCGGTTAATCAACCGCTCGCTCCTGCGTCCTACGACGTGCTACTCGTTGATGCCAATCAGACTCAATGCCTTCGCAGAGGCGTGCGC
>Ga0075433_10003763_pt1 | contig 11740 bp, 8 predicted proteins | sample RhiMethybrSRZTD2_FD_75299 | JGI IMG/M metagenome (GOLD analysis project Ga0075433, IMG submission 75299) | Populus rhizosphere microbial communities from Tennessee, USA - Rhizosphere MetaG P. TD hybrid SRZTD2 | ecosystem: Host-associated > Plants > Roots > Rhizosphere > Soil | place: USA... | reverse complement strand
GGCGTACACCACGCCGCGATCCACCAGGCTGAAGCGGTTCGAGTTGAACGTGACGTTCTGCGGGATGCCGTACGAGCCGTAGCCGTACATCAGGCACGGCGCCTTGCCGTCGCGCGCCAGACCCTTCTTGTAGAGCAGCGTGACCGGCACCTTCACGCCATCCTTCGCCGTCGCCCACACGCGCTCGACGTCGTAGCGTGAGGGATCCCAGCCGCCCAGCACCTCGGTGCGCTTGAGCAGCTTGGGCGCGAGCGCTGCGAGGTCGAGGTCGTAGACCGACGCGGGCGTCAGGTACGACTGGTAGGCGTAGCGGAACGCGCCCGCGGTGAATTCCTCGTTGGCGGCCGGCCCCACCGTGTACGCCACTTCGTCGAAATTGGCGCGGCGGCGGGTCCGGGTCGTGGGATCGATCACCGTGATCTGCGGCAGCGCGTTCTCGCGCTCGCCGATCACGACGTAGTCCTTGAAGCAGCTCACCGACGAGATCATCACGTCGGGGCGATGGGGGATGATCTCCACCCAGTGCTCGGGCCCCGGCGTCGCCACCGGCGCGACCACGAGCCGGAAGTTCTTGCCCTTGTCATTGGCGCGAATCCAGAACTCGCCGCCGCGGTGATCCAGGAAGTACTCGCGATCCTGCACGCGCGGCGCGACGATCTTCCACTCGGCGTTCGGCTGCGCGGCCGGCAGGACAGCGACCTCGGAAGTGGTGTGGCTGCGGCGCGTCTGCACGATCCATTCGCGGCTGCGGCAGGCGTGCAGCTCGACATCGAAGCGCTCGTCCTTCTCTTCGTAGAGCAGATCGTGCGCATCGGTCCCCAGGACGTGGCGGTAGACGCGGTACGAACGCTTCGCGACCGGGTCTTCCTGGGTGTAGAACAACGTCCGGTTGTCGGCGGCCCAGGCCAGCGACGTCACGCGCTCGGCGTGATCCGAGAGCTCCGCGCCGGTCTTCAGATCCTTCACGCGCAGGGCGTACTGGCGATACCCGGTGCTGTCGATCGTCCAGGCCAGGCGCGCGCCGTCGGGGCTCACCTCGAAATCGCCGATCGCCATGAAGGCGTGGCCCTGGGCGAGCGCGTTGACGTCGAGCAGCAATTCCTCGGGGGCCTCCATGGCGCCCTTGCGGCGGCAGTAGAACGGATACTGCCGGCCTTCCTGCGTGCGTGTGTAGTAGAGGAACTCACCCTTGCGGTAGGGCACGGTGAGATCGGTCTGCTGGATGCGCGCCAGCATCTCGTCGTAGAGCGCGTCCCTGAGCGCCTTGGTCCCCGTGGTCATGGCCTCGGCGTACGCGTTCTCGGCTTCGAGGTGCTGGATCACCTGCGGGTCGGTCTTCTCCCGCAGCCAGTAGTAGTCGTCGGGCCGCGTGTCGCCGTGCATCGTCACCGGATGCGGATGGCGTGCTGCCACGGGAGGCGCGGGAGCGGCCTGGGCGTTCGTGGTCGTCGAGATGAGCGTGGCCCCCAGCAGCAAGGTCAGGGTTGCGGCGCGCGCGACGGGACGGATCGAAAGTGGCGTCATCGCGAAATCCCCTCGGAGAGACCGGATCGGTCGCAGGTTACAACATTGGCCACGCCGACCGCATTGCAGCGTCTCGCGACGCCGCAGCGCGGTGGCGCCTCACGGCACCGGTGTCCCCATGTGACGCTTCACCCAGTCCACCCACAGCCGCGAGCGCTCGAGCGAATGGACGGGATCGCGCGGATTGTGGCCACGCCCGGGGAACGCGATGTACTCGGTCTCGACGCCGTTGTCCTTGAGCGCGCGGTAGTAGGACAGCGCCTGCGAGGGAGGAACGCGGAAGTCCTCGACCAGCGACATCACCAGCGTCGGCGTCTTCACGCGCGACACGTAGGTGATCGGCGATTGCTCGCGATAGAGCTTCTCGCGGCCGCCGGTCCACGGCGAGCCGCCCATGGCGTAACGCCACGCCACGTTGCCGTCCGAGAGGTTGTACTCATCGATCAGATCGGACACCGGCGCCCCGGCCATCGCACACTGCCAGGCATCGGGATAGGTCCCGATCAGCCACGTGGTCATGTACCCGCCGTAGGACCAGCCCGTGACCGCGGGCTTGCCGGGAGCGACGTACGGGCGCTTGCGCAGCTCCGTGATCCCGGCCATCACGTCGCGGCCCGGTCCGGGGCCGGCATCGGCCGTGATCGCGGCCATGTACGCGTTGCCCAGGTTGTCGCTGCCCCGATAGTTGGGCTGGAACACGATCCAGCCCTCGGCCGCCATGAGCTGGGCGAGGGTGCTGAAGCTGGTCTTCGACGAAGACTGCGGTCCGCCGTGAATCAGCAGCACGAGCGGATAGGAAGAGGCGGGGTTGAAGCTCGGCGGATAGACCACGACACCGTCCTCATCGAAGTCGTCGTTCCGCCACGTGATCCTTTCCTCGCGCCCCCACGCCACGTTCGTGGCCCAGGCGTTGAAATCCGTCAGCCGTCGCGGTTTCGCCGCGGGCGAGTCCATCACGTAGAGCTCGGCCGGGCGGGCGGCCGAGGTCGCAACGAACACGATCGCGCCCTTCGGCGAGACCGTGACCTCGTAGCCGAAGGCGCCGTTGACCACGAGATCGCCGGTGTCGACGCGCTTGGCCGCGCCCTGCAGCGGCTGGACCCACAGCCCCACGCCGGCGCGATCGTTGGCGGCGACCAGGACGGACTTGCCGCCCGGCATCCACTCCGCGCCGAACATCTGGCGATCGAGCGCGCGGGTCAGGCTCCGACCCGGGCCGCCGGATGCCGGCGCGAGGTAGATCTCCGTCATCCAGCCGAGATCGCCCCGCCCGTCGCGCGGGTACACGTAGAGCACCGACTTTCCGTCCGGAGACCACTCGGGGTTGTTCTGGAAGCGCTCGACGCCGTTGAGCGAGCGGGTCGAGCGCGTGGTGACGTCGAGCACGCCCACGGTGGTGGAATCGAAGTGCCCGGTCTGAGGCAGCGGGACGCGCGCGAACGCGATGTGCTTTCCGTCCGGCGACCAGGCCAGCTCCGAGGGCGGGCTTCCCGGCGGCAGCACCAGCTCGAGCGACCATGCGCCGCCGGTGAGCCGCTGCGCCGCGGTGGTGTCGATGGCCTGGAGCCAGATGTGCTGAGGTCGAATCGGGGCGTGCAGGAAGAGATCCTGCTCACCGACCTCCATGGTGGCGATGTGCTTCGCCTCGCCTTCGCGCTTGGGCTCCTCGTCCGCCGCCGCGTAGGCAATCGCGGCGCCGTCGGGCCGGAAGGAATAGTGCTGAACGTCGGTCCTCGAACGGGTGATGCGCCGCGCGTCGCCGCCGCTCATCGGCATGAGCCACACCTGGTTCTTCCCCGCGGAATCGGGAGCGAGGAAGGCGAGCGCGCGTCCATCGGGCGACCAGCGCGGCATCGAGACCTGTTGCCGCTCGAACGTGATCTGGCGCGGCGCGCCCGACGGCAGCTCGACCAGGTAGAGCTCGGATTCGTTGCGGTTGTCGGCGAAGTCGGGGCGCGTCACGACGAACGCGGCGAGGCGGCCGTCGGGCGACACGCGTGGGCTCGAAACGCCGACGATCTTGTGCGCAAGTTCGAGGGTGAAGCGCGAGGTCTCGGAGCGCGCCGGGCACGCCGACAGCGCGAGCACGGCCGCGCCGAGCGCGAGCAGGGAGCGAGGGTTCACGGGGGGCACCTCCAGCCGAAGGGCCTACGACAAGGGATCTGAGCCGCTCGCGACACTAGCGCAGGGCCGGGGCAGGAACCAGGGCCGCGTTTCGCGCGGAGGCGCGGCGGACCGCGTTGGCGCGGCGCCCGTCGTGGCGCGGCGGACCGCCGGGCGGCCCGCGCCGGGTGGCGGAAACTTTCCCGATGACTTCCCGTCCCGCGCGGGGGTAGGCTCTCGACCGCGGCGCTCCGGGAGCGCATGAGGGACCGGGGGAACGGAGACCCAGTCATGATTCCCACTCGAGTGCTGATCACCCGCGTCGGCGCCGGGCTCGTCCCGGCCGTCATGCTCTGCCTGTGCGCGGCGCGAGCCTTCGCCGCTTCCCCGATCCGCGAGGGCGCCCTCTCGCCGCAGCCGAGGCTCGAGGACGGCGTTCCGCCTCCGGTCCAGGTCACATGCCCGGTGGCGCCACCCGAAACGCTCCTGGTGACACCGCCCAACCTGCAGATCTTCTGGACCGGTCCGGACCGCGGCCATCAGCTCGTGAGGATGCCCTTCGAGTACAAATTCATCCTGCTCGGGCCCGGGAGCGAGTTCTCGGTGGGCACAGCGGTGAACGACCCTTCGGCGTTTCGCGACTACTACGCGCATCACCCGCTCGGCGCGTGGGCCGGGTGGGATTCGAGCGACGTCCACACGCAGCACGTCCGGTACACCAACCTGGTCCCATGGCAGGAATACCTCTTCGCCGTGATCGCGCTGGATCGCGCGGGACATTACTCACCGCAGTTCGACCTCTTCACGAACATGCTGCTCTTCGTCCCGGGCTATCCCAACAACTCCGACGAGTGGGCGCCGGTGCTCTCGATGAGCGGGCCGGGATTCCGATACACCTACCCGCACGGCGGTTTCTGCGCATGCGAATCCACCGAGATACCCGCGCGGGTGCATGACGGCCAGAACGCGACGTTCCGCTGGTCCGCCGACCCGGGTTACGCGTGCGAGAGCCTCAGGATTCACTGGTATCGCTGGGCGCTCGACATCGAGGACGTGAATGACGAGACGCCCCGGATCGACGAGGCAACCGATCTCAAGCACTGGAGCGTGAAGTCGCCCGATGCCACGTCGGCGTCCCTGGGTCCCTTCGCTGCCGGCGAGGTGCACAGGCTCTACATCGAAGCGTCGGACGACATCGGCCTGATCAGCCTCGGCATCATCCGGATCGAAGTCCCGCCGGCCGTCAGCCGGCGCCAGGTCGCGCTGGCGGTCGAGGCGCGTCGCGGCGGGTTCGCCGACGTCTCGTACTCGCTGCCCGAGGCGGGAAACGTGGAGATCGCGGTGTTCGACGTCGCCGGGCGCAGGGTCGCGACGCTCGAAAGCGGGGCGCAGAGCGCGGGCAAGCACAACGTGACCTGGGATGCATCGGGCTTCGGTCAGGGGATGTACTTCTATCGCCTGCGTTACGGATCGGCCACGATGACGCGGCCGGTGCTGCTCCTCAAATGAGGTGAGCGCACGCTCCAGGCCCGGGCGCGGATCCGCGCGCCCGGGCTAGGGGTCGTCCTTGGGCGCTTCCGCCGGCGCCGCGCTGCGGATGCGCGCCGCCTGCTCGACCCGCGACACGAACTCCGCCGCCGCGCTCTCTCGCAGGCCGCGTGCCGCGCTCCGCGCCACCGGCAGTACATCGGTGAGCCGGCTCTCTTTCGCCCAGTAGCTGCCTCGCAGGATCTCCGCGAACTCGGCCACCGCCGCGTCCAGGCGGAAGTAGGGTGAGGCATCCTCGAACCTGCGGCTGAGCTCTGCCGCGCGGAATTCCGCCGCGATCTCGCGAACCTGGGGGGCACCACCGCCCTCGCGCCCGGGCCGCGCATAGCGCAGCCGCACGGTGGCAATCGGCCCGCGATCGGCCCGCGGCGCGAGCTTCACCTCGTAGAGCGCCGTGACTTCGTGCCCTGCACCGATCTCACCGGCGTCGACTTTGTCGTTGCGGAAGTCGCGATCGGCAACGTCGCGGTTCTCGAACCCCAGCAGCCGGTAGCGGAGCACGCGGGAGGGATCGAACTCCACCTGGATCTTGGCATCCTTCGCGATCGTCTGAAGCGTTCCCGTCAGGTTCTCCACGAACACCCGCCGCGCCTCCGCGAGATCATCCACGTAGTAGTAGTTCCCGTCGCCCTTGTCGGCGAGCTGCTCCATCAGCACGTCGTTGTAGTTCCCCATGCCGAATCCGATCGTGCTCAGGTGGATGCCGCGGTCGGCCTCGGTTCGCACCCGCTCCAGGATCGACTGCGGGCCGGTGTTTCCGACGTTGGCGACGCCGTCCGAGCACAGCACGATCCGGTTGTTCGCCTCCGGCCGATACTGCCCGCGCGCCATCTCGTAGCCCAGCAGCAGGCCCTGCTCGGTGTTGGTGCTGCCCTCGGGGTGGAGCCAATCGATCGCTTCCAGGATGCCGCGGCGGCCGGTGAGCCCGCCCTCGGCCTGGTCGTCGCCGACGCCAGCCGCGGGCCGATAGACGCCGGCGACGAGTGCGACCGATTCCCCGAGGGTGACCGGCTCGAGCAGCACGCGCGCGTCGGTCCCGAAGACGACGATGCCGACGCGATCGTCGTCGCGCAATTGGTTCACCAGCAGGCGCAGCGCCTGCTTCACGAGCTCGAGGCGGTCCTCGCGCTCCATCGAGCCCGAGACATCGATGACGAAAGTGAGACGCGCCGGCCTGCGATCCCGCTCCGCGATCTGGCGTCCTTTGATGCCGACCCGCAGCAGGTGGTACCCGTGCCCGAAGCGGGACGGGGCGCCGTCCACGAGGATCCGGAAGTCTTCGTTCTCGAACTTCGGATAGCCCTGGGGGAAGAAGTTCACGAACTCCTCCACCCGCACGGCTTCCGCGGGAGGGAGGTGGCCGAGCTCGATGTACCGGCGCGCGACCGTGTAGGAGGCGGCGTCGACGTCCACGGCGAACGTGGAGAGCGAGTCCTCGTCGGTCGCGATGAACGGGTTGACTCCGTAGTTGCGGAAGAACATGGAGTCGTACGGCTCATCATTGGGCAGCCGGGTGCCGCCGGTGGTGGGGACTACGGGAGGCTGCGCCGGGGCCGCCTGGGCACCGGGGATCCCGTACTTGACCTCGCTGCCCCGGCCGCCGCGGTGGTGCTTGTCGCCGCTTTGGGATTGGCCCGGCTTCTGAGCGAGGATGCTCTGCACACTGGTCGAGGACTTGGTGTCGATACCCTTCGCAGCGCACACGCCGATCTCCTCGATCATCTTCACGACCTTCGACCCGCTGAAGTTGAACGAGACGGTGGCGGTGGCGCCTGCGTCCACCTGGATGCCTTGTACCTGCTTGTCGTAACCCAGCGGCTGCACCTGAACTTGCTGCGCGCCGACCGGGACGCCGGTGAGCACGAAATTACCGTTGGCATCCGTCATCGTGCCGAGCTTCGTGCCGAGGATGATGACGTTCGCGAACTCGATGGGGGTCCTGCCTTTTTCGGTGACCGTTCCGGTCATGCGGCCGGTAGACGACTGGGTGCCCACGGGCACCGGCGGGTACTTCAATTCGGTGATCTCGCCTGCAGCCGACTGGGGGCCCACGGGCAGCGGCTGGTACCCCGAGTCGTCGTTCACGCCCGCAACCGCGCCGGCGCCCGGGCGCACCTGGGCGGTCGGGTGCCGCGCCGCGAGCCGGGGCGCGACCGGGATTCGGGCCAGGCTCTCGGCGATCGCGAGCGCCGCATCCCGCGGAGCGTCCGAAGGAGGTGCCTTTGGAACCACGATCTCCACCCGGGGCGCGATGACGTGGGGCGATGCCAAACCGGAGCGTGGAGGCGTGGGCGGTTCCCGGTTCGCGATGACGACCGCGATCAATGAAGCCGTGACGACCGCCGTCGCGGCAGCAAGCGCCCGGAGCAGCGCGGATCGGGGCTCCGGCGCGCGCTTTCGGGAAACCGTGCGCCAGATCGCCTGGCGCTCCGCGGGGCTCAGTCGTTCCGCATGCCGATCCAGAATCTCTTTCATATTCCCTGTCCTTCCCAATCTCGCTGCGCCATCGGGCAAGTCTCGCCGCGCAGGACGGCGCGCATGTGTTCGCGGGCGCGGGCGTGATGAACTCGGGCTGTGCTCTCGGCGCAGCCCAAGAGCTGGGCGATCTCCCCGAAGCTGCGTTCTTCCCACTCGCGCAGCAGGAGTACCGCCCGCTGCCGATGCGAGAGCTGGCCCAGCGCCCGATACAGGGCGCCGCGCTCGGAATCGAACTGCACATGCTGGATGTCCGGCTCCACCTGCGCGCTCGAATCGGTCAGCGTGGTCGAGCGTTTGAGCCGGCGGAGGATCACCCGTTTCCAATCGCGGGATCGGCCGAGCGCGATGGCCCGTAGCCAGACCTCGAGCGGCGCTTCGCCCCGGTAGGTCTCCAGCCTGCGGAAGGCCTGGAGGTACGTCTCCTGCAGGATGTCCCGGGCTTCGTCGCGGTCCCCGATCTGGAAGCACAGGAACGCGAAGAGCCGGTCGCAGGTCGACTCGTAGATGGCTCGCCAGGAGGCTTCTTCGCCCTGCCTGGCTCGTTCGGTCAGATTCCGGTCGGACTCGAGATCATGTGGCATCCACGCCTTCGGTTCTTCCCGGATTTGCCCGATAGGACGAGGTTAGGCCGGAAAACGCTTACGCGGAAGGCGAATATGAACGGCTGCGCGGCGACATGCGCGGCGATCCGCGCGGGCCGGGAGCCGGCGCTGAGCATCGAAGCGACGCCGGATTCTACTCGGCGCCCTCTTTCCCGATCATGACCTCGGTGGACTTGACCACCGCGAACACCTCGTCGCCGACCCGCAGCCCGAGCTGCTCGGCCGCCCCGCGCGTGATCACCGACACCAGCTCCTGATCGCCGATGCTCACGTGCACTTCGGCCATCAGGCCGTCCACCGTCAGTCGGGAGATGGTGCCGCACAGGCGATTCCGCGCGCTCAAGGACATGATCGGCTGACTCGTCGCGACCGCTCCCGGGGCGCCCAGCATCGCCTCGAGGTCCTGCCGTCGAAACAGCCACTTGCGACCGACTCGCGCTGCGGGAAGCTTCCCGGCGCGCGCGAGAATCTGGACGCGCTTCACGTTGAGTCGAAGGAGCGCGGCGGCCTCCTCGGCGGTGAGCGTGCTCATATGACCCTCCAATCCTGGTCTTGGCGGTCCGCAAGGCACTGAAGCGCCTGGTCGCGGGGCGAGCCTGGCTATTTTGGGTCACTTAGGCGCCGGCGGCAAACGGCCGTCTACGGAGGCCGGGCTTTGACGAGAGGGGATCGCTGCGTCGCGGGCTAGGCCGCGGCGGAAAGCGGAGCGGGAGACGAGGCGAATCGCGGCCCAAGCGACCGCAGATAGGCCGCGAGTCGCTGCTCGTGCTGCATGAGCTCGTCGCTGAACAGGGGTCCGAGGAAGCCCACTTGATACTCGGCCCCGGAATGAAGGCCGAACCGCAAGTTGCCAGACGTTCCCATGGGGCCCGGCTTCGGCGGCCGCAAGTACTGGATCGCGTCGTATTCGATGAAGCAGGAGCGGACCACGGTCCACCTGCCGAATTCGAAGAGCAGCATGCGGCGCGACGTCACCGCGATCAGCAGCGGGTGCTTGTCGAGTCCCACCTTGATTCGATAGTCCTGCCTGCGCGGCGGATAGAAGAAGCCGCGAGCAAAGCCTTCGAGTGTTTCTCCACCCTCGAGACGAGGGCGAATTACGCCCAGGAACCAATCGATGAGAGGCACGCCGATCGGCACGCGCGTCTGGCCTTCCTGGGAGACCGGCGTCCATTCCGCCGTCGAATTGAAGCGACCCGGGTTGCGCATCCCCGGGGCATGAAGGGCCCTGAGCCGTGCGACCAGGAGCACGGCCAGGATGCATGCGAGCGTGAGAAGGAAGGGGTCCATGGATTCTATTGAGCCGAGGGCCGGGAATTGGGCGGCGCGCGCAGCGGTCCCCCGCGTCGCGGATCCCACCATCGTGATTATCGGTCGCCGGAATCGGGGAATTGAGCGCGCACCGCGTCCCGCGCGCGCTGAATCAGTCGCGGGTGAGGAGCATGGCGCCCGCCATAGCCCCCGCGGCACAGATGCTGATCAGACCGCGGCGCGCGCCGCGCCGGGCCATTTCATATGCGAGCGTCGTCAGGATGCGTCCGCCGGTTGCCGCCCAGGGATGGCCAATCGCCACCGAGCTGCCGTTGACGTTCACCCGACCCCAATCGACCGAACCGGTGGCCGGACCCTTCCAGCCCTGCTCCCACGCGGAGACGTTCGCGATCACCTGCGCGGCGAAGGCCTCGTGAATCTCCAGCAGGTCGATGTCGGGCATGCGCAGCTGCCTCCGTTGCAGCAGCCGCGGCACCGCGATGGCCGGGGCCATGAGGAGTCCCTCGTCGGGATGGATCGCGGCGTACTCGATCGCATCGATGAACGCCAGCGGCTCGCGCCCTTCCGCGCGCGCGCGCGCCTCGCTCATGAGAAGGACGGCCGAGGCCCCGTCGGTTACCGGCGACGCGTTGCCGGCGGTGATGGTTCCGTTCGGATCGAACGCCGGCCTCAGCGCCGCGAGCCGCTCGAGTGAGGTGTCGGGCCGCGGACCGCTGTCGTGCTCGATGCCTTCGACCGGCACGATCTCCCGTGCGATGCGCTCGCGTGCGGCGATCGCGTTGCGGTGGCTCGCCAGAGCGATCTCGTCCTGGCGCTGGCGCGGAATCTTCCATTCGCGGCACGTGATCTCCATGTGCTCGCCCATCGAAAGCCCGGTAGTGGGCTCGCGGAAGGTGGCGGGATCGGCACCTGAGAGCCATTCCACGCCGCCGGCGATGCCGCAGTCGATGCGTCCCAGCGCGATGGCATCGGCGATGGCGGTGGCGGTCCGCAGACCCGTGATGCAGTACGAGGAAACGGTCTGGGCTTCGATGCCGGCGGGCAGCCCCATCTCGAGCACGATCTCGCGCGCGAGATTGGGCTTGCCGGGCTCCGGCACCACCGCGCCGAAGGCGATCGCTTGGACGCCGGCGGCGTTCACCTTATGCCGATCCACCAGACCGCGGACCGCGAGCTTCGCCAGGGCCAGGGGACCGAGCGCAGCGAATGCTTTGCCGGCCTTGACGAACGGCGTGCGCACGCCCGCGACGATCGCGACCCGATTCACCCGTGCCTCCTCCCGAACCCGCTGTTCCATGGCCGGTTGGCATGGTCCCACCGCCCTGGAAGGGGCGCCACCGGGGTGCCCCGACGGGACCGTGAATCCTTTTGCTTGATTAGTCATCTATTGACTTGTTATGTTGACGGCCATGCGGCGGACCCCGAGCGCCATCGAGCGCGAGATCAAGCAGACCCGGCCCTTCCCGAGCCAGCGCCAGGAAGCGGCCGTGGCGCTGATGCGAACCGCGGACACGCTGCGCCACACGTTGGCTCAGTTCCTCGAGCCCCTGGGCATCACCGCCCAGCAGTACAACGTGTTGCGCATCCTGCGCGGCGCGCGGCCGGAGCGGCTGCCGACGCTCGAGATCGCAGAGCGCATGATCGAGCGCACGCCCGGCATCACGCGTCTGCTCGATCGACTCGAGGCCAAGCGGCTCGCGCATCGCGAGCGCAGCGCCCCGGACCGGCGGCAGGTGCTGTGCGGCATCACGCCCGCGGGGCTCGAGCTGCTGCGCCGGATCGACGGCACCGTGAACGAAGTCGAGGTCAGGAGCCTCGGCCGACTCACCGACGAGCAGACGCGTCAGCTGATCCGGCTGCTCGATCTCATCCGGGAGGGCACGCCCTGAACCCACGCGACGTTTCTCTTTGGCCGATTCGTTAACTAGTCAACTATTCACCAGTTGTTCAATTCGGAGGAAGCCATGACCAGCAACCTGAAGACCCAGACCGCAGCCCCCGCGGCCAGCAACCCGGCGCTCGAGACGTTCGTCGTCGACCCCGATCACTCCGAGGTGGGCTTCAGCGTCCGCCATCTGTTGAGCCGCACGCGCGGCCGCTTCGGGCGCTTTCGCGGTCTCGTGCACCTCGACCGCCAGCAGCCCGAGAGGTCGTCGGTGGAGTTCACGGTAGAGGCCGCGAGCATCGACACGCGGCAGAACGACCGCGACACG
>Ga0075433_10003762_pt1 | contig 11744 bp, 11 predicted proteins | sample RhiMethybrSRZTD2_FD_75299 | JGI IMG/M metagenome (GOLD analysis project Ga0075433, IMG submission 75299) | Populus rhizosphere microbial communities from Tennessee, USA - Rhizosphere MetaG P. TD hybrid SRZTD2 | ecosystem: Host-associated > Plants > Roots > Rhizosphere > Soil | place: USA... | reverse complement strand
TCCCCCATGTGGCAGCTCTTCCAGTTCCCGCTCTGCCCCTTTTCGCGCAAGGTCCGCCTCGTCCTTGCGGAGAAGGGCATCGGCCATGAGCTGGTGCGCGAGAATCCGTGGGAGAAGCGCGACGAGTTCATTGACCTGAACCCGGCGGGTGAGACGCCCGTGATGGTCGAGCCCGACCAGGGCGTGACCCTCATCGGATCGCAGCCGATCGTCGAATATTTCGACGAGACGGTCGACCGGATGCCGATGATCCACGGCAACGCCCAGCTCCGCGCCGAGATCAGGCGGATGGTCGAATGGTTCGATATCAAGCTCTACCGCGAGGCCGTCGAGCCTTTGCTCAACGAACGGATGCGCAAGCGCCTGGTGACTCGGGAGAGCCCCGACACCCGGGTCCTTCGCGAGGCGATGCGGGTGGCTTCCGAGCATCTCGATTATGTCGATTATCTGCTCGACCACCGGCGCTGGCTCGCCGGGCCAGGGTTAAGCCTCGCCGACTTCACCGCTGCCGCGCACTTCAGCGTGATCGACTATCTCGGCGCGCTCGACTGGCGCGGGCACAAGCAGACCAAGGACTGGTACGCCGTCATGAAGTCGCGGCCGTGCTTCCGGCCTTTGCTCGGTGAGCGGATGGAGGTGATCGTCCCGCCGGGCCACTACGACAAGGTCGATTTTTGACGCGAAGCGTCACCCTGAACTTGTTTCAGGGTCCATTTCGATGAAGAGCGGCAACCCTCTCAGCAATGGATGCTGAAACGAGTTCAGCATGACGGGCTAGTAAACCCGCGGTTTGGGCTTGATGTACTGGACGTCGTCGGTGAGCGTGAATTCGTGCACCGGGCGGTAGCCGATCTTCACCGCCCGACCTTTGCCGCCCCAGCCGTCCATCCAGGCGAGCGTGTGCTTCATCCACTTCTTGTCGTCGCGCTCGGGATAGTCCTCCTGCATGTGCGCTCCGCGGCTTTCCTTGCGGTTGGCGGCGCAATGCATGGTCACCACCGCCTGGGCGATGAGATTGTCGAGCTCGAGCGTCTCGACGAGGTCGCTGTTCCAGATGAGGCTGCGGTCGGTGACTCCGACGTCGGCCATGCGCGAGAACACCTTGTCGATCTTGGCGACGCCCTCGGCCAAGGTGCGGTCGGTGCGGAACACGCCCGCGTCGGACTGCATCGTCCGCTGCATGTCGAGGCGGATCTCGGCGGTTGGGCTTCCGCCCTCGGCATGGCGGAACTTGTCGAGCCGCGTGAGGGCGAGGTCGGCGCCGTCCTTCGGCAGCTCCTGCTGGACCGTTCCCGGCTTGACCACTTCGCCCAGGCGCAGCCCGGCGGCGCGGCCGAAGACGACGAGGTCGATCAGGCTGTTCGAGCCGAGCCGGTTGGCGCCGTGGACCGAAACGCAGGCCGCCTCGCCGACCGCGAACAATCCGGGGACGACGCTGTCCGGTTCGCCGTCCTTCAGAGTCACGACTTCGCCATGATAGTTCGTCGGGATGCCGCCCATATTGTAGTGAACGGTGGGAATGACCGGGATCGGCTGGCGGGTGACGTCGACTCCGGCGAAGATCTTCGCGCTCTCGCTGATCCCGGGCAGCCGTTCGGCGAGGATCTTGGGGTCGAGATGATCGAGGTGGAGGAAGATGTGGTCCTTGTGCTCGCCCACCCCGCGGCCTTCGCGAATTTCCATCGCCATCGAGCGTGAGACGACGTCGCGGCTGGCGAGGTCCTTCGCGTGGGGCGCGTAGCGCTCCATGAAGCGCTCGCCTTCGCTATTGGTGAGATAGCCGCCCTCGCCGCGCGCGCCCTCCGTGATGAGCACGCCGACGCCATAGACGCCGGTCGGGTGGAATTGGACGAACTCCATGTCCTGGAGCGGCAGGCCAGCGCGAAGCACCATGCCATTGCCGTCGCCGGTGCACGTATGGGCGCCGGTGCAGGAGAAATAGATGCGGCCGTAGCCTCCGGTCGCGAGCACCACCGCCTGCGCGCGGAAGCGATGGATCGACCCGTCGTCGAGGTTCAGCGCAACGACGCCTCGGCAAACGCCGTCCTGCATGATGAGGTCGATCGCGAAATATTCGATGAAGAAATCGGCGTCGTGCTTCAGGCTCTGCGAATAAAGCGTGTGGAGCATCGCATGGCCGGTGCGGTCGGCGGCGGCGCAAGTGCGCTGCGCGGGCGGTCCCTGGCCCATGTCCTGGGTCATTCCGCCGAACGCGCGCTGGTAGATTTTGCCCTCGGCGGTGCGGCTGAACGGAAGGCCCATATGCTCGAGCTCGACGACTGCCGCCGGGGCCTCGCGGACCATATATTCGATCGCGTCCTGGTCGCCGAGCCAGTCGGAGCCTTTCACCGTATCGTACATGTGCCAGGTCCAATGGTCCGGGCCCATATTGCCAAGCGCGGCGGCGATCCCGCCCTGCGCTGCTACGGTGTGGCTCCTCGTCGGGAAGACCTTGGTGACGCAGGCGGTCTTCAGTCCCTGCTCCGCAGCCCCCATGGTGGCGCGCAAGCCCGAGCCGCCCGCTCCGACGACAACCACGTCATAGCTATGGTCGACGATCTTGTAAGCGCTCACGCACTCGCTCCGAACGCGATCCGGGCGAGAGCGAACAATGCGAGCGCTCCGCCGCCGACAGCAAGGAACAGCAGGACGAGGTTGCAGGCGAAGCGGTTGCCTTCGTCATGGACATAATCGTCGACCACGACCTTCATCCCGTCGAGCGCATGCTTGAAGCCGATCACGATCAGCAATGCCATCGGCACCGCGCCGCTCGGCGCGTGCAGCCATTCGACGATGGTTCGGGCGTCGAGAGCCGGCAGGATCAGGAGCGAGGCAACCAGCCAGGTGCCCAGCAGAAGGAGGGCGATGCTGGTGACCCGCTCGGTCAGCCAATGCCCCCCGCCCTCGCGCGCCGAGCCGAGGCCGCGGACCTTGCCGAGCGGAGTGGAGCTGTCGCCGACGCTCATTTTACGACTCCCAGCAGATAGGCCCACATGGCGGCGGTCAAAAGGACCGATCCAATGAAGGTCAGGATCGCGAAGGTCTTGTTGATGCCGAGCTCAAACGTGGCCCCCGTGTCCATCACCAGGTGCCGGATCCCCGACAGCAGATGCTGGAAGAAAGCCCAGGTGAGCCCGACGAGGACGATCTTGCCGATCAGCGTTCCCGCGACTTTGGCGAACTCCGCGTAGGACTCGGTGCCTCCGGCGAGCGCGGTCAGCCACCAGGTGAGGACGGCAAGGCCGACGATCGACAAGCCCGCGCCGGAAACGCGGTGGATGATCGAAGCGGCCATGCCCGGACCCCACCGCCAAACGGTGAGGTGGGGCGAGAGTGGGCGAGGATTTGGTGATGTCATGGTGGCGTCCGCTTAAGGCGCGCTCCCTTCAGAGGCAAGATTCGGAGGCCTGGAGCGCCTTCCGCCCTAACCGGGTCTTAACCATTGTCCGGCAAGAGCGTCCCTCATGGCTCCAAGGGGAGCATGCAAGCGGTTTACGGAGATCGATCGATGGGTGGCGACACTGACGGGCTGCAGCAGCTGACCGATGGGCAGGTGAGCGCGCGGCTTCAGGCGTACAATCCCGACGGCTCGCTCGAGCGCGACATTCAAGGACTGTGGCAGGATGCCGGCGACATCATCGACGCCGAAGTCCGCGCGCAGTTCGGAGGTGAAGCAGCTGAGCGCGTCCACGGCCATTACAGCGGCAAGGTCGACGCGGACTGGGTCCAGAACGTCGCCGAGTACGGCCGCCGCATCTACCGCGAGAAGACTTCGGTCCCCGCCTATATCGCTTCGCGCGATGAGCTGATCACCCGCATCATCGCGAAACTGTTCGAGCGCTTTGCGGAGAACCCGGAGACGCTTCAGCGCAGCGTCAGCGCCTTCCAGCGCCTCACCAGCTTCGAAACCGACATCATCCTCGCCCAGCTCGCGCTGCTCGAGGCGATCGAGGCCGCCGATTCCCGCGGCCGCGAGAGCGAGCAGTTCGAACGCCGAGTGAGTGAACTGTTCCGCGCCAGCACCGACCAATCGAAGTCGCTGACCGAACGCACACGGTCGACCTCCGCGTCGGCGCGCGGAATGCTCGGCAAGACGAGCGAAGTCGCCGCCGCCGCCGAGCAGTCGGCCGTCGCGATGCGCGAAGCCGCGCAGACCGCGGCCGGGCTGATCCGGGCGATCGAGGATGCCCGTTCAGAGGTGGAGGTCGCCGCCGGGGTCGCGACCCGCGCCGGTGAACAGGCAAGCCAGGCGGTGAAGGTCAGCCAGGCGCTTTCGGCTCACGTCGAAGCGATCGAATCCATTCTCAGCCTCATTCGTGACATTGCGGGCCAGACCAACCTGCTCGCGCTCAACGCCACCATCGAAGCGGCGCGCGCGGGCGACGCCGGCCGCGGCTTCGCGGTCGTTGCTCAGGAAGTGAAGAGCCTCGCCTCGCAGACCGCCCGGGCGACGGACGATATCACCAACAAGATCACCGCGATCCAGCAGGCGACCAAGCAGACCGTCGAAGCCAATGGCTCGATCCAGGGCACGGTCGAGGAAGTGCAGAGCTCGGCCGACCGGATTCGCCAGGCGATGGAACTCCAGGCGCAGACGGTGACGATGATTACCGCCGCGGTCGACGAAACCGCGCTCGCCGCGGACTCGATGAGCTCAACCATCGCCGCGATCCGCAGCGATACCGAAAGCGTCGCCCAGGACATCGACGAAGTGGAGCAGGGCTTCGGCCGCTTCAGCGAGCAGATCGCCAACTTCAAGTCGTCCGCCAAGGCGTTCGTCAGCGGAATGGCGGCTTAACCCGCAACACCGTCATTGCGAGGAGCGTAAGCGACGCGGCAATCTAGTCTGGATTGCTTCGCTGCGCTCGCAATGACGGCGGAGCTGCACTAATCGGCAGCCATGAACATCCTCATCACCGGAGCAAGCCGCGGCATCGGCGCGGCGGCGTACAACCTCTTGAAGTCGCGCGGCCACAATGTCGCGGGCCATTCCAGCCGCGGCAGCGATGAGCTGATCGCGGGCGACCTCACCGACGCGTCCGCCCCCAATCGAATCTGGGAAGCGGCGCTCGGGCGGCTCGGCGGGCGCATCGACGTGCTCGTCAACAATGCCGGTGTCTATGAGAGCGTCGCCGATCATTCCGAGGAGGATGAGTGGCACGCCGGGTGGCAGCGAACGATGACCATCAACCTCCAGGCCGCCGCCGACCTCAGCCGTCTCGCCGTCGGCCATTTCCGCGAGCGGAAAGGAGAGGGCGGCAGGATCGTCAACGTCGCGAGCCGGGCCGCATTCCGCGGCGATAGCCCGCAGCATTGGCATTATGCGGCCTCGAAGGGCGCGATGGTCAGCATGACCCGGACGATCGCGCGCGGTTATGCGGCCGAGGGAATCCTCTGCTTCGCGGTCGCCCCGGGCTTCACCGTGTCGGAAATGACCGAGGAATATCTGGCCGGCCGCGGCGGAGCGCAGATTGTCGCCGACATCCCGCTCGGCCGGGTGGCTTCGACCGATGAGGTGGCCGAGACCATCCGCTGGCTGGCGACCGAGGCGCCCGCGTCCGCGACCGGCAGCGTGATCGACGTCAACGGCGCGAGCTATGTTCGGTAATTTGGCGTTCGTAGCGGCGGCGCAGCTGCTGCCGATCGTCGTTCCGCTGCAAAAGCCGCCGCCGCAGGTCGAGCAACCCAGGGCGCCAATCCAGACCACCGGACCCGCCTTCGCCGCTGCCTGCAAGGATTGGGACGAGTGGGATAAGCCGGCGCCGCCGGTCCGAATCCACGCCAACACCTATCTCGTCGGAACGTGCGGCATCTCGTCGATCCTGATCACGGGGACCGGGGGCGACATATTGATCGACGGCGGCACCGAGGCCGGCGCCGGGCTGATCGCATCCAACATCCGAAAGCTGGGCTTCCGCCTCACCGACGTGAAAATCCTGCTGCACAGCCACGAACATAGTGACCATGTCGGCGGCATTTCGCGGCTTCAGCGGATGACGGGAGCGCAGCTCGTCGCCTCGCCGGCGGCCGCCAAGGTCCTGGCAAGCGGAGTGGCCGGCGCCGGCGATCCGCAGGCCGGGATGCAAAAGCCCTTTCCCATCGCACGCGTCGATCGCGTGATCGAGGACGGCGGAACGGTGCGGCTGGGCAATCTCATGCTGACCGCGGTCGCGACCCCCGGCCACACTCCGGGCGCGCTCACCTGGCATTGGGTCAGCTGCGACGGCGGGGTGTGCCGAAGCATCGTCTATGCTGACAGCCTTACCCCGGTCAGCCGCGACGATTATCGATTCAGCGACCATCCGGCCTATCTCGCCGCCTATCGCGCAAGCATCGCGAAGGTCGCGGCGCTCGATTGCGAGATCCTGCTCACTCCGCACCCGTCGGCAAGCGACATGGTCAAGCGCCTCGGCCGCGCCGAGGTCGAAAACCCCAACGCCTGCCGCGACTATGCCGCCGTGCTGACGAAACAGCTCGACGAGCGGTTGGCCAAGGAAGCGGCGGCCCAGGAAACTCCAAAGCCGTGAGCTTCCGAGTGACCATCCCCTGTACCCGGACTCAGGGCGAGGCGGTCGGGGCGATGGACGACCTTCCGCGCTTTGGCGACAACCCGCCGGTGCTGGTGGCGGACGAGCCCGACGAGTCGAGGCCCGACGACTGGCTGATCCATGCCTATTTCGACCATCATCCGACGCTCGACGACATCGCACTGCTCGCGAGTCTGGGCAGCGGAGCACCGATCCTGGAGCAACTCGGCGAGGCGGACTGGGTGACGATGAGCCAGGCGGGGCTTCAGCCGATTCGCGCCGGCCGCTTCACCGTCCACACCCCGACCCATGCGCCCGACCCGGACCGAATCAATTTCGAGATCGACGCCGGACTTGCCTTCGGCACCGGCCAGCATGCGACGACCGCGGGATGCCTCGCAGCGCTCGATGTCTTGAAGAGCAACGGTTGTAGGCTTACAAATATTGCAGACATAGGGACCGGCACCGGGCTCCTGGGTTTTGCAGCGCTGGCGCTCTGGCCCGAGGCCAAATGCATCGCGACGGACATCGACGCGGTCGCCGTCGACGTTGCGCGAGACAATGCGGCGATCAACGGCGTGAAGCTCGGCCATGGCGATGGAGAGCTGCTGCTCGCCGTCGCGGACGGGATGGACTCGGCGATGCTCTCGGCGCGCGCGCCATTCGACCTGATCGTCGCCAATATCCTCGCGGGTCCGCTGATCGAGCTGGCGCCGGACTTCGCCAAGGCGCTTGCGCCCGGCGGAACGATCATACTCGCCGGCCTGCTCGACACGCAGGCGGGCGGAGTGGTCGCGGCTTACGAAGCGCTCGGACTCAGCCTCGCCAACCGCGGCTCGGGCGAATGGCCGGTACTGGTAATCATGAAGGCCTAATTTCGTTCACGCTTTCGATCGTCGGAAATCATCCTGTGCGGATCGATGCGTTTCTCGGGCGGTATCGGCTTCCGCTTCTTCCTCTTCTTGTACATGCTCTGATATTCGCGTCGCTGCTTCGTCACCTCATAAAGCACGATACCCGATGAGGTGCCGAGATTCAGGCTTTCGATCATCCCGAACATTGGGATGCCGACGCACATCTCGCTTGCCTCCGCGGCCTCGTCACTGATTCCTTGGCTTTCATTGCCAAACCAGACGGCGAGTTTCGTATAGGCCGTGAAGTCCGCCTCATGCAGAATTTCGTTGCGATGCCCCTTGCGGTGGGGCGACGTCACAATCGAGGTGAAGTTGTTTTTCTCCAAGTGATCGAGACAGCCTCGCGTCGAATCAAATCGCCTAACAAAGGTCCATTTGACAGCTGAGACGGAAGTCGAGCTCAAGGAGGGCCGCTCGCGAAGGTCGTGCCAGTCATCCGAGAGCGAACGCTTCGGATCGACGACATAAACCTTCTCAACACCCAAAGCATTCACGTTACGAATGACCGTCCCGATATTCTTGACGTTCTCGGGGTCTTCGATGACGGCGATCAGATTCTTGCAGCGATAGGGCTTTATCGCGTCGGCGCGCTTTCGCACGCTCGGCTTGCTGCGTTTTTGCTCGCTTCGGCCGCCATCTGGATGCAGTGAATCGTCAGTCATCCTCGAGCTATATGGCGATTGCGCGAGATGCGAAATCGCGAGGTGAAGCTAAGCCTCCGCTACGATCTTCGCCCACTCCTCTTCGCCGATCACGCGGATGCCGAGCTCCTCGGCCTTCTTGAGCTTCGAGCCCGCGCCCGGCCCGGCGACTACCAAATCCGTCTTCGCGCTGACCGAGCCCGAAGCGCGGGCCCCAAGCCGCTCGGCCTGGGCCTTGGCCTCGTCGCGGCTCATGGTTTCGAGGCTGCCGGTGAAGACGATCGTCTTGCCGGTCCATTCGGTCTGCTTGGCGTCACTGACGAACGGTTTGGGGGTCACTTCCGACAATAGATCGTCGAGCGCTTCGCGGTTGTGCGCCTCGTGGAAGAAATCGACGAGCGCCTCGGCGACCACCGGGCCGACGCCTTCGACAGCGGCCAGCTCGGCCTGAGCATCATCCGACATGGCGACGCGCCGAAGCTCCTCGATCGTGCCGAAGCATTTCAGCAGATCCTTAGCAGTGACGATCCCGACATGGCGGATGCCGAGGCCGAACAGGAAGCGTGGGGATTCGGGCTCGCGCTTGGCCTCGATCGCGGCGAACAGATTGTCGACTGATTTGTCTTTCCAGCCCTCGCGTCCAAGCAGCTCGCTCCCGTGCGTGTGCAGGCGGAAAATATCCGCCGGCGAATGGAGCCAGCCCAGCTCGATGAACTCGGCGATCGACTTCTCGCCCAGCCCCTCGATGTCGAGCGCGCCGCGCGAGACGAAATGCCGCAGCCGCTCGAAGCGCTGCGCCGGGCAGATCAGGCCGCCGGTGCAGCGCACGTCGACTTCGCCTTCCTCGCTGACCGCCTCCGACTGACATTCCGGGCAATGGTCGGGGAAGACGTAGGGCTCGCGCGGCTCGTCGCGCGTCAGATTCTCGACCACTTGCGGGATCACGTCCCCGGCACGCTGGATGCGCACGCGGTCGTTGATGCGTACGCCCAGCCGCTCGATCTCGTCGCGGTTGTGAAGCGTGACGTTGGCGACGATCACTCCGCCTACCCCAACAGGTTTGAGGCGGCCGACCGGCGTGAGTTTGCCGGTGCGACCGACCTGGATGTCGATCGCCTCGATGGTCGTCTCGGCCTTCTCGGCGGGGAATTTGTGCGCGAGGCCCCAGCGCGGCGCCCGGGCGACGAAACCTAGCCGCTCCTGAAGGTCGAGCCGGTCGACCTTGTACACCACCCCGTCGATGTCGAACGGCAGGTCGGCGCGGGCATGCTCGATCGCGCGATAATGAGCAAGCATGGCGTCGAGGTCACCGCAGCGGACGAGGAGGTCGGTGACGGGAATCCCGAAGCCCTCGATCCGCTTCATCGCTTCATATTGGGTGTCGGCCAGCGGCGCCGACAGTTCGCCCCAGCCGTGCGCGAGAAAGCGCAGCGGGCGCGCCGCGGTGATCGACGGGTCCTTCTGCCGCAACGATCCGGCGGCGGAGTTGCGCGGGTTGGCAAAGACCTTGCCGCCGGAAGCTTCCTGGCGTTCGTTCAGCGCCTCGAAGTCGGTCTTGGACATGTACACTTCGCCGCGCACTTCGAGCACGTCTGGGATTCCATCCCCGTTCGTGTCGAGCGAAGTCGAGACACGTCCCTCGACTGATGCTCGGGACGAACGGAGAGTTTGAGGTATATCCTCGATGGTGCGCGCATTCGCGGTCACATCCTCGCCGACCGTTCCGTCCCCGCGAGTCGCGGCGAGCGCCAATTCGCCTTTCTCGTAGCGCAGCGAGCAGCTGAGCCCATCGATCTTCGGTTCGGCGGTCATTTCCACGGTGGCATCCGCCGGAAGGTTGAGGAAGCGCTTCACCCGGGCGACAAAATCCCCCACCTCTTGCTCGGCGAAGGCATTTTCGAGGCTGAGCATCGGCCTTGCGTGGGCGACCTTGGCAAGGCCTGACGTGGCCGGCGCCGCGCCGAGGCGTTTCGAAGGCGAATCCGCGCGGACCAGCTTCGGGAATCGCTCCTCGAGCTCGCGATTCTCGCGAACCAGCGCGTCATATTCCGCGTCGGAAATCTCCGGCGCGTCCCGGTCGTGATAAAGCTTGTCGTGCCGAGCGATCTCCCTGGCCAGCCGCATGAGGCGGTTGGCGGCCTCGGCTTCTTTGAGCTCAGTCATGCGTCGAGAACAATTCCTCGAGCAGGTTGATGAAGCTGGTCCACGACCGCTCCGCGGCGAGCTGATGGTAGAAAACGCCCTCGATTCCGATTTCGTGCGCCTTGGGGTTGGTGAAGCCGTGCCCGACATGGCCGTAGGCGTGGATCTGCCAATCCGAACCGGCCGCGGTCAGTTCCTGTCCCAAAGCGACGACCGCATCCGGCGGAACCATCGGATCGTCCCACCCGTGAAAGGCAACAACCTTGGCCTTGATCTTCTGTTCGGGAAGACCCGGCGGGTCGAACAGTCCGTGGAAACTAACGGCCGCGACGATGTCCGCGCCACTTCGCGCAAGATCCAGCGCGCACATCCCACCGAAACAATAGCCGGCGACGACGATGTGGTCGGCTTCGACCTCGCTCAGCCCCCGTGCCTGCGCGAGGATCGCCTGCAGCCGGCGGAGGAGCGCGGCGCGATCGGACTTCAGGCGGCTCAACTCCCCGAAGCAGGTGTCGCGATCGGCGCCGCGGAACTTCTTGCCGAACGTATCTGCGACAAGAGCATTGTAGCCCAATTCGACTAGCTGCTTGCCGAAGCCGATTTCGAGAGCGGAGACACCCATCACCGTCGGGATCAGCACGACCGTCGGCCGCGCCTGGCCGTCGCGGCGGCCGACGAACACATGTTCGAGCTGCTCGCCTTCGAATTCTTGGCCGATGTCGCGTTCCTTGCTCATGATAGCTCCCTCGCCAACTCGGCCAATTTGGCCACGGTGTTCATGTTGCGCGCGGTCCCGGCTTCGGCCGCCGGGATGCGCATTCGCGACCGCCCGATACCCCGTTCGCCGTAAGCGACATAGACCTCGCGAGCGCCCGCCGCGACGCGCTCGTCCTCAGCCTGGTTCCGGATCGTGCCGGTGAGGTCCTTTGGCGGCGGATCGTTCAGGAAAAACGCCTGGACCTGGTTGCCCGCGGCCTTCTTGAAGGGGTTGGCGCGGACCACTTTTTCCAGTTCGTCCGCCGTTCGAAGCATCACGCGAACGGACTTTCCCATATGCGCCTGGATCCGCTTCTCGAGCATTTCCCTCAGCTTTTCCTCGGGCTTGTCGCTGGCAAAGACAAGGTTGCCGCTGGCGATATAGGTCCGCGCGCCCCTGAGCTTGAGTTCTGCGGCGATCGCCTTGAGGTCGTCCATCTTGAGCGTGCTCTTGCCGACCAGGTTCACTCCGCGAAGGAGGGCCACATAGCCCGTCACGCAGCGTCGAGCAGCCGCAGTGCCTGCGCGCGCGCCTCCTCGGTGATCGATGCGCCGGACAGCATTCGGGCGATCTCTTCGCGCCGTTCTTCAGCCGAGAGCCTCCGCACGGTCGTGCGAGTCCCTTCGGGCCCGTGCGACTTTTCGATCCGGTAGTGGTGCGAGGCTCGAGCGGCGACCTGCGGCGAGTGGGTGACGACGAGGACCTGTGAATCCTTCGCAAGCCGCGCGAGCCGCTCGCCGATCGCGCTCGCGACCGCCCCGCC
>Ga0075433_10003760_pt1 | contig 11745 bp, 7 predicted proteins | sample RhiMethybrSRZTD2_FD_75299 | JGI IMG/M metagenome (GOLD analysis project Ga0075433, IMG submission 75299) | Populus rhizosphere microbial communities from Tennessee, USA - Rhizosphere MetaG P. TD hybrid SRZTD2 | ecosystem: Host-associated > Plants > Roots > Rhizosphere > Soil | place: USA... | reverse complement strand
CGTGTTCGCCTCGACAGCAAAGCAGAGTTCTGGTCGGGGCCGGGTAGCTCGTCTTTCTGAGACTCATCGAGCTTAGCAGGCTGGGGGGTCGGCGGGCCTCTAGGCGCCGGGCGGGAAGGAGTGTCTGCTCTCGCGATCCAATGGCCGAGGAGGAGAGCTCGTGACGCGGTCGCGGAACCAGTCTTCCCGCATGATCGCCCCCCTTTCGAGGACCTCGGCTCCACCGCAATCCTCTCGTAGGGCCGAAACCGGCCTGCTGGCCAAGGGCGCGCCGGGGAGCTTCTAAGCCTTCGGAGCCGACGTTTGTCCGCCGACGGGATGAAGATCCCGATCATCTTCATCACGGCGGCCCAGGACGACGCCTCGACCCGATGTCGCGTTGAGAAGTCCGGTGCCGCTGCGCACCTGTGGAAGCCCGTGGACGAGCAGGCGTTGCTTCACGCGATCCGCCGTGCAATCGGCCAGGACGCCAACCCCGAGGGCGAAGAACGACCTTCCAGGCTCCTTGTCGGGTGAGCAATTTTGACCAGTCGCCCGGCGAGCACTTTTGATCAGACTTGGCGTGTCGCCGACGGTAGAGTCCGACCTCGATAGGGACGTACGGGGGTGAGACATGAAGAGTCCCGCAGTGCGGCTCGATGAGCCCTCCCGTCTCGATGACGTTCGAGTGCTGGTGGTGGACGACACGCCCTACGTGCGAGACGTCGTGCGCGACATCCTCACGGAGGATGGCGCCAAAGTCAGCGCGGTCGATTCCGCCGAGGAGGCGCTCGCCGCGCTGCAATGGGAGCGACCCGCCGTGCTCGTGAGTGACTTCACGATGCCGGGAAAGGGCGGGTACTGGCTGATCCAGCTGGTTCGGGCGCTACCACCGGAACGCGGGGGAGTCACACCCGCTGCCGCCCTCACCGCCTTCACCGGTCCCGAACACCGCGCGAGCGTTCTGCGCGCGGGGTTCCACCTCCATGTGGAAAAGCCCGTCGGTCTCGAGGCGTTGATCGGCGGTGGCGATGCTGGCGCTGAAGGAAAGCGCGCGATAGCGATCGAGCAAGTTCGCGCGGATTCACAGATCCTGACCGCACCAGCCGACCAGCGCCGGGACACAACTGGCGTCCTTCCGATCGATCAGGTTTGCAGGAGGTCCACATGACCAACAAGGTCCGCGTCAACTTGGCCAATGCTCACGAGTTGCTCGAGTTGGTCGGCATCAGCGAGACCGAGGTCAGAACGATCGTCCGGTTCCGGGCCGAGCACGGTCCGATCGTGGACGGGCAGCAGCTCAGCGCCGTTCTCGGCGGGCGGCCGATGACCGCCGCGATTCTCGAGCGCGCCGATTTTGCGCCCTCCGAAGCGACGGCGCCAGAGGCTCCGGGCGCCTGAGAAAGGCATGACCAGAAGAGGGAGCAGAGCGCCATGAAACTCGTGCCTCTCGTCGGTGTCGCTCTCATCGTTCTCGGCGTGCTCGCCCTGGCCTACCAGGGCATCACGTACACGGCGCGCGAGAAGATCATTGACCTTGGACCGCTCAAGGCCTCGGTCGACAAGGAAAAGAGCATTCCCCTGCCTCCGATCGTCGGCGTGGTGGCACTTGCTGGCGGCGTGGTGTTGGTCATCGCCGGAGTTCGAAAGTCGTAAGGGTGACCCGCCAGTACTAGCTTTCTGTCGCAGGAGGACCATGGACGGTGAGTTGCACCGTAACGACCGGATCGGCTGGTTGCGCGCCGCCACGCTCGGCGCCAACGACGGCCTCATTTCCACGAGCAGCTTGGTTGTGGGCGTGGCTTCGGTCGAGCCCACCCAAGCGGCTGTCTTGCTCGCCGCGGTGGCGGGTCTCGTAGCCGGCGCCCTCTCCATGGCAGCGGGCGAGTACATTTCGGTCAGCTCCCAAGCGGATACCGAGCGGGCTGATCTCTCCCAGGAGCGCGATGAACTTGCTACCTCGCCGGCGGCCGAGCGAGCCGAGTTGGCGAGGATCTACATGGACCGAGGCCTCAGCCGCGAACTCGCGATCCAAGTCGCGGATCAATTGACGGCCCACGACGCGCTGGGGGCTCATGCTCGCGACGAGCTAGGCATCAATGAGACGACACGGGCTCGGCCGATTCAGGCAGCAATGGCGTCCGCGGCCTCTTTTGCTGTGGGGGCGGCTCCCCCCACGCTTCTTTCGGCGCTGTTACCTGCCGGGGGCCTGCCGCTGGGCGTCGTGGGAGTGACGTTGGGGCTCCTGCTTGTCCTCGGGGGTGTGGCTGCTCGCCTTGGCGGCGCCTCGCTCACACGAGGGGCGCTGCGCGTTGCGTTCTGGGGTGCGGTGGCAATGGGATGTACGGCCGCAGTCGGGCGTCTATTCGGCGCCGTCATCTAGGCGCTTTCGCAGGATGCCACCTAACCCGGCGCGGCAGGCAATAGGAGGCCACATGAGCAAAGACGCTCTCGCCGTCGCGCGCCGCCAGATCGAGTCGCTTCAGGACGGTGAGCTGCAGGCCGCACAGCACGGAACGGAGAGCGATCTAATCTCGCTCTACCGGCCTCCACGAGACGAAGACTGGCTGCCGTTCAGCCGAGTACGATTCGGACGCGATGTGTTTTTCGGTCATCGGCGAGCGGGATACTGAGATCGCCGGCGAGGTAGACGCCATCGACTTCCACTGACGACACTCCCCGCGATACACCTCGTGGGTTTACGACGACGAGGTCATAGCACGTGGACCGATAGCGGAACATCATCTCGAAACCGCGCCACGCCCGCGGGATACACGGGTCCATCACGAGCCGCGCGCCGCGGAGTCGGAACCCGAGAATCGACTCCAGCCCGGCCCGATACATCCATCCCGCCGATCCCGTGTACCACGTCCAGCCCCCACGGCCCACGTGCGGCGCCTCGGTGTAGACGTCGGCCGCGATGACGTACGGCTCGACCTTGTAGCGGTCGACTCCGGCTGCGGTGCTGGCGTGATTGATCGGGTTCAACATCGCGACGAGCTCGGCGGCCTTGTCCCCGTCGCCCAGCGCCGCGAAGGCGATCGCCGACCAGATGGCCGCATGCGTGTATTGCCCGCCATTCTCTCGCACGCCAGGCACGTACCCCTTGATATAGCCGGGCTCCAGCGACGTGCGGTCGAATGGCGGTGTCAGGAGCAAGACGACACGATCCGCGCGACGCACGAGGTGTTCGTCGACGGACGCCATCGCCCGCTCTCGGCGTGCCGGGTCCCCTGCCGCCGAGATAACGCTCCACGACTGCGTGATCGAATCGATGCGGCATGCGTCGTTGACAGCCGAGCCGAGCGGCGTCCCATCGTCGAAGTAGGCGCGGCGATACCAGCCGCCGTCCCAGGCCTCGCGTTCAAGCGACTCCTTGAGCGCGCTCACATGCCCACGCCACCGCTCGGCACGCTTGCCCTCCCCACGCGCGTCTGCCAGGTCAGCCCATTCGGAAAGCACGGCGTGAAGGAACCATCCGAGCCAGACGCTTTCACCCCTTCCTCCAGCGCCTACCTCGTTCATCCCGTCGTTCCAATCGCCGGTGCCCATCAGCGGCAGGCCGTGACTCCCGACCGCGAGACTGTGGTCGAGCGCGCGCGCGCAGTGCTCGAAGAGCGTAGCTCGCTCATCGGATTCGCGGGGCTCGAAGTACGATTCGCCTTGCTCCGCCGCGAGCTTGGATCCTTCGAGGAACGGGACGACTTCGTCGAGGACGCCGCCGTCGCCGACGACCTCGACATACCGCGCGACGACGTACGGCAGCCAGAGCAGATCATCGGAGATCCGCGTTCGGACGCCCCGGCCGCTGGGCGGGTGCCACCAGTGCTGGACGTCGCCCTCCTCGAATTGACGCGCCGCCGCACGCAGCACGTGCTGCCGCGCCAGCGCGGGCTCGGCGACGGCGAGCGCCATTACGTCCTGAAGCTGATCCCGAAACCCGTACGCGCCGCCGGCCTGGTAGAACGCCGACCGCGCCCACACGCGACAGCTCAGCGTCTGGTACACCAGCCAGCGGTTCAGCAGGATGTCCATCGAGCGGTCCGGCGTTCTGACCTGCACCGCGCCGAGCCGCTCGCCCCAACGCTCGCTGACAGCCCGCAGGACCGCCGCCACGTCCCGAGTCCGGTAGCGAACGATCAGCTCCCTCGCGTGCTCCGGGCTCACCGCCTCGCCGAGGAAGAATACGACCTCGGCACGGCCTCGAGCGGGCAGCGCGATCGTCGCCTGCAGCGCACCACACGGATCGAGACCGGCGCCGACGCGTCCGGAGAGCCGGTGTCGTGTCGCGAGCGCGGCCGGACGATCCGGGGAGCCGTTGCGTCCCAGAAATTCCGTCCGGTCGGCGGTCCACGCCGTTTGGGTCCCGCCGAGGTCGGCAAAGGCGACGCGAGCGCCGAAATCGCGCCTCCATGCGTTCCGCGCGAACATCGCACCTGTCTTGCCGTCGATCTCGGCGACGACGAACGGCGCGGCGGCGGGCCGCGACGCGCCGAGGACCCACTCGACGTAGGCGGTTACGGACAGCCGACGCGGTCGTCCGGACCCGTTCGTCAGCGTGAGACGCGAGATCTTGATGGAGTCATCGAGCGGCACCAGCTGGAGCAGCTCCAGCGAGATACCATGCGAGACATGTTCGAACCGCGTGTAGCCCTGCCCGTGCCGGATGACGTAGGGTGACGCCTCTTCACGGATCGGGAGCGCCGTCGGTCCCCACAGATCCCCGGTCTCGTCGTCCCGGACGTAGATGATCTCGCCTGGTGGATCGCTGACCGGATCGTTCGACCAGGCGGTGAGCTGGTTCTCGCGGCTATTGCCCGACCACGTGTACCCCGAACCCGACTCGGAGACCTGGAAGCCGAAGCCCGGATTGGCGATCACGTTGATCCACGGCGAAGGCGTCCATCGTCCCTCCTCGAGGACCGTCACGTACTCGCGTCCGTCCTCGTCGAAGCCGCCCAGCCCGTTGTAGAGCTCGAGAGCCAGGCGCGGAGGCACCACGGCCGCCGGCACCGGCGCTTGCGCGGCCGCGCGTCGTGGCAGTGCGAGCGGAGCAGTGTTCGGTCGTTGCGCCCGTGCCACCTGCTCGGCCAGTGTCCCGCGCCGGCTCGACAGCACCGCGCGGGAGGCGGACAGGAGCACGTCACGTTCCGCCGCCGTGAGGCGGTCCGTCCGCACGATGTACACGTTCCCGTGCGGCTCGTGGCCATCGTGGGGCCCTGCCGACTGGCTCGTGCGGACAAGCGTCTCCAGCAGCTCCTGGAGATCCTGAACGTACGACGGCGCACGCTCGTTCAAAATGACGAGATCGACCGCGAGCCGCTTCATCCGCCAGTACTCGTGCGCGCGGAGTAGTTGCCGCACGATGCCCACGTCTTCGGACTCGTCGATCTGAACGAGCACGATCGGCAGATCGCCTGATATCCGGTGTGCCCACAATCCATCGGGGCCCTTCGTCTGCCGCGCGAGTACCTCCGCGGGGGCCCGCAGGGTCCGATCCGAGTAAAGAACGCGGCTGGCGAGGCTTTGGAAGAGATGTGCCTCGTCGGGACCCATGCCGAGGTGGTGCTGTTGAACCTGCGCCTGGGTCCAGGCCAAGGTCGCGACGCGGTCGAACGTCGCCGGGTCGTGATACTTCTCGGCGAGGCCGAGGGCCTCCGCGCGCGACGACGCGACGAGCGTCGAGAACGTGGCGCGTACGGTATCGCCGGGCGGCAGTCGCAGGCGGCGTCGCAGGCTCACGATCGGATCGAGCACCGCCCCGGTCGTGTTGGAAAGGGGTCGGCCGTCGATCACCGCCGCGGGCGTCCGGATCCCGCGCCCGCGGCCGAGGAACCGCGCCCGGTCAGTCTCCCATTGCAGCTCGCCGACCGGGTCGCCTTCCGCGACCACCACATGGGCCAGCCAGACCGGCACCTCGCGGCGTGACCGCGGCCGGCGTCTCGCCAGCAGAGTGTCGAGCTCCGGTACGCATTCGGTCTCCACGCTCAGGTTGGAAAACGCCGGGTGGGCCGCGTCGGCCGCCGGCGGCGTCAGGACGACCTCGGCGTACGACGTCACCTCGATCTCACGACTCTTCGTCCCGAGATTCGTGAGCGAGACGCGGCGCACCTCGGCATCGTCCTCGGGCGACACGATCACCTGGAGCGTGGTCACGATGCCGCCGTCGCGCCGGACGATCTCCGCACGATCTTCGGAGAACGTGACGTCGTAGCTGTCCGGCGCGCCGCCCAACGGCTGGTAGCCGGCCGACCAGGTTTCCCCGCTGTGGATATCACGAAGGAACACATACGTGCCCCACGGGTCGCGCGTGACGTCTTCCCGCCATCGCGTGACCGCGAGATCACCCCAGCGGCTGTATCCGGAGCCTGCCGTCGTCAGCATCACCGCGTATCGCCCGTTCGAGAGCAGCTGGGTGCGCGGTGGCGAGCCGTGCGGCGAGCTGAAGTGTCTCACGACCGGCGGAACGAAGCGGACATCGCCGACGGCCTGCACCTCGTCCGCGCGGGGCCGCGCGACCGCCACGTCCCGCGGCGTCCGTTCTTGAAGCAAGAGCTCGGTGGCCTGGACGATGGGCTCGGCACGGAAGCGCGCGCGCATCGCGCCGTCGTGGATGACGTTCGCGATCGCGACGACCACCATGCCCTGGTGGTGCGCCATGTACGCGCGGACCACTGCGACCGAGGCGCCATCCTGTAGCCTGGGCGCGGTGTAGTCGAGCGCCTCGTAGAAGCCGTAGGCGCCGCTGGCCCCGGCGGCCGCCAGGCGCCGGAAATTCTGTACCGCCGCGGTCGGATCGATCATCGCGGCGAGGCCCGTCGCGTAGGGCGCGATGACGACGTCCTCGCTGAGTCCGCGCCGCAGTCCTATTCCCGGCACGCCGAAGCTCGAATACTGGTACGTCATTTCCAGATCGCGCGCGTTGTAGCCCGACTCCGACACACCCCACGGCACACCGCGCTCGGCGCCGTACCTGATCTGCCGTCCCACGACGAGCCGCGATGTCTGCTCGAGAAGACTTCCCGCCGGCACAGGCATGACAAGCGTCGGCATCAGGTATTCGAACATCGATCCCGACCAGGATACGAGCACCGAGTCCAGCTCGACCGGCGTTAGGGCCCGGCCGAGCCGGAACCAGTGCGAAACGGGAACGTCGCCCTTGGCGATCGCGACGAAGCTCGCGAGCCGGGCTTCCGATGCGAGGAGGTCGTACCGACCCGGGTCGAGGCTTCCGTCCGCGACGCGGTACCCGATCGCGAACAGCTGCCGCATCGGATCGAAGAGAAAGCCGAAATCCATGACGTCGACCATCGCCCGAGCGTTGCGCGCGAGAATCGTGAGACGCTGGACCAGCGTCTCGGGCATGTCGAGGTCGCGCGTGTGGCTTTCGACCGTGACGCAGAGCGCCTCCGCCCAGACGAGGACGTCCGTGTGCGCGTTCCGGGGATCCTCGTCGACCAGCGTTCGCGCGGCGTGCAGCACCGCCCGAGCGCGGGCCCTCAGCGCCGTGAGCCGCAAGACCCACCCGGCCGAGTCGCGCGGAGGTTCCCGGACCGCGTCCGCGACTGCGTCGAGAGCGTCCGCCAGGGGCCCGTGGCTGGCCGGGGCAGGGCGCGCGTCGCCGGCCGCCGCGCCCGCCGCCTCGTGGACGAGCAGCGCGGTATCCTCGATCCCGGCGAGCGCCGCCCGATCGAGGCGAGGACGCTCGACGATCTCCTCACAGGCGTGCGCGAGCGCGATGAGATGGCCGGCCAGATTGCCGCTGTCGACCGACGAGACGTATTTCGGCTCGAGCGCGTAGCAGTGCTTCGTGTCGTACCAGTTGTAAAAGTGGCCGTGGAAGCGCTCGAGGCCGTGCAACGTCTCGAGCGTGGCCTCGAGACGCTCGACGACATCGAGCGTACCGACCCAGCCGAAATCGCGAGCCGCCACCGTCGACAGCAGATACAGTCCGATGTTCGTGGGCGAGGTGCGATGCGCAACCAACGGGCTCGGCGTTTCCTGAAAGTTGTCGGGTGGCAACGCGTGGTCTTCCGGTCCGACGAACGTCGCGAAGAAGCGCCACGTTCGGCGCGCGACCAAGCGGAGGGCTCGCGCATCCGCCGCCGACAGCGGCTGGTTGGGCTTGGCCCTCTGCGGCACGCTGATCCATCGCGCGATCGCCGGCGACGCAACCCACAGCGACAGAAAGGGCAGCGCCACGGGCCAGGCCTCTGGTCGGCTCCACGCGACGGCAGCCGCCGCGGCGGCGGCGAGCGCGCCCCCACCGCCCATTCGACGGCAGAAGCCACCGAGATCGAGTCGCAGGCCGGCTTTCGCCTGAGCCGCGGTCACCCACTCCAGCAGGCTCCGGCGTGTGACGTACACGCGGGCGAGCGTCCGCACGATCGCGTCACTCATCAGCCAGGCCTGGTAGGTCAACATCGTGATCGCGAGCCCGAACTGTGAGCCGGCCAGGAAGAGGTCCCGGCCGACCGCGCGAATGTAGCTGCGCTTCGAGATACCTCGGCCGCGGGGGAGCAAACCGCCCAGAACCGGCAAGAGCGCGGGCACGGCCATGGTCGCGAGGATGAAGGCACTCCACATCGCGGGCGAGGTGCCCGGCATCACCCACGCGACCACGAGCGTCAGAAAGGCGGCCGGCGCCGACACGGTGCGGCGGAGGTTATCGAGCATTTTCCAGCGTCCTACCAGCGGGATCCGGCTTCCCAGAATCCACGGAAGCAGCTGCCAATCGCCGCGCGCCCATCGGTGCTGGCGGGCCGCCGCGACTCCATAGTGTGATGGTGCGCTCTCGAACAGCTCGACGTCGGTCACGAGCCCGGCGCGCGCGAACACGCCCTCGAAGAGATCGTGGCTCAACAGCGCGTTCTCGGGTACCCGCCCGGCCAGCGCCGCTTCGAACGCGTCCACGTCGTAGATGCCCTTGCCGGTGTATGACCCTTCGCCCCAAAGGTCCTGGTAGATGTCGGACACCGCCGATGCGTACGGGTCGATGCCCGCCGGGCCCGACGAAAGGCGCTGGAAGAACGAGACCTCGCGCCCGGGCAGCGGCGGTGTCACTCGGGGTTGAAGCACCGCGTATCCTTCGCCGACTCGCCGCTGTTCCGGATCGAGCCGCGGTCGATTGAGGGGATGCGCCATCGCACCGACCAGCCGATCGACCGCCCCTCTGGGTAGCCGCGTGTCGGCGTCGAGTGTGATGACGTAGCGGACGTCGAAAGGCGCGACGACAGCCGGAGGCACGAAGCTGGTGTCCGTAGCCCCGCGCAGGAAGCGATTGAGCTCGTGCAGCTTGCCTCGCTTGCGCTCCCACCCCATCCACACCCGCTCGCTCTCGTTCCAGAGCCGCCGGCGGTGGAAGAGCAGGAATCGGTCGCCTCCATCCGGCATAGCACCGTGCCGCCCGTTCAGGCGGGCGATCCCCTCGCACGCCGCACCCAGAGTGTCGTCATCACCCGGCATGCTCTCGGCGGGTGCATCCAGCCAGTCCGAGAGGATCGCAAAGCGAAGATCGCCACCCGCATTCGCAAGGTAGTGGACTTCGAGCCGCTCGATCTGCTCACTGACTTCCGCGCAGTCCGTCAAGAGCATCGGCACGACGACCATGGTTCGCAGATGCGGTGGCACTCCGTCGCGGAGCTCGAGGCGAGGCAGCAGCGTCGGCGTGACCAGCGCGGTGACGCTGCGGTTCAGCAGCGCGATCGCCAGATCCGAGGCCGGGACGATGGCCAGAAGCGCGAGAACGAGCAGGCCCACCGGTCCGACGCCCGATGCCCCTGTCGCGAGGAGGGGCAGGGCGAGCATGAGGCCGCTGAGGACTACGATCGTTCCAAGATATCCGGGCGTCGCCGCCCCGATATAGAGCCGGAGCAGCCGGTGCAAGGGCCGCGCTCGGTAGCCGAGCGTCAGCTCGAAGGCCGGGCGACCGTCGCCAATCAGATAGAAGCCGGGATCAGCCCGTCTGTCGCCGTCGGCCTCGGCCCCGGTCTGCGCGCGAGTCACGGCGGCGCGCGCGACCTCGAGCTCGGGACGGCTCGAGCCCCGTCCGAGCTCCTCGACGGCGCGCCGGTAGGAGTCGCGGGTCGCGAAGTCCATCGCGGCGTAGTTCGCGGCGGCATGTAGCACCTCGTCGACGAGGCTGACGCTCTCGAAGAATTCCGCCCAGTCGAGCGCGGACATCAAGTTCATGCTCATGATCACGTTGCGGACGGTCACGTTCATCGCCGCCTGCCGCTGATGCTCGACGCGAACGATGTCGTCGGACGTCGTCCTCTGCGCCTGCAGCCGTTGATCGAGCCAACGCAGAGCCGGAGTCACCGCGCGGTCTTGTTCCCGAAGCCGCTGGACGAGCTGAACCGCGAAGGCGGTGACCAGCGGGCCGTCCTCGAATCGCGCGAGGCCCCTCCCCGTCGGCGCGGCGCCGTCGGCGCCGACGCCCAGCAGCTCGTCGGCCAGGGCGTCGGCCTCCTGGCGCGCTTCGCGCCCGCGAACAATGCTCTCCGCCAGGCGCCGAAGATTCTCAACCAGGACGACACGCAGCGTGATCGCCACCGCCCAGAGCTCGCCGATCGTCAATGGCTGCACGCGCTGGTAGGCACGAACGAACCGCCGGAGCGACTCGGGATCAAGCCGACTATCGGTATGCGCAACGAAGGCCCAGGCGACTCCGTAGACGCGCGGATAGCCGGCGAGCGGTCCATCGACCAGTTTCGGCAGCTCCCGATAGAATCCGGGCGGCAGGTCGTCGCGGATCTCGCGCAGCTGTTCGTCCACAACGTGGAAGTTGTCGACGAGCCATTCCGCCGCGGGCGTGATCGTGCGCTCCTCACGGATGGCGTTGGCGATCACGCGATACGACTCGCGAAGCACACGGCCGTTCTGCTCGACGCGCTGCAACAGCCGCCGCCCCTGGCCCGACCGCCTCATGACGCCTTGGGCAGCCGCCAGGGTCTCGGCGTGTTGTTCCAGGCGCTCGATGCCGAACAGGTCGGAACGGATCGGGTCTTCGGGAGACTGCCGGGCTAATTGCACGCGGTTTTCGCCCGGCTTAGACGGAGAGTGCGGATCCTGGCCGCCGCCCCGCGTCACTCGTGTTGCCGTTCCGTGCACCTGCGCACCGCTCACCCTCGCGAGGCGCGTTCGGCATCCCCATGCGCCGCAGCCAACGGAAATGAGCAGTCACGCCTTCCCGGAGAGACCGGTGCTCGGTGTATGCGACGCCTAAGTCTCGACATGTCTGTTCCACCAGCTTCGAGATCGCCGGGTAGTTGACGTGGCTGATCGTTGGAAACAGATGGTGTTCGATCTGGAAGTTCAAGCCGCCGAGGAGCCACGCGACCACCCGGTTCGGCCGGGCGAAGTCCACAGTCGTCTCCGCTTGATGGACGGCCCAGGCCTGCTCGATACGCCCCGTATCCGTGGAGGGCAGCGGGAACGCCTCTTCGCCTACGCAGTGAGCCACCTGGAAGACTACGGCCAGGGCGTTCCCGAGCACCAGCGCGGCGACCCCGTAGTGGACGAGGACAGCGCTCACGGGGTGGAACAACAACGGCACGCCGAATGCCCAGGAGAAAAGGATCGCCTTGCCGGCCACCAGGAGGACAAGGTCGGCCCTCGTGGGGCGGCGCCGGCGAGCCCGAGCAGGACAGCCAACGGCACGCTCTGCCACCACGCATGGGCCGCGAACACGAGCAGTACGTACGAGACACCCAGACACGCGATCAGGATCGCCGTCTTCAGGTACATCTGCCAGCAGTCACGTCG
>Ga0075433_10003755_pt1 | contig 11753 bp, 13 predicted proteins | sample RhiMethybrSRZTD2_FD_75299 | JGI IMG/M metagenome (GOLD analysis project Ga0075433, IMG submission 75299) | Populus rhizosphere microbial communities from Tennessee, USA - Rhizosphere MetaG P. TD hybrid SRZTD2 | ecosystem: Host-associated > Plants > Roots > Rhizosphere > Soil | place: USA... | reverse complement strand
GTCAAGCAAACCTGGCAGGATGCTGAAAAAGTCCGCCAGCGTCGTTCTCGCATCGCTCAGAGGCTCAACGTACCGAAGCGTACGCCTCGCCTCTTCGCTCGCTGCGGCCTTGCTGAACGGCCTTTTTGAGCATCCTGCTTGAGAAGGGCAGCTACATGTGTGTGCGTTGGTTAGGGAATTGGTGAGGTACTCCGTCGGGGAGTCGGAGGCACAGTAGATGGAGACGTTACGGTCACATGCTCATGGTCGATGTGGACGGTCAACGGTTGCCCCACCTTCACATGTGGAACCCCGATTTTCGAATTGAGCATCACGAGGCCGACGGGGGTGCGGATAAAGACGAAATTGGATTTCAGTTTGGATACGGTTCCCGAAAGGCGGAGTTGCACATCGGCGCCGGCCGGTGGGATTTGGTTGATCTGCAGGTCGAATTGGAGATCGTGCACCCCGCTGATGGTATCTGTCTCATCGACTTCGACGGTCAGCGGATCTCCTTCGTGATAGTTGGCAAGGCGTTCCTCCTGTGTGCCGACTTGGACAGTCTGTTCACCGTCAGGGCCCCGCCAACGTAACGTTCTTGACGCATCGGTTCCAGAGGTCATGGGCCCACTGTAATAGCGATGGACCAACGATCCATCGGTCCTCTTTCGGATCTCGACAAGAGAATGGCGCTCGTGCAACCAAAAGCGCACTTCTTGCGACGCTTTGAGATCCTTCAGCGTGGTTTTGGACGTGAGGGTCAGCAACCCAATCGGGGTCTTGAGAAAGACAATCCCAGCTTTGGTCCGCCACACCGATCCTTGTAACTGTATAAACGGATCAACCGTGACTGGATCACCGGCGGGAGGGGGTTGAGCGGGAATTTCAGCTGCTGGGACCGGGGGCGTTTCGGATGGCGCAGGTGATTCCTCGGCATGGACGGGGCTGAGCAGGGTGACGAAGACTATCCCGGCGCAGAGGGTCTCGATTGCACGTCGCGGCAGCCTGTGAGGAACGAAACCGACTATTTTGGTGGTCTCCGCATCGTTGCGACCCTCAGGGGGACGAGTCGCTGTCTGAGAGGGATACATCATCAGCTTGAGCGAATAACACGATGTCTATGAGGAGTCAAGGCGAAAGCTGCCACGACAATGATGCGAAAGACGATGCTTACGACGTTGCGCCGCTGACGGACGCGCATACGTCGGCTGGTAGGTGGAAAGGCCATGAATGATCGGTTGCACAAGGAGTGGAGGGCAGGGGGTTGAGGGTGAGGATGATCCGGATCTCACTGTTGGTTGAATCAGGTACACCGAACCCTGTGACCAAGAGGGAGGGTGTCACCATGTGGCAGATGCGGCGCATTTCGAATTGTGCCCAGTCGTGCATCTCGATTCGATGTTGGAGTTGTGCCAACACGTCATAACAGAACTCTGTGAGGATCAATGGCATGGATTCGGGCGCCATCTGAGGCCAGAGCTCGTGGGATGTACCGAACAATGCCATCAGGGCACGAGCCGGTCCGTTCATGTGCAGGACGCGGGCGGAGGAGGAAAATACAATCATGCCGGAGTAGGTAGAAGAATGAAGGGGTTGTTGCATCGTATCTGTTCCGCCGGGGCATGCCCCCTCTAGCGCGGAGACACCATTCTGAGGAGAGCTGGTTTGGTTCTGCGGAGATGTTTGTGGCACCGAGGTCCTTTTCGAGAAATGTTCTCCGGACTGTGCAAGAGTCGCACCTACGGCGGGAATGTGGGAGATGCGATTTTCCTGCGAATACCGAATGCAAGGTCACGCATAGAACCAGATTGCGTACAAAGATGGTGTTGTGGTGGCGGAAATTGAACCAACTATTTTTTTCGAACCAGCATGCGAATCGGAGTTCCCTCGAATCCATATTCCTCGCGGAGTTGGTTTTCGAGAAAGCGGAGGTAGGCGGGCGTGATATTGTCCGGGTGACCGACAAACAACGCAAAGACCGGCGGTTGCGTCGCCACCTGGGTCATAAAGGCAGATTTGGTGATCTTCGTCGGTTTGCCTTTACGTACCGGCAAGGGGTGGGTGGCGAGGATCTCCTGGAGGAACTTGTTCAACGCTCCGGTCGGGATCCGTTTTGAAAAAGCCGTGAACACCCTATCAATGGTGGGAAAGAGCTGGCCAAGCGAATCGGGACGAGCCGCGGATGCAAAGAGGACCGGCGCCCAGGTCAGAAAGGGAAAGCGCCGACGAAGTTCCAGTTCGACCTCCTGCCGGGCCTGGCTATCGCCCTCCCGGAGGTCCCATTTATTGACGAGCAGGAAGCAGGCCCGTCCTTGCTTGATAATGATCCCGGCGATCTTGGTGTCCTGCTCGGTCACGCCTTCAGTGGCATCGAGTAACAGGATCCCGAGGTCGGACCGACCGATGGCCAAGTGCGATCGGACGACACTATAGCCTTCGATCCCCCGGTCGATCTTTCCGCGTCGACGAATACCGGCCGTATCAGTAAAGAGATACCGCCGTCCTTGATGGAGGGCGATTGAATCGATCGAGTCCCGAGTCGTTCCCGGTACATCGCTGACCACCACTCGGTCTTCCCCGAGCACAGCGTTCACCAGGGTAGATTTACCGACATTCGGCCGCCCCACAACGGCGATGCGGGGCATGGTCGTGTGTTCAGGGTTCTCATCAGGAACCGGCAGGAATGGATAGATCGCATCCAGGAGGTCGGAGACGCCGATGCCATGCTCCGCAGAGATAGGATAGAGCGTCTCCGTGCCCAACTGATAGAAATCAGCCACGAGCGATTCAACTTTGGGTGTGTCGATCTTGTTTATCACAACGAACAACGGCTTCGGTGTTCCGCGCAGGAGACGGACCACTTCCTGGTCCGGGGTTGTCAGCCCGGTGCGACCATCCATCAACAGGATCAATAGATCGGCTTCCGCAATGGCGAGCTCCGATTGACGTTTGATGAGGACCAACATGCCCTCCGAGGCGGTTGGGTCCAGGCCCCCCGTATCCACCAGACGGAACGGCCGATTCCGATAGGTGGCGTCGGCATAGTTACGATCCCGCGTGACACCTGGAACGTCGTCGACAATGGCCGTTCGTTTGCCAAGCATGCGATTAAAGAGCGTCGACTTGCCGACGTTGGGGCGACCGATAATGGCCACAATGGGTGGACGAGCCGCCGTGGCTGACGGTACCGGTGTGGTCTGTAAGGGAGTGTTCTTGATGCGTGGCATGGGAAATGGTATGTCGACCGTAACATAAGAATTTTGGCAAACACAACCATCGTCGGGTACACTCTCATCGACATGACGTCATTTCAGCTGAATTGGAACGAGATCGACGATGTCCTGCTCGACATGGACGGGACCCTGCTCGACCGCCATTTCGACAATTTCTTCTTCGAGGAAGAGTTGCCAAGGCGTTATGCTGTACTCCATGGTTTGCAGCTCGAAGAGTCCCGCGACAGACTGATGGCGATGTACCGCTCAGTCGAAGGCGAACTGGCCTGGACGGATTTGCACTACTGGACGCAAATAGTTGGAATCGATGTTGTGGCGTTGCATCGTGAGTTAGATCACATGATCGGGTTCTTGCCCGGAGCAGAGGATTTCTTGCGCCACCTTCACAAGCTCGGGAAGCGTGTGACGATTGTCACGAACGCGCACGAGGCTGGTGTGTCGGTGAAAGTCGCCAGGACCGGGCTCGATCGGCATGTCGATCGGATTGTGAATGCATTTGAAGTCGGGTATCTGAAAATGCGTCCGGAGTACTGGCCAAGCTGCCAGCGATTATTAGGATTCGATCCGGCAAGGTCTCTCTATATGGATGATGATGAGGGCTGTCTGGTTGCGGCAAAAACATTCGGCGTCGCCCATCTCATTCATAGCGCCAAGTCGAGTTCTCAACTGCCTCCCGCCCCGCTAGCTCGGTTCGTCTCGGTCACCAGTTTTTCTCCTTTGCTCAACGGGCGGCCTGTGATCTAGCAGGATGGAGAGCCCATCTCCCTGAATCAACAGGCCGGTCTTCCTGCGAAAAACAGCTTGTTTCGTATCAGTCCAGCCCTTCGTCGATTCTTGTTGCTCCCGCAGCGCTATGTTAGAGTCCTTCCTCTTTTTCTATTCATCTGCAGTGTGTTGCGGCATGAGCAAAACCTACGATCACCAGGCCCTTGAAGTGAAGTGGCAGGCCTATTGGGAGCAGCACCGGACCTTCCGCGTCGCTGACGACCAGACCTTGCCAAAATTCTACTGCCTCGACATGTTTCCCTATCCATCAGGCTCGGGCCTCCACGTCGGCCATCTCGAAGGCTACACCGCGACGGATATTGTGTCTCGGTACAAGCGTATGCGGGGCTTCAATGTCCTACATCCAATGGGGTGGGATGCATTCGGACTGCCCGCCGAACAATATGCCGTGAAAACCGGTGTCCATCCTGCCATCACGACAGCCCAGAACATCATGACGTTCAAACGACAAATGAAACGTGTTGGGTTGTCCTACGACTGGGAGCGGGAGATCAGCACGATCGATCCCGATTATTATCGCTGGACGCAGTGGATCTTCTTGAAACTGTTCGAGCGAGGGCTGGCCTATGTGGCAGAAGTGCCGGTCAACTGGTGTCCGGCGCTGGGGACAGTGCTCGCAAATGAAGAAATTATCGATGGCAAGAGTGAAGTCGGCGGATTCGATGTGGTGCGCAAGCCGATGCGTCAATGGGTCCTGAAGATCACAGCTTATGCCGATCGACTCCTCGAAGATTTGAAGCTGGTCGAATGGCCGGTCAGTACGCTGGAGATGCAAAAGAATTGGATCGGCCGATCGATCGGCGCAGAAGTCGATTTCGCTCTGGCCGGCATCGCCGGGACGGTCCGGATCTTTACCACGAGGCCCGATACGCTGTTCGGCGCGACATACATGGTGTTGGCGCCGGAGCATCCATTAGTGGAGGTGGTGACGACTCCCGCCTGTCGAAGCCTTGTCACCACCTATCGTGAGGCGACAGCCAGAAAAAGCGATCTCCAACGGCAGGAGCTCGAAAAGGAAAAGACCGGGGTCTTCACCGGCGGCTATGCGGTGAATCCGGTCAATAACGAGCCGCTGCCCATTTGGATTGCCGACTATGTGTTAATGGGCTATGGGACCGGGGCCATTATGGCTGTACCCGCACACGACGAGCGCGACTGGGCCTTTGCGAAGACCTATGCCTTACCAATCCGGGAAGTGATCGCGGGCGGTCAGGTTCAACAAGAAGCTTTCGTTGAGATCGGCCAGGGGACGGTCGTCAATTCCACGGCGCCGGATGGAAGCTTTACCATCAATGGGCTGAGGCCGGGTGATGCAATTCCAAAAATCACGGCCTGGTTAGAGTCGCACGGCAAGGGTCGCAAAGCCGTGAACTACAAGTTGCGGGATTGGCTGTTTGCCCGTCAGCGGTATTGGGGCGAACCCTTTCCGATTGTGTGGGTTGATGGCCGGGCCCTTCCGCTTCCGGAAGAGCAGCTGCCGGTGCTGTTGCCGGAGACCAATAACTTCAAGCCATCCGGGAGCGGCGAAAGCCCGCTTGCGAATCTCACCGACTGGCTCACGACTACCGCCCCGATCAGTGGAGCGCCGGCGCGTCGTGAAACCAACACGATGCCTCAGTGGGCCGGCTCCTGCTGGTACTATCTGCGATTTATTGATCCGAAGAATCAGGGCCAGCTCGTTGATCCGAAGAAGGAAAGGTATTGGATGCCGGTAGACCTCTACGTCGGCGGCAGCGAACATGCTGTGCTGCATTTGCTCTATGCGCGGTTTTGGCACAAGATTTTGTATGATATTGGGGTGGTTAGTACGCCGGAGCCGTTTAAGAAGCTGGTGCACCAGGGAATTGTGCTGGGAGAAGACAACCAGAAGATGTCCAAGTCGCGCGGTAACGTGGTGAATCCCGACGAGATGATGGATCAGTTCGGGGCCGATGCGGTACGGCTCTATGAAATGTTCATGGGCCCGCTGGAGGCTGTGAAGCCCTGGAGTACGAGGGGCGTAGAAGGGGTGACGCGGTTCCTCGAACGGGTCTGGAGACTGATGGTGAATGAAGAAGGTCGCGTCTCGAGTACCGTGGTCGAGACAGTTCCTGCTCTCGAACACCAGCGGTTGCTCCACCATACGATCAAAAAGGTGACAGAGGATATCGAGGCCTTGCGGTTCAATACCGCGATCTCCCAGATGATGGTGTTTACCAACGAGATGACCAAAGCCGAGCAGCGCTCCCGGGCCATACTTGACCCCTTCATCTTGATCCTGGCTCCCTTCGCTCCTCACCTGGCGGAAGAATTATGGGAGATGTTAGGTCACCGGCCGAGCGTATCTGAGCAGCCTTGGCCGATCTTTGATCCGGCCTTGACGGTGAGCGATCGGTTGACCATTCCGATCCAGGTGAATGGAAAGTTGCGGGCCAAACTGGGCGTGGGAGCCGACGCGACTCGCGAGCAGGTCGAAGGGCTGGCTCGCGCGCAGATCGCGGAGTGGCTGAAGGGCAAGGAACCGAAAAAGATCGTGTATGTTGAAAAAAAGCTGATGAATTTTGTTGTGTAGGACTACCGGTGTGAAAGGCGAGAGATGCGCCGATCGTTAACAATGGCGAGAGATATTGCCCGCCCCGCCTGTCTTGCGCTTCTTGCACTCCTGTGCGGCTGTGGGTATCAGTTTCGTGTGGATGGAGCAGGGCCCACCATTGGGGGTGCAACGGCACCATCCTCTCCTACGTCACCGCCGCCGCGGTTGGTCGTTCGGACGCTCGAGAATAAGAGTTTCGAGCCCAACCTGGAAACTCGCTATACCAACTATCTGCGCCATGAATTTTCCTCGGGCAGTGGGGCTCAGATCGTTCCCGATGCTGAGGCAGCCGATCTTGTGTTGTCCGGGCAAATTCTCTCGGTCACTGTTCCCACGCTCAGTTTCAGCCAGCGCACCACGCTTGAAAGCCGGACAGAGGTCGTGGTCATGGTCAAGGTGGAGGAGACAAGGACAAAACGTGTCGTGTGGGCACAAATGTCGAAGGGCTTCTCTGAGTTCTTTGTGACACCGGACTTGCAATTCAACCGGGTTTTACAGAACCGGGCCTTGGAACAAGCCGGTCGTTTCATTGCCGAAGACTTGGCTTCCCGATTTCTGCTCCAGTTGGAGTCGGGGCAGCTGGCCAATCCGCCCGCGCAACCAGCATCGGACAACGCAGACAGCAACCTCAAATAAGTCGGATATCCACTATGGCCTCAGCCATTTCTCATGCTCAGCTCAACGCGCAGCTTGCGCAAGGGACGGTTGCGCCACTGTATGCGGTGCTCGGTGAGGAAGATTTGCTGCGCGATATGGCTCTCGGAGCGTTGAAGACCGCCTTATTGGGAGAGGGTGAGAGCGACTTTAATTGCGACCTGTTCTATGGAGACGATGTGAGCGGGGCAGAGATTGTCACCTGTGCCTCGGAAGTCGCCGTGTTCGCGGCACGGCGAGTGGTGGTCGTGAAAGCCGCCGATAAACTTCCAGCCCGGGAGTGCGACGCGATTCTTCCCTATCTGAAGGAGCCGAATGACTCGACCGCCATGATTTTCGTCGCGCCAAAACTTGATGGACGACTCAAATTTACGCAGGCTCTGACACGGGTTGCCGTGATGGTCGATTGTTCACCTCTCAGAGAGGCGCAGTGGTCTCCTTGGCTCAGACAGGACGCGGAGCGGGTCGGGATCCGTCTCAACGAAGAGGCCATCGAGTTGCTCAAAGAAGCCTGCGGTGGCTCGCTCTATTCGGTTCGGCGTGAACTGGAAAAGCTGGCGGCCTATGTCTCGCCTGGCCAGACTGTCACTGCGATCGACGTGGCCACACTTCGTGGAACGGAGCCCGGTGCATCGGTCTTTGATTTGACGCTGGCCATCGGGGGGAGACATCACGGACGGGTGTTGGCGATCCTGGCCAGAAATCTTGAAGCAGGGGAGGCTCCGCTGAGAATCCTTGGTTCACTGGCCTGGCAATATCGGAGACTGTGGAGGGTCAAGGAAGTCGTACGACAGGGAGGCCGCGAGGGGGAGGCCGCTCGGACATTGCGGATGGATCCCTACAAAGTGCGGGCGTTTCTTGAGCAGTTTCCTGACGCCCATTTACATGAGGCGCTTCGGCTATTCTTGGATGCCGATGCGAAGCTGAAGGGTGGAAGCGGTGGACGTCCTGCACGAATTCTTGAAGACCTATTGTTGCGGTTATGTGATCGTGTGCAGTCGAACGCGCCTCCACCCTCGCCGAGTCGTGGCGCTGAAGCGCCGCAACCGGTGAGGGCGAGAGTGATATCGAACGTGCGTACGATTACGAGGGGGAAGCAGACAAGGAGTTGACGTGGAGCGTGAGACGGGCAATCCGGCGCGAGGCCGTGTTCGGTTTCATCACACCTTTGGTCACAGCCTTGCCGAGTGCCGACGTGGCTTGGCGGAGGGAGACCTGCGCATCCTCGACCTTCTTTTCAGCGACGGCCGCTTGGACTTTCTTGATGAGGCTCTTGAGAGCACCCAGCGTCGCACGGTTACGGTCGTGCCGCTTCACAGACTGGCGGGCTCGGCGAATCGTCGATTTATGTACAACCGCCATAGTAGACTCCTCTAGAAAAAGAAGATATGTGTACCATATGGCTTAGCGAAGGGTCAAGGTGAACCAATCCTCAAAAGGACAAGCCCGTGTCAACCATCATTGCCCGTGACCGCCTCATATTGGCCCTCGATGTTCCCTCAAGCGTCGAAGCGGACCGGCTGCTCGATCGCGTGCAGGATCAAATCGTCTTTGTGAAGGTTGGACTCGAACTCTACACTGCCGCCGGACCCGAGATAGTCCAACGCCTGATCACGCAAGGTAAGCGAGTGTTCCTCGATCTGAAGTTTCTCGATATCGAAGAAACAGTCCGTCGGGCCACGGCGCGAGTAGCGGCGATGGGCGTAGAATTCCTCACGGTCCATGCAAACCGGAAAGCACTGGCCGCAGCCGTCCAAGGCCGTGGAGAGTCCCGGCTGAAACTTCTAGCCGTGACGGTGCTGACTAACTTTGACAGCCAGGATCTCCGTGACATGGGCATTCAACGAAGCGTCAAGGACCTGGTCACCGCGCGCGCCGTATTGGCATCCGAGGTGGGTTGTGACGGGGTTGTGGCCTCGGGTGAAGAGCCGGCGATCCTTCGGCCCAAAGTCGGACCACGATTCTTAATTGTCACGCCAGGTGTGCGTCCGGCCGGCAAGGATGTCGATGACCACGCGCGAGCCACCACACCGACTCAGGCGATTTCAGCCGGAGCAGACTATTTGGTGATCGGTAGACCCATCAGAGATGCTTCGGATCCCGCCGTCGCCGCCGCCACGATTCTCGCAGAAATGCAGGCGGCCTTCGATGCCAGAGTATAACGCTTCCCCCATCGGGTTGCGGGATTTCTTCTTTCTTTGCTAAGATCCACAGTCCACTTTGTGCTGCCTAGCGTCTCGTCTCAGAATGGTGGGTGTAGCTCAGCTGGTTAGAGCGCCGGATTGTGGATCCGGAGGTCGCGGGTTCGAAACCCGTCATCCACCCCATTCCCCTGCCGACTAACTGGTTGATCTAATAGCTGGTCCCTCATTTCTTCCACGCCCTAAGCGGTTCGTAATCTCCTTGATGGTCCGTATTTTACAGATGCATATAGCTATAGACATGAGAGTTCCCATGGGTACATAGGTATGTATGAGGAAATCAACAATGGTCATCCTTGCTCCATCGACTGCTCTGCGATGCAAGCGATATGATCCGAGCGACTTGCAGGGTTGTTGAGTGGCTTCGATGAGGGCAACGCCGAGCTATGCCCGAATGAGAAACTGGTCGATCTGAGCAGACCTTCCAATGTGCATGGCTGCGCGGGTCTGGATAAATCGTTTCAATCTTAACCGATCAGTTGGGCTCACCCGAATCACACCCACCGTGATCCAGGGGGTGTGAACCTTACTGACTACAGCCAGCGAGATGTCTATAAAGTCTTCCTCTCCTTCCAACCATAATTGGACCTTCACAAGATCCCCTGCCCTCAGATAATCAGGGGTAATGAGCTTATGTCCATCCTCTACACTTTCGAGCACGCATCCGTCCGCTTGAAGCTGCGTGCTCGCGAGCGGAAGCACGCAATCAATTGTGAATCTCGTAGTAAACCTCGGACTGTCTTCCTTGGTGTGTTGTACCCCCTGAGCCATCTTATAATAGTAGCGCAGGATAGAGATTGAGGTGGAGTGGGCCTATTTCTCAAAAGATACACAGACTTACAAAAACATTCTGATCCCATAACATAGGATAACTGCGCCAGACCAGAGCACGAAACTTCATGCGATTCGCTATGACATGATTTCGACAATTAGACGGACAGACCCCATGGTTGACAGCCCGATCATTAATCGGACGGACTATGACGTAGTGCTCGCCGATGGTGGTCGCAAGGGTCTGGAACTCTTTCGGCGCGAACGTCCCGATGTCGTGGTGCTTGACCTGAAAATGCCGGGGATGGATGGGATTACGGTCTTGTAACGGGTCTGCAGTCTCAATCCCGATCAACCGGTGATGATGTTGACGGGGGCCGGAACGCCAGAGAAGGAACACCAGGTACACGCGCTAGGCGTGTGCGAGTTCGTCGCGAAAGAATTCTCGCTGAAGCTGCCGGGGACGCACATAGTGCATTCTCAAGACAGCCAGCACAGCCCAAGAAAAAGTATCGTGAATAATTTTCCGACTCGCTTCTCGGCGGGTGTCGTAGGAGATTTCTTACTCCAATACTAGGGCAGTGCCTACTTACCCACGCCCCATTCCTGTCCATAATACGTGCCACCAGCGGGAGCACCTCACCCCAACCGGAGGTCTGACGCGATGCTGTCCATAGAAGAAGCGATTATTGAAAAGCTGCGGAGCGGTCCGTGCTGCTTTGACGATGTTGTCACCGAACTTTCCAATTTCAGTTGGGGAGAAGTATTCGTCGCCGTTGATTGCATGTCGCGGGACGGAAGGGTTTTCCTTCGCCAACTTGGGTACTCGACCTATCAGATCTCACTCGGCTCGCAGTTCTCGTACCCCAGCTCCACTTCATAGTGCTGAAGTGGAAGGAGTAGGAAGGAGTAGAGAGGTAGCCTGGCGCCAGAGCTGTAGTAGTATGGCGTTGGTTTAGGAACCGCTATGGAAGCCTTCGGCAGGTACACCCGCCTCCTTGTGCATGCAGTGTGACCCTGGCGGAATCTAAAGTAATGGCTCGGCTCCAAAGGAACCGGGCCTTTAATTTGTCTCTGCTGTTTCTGAGGAGAGAGAAAAAAAGAAAAACTAGATGGGCCGGTACCGATCTTCCTTGGGCATCGGTCCCAGAAACGCCACCGCACGTTGAACGACTTTATCCAAATCGTTCCCCGTCGTGGGCTCCTTGACGAAATAGGCAGCGCGTTCGTTGTATTTAAGGTGTCAGGCCATGTTGACACAAAGACAGCCATAAATTAACTGGGAAGAAAAGGAGCATGTGACCCATGACCAAAGAGCAAGCCGTGAAGAACGGCCATGCGGATGTGACCACCCTGGAGCGGGTGCTGCAATGGCATAGCGCGTTCCGCAGGAGTCTCGGGCCAATCCGCGTGACGCCGCTCCAAGGTGCCATGCTTCTTTTTGTGAGGCGACACGCAGAGACTAGGCTGACGGATGCGGCCAGGGCGCTTTGTGTGAGGCGGCCGACCTTGACGGAAGTCGTGAAGGCCCTCGTACGGAATCGGTGGGTGACCCAA
>Ga0075433_10003753_pt1 | contig 11755 bp, 7 predicted proteins | sample RhiMethybrSRZTD2_FD_75299 | JGI IMG/M metagenome (GOLD analysis project Ga0075433, IMG submission 75299) | Populus rhizosphere microbial communities from Tennessee, USA - Rhizosphere MetaG P. TD hybrid SRZTD2 | ecosystem: Host-associated > Plants > Roots > Rhizosphere > Soil | place: USA... | reverse complement strand
CACATGAAATTGCTGCTCAGCTCAACCATCAATGGCGCGGAGCACTCCGTGTTGGTCGATCCGCGCGATACGCTGCTTGAGCTCTTGCGCGATCGCATCGGTTTGACCGGGACCAAGGAAGGATGCGGTAACGGCAACTGCGGAACCTGCACGGTCCTAATGGACGGCGCCCCCGTCAATGCCTGCCTGGTCTTGGCGCTGGAGGTGGCCGGGCGCGAGGTTCAAACCATCGAAGGGCTGGCTACCGCGGGCGAGCTGCACCCAATCCAGAGCGCGCTCGTCGAACTGGGCGGTACCCAGTGTGGTTTTTGCACGCCGGGTATCGTGCTGTCCGCCAAGGCTTTGCTCGATGCCAATCCCACCCCCGGCGAGGCCGAGATCCGGCAGGCCATCGCCGGCAACCTGTGCCGCTGCACGGGCTACGGCAAGATCGTCGAGGCGATCGCCACGGCAGCGCGGAGGCTCAAGGCATGACCCCCGAACCGGCGCCAGAAAAAGAGCAGAGTTTCAAGGTGATCGGCAAGCGCTTGGCGCGTGTGGATGCCAAGGAGCGCGTCACCGGCGAGGCATGCTACCCCGCCGATCTAAGCTTGCCCGGAATGGCACACGCCAAGATCCTGCGCAGTCCCCTGGCCCATGCTCGTATTCGGCGCATCGATACGACGCGGGCAGAGGCCTTGCGGGGCGTGCTCGCCTGCGTAACGGCCGCGGATTTTCCGGCCGTGCCGCTGGGCTCGACGATCCCGATGGGTGAGGTTGGCTATGACATGTGGATGGTAGCGGCCATCAACATGGCTCGCGACAAGGTCTACTGGGTCGGCCAGCCCGTCGCCGCCGTTGCCGCCGTCGATCAACACACCGCGGCGGCTGCTTTGGCCCTGATCGAGGTCGATTACGAGCCCCTCGAGCCCGTGCTCGGCATCCTCGCGGCGATGGCGCCGGAGGCGCCGGTGCTGCACGAGCACGTCTTCACCAAGGGTGTCGAGCCAAGGCCCAAGACCCCGAGCAACGTCTGTTCGCGCGTCCTCATTGCCCGCGGCGCGAGCGCGCCGGCCCTGGCCGAGGCAGCGGCGTCAGCGCGCCTGCGCGTCGAGGTGGACACGGCCCACCAGGGTTATCTCGAGCCGCAAGTCGCGCTCGCCCAGGTCGATGCGAACGGCTTTGCGACGGTATGGGCCTCCACGCAGGGCCAGTTCACCGCCGAGCTGATGATCGCGCGCATGCTCGCCCTACCCGCGTCAAAGTTGAAAATTGTGCCGCTCGAGATCGGTGGCGGCTTCGGCGGCAAGATCGCCATCCATGGCGAGGCCGTCGCCGTGCGCTTAGCCCAAAAGTGCCGCCGCCCGATCAAGCTCGTGCTCACGCGCGAAGAGGTTTTGCAAGGCGGCAGCGGCCCGGCGGCCGGGGCCGTGATCGATGTCGCGGTCGCCGCCGAGCGGGACGGGCGGCTCCTTGCCATCGAGGGCACCTATCGCATGGATGCCGGCGGCTTGCCCGGGCTGAGCCCTTCCCTGCTCATGCAGGCCTCCGCTGCGCTCTACCAGTGCCCCAATCTCCATCTGGAGGGTTTCGACGTCGTCACCAACAAGCCGCGGACCGAGGCCTATCGCGGACCGGGAGGCATCCAGGCGGCCTTTGCCGTGGAACAGGCCATGGACATGCTCTGCCAGGAGCTAGGCTTGGATCCCCTAGACTTCCGCAAACGCAATGCCGCGGTTACCGGCAGCACGATGCCCATTGGCACGCCATTTCCCGCGATTGGTCTGACCACGATCCTCGATGCGGTCGGCCGTCACCCCAGTTGGCTGGACCCAATCGGGACGGGTGCCTACCCGCGCGGCCGCGGGCTGGCGCTTGGCTATTGGCGCGGCACCTCGATGACGTCCGCGGCGCATATCACCATTGCCGGCGATGGGCGACCGATGGTGACCATGGGCGCGGTCGATCTTTCCGGTACGCGCTCGACCATGGCGCAAGTCGTCGCCGAGGAATTCGGTCTGTCGATCGAGGACGTGCACGTTGAGACCGGGGATTCCAAATCGGTCGGCTACAGCGATGGTGCGGCCGGTAGCCGAGTCGCGCGCACCATGACCGCGGCCCTCGTGGAGGCCAGCGCCGATGCGCTCGGCCAGCTCAGGAGCAGGGCGGCCGAGAAGCTCCAGTGTGCCCCGCACTTGCTGCGCTACGCCGCTGGCGTCTTTCGCGCGCCGCCGCCCGGCAGCGCCGCGATCTCGTTGGCAGAGCTGATGCAGGCGACGCTCACCGATGGGGCCGTGGTGGGTCGGGGGGTATCGAGCAAGCTGCCGCTCGGCGTCGAGATCGGCGCCCACGTGTGCGACGTGGAGGTCGACACCGATACCGGCCTCGTCACGGTGCTTCGCTATACCGCCTTCCAAGACGTGGGGCTCGCCCTCAATCCGACCGCCGTGGAGGGGCAGATCGAGGGCAGCGTCGTGCAGGGGCTCGGCTGGGCGCTGCTGGAAGGCTTCGACTATGCTGCGGACGGACGGCTCCGCAACGCGAGTTTGCTCGACTACCGCATGCCGACGGCGCTCGACGTGCCACGCATCGAAAGCGTGATCATTGAGACGCCCGTACCCAACGTTCCCTATGGCGTGCGCGGCGTCGGCGAAGTGCCGATCGTGCCGCCGGCTGCCGCCGTCGCCAACGCGATTGCGCGCGCGGTCGGGGTGCGTGTGCGTCGTATGCCGATGACGCCGGAGCGCGTACTCGCCGCAATCCGGGCTGCCCGTGCCCAGCCGCACTGAGGCGGGCGGCTGACTACGTCTTGTTCAAGCGCGCGATCAAGGCGGAGGTATCCCAGCGCTTGCCGCCCATTTTCTGCACCTCGGCATAGTAGCCGTCGATGATTTTGGCGATCTCGATGATGGCGCCATTGCGCTTGGCCTCATCCATGATGATGCCGAGGTCCTTGCGCATCCAGTCGACGGCAAAGCCAAAGTCGAACTTATTTTCGTTCATAGTTTTCCAGCGGTTGTCCATCTGCCAGGACTGGGCCGCGCCTTTGGAAATGGTCTCCATGACCTTGGGAATATCGAGACCGGCCCGCTGCGCAAAAGCCAGACCTTCGGAGACGCCCTGCACGGTCACGGCGACGATAATCTGGTTGACCATCTTGGTGAGCTGGCCGGCGCCGGCCGGCCCGATCAGGGTCGCCATACGTGCATAATTGTCGATGATGGGCTTGGCCTGCTCGAACGGCGCCGCATCGCCGCCGATCATCACGGTCAATACCCCGTTCTGAGCGCCGGCCTGACCGCCGGAGACCGGCGCATCGAGGAAAGCGAAACCTTTGCCCTTGGCGGTGGCATACAACTCGCGGGCAATGCTGGCCGACGCCGTCGTATTGTCGATGAAGACCGCGCCCTTGCGCACGCTGTTGAAGGCGCCCTTGGCACCGAGCGTCACGTCGCGCAAGTCGTTGTCGTTGCCGACGCAGCAGAACACGAAATCCGCGTCAGCGGCGGCATCTTGCGGGGTGGGTGCCGTGCTGCCGCCGTACTCCTTGACCCAGGCCTCGGCCTTGGCGCCATTGCGATTGAAGACGGTCAGGTCGTGACCGCCCTTGCGGCGAATGTGGCCCGCCATGGGGTAGCCCATCACGCCGAGACCGATCCAAGCCACTTTCGCCATTGTGACGCCTCCTCAGGACTGCACTCGGAGGCGACTATTATCGGAAGGGGACCTGCTTGTCAGCGCAGGAAACGCGGCGCCTCAGCCAACCAGGGCCTCGCTCAGTTGCCCGCGCGCAAGGCAAATGCCACGACTTCGTCCATGGCATCGAAACTCGAGGGCACCCCGATTGACGCCGCCGCCAGCAGGGCGGCCGCGCCAGATAAGGCGAGCATGGCGGTTCTGAGGCTCATCGCTGCGTCTCCGGCAACGGCAGCACATGCAAGCGCTGTGCCGCGGTTGCATGTGGGGTCAGGTTGGCCGAGCGTGTTGAAGGCGACGAAGGCACCGACTTTTGCCGCTGCGGGCTTTGAGCACGAAGGCTGGTAGGGATGTCAACTCAATTCTTCGGCGACAGGGATGCCGTGGTCGCCTAAGTTGTGATCGACGTCGTAGCCAAGCCCTCTCGTTGAGTTGGAGCCATGCCCCAGCGCCGCGCGACCGCAGCGTCAAACGCCTCGCCGCCTGCAGCGGTCACGCTCGGCGATATCGAGGCGGCCCGCCCGCGCCTGGCGGGGGCCATCATCGAGACCGATTGCGATTTGAGCCGGACGCTGTCGGCCATCCTGGGCTGCAGGGTCTGGCTCAAATTCGAAAACCAGCAGTTCACGGCGTCCTTCAAGGAGCGCGGGGCACTGAACCGGCTCTGCGCGCTCTCGCCGAGGCAGCGCGAGGCGGGCGTCATCGCCATGTCGGCCGGCAATCACGCGCAGGGCGTCGCCTATCATGCGCATAGGCTCGGTATCCCGGCGACCATCGTCATGCCGGTGAACACGCCGACGGTCAAGGTCGTGAACACGCGCCGACACGGGGCCGAGGTCATCCTGACCGGGGAGACCGTGGAGGAGGCCGCCACCTTCGCGCACAGCCATTGCGAGGCGAACGGGCTCACCTTCATCCATCCCTACGACGACCCGCTGATCATCGCCGGGCAGGGTACGCTGTCCTTGGAGATGCTAGGCTCTGCCCCTGAAATCGACACCCTCGTCGTGCCGATTGGCGGGGGCGGTTTGATTGCCGGCATGGCTACGGCCGCCAAGGCCTTGCGGCCAGACCTGCACGTGATCGGCGTGCAAGCCGAGCTCTATCCTTCCATGTACAACGCCATCAAGGGCAGCGCGTTGCCGATGCGGGGCGACACCCTCGCCGAGGGCATTGCCGTCAAGGCGCCCGGACGCATCACCAAGGCACTGGTACGCGACCTCGTCGAGGATATTGTGCTGGTGTCGGAGGCGGAGTTGGAGCACGCCGTCAGTCTCCTCATCAATATCGAAAAGACCGTCGTGGAAGGGGCGGGCGCGGCCGGCCTTGCCGCCATTCTGTCCGACCCGGACCGCTTCAAAGGTCGCACGGTTGGCCTGGTGCTGTGCGGCGGCAACATCGACACGCGCTTGCTTGCGAGCGTGCTTGCGCGCGAGCTTGCCCGCGAGGGACGCCTGACGCAACTCGCCATCGATCTCGCCGACCGTCCGGGTCAGCTCGCCAAGGTGGCCAACATCTTGGGCGAAGCCGGCGCCAATATCGTCGAAGTCTATCACCAACGCGTCTTTTCGGATCTGCCCGCCAAAGGCGCCCTATTGGAGGTGGTGATCGAAACGCGCGATCGATCGCATTTGGAGGAGACGGTGAGAAAACTGAAAGCGGCAGCTTTCGAGGTGGAGGTTCGCACCAATCCTGGAGGTGCGCGCTAATGGAAGGCGCCCGCATGATCCCAGCCGATGAAGCAACCAATCTCGCCATTCTGCGCGAGTTGGAGCGCAAGGTGCTGTGGATCTCCAGCTATATGATCCATTACGCCAACCATGAAGTGGATCGCGGCGACGGTCTCAAGGTGGGGGGGCATCAGGCCTCCTCGGCATCGCTCGTCACCCTGATGACGGCCCTCTATTTCCGGGTGTTGCGGCCGCAAGATCGCGTTGCGGTAAAGCCGCACGCGAGCCCCGTGTTTCATGCCATCCAATACCTGCTGGGGCATCAGAGCCTCGACCAGCTGCAAAATTTTCGGGGTTTTGGGGGCACCCAGTCCTATCCCTCGCGCACCAAAGACAAGGACGATGTCGATTTCTCGACGGGCTCGGTCGGCTTGGGCGTGGCGGTCACGGGCTTTGCCAGCCTGGTGCAGGACTACGTGCACGCCAAGGGTTGGAGCAAGGAGTGGCCCAAGGGCCGAATGATCTCGCTGATGGGCGACGCGGAGCTCGACGAGGGCAACATCCACGAGGCGCTGCTCGAGTACTGGAAACACGGTCTCAAGAACTGCTGGTGGGTGATCGACTACAACCGGCAAAGTCTCGACTCGGTGGTGTCGGACCGCCTCTTCATGAAGCTGGCGGGGCTATTTGAAAATTTGGGCTGGAAGGTCGTGCTGATTAAGTACGGCAAGCTTCTGCAGCGCGCGTTTGCCGAGCCGGGTGGTCAACGCCTCAAGGAATGGATCGACGACTGCCCGAACATGCTCTACTCCGCCCTGGTGTTTCAGGGCGGGGCCGCCTGGCGCCGACAACTCGAGCAGGACCTCGCCATTCACCCCGACACCCTCGCCATCCTGCGTCGCCATGACGATGAGGCGCTGGCCCAGCTGATGACCAATCTCGGCGGGCACGATCTGGAGGCCATCATCGAGGCGTTCGAGGGTGCGCCGTCGGATCAGCCCGTCTGCTTTATCGCCTACACCATCAAGGGCTTCGGCCTGCCCTTCCAGGGTCACAAGGACAATCATGCCGGCCTGATGACAAAAGCGCAGATCGATGCCCTGCGCGTGCGCGAGGGCATCAATCAAGGCGAGGAATGGGACAGGCTGGCCGGCGTGCGCGTCGCGGCGAGCAAAATCGAAGATTATTTGGCGCGCGTGCCATTCAGGCAAAAAGGGGCGCGCCGGTTGCAAGGCCCGCGCATTGCGCTCGACACCTTTCCCAAGCTCGAGTGGAAGGGCCAACTGGCGACGCAGTCGGGTTTCGGTCGCGTGTTGGACGAGATCGCCAGGGCCAATGGGCCGCTGGCCGAGCGTATTGTCACCACCTCCCCCGACGTCACCGTTTCCACCAACCTCGGGGCCTGGGTCAACCGCCGCGGGTTGTTTTCGCTCGCGAGCCAGGAGGATCTCTTTCGTGAGCGCGGGCTGATGTCTCCGCAACGCTGGGCACTCAGCCCAAAAGGCCAGCACATCGAGCTCGGCATTGCCGAAATGAACCTCTTCCTGATGCTCGCGGCGCTTGGGCTGTCGCATTCCCTGTTTGGAGAGCGCTTGCTGCCGGTGGGCACGCTCTATGATCCTTTCATCTGCCGCGGGCTCGATGCCTTGAACTATGCCTGCTACCAGGACGCGCGTTTCATCGTGGCCGGCACGCCTTCGGGTCTGACGCTAGCGCCCGAGGGTGGCGCGCACCAGTCCATCAGCACGCCCCTGATCGGTATGGCGCAGGACGGATTGGCCTCCTTCGAACCGGCCTATGCGGACGAGCTCGCCGTCATCATGGAATGGGCCTTCGACTATATTCAGCGTCAGGCGGCGGAACATGGCGACCACCGTTGGCAACGGGACGAGCAGGGCGGCTCGGTCTATCTGCGCCTGTCGACCCGGCCGCTAGAGCAGCCGACGCGCACCATCACGCCCGAGCTGCGCCAAGGCATCATCGACGGCGGCTATTGGCTGCGGCGACCGGATCCCGCGGCCGAGCTGGCAATCGTCTATTGCGGCGCCGTGGCACCGGAGGCCATCGCCGCCGCCGGGCTTTTGAGTGAGGACCGGCGGGGCGTGGGCGTCCTGGCCGTGACCTCGGCGGATCGGCTTTCCGCGGGTTGGCACGCCGCCCAGCGCGCGAAAGATGAGGGCGATCGCGCGGCACGGGCGCGCGTTGAGGACCTGCTCGGCGGCCTGTCGCGCGATGCAGCGCTCTTGACCGTCATGGATGGATACCCCGAAGCCTTGTCGTGGTTGGGCGGCGTCCGCGGCCATCGCGTGCGCGCCTTGGGCGTCGAGCACTTCGGCCAATCGGGCTCGATTGGCGAGCTCTACGGGCACTATGGCCTCGACGTGAACGCCATCCTCGCCGCCGCCGAGGGGATCAGCGGGCGGCCGGTGCGCTATCGCGTGCAATGAGGGGAAATTGGAGACCGGCAAGCCAGGCGGGGGCAAGGCCCTCAGGACAGGTCCGCCGCTCCCTCGGGGGAGCTATCGGCAAAAGCGCTCTGCCAAAGCTCCAAGTGCAGCCGCGCGACCAGATGAGGGCCCGTTGGGCCTTGCTACCCCACCATAGCTGAAGCTTTTCGCGACAATGGGGCGAAACTACGGCTCGTGCCACAGGGGCGAGGCTTGCGCCGTGGTCGCGCCGCGCCCCATTGGCGTGGCGTCATGCCCAAGAAATGGCGCTCAGGGCGGCGGCAGGAGACGCTTTGCTTGGAAAAGGCGCAACCACTTGGCAAACATCACCTCCGTATCCATCACCTCGTGAAAGCCTGCCTGCATCAGCTTGATGGTCGATGAGAAGGAGGGGGGCGGGGGCCTGCTGCGCCCAAAACCCATCTGGTAGTCGGCATACTGGAACGACAAGCCGACGAATGAGCTGAGGTCTGGCGAGAGGAGCTTGTGCTGTTCGCGAATTCGCCGCCAGTCGGCTTCACGCGGCCGAATGGAGGCCTCGAGGCTCAAAGGTACCGGCTCCCCGGGCGCCATCCCGACCGCGTCGGCAATCGCCGGCCAAACATTCTGCCAACTATAGACGTCGCCATTGGCGACGTTGAAAGTCTCGTTGCGCGCAGCCCTCGCCTCGCCGGCCCAGGCGACTGCGCGCGCGAGAAGATCGGCATCGACGGCCTGGCCGACGCGCGGCGCCCCGCCGGGATAGTGAAGGGGCTGCCCGGCCGCCTTCAGGATGGCGGCGTAGACGCCAATGGCCGGAATGACATTCATGGCGCTTCCCTGCGAGTAGCCCACGATCAATACCGGCCGGAAAATCGAAAAATGCCAGGCCTTGCCCCGCTGCTTCTCGCGCAGATAGGCCTCCTGGTTCCAATAGAAGTTGTCCAGGTCGCGTCGATCGGAGCGGCCTTCGCGTGCCGGTATTTGCATCGGCTCAATGTGGACGCCGTAAGCCTTGGTTCCCTGCAGCAGTGAGACGTGCACCAGATTGCCCGCCGCCTCTTCGAGCGGGTCCATCAGGTTGCGCAACATCCCCTCGTTGATGGCAATCTGCTCGCGCTCCCGCCAGCCAGCGATGAGGTCCTCGCGCTCGTGGAGTGCTGCATAGACAACATGGGTCACCTGAGCCAAGGCGCTGAATGTGCGCCGACAAGCCTCTGCATCCGTCAGATCGACGGCGAGGAAGCGCGCCCCAAAGGTCGCATCGGGCGGTCGGCGTGAAACGACGATCACCTCGCAGCCGGGGTCGGCGGCGAAATGCTTCATCGCGGCGTAGCCGACGAGACCCGAGGCGCCCGCAATGAGTACAAGCTTTTCCTGCATGCCACTCCCGGTGCACATGAGGGATGAGAAGCCGACCCAAGCATCCTCGATTGCCCCGGGTCGCGCAATCGGCCCCTGAGCGCAGCGGCGTGAACCGCCGCATGACCATCGCCGGCTTGCGCCGGGGCTCATCCGTATTCGCCGGCTTGGCGCGAGCCTCTGCGGCGCACCGGCTTGCCCCTGGCGCTTCGGCGGCCGCGGCAAGGCCTTCCCTGGGCCATAGGCTGTGCGCTAGCGGCAAATGCGCGGGCGCGAAAGCCAAACGAAACTGTGGAGGGCGTGAGCGAATCACTATCCCCCTCGACCGTTCCGCCTACATTCGCGCCGGGGGACGGCAGACGGGGAACATGCGCGCGGTTCGCAGCACCAGGATCGGCGAGGAGGTCGCTCAAGGCGCCTTCCTCGGGGTCGAGCGCTCCGTGCGGGGCATGCGGTGGGGAGAGCGGCTGGCAGGGCCCGCGATCAATACCGCCATCGCCATTAGCCAGCGTTATGGCGTGCCAGAGCTCCTCGGTCGCGTGCTGGCCGCCCGCGGCGTTGGCCTCGAGGACGTGCCCACCGTCCTCGACCCCAGCATCAAGGCGTTGATGCCCGATCCCAGCTCGCTGCGCGACATGGACAAAGCCGCCCTGCGGCTGGCGAGTGCGGTTGCCGACAAGGAGCAGGTGGCAATCTTCGGCGACTATGATGTTGACGGTGCGTGCTCCTCGGCCTTGCTCAAGCGGTTTCTGGCCGCGCATGGGCTCGACGCGCGTATCTACATCCCAGATCGTATCACCGAGGGCTATGGTCCCAACGTGGAGGCTATCGAGGCCCTCATCAAGGATGGGGCCCGCCTGATCGTGACGGTCGACTGCGGCACCACCAGCCACGAGCCGTTGCTGGCGGCGCGAGCGCACGGGGTCGACGTCGTCGTCATCGACCACCATCAAGCCGACGAGCGCCTGCCTGAGGTCTATGCCCTCATCAACGCCAACCGGCAGGACGATCTTTCGGGCCTTGGCCAGCTTTGCGCCGCAGGGGTGACATTCATGTTGCTGGTCGCGGTCGCGCGCGAGCTGCGCAGGCGTGGCGGTCAGACCAACGCGGGGGCCGCACCCAATCTGCTCGGCATGCTCGATTTGGTCGCCCTGGCGACGGTCTGCGATGTGGTGCCGCTGTCCGGGCTCAACCGTGCCTACGTCAGCAGGGGCCTGCAGGTCATGCGGCTGCGCGGCAACCTTGGCCTGCGGGCGCTCGGAGATGCGGCGGGACTGGCGGTCGCGCCGACCCCCTATCATCTCGGTTTCGTGCTCGGCCCGCGCATCAACGCCGGGGGACGTATCGGCGATGCCGCCCTTGGCGCACGCCTGTTGGCCGGGGTGGACGAGGCTGAAGCGGTGCGCATCGCGGTACTTTTGGACAGGCTCAATCGCGAGCGCAAGGCCATCGAGGCGGCCATGTTGGAAGAGGCGCTGGCGCTGGCCGAGCGTCAGATAGAGCAAAATCCCGACGTGGCACTGTTGCTGATCGACAGCGAGCAATTCCACAAGGGCGTGGTTGGGCTGGTGGCGAGCCGATTGGTCGAGCGCTTTGGACGACCGGCCTGTGTTATCGCTTGGAGCGCGCACGGCGAAGGCACGGGCTCGCTGCGCTCCCTCAGCGGTCTCGATATTGGAGCCGCGGTGCGCGAGGGCGTGGCAGCCGAGATCTTGAGCAAAGGCGGAGGACATGCCATGGCCGCCGGCCTGACGGTGATGCGGCCCAATTTGGCTAAGCTCGCCGCCTTCTTCGAGGCGAAACTGGGCTCGTGTGCGCGCGCTGCGCGTGCGGCGGCCTCGCTGCTGCTCGATGGGGCCTTGACGCCCGGCAGTGTCAACGACGAACTGATGGCGCTGATCGACAAAGCTGGACCGTTCGGCCAAGGCAACCCGCAGCCGCGCTTCGCGTTCCCCGCACATCGGGTCAAGTTCGCCAAGAAGGTGGGCGACGTGCATGTGCGCTGCTTGCTCGAAGCCGGCGACGGCACGCGCCTCGATGCGGTCGCCTTCCGCGCCGCCGGCCAGCCGCTCGGCGACGCCCTCCTCACCGGGGCAGGAATGCCGCTGCATGTAGCGGGTTATTTGCGGCGCGACACTTGGAATGGGCGCAATCGGCGCGAGCTCGTGATCGAGGATGTAGCCGATCCCCGCCAACTCAGCAGCGTCGGCCGCTCCTGAATGCGCAAGAAAGCCAATCGGCAGCCGCGCAGGCAAGCCCCGTGGCCCGCAGCTTGCGCCTGTCGACAGCGGCTCCACGCATCGTGCAACCAAAGAAAGGCAAGGGCAGCTATCCCCGCACGGGCTGCGCGAGCGCACGAGGGGCGGCGGACCTGGACCGGGAATGACTTTTGCGGCGGCGCAATAACGCGCCTGACGCCGTCGAGAAAGCCGTTGTAAGCTGCACCCCTCGCCGTATTTAGCTATTGATTTTCCGAGACAAAGACCTGCGCGCGGGCCGTGGCCGCGACGCCTTTTCCTGAAGTGGCAAGCAAGCGGTGGGCTTCAGGCTTGCCGCGCGTTAGAATGCGAGCTCGCCCCCTGGACCCCCGCGGAGAAAAGTCATGGCTCAGCCTCAGCCGTT
>Ga0075433_10003752_pt1 | contig 11756 bp, 13 predicted proteins | sample RhiMethybrSRZTD2_FD_75299 | JGI IMG/M metagenome (GOLD analysis project Ga0075433, IMG submission 75299) | Populus rhizosphere microbial communities from Tennessee, USA - Rhizosphere MetaG P. TD hybrid SRZTD2 | ecosystem: Host-associated > Plants > Roots > Rhizosphere > Soil | place: USA... | reverse complement strand
CTCGGGCTGAATGTCGGAGAACGATGTGGCGTCCGTCACGGCCCGATTCTACACGCGCTATAGCCGGCAGTCTAACGTGACGGCCCCCCTCAAGCAGGTCATCCTTGCGCCGACCGGCGCGGACGGCAACGTGGTAGCAATTCCGGTAGCCCGGGCCAAAATGCTGTATACCAAGTGGCAACAACACCGGAGGGTCCTTGGTCATTCTGCATCGCAAGTTGATGAAAAGGGGGAAACCTAAATGCCTCAGCCCGTGACGATGAGGATCTTCTCCGACTACGTCTGACCCTGGTGCTATCTCAGTACCGTGCGTATTGAGAAGCTCAAGAAGGAGCACGGTGTGAAGGTCGAGTGGGTGCATTTCCCGCTGCACCCCGAGACGCCGGCGGAGGGGCAGTCACTGGAGGAGCTGTTCAAGGGACGCGGCGTGGACCGCACGGCCATGCACGCGCAGATGAAGGCCCGCATGGACGCGGAGGGCCTGCCCTACGGCGAGCGCACCATGACGTACAACAGCCGGCTCGCCCAGGAGCTGGGCAAGTGGGCGGACACCCAGCCCGGCGGTGGCGACGCGTTCCACGACGCGATGTTCCGCGCCTACTTCGTTGGCGCGCGCGACATCTCCAAGCCAGACGTGCTGCTCGAGATCGCCGCCAAGGTCGGCCTCTCGGTGGAGAAGGCGCGCGAGGTCCTGGAGCAGCGCACCTTCAAGGCCGCGGTGGACGAGGACTGGAAGCTCTCGCGCCAGTTTGGCGTGACCGGCGTGCCCACCTTCGTGGTGGGCCGCTACGGCGTGGTCGGCGCCCATCCCTACGAGACGCTGGAGCAGCTCGTGGAGAAGGGCGAGAAGAACGAGGAGGACGGACACGACGGGGACGACGAGTAGCGCGCGTCGCCCTCACGCGTCGGGCGGCCGCCTGGGCAGCCCGAGCGAGATCAGGATGCCCAGGACATTGCCCGCCGCCGCGATCAGCATGGCGGTGCCGTAGCCCTGCGTCAGGTCGTACAGCCGGCCCGCGACGATCGGCAGCACGATGGCGGCGGCGGACCACGCGATGTAGAGACGGCTCGCCATGCGGCCGTAGAACGCGCGGGACCAGTAGACCGCGATGGCGCCGGCGGTGATGCCGGAGATGAGCCCGTAGCCGAGCCCCACGAGCGCCAGCGCGAGCACCGCCATCGCGGGCCCGGGCCAGAGGATGAGCGCGAGCGCGCCCGCGAGCGAGACGGCGTGGGCGCCGGCCGCTACCCTGGGGATGGCGAGCGCGTCCACCATCCAGCCGCCGGTGATGCGGGCGGCGGCGACCACCGCGGTGATCAGCGTGGTGCCGTAAACCGCCACCATGGCGGCGCCGCCGTAGGCCGCGATCATGCCCGCGCCCTGGCTCAGCACCATGAGCCCCGCGGAGGCGGCGAGGAAGAACACCAGCCAGAGCCGCCAGAAGACGCCGGTGCGGCGCTGGGCGGGGGTCATGCGCACGCGCGTGGTCGCGGAAGCCAGCGACACGCCCGAGCGCCAGGTGAGCCACGCGCTCAGCACGCCGAGGGCGGCGAGGACCGCCGCGAACCACCCCAGCGCCGCGCGCACGCCGATCTGGGGAATGACCCACCCGAAGACGGGCGCGGTGAGCATGGCGCCGAGCGGGAGCAGGCTCACGAGGTAGCCGTTGACGAGCCCGTGACGCGACTTCACGGCGAGGTTCACGATCTGCTGGAGGAGCACATAGGCGCCGCCCACGCCCGCGCCGAAGAGGGCGCCGTAGCCGAAGGCCAGCTGGCGCAGGCCGCCGGCGCTGGCCGCGACCGCGACGCCTCCGGCGCCGAGCGCCGCGCAGGCGAGGACGAGCATGGGCGCGGACGCGCGCCCGAAGGTGAAGGGCGTCACGTTCATGCCGACGGCGAAGACGCTGGCCGCCACCGCGAAGACGAAGGCCAGATCCGCGCGCGAGAGCCCGAGCAGCGCCTCCAGCGGCTTGAGGAACACGCTGTAGGCGTAGATCGAGCCCAGCGGCGCGTTGAGCGCGGTGGCGGCGGCGATGGCCCGCCACGCGCTCGTCGACGCGGAGTCCGCCACCGGGCCCGATCAGCTCGGGATGCAGGCGACGACGGTGATCTCGATCACCAGCTCGGGCTGGTTCAGCGAGGCGACCGTCACGGTGGTGCGTGCGGGCTTGTTGGTCGGGAAGTACTTCGCCCACTCCTCGTTGTAGGCGGGCACATCCTCGCGCCGGGTGACGTGGGTCATCGCGCTCAACACGTTGTCGAGCGAGGTGCCGGCCGCCTCGAGGATCACTTTGATGCGCTCGAGGATGAAGCGGGTCTGCTCACGCACCTCCTTGCCCACCTGGCCGGTGACGGGATGCCGCCCGGTCTGGCCGGACACGAACACGAGATTGCCGAACTTCGTGGCGAGGGAGAGATTCGGGTTCGGCTGGCCGATCTCGACCTGGACGACCTCCTTGCGGGGCATCAGCGGAGCCCCGCCGTCTCGCGGAAGCGGCGCAAGGTCTTCACGTGCTCATCCGGCGAGCCCAGGCCCATGCCGGTGGTGTGCACGCAGAGATGCGAGATGCCGCGCATCGCGCGCCAGGCCTCCAGCTCCTTCGCCCAGTCGCTTTCCGGGATCTGGGCCAGCGTCATCCGCCCCTCGACGCCGAACTTCGCCGGATCGCGGCCGGCGTCGCGGACGAGGCCGTGGATCTTGTCCACCGCGGCCTGGCCCACGTCGCCCGCGCGGAAGTGCGGCATCCAGCCATCGGCCAGCCGGGCCATGCGCTTCTGCACGGGCTCGCTCTCGCCCCCCATCCAGATCGGAATGGGCCGCTGCACCGGCAGGGGGTTGAGCCCCGCGTCGGGGATCTGGTGGAACGCGCCCTTGTAGGTGATGAGCTCACGCGTCCACAGCGCCCGCATCACCTCCACCTGCTCCTCGATGCGGCGGCCGCGGTTGTGGAAGTTCTCGCCGAGGGCCTCGAACTCCACCGCGTTCCATCCCACGCCCACGCCGAGGCGCAGGCGTCCGCCCGAGAGCACGTCCACCGCCGCCGCCTGCTTGGCCACCAGCGCGGTCTGGCGCTGCGGGAGGATCAGGATGCCGGTGACCAGCTCGAGCCGCCGTGTGGCCGCGGCGAGAAAGCCGAAGAGCACGAACGGCTCGTGGAAGGCGTGGCGATACGTGTAGGGACCTTTCCATCCGCCGGGCCGCTCGGGATTGGCGCCCACCACGTGGTCGAACACGAGCGCGTGGGCAAAGCCCATGCCCTCGACGGCCTCGGCATACGCCTTGATGGCGCCGGGGTCGTTGCCGATCTCGGTTTGCGGCAGCACCACGCCGATCTTCATGGCTGGCCTCCTCGATGCACCGTCGATCGATGCACGGTCATTTGCTGCCCGGGACCACGCCCGGCGGCAGCGACTCGATGTGGGCGCAGATGTCGCGAGGCCGCGTGATCCACACGCGGTCGCGGTGGGCCAGAATATGCTGGAGCGCGCGGCGCAGCCGCCGGATTCGATACGGCCGCCCGATGACGAACGGGTGTAGCGAGATGGGACACACCACGGGCTGGCGCGCGGACTGGGACAGCATCTCGTCGAACTGGTCCACGATCATCTCGGCGAACTCCTCGGACGTGTAACGGTACCAGACGATACCGCGCGTGTCGTTCACCTCGATGGGATAGGGGATCGAGAGGATGCGGCCTTTACGGGTTCTTAGCCAGATGGGCTGGTCGTCCATGGTCCAGTCCATCACGTAGCGGTAGCCCGCCTCCTGAAGGAGGTCCATGGTGACGGCGCTGTTCGAGAGCCACGGGCTCATCCAGCCCACCGGGGGCTTGCCCTCGTGCCGGGCGATGGTGGCGGTGACGCCCTCGATGAGCGCGCGCTCGGCCGTCTCGGCGAGATGTCCCTGCTCGTCGGAGTTGGTGACGCCGTGGCCGAGGATCTCGTCGCCGCGCGCGCGCAAGCGGGCGGGGATGTCCGGCGCCGCCTCGTAGATCGCGGTGTTGATCTGGGCCTCGGCCGGCAGCCCCAGCTCGTCCAGGAGCTCGAGGAGGCGCCAGATTCCCACGCGGTTGCCGTAGTCGCGCCAGGAATAGATGCTGTGGCTCTGCGCCTGGTCGGGCGGGGCAATGGCCGCGCCCTTGCCCACGCCGAAGCCGAAGGCCTCGATGTTGAGGGCGACGTAGACGGCGAGCCGGCGGCCGCCGGGCCAGGCGTAGTCGGGACGCGAGACGATGCTGGAGTAGTCGTAACGGCCGTGGCCGGGCAACATGGCGGTGGTGGCCCTCCCGGCCCGGTATCGTATAGCATCCAGGCGATGACCGACAGCTATCCCATCGTCCGGCACCCCGCCGCGGGCGCCCGCGCGCCCATCCTGGTGAGCGTGCCGCACTACGGGACGCGGCCCCTGCCGCACATCACGCGCGAGCACTACGGTGAGCCGTGGTTCGAGACCTTCGCCTATGGCTTCGCCGATCTCTTCGCCAGCGACGTGTACGGCGACCTCCACGATCACGGCGCCACCGTGCTCGCCACCCCGTTCTCGCGCATGTTCGTGGACGTGAACCGCCGCCGCGACGACTACGAGCACCGGGACGGCGAGGTGCGCTCGCGCCGCGGCGTGGTGCGCACCCACACCATGAAGGACGTGCCGATCTTCGCGCGCCCCCTGGGTCGCGACGAGCTGGAGACGCGGCTGCGGGCCCTCTACGATCCCTACTACACGACGCTGGGGTCGTTGCTGGACGGGCTCCGCGACGACTACGGACACGCCCTCCTCATCGACGGGCACACGGGTAGCCCGCGGCGCATGAAGGACCATCAGGTCATCCTGGGGACGCGGCACGAGACGACGTGCGGGCGCGCGATCGTGGACACCGTGGCCCAGACCTTCACGCGCCACGGCTTCGAGGTGCACCGCGACGTCTCGGGCTACACCGGCGGCAACATCGTCGCGACGTTCGGCCAACCGGGCGCCAGGCGCGTCCATGCCCTCCAGATCGAGATCAACTCGGCGCTCCTCATCACCATCAGCCGCGAGGAGCTGATCGCCCACATCTCACGGGGCGGCATTCCCGAGAAGGCGGACGCGACCTTCGTCCGGTTGCGGCAATGCCTGGGCGAGGCGCTGGACGAGCTGCCGGCGGTCGTAGCCGCCTGTCACGCGGCCCCGAAGGAGACCCGGCGTGGCGCGCATTGACCTGGTGGACGTCTGCAAGACGCTCCGCGATCCCGGCGCCGGCGCGGGCCGCCCGTCCACCTTCGCCATCCGAGACCTGTCGCTCCGCGTGCCCCACGGCAAGACCATGGTCATCCTGGGGCCGAGCGGGTGCGGCAAGACCACGCTGCTCAAGATCATCGCGGGCCTGATCCGGCCGGACTCGGGCCACGTGCGCTACGACGACGTCGACGTGGATGACGTGCGCCCGGGCGACCGGCGCATCGGCATGGTGTTCCAGAACTACGCGCTCTACCCGCACGTGACGGCGCGGACCAACGTGCTGTCCTATTTCCTGTTCCGGAAGAAGACGCCCGAGATGGATGCGCTCGAGCGCGCCAAGTATCAGCGCACCAGCGAGCTGATGGGTGTGGAGCTGGCGCATCTCCTCGACCGCATGCCACCGACCCTGTCCGGCGGGGAGAAGCAGCGGGTGGCGCTGGGTCGCTGCATCACGCGGGACGCCGCGCTGTTTCTGGTGGACGAGCCCTTCGCGAACCTCGATCAGGCGCTGCGCGAGAAGTACCGCGTGAACCTCAAGACCCTCCTGCGGCAGTTCGACATCACCACCGTCTACGTGACCCACGACCACCACGAGGCGCTGATCCTGGCCGACCTCATCGCGGTGATGGACCAGGGGCGCATCGCCCAGGTCGGGACGGCGCGGGAGATCTACGACGCGCCGGTGAGCGCCTTCGTCGCGGGCTTCCTGAATCTCCACGTGGGCGCGCCGCCCATCAGCCTGCTGGGGGGCGCCGCGCTCCCCGACGGGGCGGGCGGCGAGCGCGTGCTGATCGGGGTGCGCCCCGAGGACGTGACGGTGGCGCGCGAGCACACCGCCGGCGCCGTGGCCGCGCGCGTGGCCGAGGCTGTCCGCTACCCCCTGGGCGACTCCACCCTGCTCACGATGCGGGTCGGCGAGCACGAGGTGCACGTGCTGGCGCCCGGCAACGTGCCGCATGCCGCCGGGGACCCCGTGTGGCTGAGCTTTCGGCGCTATCACGTCTTCGAGCGCGAATCCGGCCGCCGGCTGTCGAGCCATCCGATGGCCGCCTAGCCCACACCCCACGAGAGAGGATCCCACGATGCCCGACGGAGGACGGCTGGCCGGCAAGGTTGCGTTGATCAGCGGCGGCGCGCGCGGCCAGGGCGCGGCCGAGGCGGAGACCTTCACGAAGGAAGGCGCCAAGGTCGTCTTCGGCGACATCCTGGACGCGGAGGGGCAGCAGGTCGAGGCGGCCATTCGCGCCAAGGGCGGCGAGGCCACCTACGTGCACCTCGACGTGTCGCGGGAGGCCGACTGGGAGAAGGCGGTGCGCGCCACCGTCGACCGCTACGGCAAGCTCGACATCCTCATCAACAACGCCGCCATCGTGATCAACCGCGTGCCCATCGAGGAGCGCACGGAGGCCGAGTGGGACCGCGTGATGGCGGTGAACGCCAAGGGCGTGTTCCTCGGCACCAAGCACGCGATTCCCGCGATGCGCCGGGCCGGCGGCGGCTCCATTGTGAACATCTCCTCGATCGCGGGTATCGGCCAGTCGCTCCAGCAGGAGCCGGCCTACGCGGCGAGCAAGGGCGCCGTCCGCATCTTCACCAAGGTGACGGCGGCCCAGCACGCCAAGGACGGCATCCGCTGCAACTCCGTACACCCGGGCCCGGTGGACACCGAGATGTTCCACGCCGCCTTCCGGGACAAGGAGCAGCTGGCGCGGCGGCTCGCGCGCATTCCCCTGGGGCGCATGGGCACGGTGGCGGAGATGGTGAGCCTGGTGCTCTACCTCGCCTCCGACGAGTCGGCCTACATGACGGGGAGCGAGATCCTCATCGACGGCGGCGCGATGGCGCAGTGAGGGACGCGGCGAGGGCCCGCGCGCTCGCCGCGCCGCGCTCCGCGAAGTGGCGGCAGAGGCCGGTGTAACGCGCGGGGTCGAGCAGCGTCTCGACCTGCGCGGCGCCGAGCCGCTCCCGCACGTGGGGATCCGCGGCCAGCATCTCGCGGAACGGCCGCGACTCGGTGACCGCGCCCTGGGCGGCGTCGTAGACGGCGTCGTGGGCCCGCTGCCGGCCGATCTGCTTGCCCAGCTCCAGCATCAGGGCCTCCGCCATGATGAGCCCGCCGGAGAGATCGAGGTTCTCACGCATGCGGGCAGGGAAGAGCTGGAGGCCTTCGAAGAGGGCGACCATGCGCGCCAGCATGTCGCCGGTCAGCTCGCAGGCGCCCACCAGCGCGCGGCTCATCATGATGCTCGTGGTGCGATCGGCCTCGTGCTCGGTCTGCATGGCTTCGAGCGCGAGCGGCACGAGCGCGCGGATCTGCGCGGCGGCGGCGATGATGTCCTGGGAGAGCTTGGGGTTGCGCTTCTGCGGCATCGTGCTGCTGCCGACGGTGCCCGCCGGCACGGGCTCCTCCACCTCGCCGAACTCCTGCTTCATCAGCGTGTAGATCTCGCGGCCGATCTTGCTGCAGGTGGCGGCGAGCATGCCGAGGAGGCAGACGTACTCCGCCTGATGGTCGCCGATGGTGCGGGCGGGCACCGGCATCGGCGCCAGCCCGAGCATGGGGCCCATCTTCGCCTGGGTGGCGAGGCCCGGCTCGCCCAGCGAGGCGAGCGTCCCCGCACCGCCGCCCAGCATCACCACGAACACGCGGCTCTCGCAGCCGACGAGGCGCTCCACGTGACGGCCCAGCTCGTCGATCCACACCGCGACCTTGAACCCGAACGTGGCGGGGACGGCGTGCTGGCCGTGGGTGCGGCCGGGCAGGAGCATGTCCTTGCTGCGCTCGGCCAGGTCGGCCAGCGTGGTGAGGAGCGCGGCGAGCTGGCCCAGGAAGATCTCGTGCGCGCGGCGCGCCTGGAGGAGCTGGCCCGTCTGCGTGACGTTCTGCGTAGTGGCGCCCCAGTGGACGTACCCGCCGGCGTCACCCGCGCACGCCTTGTCGAGCGCCCAGACGAGCGGCACCAACGGGTGCCCCGTCTTCGCGAGCCCCGCTCGCACCGCATCCATGTCGAGGAAGGGGAGCTGCGCCTTCGCGACGATCTCCCGCGCGGCGGCCTCGGGGATGATGCCGAGCTCGGCCTGCGCCCGCGCGAGCGCCGCTTCGACGTCCAGCCACGATTGAAAGCGCGCAGGCTCCGTGAAAAGCGCCCGCACGCCGGGATCGGGGATGCGAAGGGAAGTCGGCTCGTCCTGCATGACGGGGTCTCCGCGCCCGCGGGGGCGCTACGAGGAGGTGACGAGTGAGGCCAGCCGCCAGCGCAGCCGCTCGAGGCCGGGCGCCGGCGGGGGGTCGATGACGAGGGTCAGCGTGCCCGTGGTGTGGAGGGAGCAGTTGTACTTGAACGTGCCGGGGCGGCGGAAGGGGATGCGATAGGTCTGCCGCGAGCCGAGGATGATCGGGCCCACCTGATGCGCGACCTCGTCGTCGTTGGTGAGCACGAGGACGTCGCGCACGCCGACGGCCAGGTGGACGGGCGAGGGCAGCACGCTCAGGGGCTCGCCGGCCTTGAGCCGCGCCGCGGTGCCCCGCGGGATCACGAACGTGAGGGCGGTGCCGCGCTCGGGCATGGGCGCGAAGGCCGCCCAGGCGAGGCCGGCCAGGCCCAGGATGGCCACGGCCAGCGCGGCCGCGACCGCCGCCGCGCGCCGGGTCATCGCACCTCGGCGCGCGTCGTGATCTTGCCTGCGCGCTCGAACTCGAGCGTGAGCTCCACGGACTGGCCCGGCGTGAGCGGGCGCTTGAGCCCGATCAGCATCAGGTGATACGCGCCGGGCTTGAGCTCGAGGCGGCCGCCCGCGGGCAGCGCCACCTTGTCCACCTTCTCCATCATCATCATCCCGGACATGTTCCGCGTCTCGTGCACCTCCACCCGCTCCGCGGCGTCCGCGCTCGCGCCGATCAGCGCATCCGCCGACTTGCCTCGATTGCGCAGGAGGGCGTAGCCCGCGGCGGTGCTGGGCGCGCCCGGCCTGGCGTCGGGCATGACGGCGGCGCGCCGCACCCAGGCCTTCTCGACGAGGACGGGCGCGTCCTGGGCGGCCTCGGCCGCGTCGGCGAGGAGGAGGCGGACGTCGTGGAGCACGTCCTCCGGGGGCGTGCCGAACGGGGCCATCACACGCAGCCGCCCGGCCGCGTCGATGAGGAACACGGAGGCGGTGTGGTGCACGAGGTAGGTCGGGGGCGTGCTGCCGGGGAGATCCTTCCGCACCACCGACACGCCGTACGCCTTCCAGACCGCGGCGAGCTCGGCGGCGGGACCGGTGATGCCGACGAAGGTCTTGTCGAACTGCTCGGTGAAGGCGCGCAGGCGCGCGGGCGTGTCGCGCTCGGGGTCGACGCTCACGTAGACCACCTGCACCCGCTTCGCGGCCGCGCCCAGGCGCACGCGCACCTGGGCCAGCTCGGCCAGCACGGTGGGGCAGACGTCGGGGCAGCTCGAGTAGCCGAACGTGAGCACCACGACCTTGCCCTGCTGACGGCGGAGCTGGAACTCGCCGCCGCCCGCGGCGGGCAGGGTGAACTCGGGCGCGGGACGCGGCGGATCGAAGGCGCCGCTGCGGAACGCGGATGTGGACGCGGCCTGCGCGGGCGCGCCCGGCGCCGACCCCGTGAGCATGAGGGCGGCCAGGGTCAGGGCGGCGCCGCGGCGGAGCCCCCTCACGGCGCCACGCCCAGCTCGCGCAGGAGCGCGGTCTTCACCGCCGCTAGCTCCGGATCCGACAGGGTGCGCGGGCGCGACTGCTTCACCTCGATCACGTGCTGCACGCGCGCGGGGCGGGGGGAGAGCACCAGCACGCGGTCGGCGAGCTGCAGCGCCTCCTCCACGTCGTGGGTCACGAGCAGCACCGTGTGCCGCTCCACGGAGAGGATGCGCGAGAGCTCCGCGCGCATGCGCAGCCGGGTCAGCGCGTCCAGCGCGCCGAAGGGCTCGTCGAGATAGAGGATCTCCGGCTTCACGATGAGGGCCCGCGCCAGCTCCGCGCGCTGCTGCATGCCGCCGGACAGCTCGCGGGGGAAGGCGTGCTCGAAGCCCTGGAGCCCGACGAGCTCGATGTAGTGCGCCGCGCGCGCACGGCGCGCCGCCGCGGCCTCTCCGTCGAGGCCGAAGACGATGTTGTCGGCGAGGTCGAGCCACGGGAACAGGGACGGCTGCTGGAAGATGAAGATCGCCTCGCGCCGGGGCTCGCGCACCGGCCGGTCGTCCACCCGCACCTCGCCCGCGTCCGGCGTCTCGAAGCCGGCCAGCACACTCAAGAGCGTCGACTTCCCGCAGCCGGAGGGACCGACGATGGCCACGAACTCGCCGTCGCCCACGGTGAAGCTGACACCGTCGAGGACGGGCACCGGGCCGCCGCGGGGATGGAAGGTCTTGGTGAGCCCGCGCACGTCGACCTTGGGCGTCACCGGGGCTTCAGCTCTCATAGCGCCAGCGCACCTCGTCGAGCCGCTCGAGCCGGCGCATCACGATGTCCAGGGCGAAGCCCACCGCCCCGATCACGAGCATGCCGGCGACGACCAGGTCGTAGCGATTGCCGGCGTTCCGCGAGTCGATGATGAGATAGCCCAGGCCCGAGCTCACCGCGATCATCTCGGCGGCCACCACCACGAGCCACGCGACGCCGAGGCCGATGCGCATGCCCGTGACGATCTGGGGCAGGGCGGCGGGCAGGACGACGGAGCGGAAGAGCCGCAGCCCGGAGAACTCGAAGTTCCGCGCGGCGCGGAGGTACTTCGCGTCGATCGTCATCACCCCCGCCGCCGTCCCCACCACCATGGGGAAGAACGACGAGAGGAAGATCAGGAAGATCGGGGAGAGATCGCCCACGCCGAACCAGAGGATGGCGAGCGGGATCCACGCGATGGGCGAGATCGGACGCAGCCCTTGCACGAGCGGGTTGAGGAACGTGTGCACGCTCGCGAACCAGCCCATCAGCATGCCGACGGGCACCGCCAGCGCCACCGCGAGGAGATAGCCCACCGTCACGCGGAACAGTGACGCCACCACGTGCTTGAGCAAGAGCCCCTGGCGCGCGAGGTCGATCAGCCCCGCCGCGACCTGGACGGGCGTGGGGAAGATGAGGCTCCCGCTCGCGACCACGGCCAGGTGCCAGATCGCGAGCAGCGCGAGGACGGGCGCCGCGGCGGTGAGGCCCCGCAGGCTAGCGCGCGACACGGATGTCCACCGGGCGGGCGTTGCGCTGGAACGAGTCGTCCACGTAGCGCTCGTAGGGGATGCGCTGGCGGATGATGCCGGCCTCGAGCGAGGCCTCCATCAGGTCGTCCAGCTCCGCGCGGACCAGACGGAGATCGGCATAGGTCACGCGATCGCGGGGATTCGACAGCACGTGCTTCAAGATGTCCGCCCGCTGATTGAAGACGCCCGGCCCCGCGGCGAGGTCCGCCGCGAGATCGCGGTTGGCCTGGGCGGTCTCGAGCCACGCCCCCGCGGACAGCACATGACTCACGATCTGCTGGACGGTGGCGCGGTCGCGGTCGATCAGGTCCTGGTGCACGGTGAGGACGCAGCACACGTAG
>Ga0075433_10003750_pt1 | contig 11759 bp, 10 predicted proteins | sample RhiMethybrSRZTD2_FD_75299 | JGI IMG/M metagenome (GOLD analysis project Ga0075433, IMG submission 75299) | Populus rhizosphere microbial communities from Tennessee, USA - Rhizosphere MetaG P. TD hybrid SRZTD2 | ecosystem: Host-associated > Plants > Roots > Rhizosphere > Soil | place: USA... | reverse complement strand
CAGCAGGCCCGCCTCGATCGCGCGCTGCAGCGACACAACCTCTGCGCGTGTCAGCACGGTGTCGGCGGGTTCATCGTCGCAAGGCTGAGTCATGCCGACACTGTGCGGCAGTCAATGCCGTCAGCAACACCTGGTTGCGGTGAATCTGTGGATAACCGTTGCGCTGAGTTCGGCGACTGCCACCAAACATCGGTGCCTAGGCGCCTCTAGCCACCGCTCGGCTGTCTCAGGATCGAGACCAGCTCTCCTTGTCGCAGCGATGCGGGCGGGCGATGGAAGGTCCGGGCAGGCATCAGTCTTCGGCGCCGATGCTGCGGGTATGCAGTGCCTTGCGGCGAGCCTCCAGCACGACCAGCTCGGAGAACATCTGGTTGTACCTGTGCTGTTCCTCGACTGGATTCGTACGCTGCAGCTTGGATTTCAGCGCTGCGATCGTACGCATCACCGTGAGCAACTGCATCGCGGCTGAGTTGGCTATGAGATATCGCATGGTCACCTCGCCGTGCACCGGCAGTGGCTCGACGGCAAGCGCTGCTACCAGGGAGCGGATTTCATCCGCCTCGCATGCCTCGGCAACGCGATGCACCCACTCCGTATCGGCAGTCCCTCCCGCACCGCCGAGCTCGACCGCGGCCTTCTCCACGGCGGTGAAGACCGCGGCGTACGCGGGATGGGTGAAGTCGGCCACGGTCAGGCCATCCCAGGCATCGGGGAACAGATTGGGGTTCTGAATCAACAGCTTTGCTGTTTGCCGTTCGGTGACGAGCAGTCGATCGTTGGGGCTGGGTAGCAGCGGAAGCTCAGGCCCGGCTTCCGGCTCAGCCACGTTCCGCGGATCGGTGATCTTCGACCTGCCAATCGCTGGCCGGCGGCCGGCCTTGGCTGCGGCACGCATCACCTCGGCGCGTACCTCTTCGACGTCCATACCCAGCAGACCAGCCAGCTCGCGCGCATAGCCCGAGACGAGCGCGTTGTCCCGGATGCTCGCGACGAGCGGAGCTGCCGATCTCAGCGCCGCGAGGCGGCCGTCGACACGATCAAGATCATGTTGCTTGAGCAGGTTGTTCATCACGAAGCGATACAGCGGCACACGCCGCGCAACCAGCTCGCGGACCGCTGCATCTCCGCGCTGAAGCCTCAGGTCGCACGGGTCGAGTCCGGTCGGCTCTATAGCCACGTAGGTCTGCGCCACAAAGTTCTGATCACCAGCGAACACCTTGAGCGCAGCCGCCTGGCCGGCCTCGTCGCCGTCGAAGGTGAAGATCACTTCACCGTGGAACGCGTCATGGTTGCCCATCAACCGCCGCAACAGCCGAGCATGATCATCACCGAAGGCGGTGCCGCACGAAGCGACAGCGGTGTCGACCCCGGACAAGTGAGCTGCCATCACGTCGGTGTAACCCTCGACCACCACCGCCTGGCTTTTCTTGCTGATCGCCGTGCGCGCGAGCTCGAGCCCGTAGAGCGCGTGAGACTTCTTGTACAGAAGGGTTTCTGGAGTATTGAGGTACTTCGACGGCATGCGGTCGTCGTCAAAGAGCCGACGCGCCCCGAACCCCAAGACTTGCCGTCCGGAGTCGCGGATCGGCCACATCGCGCGTCCCTGGAAGAAATCCCAGCCAGACTCGCGGGCTAGCCCGGCCGACACCAACTCATGGCTGGAGAATCCGCGGCCGCGGAGATGTTGCGTGAGCGCGTGGCCTTCCCGCGGAGCAAAACCAACCTGAAAGCGCTCGGCAGCCTCACGATCGAAGCCACGCTCAGCCAGGAACTGCCGTGCGACAACGGCGTCAGGGTTGCTGAGCTGATCGGCAAAGAACTCTCCAGCCAGTCTCAGCGCCTCCGCTAGCCGGGTTCGTGCCCCGGGCTCGACCCGCGGGCCGGAGTCATCGGTGTAACGCAACTGAATGCCGACCCGATCGGCCAGCCGCTCGACTGCCTCGACAAAGCTCAAGTTGTCGATCTTGCGCATGAAATCGATGACGTCGCCGCCTTCGGCGCAGGCACCAAAGCAGTACCAATAGCCGCGCGAGGGTGTCACCTGGAAGCTGGGCGTCTTCTCATCGTGGAAGGGGCACAGGCCCTTCATCGTCCCGCCTGAGCTGCGGAGCGTGACGTAGGAGCCGACTATCTCCTCGATCCGTGCCCTATCGCGTACGGCGGCGATGTCTTCCTCATTGATCCGCCCGCCCACGGACGGGAGTCTATGTTCCGGCTCCGACGCTCGGGCATACTCACCGGAAAGTCCACCGAGCGACCGTCAGTGATGCGGCGTGGGCTGTCTGTGGGTCGGCGGGTCTGCACAGCTTCCTGGCGGTTTTGCACACCGCGTGCAACGTGTGCAGAGTGACCGCAAGGTACGTGCACGTAGCTTTCGGCGTAGAAGAAGTGGGACGTCCAGAGTCGTCGGTAGGTTGGAGGCCGTGGTGGCGGCGATTCGGGACCTCCCTTGGCTCATCTTCGACGGGGACTGTGCCTTCTGCACATCCAGCGCCGAGTGGCTGGCCCGGCGCCTGCACCGTCCGGTCGGGCCGAATGTCCGGCTCGTTCCCTGGCAATTCTCCGATCTCGCGGCGCTTGGCACGACCGCAGACCGTGCCCGACGCGAGGCATTGTGGGTTGCTACCGATGGGACGATCCATGGAGGCGCGGCAGCCTTCGCTGCGTGGCTCAAATTCCGTGGGGGACCGTACGCGGTCGTCGGGTTCGCAATCGATCTGCCGTTGGTGCGTTCTTTAGCCGCTGCTGTCTATCGGGTGATTGCCAAGAACCGCCACCGCATGCCTGGGGGCTCGCCGGCCTGTGCGCTGCCTCCGCCCGGCTTTGATCCGGCGCAACCAGGGACCAAGACGCTCTAGCGGCGCAAAGGCCAGCCAGCAGATCGCCGTCGGCGCGAAGTGGATGTAGAGGATTGCCAGCGTGAAGACATGGAATCCCATCCAGAACACCGCCGCGGCGAGCAACGCCCTGCCACGCAGCCACAAGACGATGACGGCGGTCAGCTCAGCCGTAAATGACAACCACTGCATGACGTGGAGTAGCTCAGGATAAGGCAGCAGAAACTGACCGAGTCCGTGCGGGCGCCGAATGATTGCCCACAGCAGGATCGAGCTCTCCGGCCAACTGGTGATGCTCCAGCCGCCGCTGCGGATCTTGGTGAGCGCGGACAGGAAGTAGGTGAACACCACCGAGATCTGGATGCACTTGAGCGCCCATCCGGCTTGCGCCGACCTTTCGACGCTGCGCCATCGGTCGGCGATCACGCCTACCGTCGGGAGCACCCACAACGCGACCACGAGCGCGAGATGATCATGGTCGACCTTGCCGTAGCTCATTCCAATCGCCGTCCACCAGGTAAAGGCCGCCGCCACTACCCAACCGGCGAGGCGCGGCAGGACGTTGGCCGCCACCAAGAGACAGCCCGCAACCAAGATCAGGTAGAGCATGATCGTCAGTGGCACGCTCGGCGGTGGCAGGTGAAACAACCGCTCCATCAGCAGCGGCCGATAAAGCTCTGGATTTCTGCTGAGCGGGATCGGGTCGCGTACGAAGAGATGGATGTCGATGATCACGAACAGGTAGAGCACCGTACGCAAGATGGCTACCCGCGACTCGGGAACCACCGGCATCAACCACGAGGCCGCTGACCGGAGCGTTCTCATGCGGGCAGTCCCCAGGTGGCGAGTTCGACCGCACGGGTCCGGCCGACGCGACCAGCCACAAGCTGGGTCTGATCTTGGACGAGCCAGATCCGCAGTAGTGGCGGTTCCGCTGGGTGTCGGGAGGTCCACCCGTCAGCCACCGATCGGAGCAACGATGGATCAGTGGTGATCTCTGGAATGCGAGCCTCGATCTCGGCACGGCTGATCCCTGCCGTTTCGACCCGCAGCGGGAGGTCGATCCGGCGTCCATCTGCCAGCAGACCCTCAACTCGGGTGATCACGATGGTCGCGTCGCTCGCCGGTGAGAACGCATACTGCGACTGCGGCCCAAAGGGCCACGCGTCATCGCTCATCCGCAATGAACCATTCAGCAGCAGCCCAATGCCCAGTACGCTTGCCGCGATCCGCCAGGCGAACGACGCCGGACTGATGGCGCGTACGCGCTCCCCCACCGGCCGATTAGAACACAATCCGGACCGCTCGGACGGCGGTTTGGGCGAGCCCGATTTCTTGCAAGCTAGGCAGAAATCAGGTGCCTCGATCGATGCCCCGCGGCAGGCGCTCAGATGGCCAGCCGAGGTGTCGTATCGCCATATCGAACGCGTACCTATCGGTCATGCCCGCCACGTATGTGACGGCCGCCCGCAATGCTGCGTCCGATTGCGGCTGCACGTCGAGTTCGTCTGGCATCGACGCCGGGTGCTCGACGTAGTACTCAACGAGTGCGCGCAACACCTCGACTACGGCGAGAGACTGAGCAAGCGAGGCAGGTCGCACGTAGATGCGCTCGTAGTTGAACGCCCGCAGCGCAGCCAGGGCCCCGGCTTCTTCGGCCTGCATTCCCACCTCGCCGTGCTCCTCGACGGCGCCTACCACTGCTCGGACAAAGGTGTTCAGCTGCTCACGCCGGGTTCGTCCGCACACCTCGACGATCTCAGCGGGAAGATCATCGGACGTAACGATTCCCGCATGGATAGCGTCTTCAAGATCATGGGCGGAGTAAGCGATGCGGTCGGCCCAGCTGACGATGTGGCCCTCGGCGGTCAGCGGGGCCGGCCGCGACCACGAGTGATTCCGGATTCCGTCCAACGTCTCCGCGCAGAGATTGAGACTCCGCAGCACGACATCAGCCCCCCAAGGTCCATGATCAAAACCCTCGCGAATAAAGACATCAAAGGCATCCTCGCTCGCGTGTCCGCCAGGGCCGTGACCGCAGTCATGCCCGAGCGCGATCGCCTCCGCAAGGGTGGTATTGACGCCGATCTCGCGAGCGATCGACGTCGCGACCTGAGCTACTTCGAGGGCATGGGTGAGTCGGGTGCGCTGGTGGTCGGTCGGGAAGACGACGACCTGAGTCTTACCCGCGAGCCGTCGGAATGCAGTGGAGTGCACAATCCGATCGCGATCACGTTCGAAGCAGGTGCGCTCGTCGTCGGGCTCCTCTGAAATCGCGCGACTCCCCGCTCCCTTAGCAAAGGCGGCACCCGATCGAAGCGTTGCTCGCTCCCGCTGCTCCCGCAACTCGCGACGCACGATAGGTCCCGCGCCAAGCCGGGCCTGCGGCCCCGAGTGAGCGCGCACCAGATTCCCGTCGGGGTGACCTGCCATGGTGTCTGCCCAGGACTTGGCACGCGGAGTGACCTCGTCAGCCACCGGAGATGCCCAGCTCCGCAGCGTCCAAGTCGAGCTCACGACCAGAAGTGTCGGCGAGCCAGCCCGCAGGCAGCGCGACCTTCTCGCGTGGTGCGCCCTGCCGCCCGCGAGGCGACCCCAGCTCGGAGATGGGGAAGTTGACGTTTGGATCGAGCTCGGACAGCAAGCTCTCGAGCTCGGCCAGCGACGAGACCATCCCCAGGCGCTGCCGCAGTTCACCGCCAACTGGGAAGCCCTTGAAGTACCAGGCCATGTGCTTACGCAGATCGCTCAAGCCAGGAAGCTCATCCGAGAGGGCAACCAGCAGTTCAGCATGACGACGCAGCATGGCCGTGACCTCGCCGAGCCTCGGGAGGGTTTGGGCCACACGCCCGGCAAAGGCGTTAGCCAAGTCGCGGAAGAGCCACGGCCGACCGAGGCAGCCACGACCTACGACCACGCCGTCGACCCCGGTCTGCCGGACCATCCGCAGTGCGTCGGTCGCCTCCCAGATGTCGCCGTTGCCCAGAACTGGTATTGAGACGTGCGCCTTGAGTGCCCCGATCGCATTCCAATCGGCCTTGCCCGCGTACGCCTGCTGTGCGGTCCGGCCGTGCAGCGCGATGGCCGCGCAACCCGATTCCTCGGCGATTCGGCCAGCGTCCAGGAAGGTTTGATGATCATGGTCGATGCCGATCCGGGTCTTGATCGTGACCGGAACGCCGTACCGCGCGGCCGCCCGGACTGTCGCAGTCAAGATCATCCCGAGCCGATCGCGTTTATAGGGCAGTGCTGCGCCGCCACCCTTGCGCGTGACCTTGGGAACCGGACAGCCGAAGTTCAGATCGACGTGCTGGACGCCGTACTCGTTGCACAGGATTTCAGTGGCGCGCGCCATGATCATCGGGTCGACGCCGTACAGCTGAACTGACCGAACCCTCTCCCCTGGGTCGAACTTCAGCATCGACAGCGTCTTGCGATCCCGCTCGACGAGTCCCCGCGACGTGATCATCTCGCAAACGTAAAGTCCCGCCCCCTGCTCACGGCACAGTTGCCGGAACGCCGCATTGGTGATCCCTGCCATGGGTGCGAGCACCACCGGCGGATCAACGACGATGGGCCCAACTTTCAACGCCGACTTTTGAGAGAGAGTCTGAGCTAGCAACTGCCGAGCCGTTGAACGAGATACTCGGTCACCTTGTCCTCCGACACCCGCTCCTGGGTCATCGAGTCGCGCTCCCGGACTGTGACGGCCTGGTCGTCGAGGGTGTCGAAATCGACCGTGACGCAGTACGGCGTACCGATTTCATCTTGTCGGCGGTAGCGACGGCCGATGGCCTGAGCGTCGTCGAAGTCGACGTTCCAGACCTTCCGGAGTCGAGCAGCTAGATCTCGGGCCTTGGGAGACAGCGCCTCATTCCGCGATAGCGGCAGTACCGCGACCTTCACTGGCGCTAGCCGAGGATCAAGCCGCAGCACTGTGCGCTTGTCAACTCCTCCCTTGGTGTTGGGCGCCTCGTCCTCGGCGTACGCATCGACCAGGAACGCCATCATCGCCCGGTTGGGGCCGGCTGCCGGTTCGAGCACATATGGGAAGTACCGCTCTCCAGTGGCCGGATCGAAGTAGGACAGATCAACACCCGAGTGCTTGCTATGGGTTGAAAGATCGAAGTCCGTCCTGTTGGCGATGCCCTCGAGCTCGCCCCATTCGCCACCGGAGAAGCCGAAGCGATATTCGATGTCAACGGTCCGCTTCGAGTAGTGGGACAGGTTCTCCTTCGGATGCTCGAAGTGGCGCAGGTTCTCGCCAGAGATGCCTAGCTCGGTGTACCAGCGGGTCCGCTCGTCGATCCAGTACCGGTGCCATTCCTCATCGGTACCGGGCTTGACGAAGAACTCCATTTCCATCTGCTCGAACTCGCGGGTGCGGAAAATGAAGTTGCCTGGGCTGATCTCGTTACGGAAGGACTTCCCCATCTGCCCGATGCCGAAGGGTGGCTTCTTTCGCGTCACCTGAACGACGTTCGCGAAGTTGACAAAGATGCCCTGCGCAGTCTCCGGACGCAGGTAGTGCAATCCGGACTCGTCCTCAACCGGGCCCAGATACGTCTTGAGCATCATGTTGAAATCTCGAGGCTCGGTCCACTGGCCACGGGTGCCGCAATGTGGGCAGGTGATCTCCTCAAGACCGGTCGGTTTGCGGCCTTTCCGGGCGTCGAAGTCCTCTTCCAGATGATCCGCGCGGAAGCGCCGGTGACACGACAGACATTCAGTCAGCGGGTCGTGGAATGCATTGACATGCCCGGAGGCCACCCACACGCGGCGGGGCAGGATCACCGAGGAATCAAGGCCAACGATGTCTTCCCGCTCGGTCACCACCGAGCGCCACCACTGTTTCTTGACGTTCTCCTTGAGCTCAACGCCGAGCGGGCCGTAGTCCCAGGCCGAGCGGGTCCCGCCGTAGATCTCCCCCGCGGGGAAGACGAAGCCACGGCGTTTACACAGACTGATGACGTTGTCGAGTCGACTGGTCGGCGTCACGAACTTCTTCTCCAGACGTTGAGCTGTGCCATCCCCGGCTGGGATGGAATCCAGCGCACTAGGTTATCGCCCCTCAGCGTAGGAGCCCCGGCCGCAGAGCGTACGCGGGACGCACCCAGCGTCAGTCGGGGGCAGGGCGTTCGCCTTTCAGTCAGCGCCTCGTTCGCCGGGCCAGTGGCAGCGCTGCTAGGACCAGCGCGGCGGCGACGGCGAATGCGGCTGGGTACCCGGCGGTGGCCGCGACCATACCGATACCGATCGCGCCGGCGGCCCAGCCCAAGTCGTACGCCGCGTTCCAGGCCGCGCTGACCGCCCCGTACTGGCGGTCGGACACCCGCGCCAGCATCGTGTTCAGCGTCGCTGCTTGAGCGAGCCCGAACCCTGCCCCGAAAGCAGCCATGCCGACTAGCACGGCGAGCGGCGTGCTGGTGAAGGCGGCGGTGCCCATGCCGACGGCACAGATGAGGGTAGCGGGGACCAGCATCCCGTTCGGGCCGCACCGGTCGATGCGCCGTCCCGCGAGCCAGCGGGCCGCAGTCGCCGCGAGGTTCTGCACGAACAGCGCGGGCACAGCCACTCCTGCGGTCACGGCGCCGGGCAAGAACGCAACCACGACACCGCCAGCGACGGCAGCCGCCGCGAACATCACAAGCGGTCGGCGAAGCTCCGGACGGCGTATGCACGTCGACAGGCCGCTGTGTGAGTGGTCCTCACTTCGACCTTCCGGCAAGAAGAGCACAGGCAGCACCGCCAGCAGCGCCGCGCCACCACCGATCACGAAGACGGCCGCATAGCCCACGGCGCCCGCCAACCACACGCCGAGTGGCAGCGCGACTACCGCCGGCAGCATCGCGACTACGCCGAGGACCCCTAGACCCTCGCCGCGCCGCTGCACAGGTATGGCGGTGGCGGCGATCGCTCCGACCGTCACGACGACGATCGCGAATCCGATGCCCCGTACCACCGACACGAGCATGAATGCCGACAGCGAGCCGGCCGCCGGCAGGACGAGGGCGGGTACGCCGAGCAGCACCAGCCCGCCTATCAGCAGCCGCCGATACCCGAGCCGCGCCGCCAGCGCTGGAGTCGTCATTTCCGTCGCGACCGCGGTGAACATCAACACCCCTGTGGAGAGGCCCGCTCCGGCGGTCCCGATGCCGCGGTCGGCGGCGTACAGCGGAACTACCGAGAGCAGCAGGTAGAAACTGATCATCGCGGCGAAGTCGGCGGTGAACAGCCGAACCACCGGGCCGGTGAGCAGCCGCGGCCGAGGCGGTGGTGCCACGGTCGCAATCCGGTGAGGAGGAGTGGTGAAGGAAGCGGGTAGAGGGTCGGTCACGGTGCTCATGAGTTCAGCGTCCCGTTTAGGAGTGGTCTCCGGTAAGGTCCAGTTCTATGGCCATTCAGTGGACCGGTTCGAGCCCGGATGTGCTGATACCGCTAGACCGAAGCTCGGGTGAGGCCCTGCGCACCCAGCTGGAGCGTGGGCTGCGCGACGCGATTCGCTCGGGCCGGCTGCGGGCGGACGAGAGGCTGCCGTCCACCCGAGAGCTCGCGCGAGGGCTGGGCATCTCTCGTGGCATGGTGGTCGACTGCTTCGACCAGCTGCAGGCGGAGGGCTATCTCGTCGCCCGGGGTGGGTCGGCCACGCGGGTCAGCCCATCCGCGCAACGCCCGCGCCGCGAGGCTCCAACACCCGCCATGGCACCGATCTCCTTCCCTGCATCGCAGCCGATGCCACGGCTGATAGCTGACTTCCTCCCAGCTGTGCCAGACCTGGCGTCGTTCCCGCGTACGGACTGGGCAAGGGCGACCGCTGAGATCTGCCGGGACGCCCCGACCGCGGCGTTCGACTACGGAGACTCGCGCGGAAGCCAACGACTACGGGAGGTCTTGGCGAGCTATCTGAGCCGAGTACGTGGGGCTGCGGCTGACTCTGAACACGTCGTGGTGTGCACGGGTTTTGCCCAGGGCCTCAACCTTGCGTTGGTGTGCCTGGCGGCTCTCGGCGTAGACCGCGTTGCCTTCGAAGATCCCGGTTACGACGAGACCGGGCAGATCGCCGCCGGCCTCGCGGGCGTTGAGCTTGTTCCGGTGCCCGTCGACGACGAGGGGATCCGTGTCGATGTGCTTTCAGCGGCGCGGGTCCAGGCGGTCGTGGTCAGCCCGGCGCATCAGTGGCCAACCGGCGTGGTGCTGTCGCCGCAGCGACGCCAGGCGCTGGCGAACTGGGCCGTGCACACCGGCGGCTGGATCATCGAGGACGACTACGACGCCGAGTTCCGTTACGACCGCGACCCAGTCGGGATGGTCCAAGGACTGATCCCCGAGCGGGTGATCAACATCGGCACGGTCAGTAAGTCGCTCGCTCCGACGCTCCGGCTCGGATGGCTGCTCTGCCCGCCAGGGCTCGTGGAGGAGATCGCCGAACTCAAGATCCGCGCGGATCGCGGCTCACCTGGCCTGCAGCAACTGGTGCTGGCGCGGTTGATCGAGTCCGGCCGGTTCGACCGGCACCTACGCCGGATGCGCAAGGTCTACGCCGGCAAGCGCGACGCACTGGTGGCGGCCCTGGACGAGCATGCCCCCGACGTACGCCTGAGCGGCCTCGCAGCCGGTTTCCACGCCGTCGCCCAGCTCGCACGGGGCGCTCGCGAAGCTGCCGTTGTCGAGGCTGCTCGGGCGCACGGAGTGGGGATCTACGGGATGAGCGCCAACCGCTCCACCAGATCGCCCGACCCTCCCCAGCTGGTGCTCGGATTTGGAAACCTGTCCGAGCGGGCGATCATCGATGGCGTCACACGCCTGGCTCCGCTGCTGCAAGCGGACCTGAAGGTGGGTTTCCGACCCGGGACGGGAGAAAGATCGCCGGCCGACGTGTGATCCACCAGATGTGATCCACGAGACCGTCATGCCAGCGAAACCTGTTTGAAACGCAGTCCTCCTACCGTCGGGACATCGCCGCCCGGGCAACGAGGAGGCTGACCTTGATCGAGTATGTGGATCCGTTCATTGGTAGCTCGGTAACAGATCTTCCTGTCCCACAGGGTCTGGCCGAAAGCTGGTGGTGGCCCAAGCCACAGGTCGGCAACACCCATCCAGGTGCTACCTATCCCTTCGGCATGGTCTCGGTTTGCGCGTACTCCGGGGCCTATCCCACCGGCTACGGGCTCTACCAGCTGAGCACCGAAGGGAGGCCATCCCAGATCTACGACAGCCAGATCGCCTCGGGATTCACCCACTTTCAGCAGTCCGGGACCGGAGCGATTCGCAAGTACTACAACTACTTCCGAGTGACCCCTATGGAGGAGCCCCTCGACAATCTCGGCAGTACCTGGAAGCTGCTCGACGAGCGGGCCGAGCCGGGGTACTACACCACGAACCTGAGCTCGGGCATTGCTTGCGAGCTCACGGTCGGCCCCAAGAGCGCGGTGCACCGCTACACCTTCCCGGCGCACCGGGACGCACGATTGGTGATCGATTTCTCCATGGGCGGCCTCGCGATTCCATACGGCGCCACGGTTCCGCTCCGCGCGCACATCGAATCGCTCGCCCCGGGGATCGCCCAGGCCGAGATCGTGGTTGAGGGCGCGCCGCTGGCCGTGCACCTGGAGTGCGACGCGAGCGACTGGCGGCAACTGCTTTGGTACGACCGGCGCCTGATGCCCGGTGGCACCCGTTTGGACTTCGACCGGATTCGGCCGACCACGCTACGTCCGTTCGGCTTGATGTGGCGTGGCCCGGCTGAGCCCGGCCAGGTGCTCGAGCTGCGATTCGGGTTCTCGCTGCGCGGCGTAGCACAGGCTCAGCGCAACCTCCACGCAGACTGCGGATCGGGCACCGCAGCATTCGAGAGCCGCAAGGCAAAAACGGCCACTGTTTGGCGGCAGCACCTCAACAAGATCAAGATCGAAACCTCTTCCG
>Ga0075433_10003749_pt1 | contig 11759 bp, 10 predicted proteins | sample RhiMethybrSRZTD2_FD_75299 | JGI IMG/M metagenome (GOLD analysis project Ga0075433, IMG submission 75299) | Populus rhizosphere microbial communities from Tennessee, USA - Rhizosphere MetaG P. TD hybrid SRZTD2 | ecosystem: Host-associated > Plants > Roots > Rhizosphere > Soil | place: USA... | reverse complement strand
ACTGCCTGTCCCCTACAAAAGCAGTCGGCGAAAAAGTTGCCTGTCCCCATTTCACGCGCAATGGAAATAGTACACTGAGTGCCTCGTGGCACTCAGGAATTTTTGAGCGATGGTGAACGCGAAAAAATTCTTATTTTGTGTCACTTCCTTTTTCCTCGGCTACGCCAGCCCGACCGATGCGCAGAACACCGAGCTCCACCTAGTCACCTGGAAAGCGGAAGCGCCTAAGGTGTGGGACCAAGCGGTTGCGGATTTCGAGCGGCAAAATTCCGGAATCAAAATCGTCCGTGAGATCGCCCCCCAATCTTCGACACAGATCCACGACCTCCTGACTCAGAAACTAAAAAATCGCGACCCGCGGCTGGACGTTTTTTTTATGGATACAATCTGGCCCGCGGAGTTTGCATCGGCAGGTTGGGCGCTGCCGCTGGATCGTTATTTTAGCGTCGCGGAGCGCGACAAGTTCCTCCCAGCACCGATTTTGGCGAATCAATATCGCAGTCAAATCTTCGGCGTGCCCCTTTTTATTGATGCCGGAGTGCTTTACTACCGAAAAGATTTTCTCGAAAAGTATGGTCTTGCGCCGCCGCGTCTCTGGCCGGAATTGGTCGAGCAGGCCAAGACGATACTCGCCCGTGAACAAGGTTTGCAGCTCGTCGGTTTCTCGGGCCAGTTCAAACAGTATGAGGGCCTCGTTTGCAACATGATGGAATACATCCTGAGCAACGGCGGAGCGCTGTGGGACGAAAGGCGCATGGTGAGTGCGCTCCATGAACCGGCTGCCCTCGAAGCCGTGCGATTCGTGCGCGACCGCATGATCGGCGAAATTTCCCATCGTGGCGTCCTGAGCTATGAAGAGCCGGAATCGCTCGCTCTCTTCACGCAGGGGCGCGCAATTTTTCACCGCAACTGGCCCTACGCCTGGTCGATAGCCAATGATCCCGCGAGTTCCAAAATCGCCGGAAAAGTCGGCATAACGCCGCTGCCTAGTTTTCCCGGCGCTACGGGCGCCGCGGCGCTGGGTGGTTGGCAGCTCGGTGTCAGCCGATTCTCCACTAAACCCGACCTAGCCTGGCGTTTCGTTGCGTTTATGACAAGCAAAGAAATTCAAAAGCGCATCGGCCTCGCCACCGGTCGCGCACCCACACGCACAGCTCTCTATGAAGACACAGAGCTTACCGGCAAGATGCCCCAATTAAAATCGCTTCTGGACACGTTTAAGCAAGCCGTGCCGCGGCCGACGACGCCGGTCTATGTTCCGTTGTCGAATGTCATGCAGCGCTACTTCAGCTCGGTGTTAGCCTTGCCGAATACCGAAATCAAAAAGCACGCGGCATTAGCGGCTCGGGACATGGATCGTTTGTTGGACCTCTTGCGCGAGAGACCAATGCCATGAAAGGCTCGCACCGCACTGCGCTCCTGTTCCTGTTGCCGAGCTTTATCTTCGTCGCGGTCTTTTCGCTCTTTCCGATACTCGAATCCTTTCGCTTGAGTTTTTATCGGCTGATCCTGACCCTCCCCTGGCTCGGACAAAAAATGGTCGGCTGGCAGAACTACATTGATCTTGCGGAAGATCCTGTGGCCGTGGAGTCTTTGGTCACGACCCTGATATTCGTCGGTGTGACCATTCCACTGGAGTTGCTCCTTGGCTTGGGCATAGCGCTGGTGCTAAACGATGTCTTTCACGGCCGCGGGCTTTTGCGCGCCGTGGTGCTTATTCCATGGGCCATTCCTACCGTGGTCTCGTCACAGATGTGGCGTTTCATATTCAATGATCGTTACGGGCTGATCAACTTTATTTTTTTTGGCGGCGATGTGTCGCGTTATCTCGCGCCGCTTGCCGACCCTCATCTTGCGCTGGTGGCCATTATGGCGGCGGAGATTTGGAAAACCACTCCCTTCGCCGCGCTCATCCTGCTCGCCGGACTGCAAGGTATCCCGGATGATCTTTACGAGGCGGCGAGCATCGACGGCGCAACGCCGTGGCAGAAGTTTCGGCATGTGACCGTGCCGCTCATACGCCCTGCGCTGTTATTGGCTTTGCTCTTTCGAACGATTGACTCGTTGCGAGTTTTTGATCTGGTTTTTGTCACGACCCAGGGAGGACCTGCCGACAAAACCAATGTGCTGCAATTTTACGGCTACAAAAAGACCTTCGCTGAAGGCATGGTCGGTTACGGCTCGGCCATCGCAGTAGCTGTTTTCTCAATGTCGCTGGTTTTTTCGCTCGCTTACCTGCGTTTTCTGAAGTCGAGTCGACAGGAAGGAATGGCAAAATGAAGCGCTCGGTCGCTCTTGCGCTACTCTCCATCGGCATCGCACTCTATTGTTTGGTGCCATTTCTCTGGTTCGTTTTGACCTCGCTCAAGAGCGCGGCGGAGCTGACAGCGATACCGCCCAAACTGATCCCGTCATTCCATCTGGGCTTCTACCAATCGGCGCTGGAAAAGTACGGCTTGCTTCACTATATCGTCAATAGCGTCATTGTCGCCGGCACGGCGACGTTAATCACTATTGTCATCGGATCTCTCGCCGCTTACGCGATGACGCGCTTGTACCTCGGCTGGACGAATATTTATCTGCTGATCTTGCTCGCCATCTCGATGTTCCCGCAGATCGCCACGGCAGGCCCGGTGTGGAACATTCTCGACCGTTTGAATTGGCTTAACACCTATCAAGGCCTGGTGGCCGCGTACATCGCTCTTACATTGCCTTTGGCGATATGGATTCTCACGACCTTTTTCCGCGAGGTGCCCAGGGAGATCGAGGAGGCAGCACTCATCGACGGTTGCAGCCGGTTCCAATCACTCTACAAGGTGATCCTGCCGCTAGCGGCGCCGGGGATACTCACCGCGGCACTGCTGGTCTTCATCTATGCATGGAACGAGTTCTTCTTCGCGCTCATCATCATGACTGACCCCAGCGTGCAGACTCTTCCGGTGGGCATTGCCTTGTTCCCGGGAGAATACACGATGCCCTGGGGTGAGATCGCCGCGGCGTCCACCCTAGCGACCATCCCGTTGATCGTTCTGACGCTGGTTTTTCAACGTGGCATTGTTCGGGGCTTGTGCGCTGGCGCAGTGAAAGGTTGAAATTAAGGGGAACGGTCCGAATCGAATCATGGAGGTTGTATCGCTTCGCTTGCGATCAAAGATCTGTCAAAGCGCTTCGGCACTACGGAAGTTTTAAGAAATGTTTCGTTCGAAGTAGCCGACGGGGAATTTTGCATTTTGCTCGGTCCTTCGGGCTGCGGCAAATCGACCGTCTTACGACTGATCGCGGGTCTGGAACAATCCAGCACCGGAGAGATTTTTATCGACAGCGAGCGCGTCGATCCTCTGCCCCCGCGGGAGCGAGACATCGCTTTCGTCTTTCAAAACTACGCGCTTTACCCGCACATGACGGTCTTTGACAATCTTGCCTTCGCGCTTCGTCTGCGTGGCGTGCCGCCGAATCAAATCGAATCGAAAGTGGGAGATGCGGCACGCCTCCTTGAAATCGAAAATTTACTGGAGCGCCGCCCGCACGGGCTGAGCGGCGGGCAGCGCCAACGGGTGGCATTGGGACGCGCCATTGTCAGACAGCCGAAAATTTTCTTATTCGATGAGCCGCTATCGAATTTAGACGCGACGCTCCGAGCCAGCATGCGCGTGGAGCTCGCCCGACTGCATCGGCGACTTCAGGCCACCATCGTTTACGTGACCCATGACCAGGCGGAAGCCTTGACGCTCGGCGAGAAAATTATCGTTCTACATCAGGGAACAATCCAGCAGATCGGCTCCGCCACGGAGATTTACCACAAGCCGGCTAACATCATGGTCGCACGCTTTGTCGGCAGTCCCCAAATGAATTTGCTCGAAGGAACGCTGGACGATAGCGGCACCATCCTTCAATGCGGCGGAGTACGCTTGGATCTTGCAAGCGTGCTGAAACAGTCGCTGCCGCGCTCGGCCGGACTTTCTCTCACCCTCGGTGTCCGCCCGGAGGATTTTGACACGACGGCTTCCGGACAAGGTTGGATCAGCGGCGAGATCGAATTGGTCGAAGACCTTGGCTCCGACCGCTATCTTCACCTGAAACGCGATGGCATAGATCTCGTCGCCAGGGTGGAGAGAGAGATAACGTTTAAAACAGGCGACACGATCAATCTCATTGTCGCGCCCGAGCGGCTGCATTTTTTTCAGGATGGCAAACGGATCGAACCCTGATGCCAGTTCAACGTTCAAGGCTTAAGGTTCAACGTTAAACCAATGGGAGCTACAAACTTTGAACTGAGGCGGTGCTGCGCGGTTGAGTTTTAATCCCAATCATAATAACAGAAACCCCAGTTGACCCGCAGGAGGATCGACAGCATGAAAATCATTAACCGAGACCTCTCATTGGAAAAAGACGGTGTCCCCGGTTACATCGCGCACCCCGACCGCAAAGCGCCAGGGCCCGGCGTTCTGATCGTGCACCACCATTACGGTGTGACGGGAAATATGAAAGTCAACGTCTGTAACTTCGCCAAGCTCGGCTATACGACCATCGTTCCTGATCTCTACAAGATGCTCGGCGCCGCCGACGGGGTGCATGAAGCGCAGAAGACCACCAGCGACGGTCAATTCGTCGAGATCCTTAATCGGGCGTGGCATTATCTGGGAAATAGAAGCGAAGTGGACGCCAAACGTTGCGCGGTGGTCGGCTATTGCATGGGCGGGCGCATCGGGATCCACTTCGTCGCCGCCACTCCCAGCGTGCGCGGCTTCGTCGGTTACTACCCGTCCGTTAGAGACGAAGGCCCAAGCAAATTGAGGCCTCGCCATCCCGATGACGCGGTCAAAGACTTCAAGTGCCCGTCGCAAATCTTCTTCGGCGCACGAGATCACGTTGCTAGCGTTCCGACACAGCAACGTTTGATGGCGAGCTTTCAGTCCAATGGCCAACCCTTAGACTGGCACTTCTTCCACCACGCTGGTCACGGCTTCGCCATGGCCGACGGCGAGTGCTACGATCCGAAGCTGGCCGAACTCGCGTGGGGCCTTGTCGAAGACTTCCTTGCGCAAGAGTTGGCTAACGAGTAGCCGTCGTAAATGAACCGGCGGCTGGATGAATCAAGCCATCTCGTAAATAAAATTAGCAGCGTCGCCGCGTTCGCTCCATCCGGCCTTCACGTAGAACTGCCGCCTATACGATTCACGGTGGCGCAGATTGGTCAGGGACATCCGTGTGCACCCACGAGAGCGAGCCTCCGTCTCGACGGCGTGAAGCAGTCGCCTGCCGACGCCGCGGCCACGGGCGCTATCAAGAACGAACAACTCGGAAATGTATCCCTCCGGTCCGCGCATGAACAGATACGGCAACCAGTGAACCGAAACGTAGCCGATGATTTTGTCATCATCGGATTGCGCCACATAAACAAAGTGACTGTCATCGGCGAGGCATAACTCCAGTTCAGCCCTGACGCGCCGACTTGACTCCTCCAATGACTCGTTCTTGAAGACTGCAAACCAGCCGATTTCTGTCAGGAGCGATGCGAGCGCCTCAGCGTCTTCAATCGTGGCCTTACGTAGTCGCATCTTTCCGCCTCCTAGCGCGGATTACCTATTTCACGCACCGCCTTGGAGAAAATCGCTGGGCCGTCACCTAAAGTCGTCAAATAATCCCCTTCTCCTTAAACTCAGCGATCTTTGTGTCGTCGTAACCGAGCGAGGTCAAGAACTCCGCATTGTGCTCGCCCAATTCCGGCGGCGCGGTGGGATGCGACATTTTCGTGTCGCTGTATTCCAACGGAAATTTCACAGTGCGGATAGACGGCTTATTCTTTCGCTCGATCTCGATTTCCATTCCCATGTGTTTGATCTGCGGATCCTGAAATACTTCCTGCAAGTTATAAACCGGCGTATGCGGCACATCGTTGGCTTCCAGCTGATCCAGCCAGTAGGCGCGCGGCTTTTCTCTAAAAATTTCGCCGAACGTTTTGCTCAGCTCGTCATAGTTTTTCCTGCGGTTCGGTCGCGTATTGAAGCGCGGATCTTCGATCAACTCGGAATGCCCCGCGGCTTTGCAGAGACCCTCCCAAAATTTTTGCGGCGACGAGAGATGAATGGCGAACGGCAAACCGTCCGAGCCGGAGAACGCATAAGTTTGCGAGTGCCGCGGCCGCGTGTACGGGCCAGGAGGTTGTCCATGCGCGAGGGTTTCGGTCGCCGGCGCGATCAAAAACGCCAGCACAGAGCCGGCCATGGTCGCGTCGATCTGTTGGCCTTTGCCGGTCTGTCCCCTGGCCACCAGCGCGCCGAGCACCCCGAGCGCGGAAAACATGCCGCTCAAGCTGTCGGCATACGCCGGACCGATGGGTCGCGGATCTTTTGCGTCCATTAGTACGCTCAACATCCCGCCCAGCCCTTGACCGACTGTGTCATAGGCGGGCCGATTGACGTAGGGACCCGTGGGACCGGTGCCCGTAATCGAACAACAAATGATTCTGTCGTTCAATTTTCTCAACGTTTCATAATCGATACTGAGCTTCTTCGTAACGCCGGGTCGATAGTTTTCCATCACGATATCGGATTTTTTGACCAGGGCATAAAAAACTTCTCGTCCTTCGGCTGTTTGAAGATTCAAGGTGATGCTTTTCTTGCCGCGATTGAACGCCCAAAAATTGGGCTGGTCGCCTCCCAGATCCCAGCCGCGAAATGGATCGCCACCCTTCGGGTTTTCGACTTTGATCACCTCAGCGCCCAAGTCGGACAGCAAGCACGCTCCGTACGGCCCTGAGATAAAATTTCCCAGTTCTAGAACTCTGATTCCTTCTAAACAACCTTTCATTCGTCTCTCCTCGTTTTCTTGTTCCGTCCCTCATTTATGCCTAATGCCTGTTGCCTAATGCCTTCCTCTTCGGATAATGGAACTTTCATATATCTCAATTCACAGGAGAACAAGATGGCTACGCCTCCGCCGGTCACCGACACTCTGGCGCGCTTTGTCGCCGAAACGGCTTACTCGACGATTTCCGAGAAAACTATAACGAACGCCAAGATGCATATCCTCGACACCCTCGGCGTCGCATTGGCGGCGGTTGCAACGCCAGTGGCGGCAATCGCTCTCGATTACTGCGCGCGAGTCAGCAATTCGAATGAAGCGTCGATCTGGGGCACTCCAGCAAAATCATCCGTCCCCATGGCAGCATTCGCCAATGGCCTTTTGTCCCACGCTCTCGATTTCGACGATTGGGAGGATTCGATCCATGCCGGTCATCCCACCAGCATGGTAACCGGCGCCGCGCTCAGCTTGAGCGAAACCTTAGGCGCATCCGGCAAGGATCTATTAAAGGCCTACGTCTTCGGCATCGAAGTTCTCACCAAGATTTCCGCCGCCAGTCCCAACCTGCACGACCGCGGTTTTCACAGTACACCAGTCCTTGGCAGCATTGGCGCTGCAGTCGCCTGCGCCAGCCTGCTCAAGTTGGTTCCCGACAAGATCAAGGCCGCCTTTGGCGTTGCTGCTTCGGGTTGCAGCGGCATCCATCGCCAACAAGGGTCGATGGTCAAACCGTTTCACGCCGGCAATGCTGCGCGAAATGGAGTGGAAGCGGCGCTTCTGGCGGAAAAAGGTTTTACCGCTGATGCGGCCATCTTTGAGGCGCCGCGCGGCTTTTGTGATACCTTTTTTGGCAAGGGAACTTGCGACTATGAAAAAATCATAACCAACATCGGCAAGCCCTACTTTCTCGAATCGCCGGGCCTCGGCCTCAAAATGCATCCTTGCAGCGCGCCCCAGTTTCTCGCCGCCGACGCTGCGTTGCACCTAAAGCACGAGCATCAAATCCGCTTCGAGGATGTAGCCAAGATCGAAGTCAGTATTCCGCCGGAGCGTTACCAGCGTCATTACCACGCCGAAGTCAAAACCGGCCTGCGCGGCAAGTTCGCGATCAATTATGTCGTCGCGCTCTGCATCCTCGACGGCAAGTTGGAGATCGCGACTTTCACCGATGAGAAAGCCAATCAGCCGCGGGTTCAAGAAGCGCTCAGCAAAGTGAAAGTAATCGTCGATGAGTCTATTCCGGAACCGGGGCGGTATTGTCCCGTGACGGTTGAACTCAAAAACGGAACTGCTTTTAGCTACACGGCGACAATCGCCAAGGGCGCCCCCCAAAATCCATTGACGGAGAAAGAAGTCCTGGACAAGTTCCGCGGCAATGCCAGGACCGTGATCCCGGAAAAGCAGGCTGAAGAGTTAATCGCAGCGGTGCGGAATCTGGAAACAGTCGACACTGTGAAGAAGCTGGTTAGCTTGCTCACACCCGTATAGAAAGTCCCCTAGGATGGGTTGAGCGCAGCGATACCCATCATGTTTGCAGCGCCCATCCATTCCATCACTCCAATCCCTTTCTTCATTGGACATCCATTTTCAACTGCGATAAGTCCACTTCTTGATTCAGCCAGCATCTTTGATTCCGGAGGCTACCCGTGTCCAGCGACAAACCTTTAGCGCCGCTCTTCGAAGCAGGTCGCCTTGCCATCATCGGCGCCAGCGACCGCAATCATTACGCTGTCAATATTTTCAAAAATCTGCAGAACATGGGCTTTGATTCGTCCAAGATCATTCCTATCAACCCGGGTCGTCCCGAAGTCTTTGGCCTCAAAGCGTATCCAAGCATCACGGACGTGCCGGGCGATATTCCGCTGGCAGTGATCGCGGTGAACAACAAGACCGTCGTTTCCGTCGTTCAAGAAGCGGGCAAAAAAGGCGTTAAGGCCGGCGTCATTTTCGCTGACGGTTTCGCCGAAGGTGGCGAAGCCGGAACAAAGTTGCAGCAAGAACTGACCAGCGCCGCCAAGGCGGCTAAGCTGAAACTACTTGGCCCCAATTGCATGGGTTTCGTTTCCACGCGCGCGAAGTTGGGCATCTGGGGCGGCGAGTTACCAAAATCTCTCCGTCCGGGAAACATCGGCTGCATCTTCCAGAGCAGCGGCATGATGAATCTCTTGATGAACGCCGGCGCCAAGCGCGGTCTGGGTTTTCACGTCTGCGCCAGCGGCGGCAACGAGATCGTCCTCAACTCCGCCGACTACCTCGCTTATCAAGCCGATTGTCCGGAGATCGACGTCATCGCGACTTACTTCGAAGCAGCACCCAAAGAGCCGGAACGCTTTGCCGCGGCGCTCGATCGAGCCATCGCCAATGGCAAGAGCGTATTGGTTCTCCGCGCCGGCAAAACCGCACGCGCCAAGCGCAATGTCATCGCTCACACCGGCCAGCTCGCGGGATCGGCCGCCGTTTGGGATGCTTTCTTCGAACAACACGGCGCGATCATCGTCAATGATCTTGACGACCTGATCGATACAACCGCGCTCTTCGCCGGCGCCAAACCGCGGCCAGAGAAGCATGATCGCGGCGTCGGCCTCATGACGATTTCCGGCGGCGATTGCACGTTGCTTTGCGACATCGCCGAACAAGAAGGTGTGCCAGTCCCGGAACTCAGTCCGGAAACGCAGAAAGTCATGATTGAGAGTTTGGACAAGCCGACCTTGCTCGGCAATCCACTCGATGTCGAAGACTTGCAACGGATCAATCCTGAGGCGTTCGATCGTTGCTTGGAAAAATTCTTCCAGGAACCGAGAATCGACATGCTCGGCGTGCGCCTGAATTTACCGGAAACGATCAGCCCATCTTCGGAAAAGTTGTACACGAAAATTTCGCAGCTGAGCCGCGCCAACGACAAACGTGTCTTCGTGCTTACGCGCGCCACCGAAGCGCCGGCGGAAGTCTGGTATGACAAACTCGACAACCTCGGCCTGACGTTCACCGGCGATTACCGTAAATCGCTGCGCGCCATCGGCCGGCTGCGCAAGGACGAGCGCGACCGCGCCATCGGTCGCTTTGTACCGGCGACAAGATTTGACGCCGCGCCAGCGCGAGCGCAATTGCGCGGCGGAATCCAATCTTACAGCGCCACAGAAAAACTCTTGCAAGCCTACGGCATTCCGCTAGCGCCCGCCGTGATGGCCCATTCAGTGGAAGAAGCGGTCAGCGCCGCCGACAAACTCGGCTATCCGTGCGTGCTCAAAGTCGCCTCCGTGGACATTCCCCACAAGACTGAGTTCGGTGCGCTTCGCCTGGCTCTGCGGACTCCCGGGGCGGTAAAGACGGCGTATGAACAGATGCTTGCTAGCGTTGGTGCAAAAAAACCGGACGCCAACATCGAAGGCACCCTCGTGCAAAAACAAATCAAAGGCGTCGAGTGTCTCCTTGGCATCTCGCGCGACGAACAGCTGGGGCCGACGCTGGTCATGGGCCTTGGGGGTGTTTTCGTTGAAATCCTCGCCGATGTATCGATCCGCATCCCACCCATCGGCGCCGGCGAAGCTCGCCGCGCGCTGGAAACCCTAAAAGGTGCAAAAATTTTTGCTGGCGCTCGAGGCGCGCCCCCCGCCGACCTGGATGCACTCGCCGACATGACCGCGCGGCTATCGTGGCTCGCGTACGATTTGCGCGACAACATCGACGAATTGGATCTGAACCCCGTGGTCGTGCTGCCGAGAGGCCAAGGCGCCGTCGCCGTTGACGCGCTCCTGGTAACGCATTGAGCCGTTTGATGCCTCACAAAGGCTGGTAACAACCCCATCATGGCGAGACTCCAACTTTCGCCGATCTCGACAACCCGACTTTGTCAGCGTACAAGTTTCATAATGCTAGCTTCGCTCGCTCCATTGACAAGCATTTTCTTCTCCACATTTTTCATCTTCCATCTGCTGACCCTTGCGCCGGCTTTTGCTTGGTACGACAAAGGCCATCGGATCGTGGGTTTGATCGCCCAGGCGAATCTCACCGCCGACGCGCGCAACGAGATTGAAAAGATACTTCCCGGGAGCATGACGCTGGCGGACGCGGCCATTTGGCCGGATCATGAGGGGCGAAGCATACGAGATTTCGATCCGCTCCATTATGTCACGATTCCGGAGGGTGCCAGCGGCTATGATCAAGGACGCGACTGCCCGGAGAGAAACTGCATGGTTGAAGCGCTCAGATGGTTTTCCACGGTCATCGCCGATAAGAATGCTCCGATCATGATGAGGCGAGTCGCGCTTCACTACGTCGTCCACCTGGTAGGCGACGTGCACCAACCGCTTCATGCCGGTCGAGCCACGGATCAAACCGGGATCAATATTTCTGTGTCTTACAGAGGCCAGAAGACAAATCTGCACTTCTTTTGGGACACCGACCTGGTAGAGATGGAAACCGGGAACGAAGAGGAAATCGCCAAGCGGCTTACTGCGAATCTCACGGACCAAGACCGTCTCAAATGGCAGGCCGGCGATCCCAAACAGTGGACGAATGAATCGTTAATGCTGGTCCGTTCGCACGCGTACAATATCGGGCCATCGGTCGAGCTATCCGATGATTATGTGGAGAAAGCCCGTCCGATTGTCCGACGAAGGCTTGCTCAGGCTGGAATTCGGTTGGCCTGGCTCCTGAATAGCACTTTGAGATAAAGAAAAGCCGCGAAGTACCGACTCAACACTGCCCCCTCAATCTTGTTCCGCACTCTCACATTGGCTAAAAGATCGGCGACACGGGAATTGACGTTCTCATCATCGAGCTCGAAGGGTCGCCCAAGCCGCAGTCCGCGGGAACGAAACTCGGCGACCTTGCCTCATAGACGGATCGGAAAACCTAGGGAAGAATAAGACGGCAATTTCCGAGGGAACGCGGGTGGTTAGTGCGCCTTTTTAAGGGGCAACGCGCCTTTTGGCAAACACAACGCCCCGTGCCGA
>Ga0075433_10003747_pt1 | contig 11764 bp, 15 predicted proteins | sample RhiMethybrSRZTD2_FD_75299 | JGI IMG/M metagenome (GOLD analysis project Ga0075433, IMG submission 75299) | Populus rhizosphere microbial communities from Tennessee, USA - Rhizosphere MetaG P. TD hybrid SRZTD2 | ecosystem: Host-associated > Plants > Roots > Rhizosphere > Soil | place: USA... | reverse complement strand
CGGCCCGAGATCCCCGCCGGCCGCTACGTCGCGCTCGGCGCCGCGGGCGAGGTGGTGGCGGCGGGCACCACGCAGGAGGCGCCCGGCGGCAGGCTCGCGTTGCGTTTCGCGCGAGCGCTAAAGCCCGGCACGTACACCGTGCTGCTCGCGCTGGCCCTCGGGGACAACTGGATCAATCCCGAGGTCGCGACGGCCAAGTACCGGGTTGACCCGGGCCCCTGAGCGCAGGCAGAGTATCCCGGGCTCCATGGACACGCTCCTCATTCATGCGCTGAACGCGCTGCTCTACGCGTCGGTCATGTTCCTCATCGCGGGCGGGCTCTCCCTCATTTACGGCGTCATGCGCATCGTAAACCTGGCCCACGGCAACCTCTACGCCTTCGGCGCCTACGTGGCCGCGTGGGCAGCGGGCCTCGTCATCGCAGGCATGCCCGCGGGCTGGGGTTATCTCGTGCTCGGCGCCGGGCCGGTGGCCGCCGCCGCGCTGGGCGCGGTGCTGGAGCCCACGCTGCTGCGTCCGCTCTACCGGCGTGCGGAGGAATACCAGCTCCTCATCACCTTCGGGCTGCTCCTGATCCTCGAGGACGTCATGCGACTGGTGTGGGGACCGTACCCGCTCTCGGTGAGCGCGCTCTTCGAGGCGCTGGGGAGCCTTCCCATCGGCGAGGCGATCTATCCCGGCTACAACCTCGCGGTGATCGTGGTGGGCGGCCTCGCCGCCGCCGGGCTCTGGGCCTTCGTCTACCGCACGCAGTTCGGCGTGGTCCTCCGCGCGACCTCGCAGAACATGCGTATGGCCTCCGCGCTGGGCGTGAACGTCAACCGCGTCTACGTGCAGGCCTTCACCCTGGGCTGCTTCATGGCCGGGCTGGGCGGCGCCATCGTGGTTCCGCAGCAGGGCGCCGTGCTCGGCATGGGCCCCGACGCCCTCATCCTCGCCTTCGTCGTTGTCGTCATCGGTGGCCTCGGCAGCCTCGAAGGCGCGCTCGTCGGCGCCCTCATGGTGGGGATCGTGCGCGAGGCCGGCATCACGTTCTTCCCGGAGATCGAACTGGCGGTGCTCTACCTGATGGCGGCCATCGTGCTCCTCGTCCGGCCCGCCGGGCTCTTCGGACGCGCATGAGCGGGCTCGACGCCTCGCCGCGCGCGCTGGTGCGGGTGGGCGTGCCCGTGCTCATCGCGCTCGCCGTCCTGCCGTTTGTGGCGCCGCCGTACCAGACGGTGCTCCTGTCCTACGGCCTCATCTTCGCCATCGCCGCGCTCGGCTTCAACCTCCTGCTGGGCTACACCGGGCTCCTCTCCTTCGGCCACTCGGCCTACTTCGGCATGGGCGCCTACGCGGTGGCGCTCAGCGTGAAGTACTTCAAGTGGACATCGATGGAGGCATTTGTGCTGAGCGGGCTCGTGGCCACCGCCCTCATCGCCCTCGTCTTCGGCTTCCTGTGCGTCCGCTACACGCGCATCTTCTTCGGCATCCTCGCCATGGCCCTCTCGCAGGTGCTGTGGAGCCTCGCCTTCAAGTTCTTCTGGGTCACCGGCGGCTCCGACGGCCTGCGCGTGCCCACCCCCACGCTGCTGGGCGGCCTCGTCACCATGGGGACGGGCGACAAGCTCGACTTCCTCTCCCACCGCTACTACTTCTACGTGCTGGCCCTCTTCGCCCTCGCGGTGGTGACGATGTGGCTCATCGTCCACTCGCCATTCGGCAAGGCGCTCCAGGCCATCCGCGACAACGAGACGCGCGCAGAGTTCGTGGGGGTGGGGGTGCGCCGCTACCGGCTCGTCGCCTTCGTCATCTCCGGGCTCTACACCGGCCTGGCCGGCGTGCTGTGGGTGCCGCTGAACGGGCTGACCACCCCGGACATCCTCCACTGGAGCTTCTCCGGCAAGATCGTGTTCTTCACCGTGCTGGGAGGCTTCCAGACCTTCGCCGGCCCCATCGTGGGCGCGGTGGTATTCAACTACCTGGAGACGTACGCGGTGGGGCACACCGTGTACTGGCAGCTCGTGCTCGGCGTGGTGCTGGTGACCCTGGTGCTGGCGCTCCCCGCCGGCATCGTCGGCACCGCGCTCCGCTGGCTCCGCGGGCCCGGCCACCGGACGGCATGAGCCTGCTCGAGACGCGCGCGCTCGCCAAGTCATTCGGGGAGACCCACGCGGTGGACCACGTGGACTTCCGCGTGGACAAGGGCGAGGTGCTGGCCCTCATCGGCTCGAACGGGGCGGGGAAGACCACGCTGGTGAATCTCATCAGCGGGCTCATCCCATCCGACTCGGGCACCATCGTCTTCGACGGCCACGACATCACCCGGGCCTCCGTGCACGAGAAGATCGCCGCCGGCATCGCGCGCAGCTTCCAGCTCGTGAACCTCTTCGACCAGCTCACGAGCCTGGACAACCTCTCCCTGGCCATCTTCTCCCGGGAGGGTAAGACGCGCCGCCTCTTCGCCCGCGCCGACGCCGACGCCGTCGTGCGCGACGAGGCACAGGCGGTCCTCGAGCGGTTCGGCATGGGCGCCAAGGCGGGCGTGCCCGCGGGCGGGCTCTCGCAGGGCGAGCGGAAGCTCCTCGACATCGCCGTCGCCTACGCGCTCAAGCCCAAGCTCCTGTTCCTGGACGAGCCCACCAGCGGGGTGAGCACGCGCGAGAAGGCGCCCATCATGGACATCATCGCGGCCATCGTGCAGGCCGGCCACATCACTGCAGTGATCATCGAGCACGACATGGATGTGGTCTTCCGCTATTGCGCGAGAATCGTCGCCATGCACCAGGGGAAGATCCTCGCCGACGGCACCCCGGACCAGATCCGCGCCAACGCCGAGGTCACCGCCAATCTCCTCGGCACCCAGGCGGGAAGCCACTGATGCTGGAGCTGGAAGGCGTCAACACCTTCCGCGGCCGCGCCCACGTGTTACGCGACGTCCGGCTCCGGGTGGGGGACGCGGAGTCGGTATGCCTGGTGGGTCGGAACGGCGCGGGCAAGACCACCACCATCGACAGCATCATGGGCCTCCTGCCCGTGCGGAGCGGCCGCATCGCGCTCAACGGGGAGGACGTCACGCGCCTGCCCGCGCACCGTCGCGCCCTGCTGGGCATCGGCTATTCCCCGGAGGATGCGGGCATCTTCCCCGACCTCACAGTGGCGGAGAACTTCGTCATCAGCCAGTCGCTGGCGCGTACCGGCGGTCGCCCCGCTGCTCCGGCGGGGGAGGACGGAATCGACGCGCGCGTCCATGCGCTCTTCCCGGAGGTGCGACAGTTCCTGCAGCGCCGAGGCCTCTTCCTCTCCGGCGGCCAGAAGAAGATGGTGGCGATCGCGCGGGCGCTGACGCTGTCCCCGTCCATCTTGCTCCTCGACGAGCCGTTCGAGGGGCTGGCCCCGGTGGTGGTGACCCGCTTCATCGAAGCGGTGAAGCAGATCAAGGCGATGGGGATCTCTCTCCTCATCGCCGAGTCCAACCTCGCCTCCGCCTCCCGGGTGGCCGACCGCCTCTACGCGATCGACCGCGGCGAGATCATCTACGACGGGAGCCCGCAGCGCGTCTTCGAGAACGAGGACGTGATGAAGACTATCCGCGGCTGACGCGGACGGATCGCTCAGCGCGCGCCGGGGGGCTGGCCGGTCAGGATGTGGGAGGCGTGATGGAGCACCATGCGCCACTCGCCGCCCCGCCGCTCGAAGAGGTTCGTCGCGAGCAGCGTGGTGACCGCGATGTTGCCGCGGACCTGGGAGAGGATGTTCTCGGCGCAGGTCACCCAGCCCAGCTCGCCCGCCACGCGCGCCTGGACATCACCCAGGCTGAAGCGCATCTCCCGGCTGTCCTTGAAGATGGCCTCCCAGGACTGCCGCACCGCCTCCCAGCCCTCCAGCATCGACCAGCCGGGGTGGATGCACCGCACGTGCTCGCCGTGGGCCCACACCGCGTCCATCTCCGCGAGGTCGAGGGCCTCGAACGCCCGGTAGAAGCGGGCATTGGCTTCCTCGAGCTCGGCGCTCTCATCGTCGGGGGTCATGTCGGGCATGAGATCACGACGACGTCGCCGTCACGCGTCACCGCGAGCGGCTCGAGGCGCGCGCCGGGGCAGGGTCCCTCCGCGCACACGCCGGTGTCGGGCGCGAAGACTGCGCCGTGGACCGAGCAGACCAGATGGCGCCCGTCCTCGGCATAGAATCCGCTGGCGCGGAGGTCCAGCGGGTTACCGGCATGGGGGCACGTGTTGACGTAGGCGAAGACCATGCCGGCGTGATTCACCACGAAGCCTTCCACGGGCGGCCCACCGCGCCGCCGGAGCCGGAGCTTCGCCGTCTGGCCCGGCGCGAGCGTGCGCGCGTCCAGCCGCCACGTCTCGGCGTCCACGCCCCGGTTCTATCACAACCGGGCACGCAGGGTTAGGATGGGGCCATGCGACCGTGCCTCATGGTCGTGCTGCTCGTCCTCTCGCTCGCCGCCTGCGCCACCCCGCCCATGGCCGATGAGGGGACGCTGCCCCGCCATGCCCTGATGGGCACTTCGTGGCTCGCCCAGACTATCGACGGCGTGGCGGTGGACCCTGCGGTCCCGTCGACGCTGACGTTCCAGCGCGACGACCAGGTCATCGGACGCGGCGGCTGCAACCGGTATTTCGGCCGCCTCGGGCTCAGCCATAGCGTGCTGTCGATCAGCGGCCTCGGCGACACCAAGATGTTCTGCACGCCGCCGACGGTGATGGAGCAGGAGCGGCGCTTCTTCCAGGCGCTGCAGGCCTCGGTCGCCTGGCAGCGCGACGGGGACACGCTCGTCCTCCTCGACCTGGCGGGTCGCGAGCGGCTGCGACTGGTCCGCCTCGTCAGCTGAGCCGCTCCGCCGCGGCCGGCCCCGCGACCGGCATGGTACAGTGATTGCCTATGGCCGCCGCGGAAACCCTCGCTGTTGACGCGCGCGGACTGACCAAGACCTTCCGAGGGGGCTGGCTCGGGCGCCGCCGCACCGAAGCCCTCCGCGGCGCGAGCCTCGCGGTGCCGCGCGGCGCCATCATGGGGCTGCTCGGCCCGAACGGCGCGGGCAAGACCACGCTGCTCTCCATTCTCGCGACTCTGCTCATCCCCGACGGCGGTACCGCGCGCATCCTCGGCCTCGACGTGGTGAAGCAAGCGCGCGAGGTGCGCCGGCGGCTCAACATGACCAGCGGCAACACCTCGTTCGTGTGGAGTCTCCGGCCGCCCGAGGTGCTGGAGTTCTACGGTCGCCTCTACGGCTTCCAGGGCCGCGCGCTCCGGATCCGCGTGGAGGCGCTCATCGAGCTCTGCGAGCTGGGCCCGCACCGGAAGACCCAGTACAACGAGCTCTCGACCGGGCTCAAGCAGCGTCTCGCGTTCGCGAAGTCGCTCCTGAACGATCCGGAGGTGCTGTTCCTGGACGAGCCGACGCTGGGGCTCGATCCCGACGTGTCCGTGCGCATCCGCGCCCAGGTGGCGCGTCTCCGGCGCGAGCGGGGTACCACCATCATCCTCACCACCCACTACATGCGGGAGGCCGAGGAGCTCTGCGACGAGATCGCCTTCATCAAGGGCGGCCGCATCCTGGCCCAGGGCCCGTCCGACGCGCTGAAGCGCCAGATCCGCATCGGCGAGGTGATCGCGCTCAAGCTCGACCCCGCCGAGCCGGCCGGCTTCGCCGACCTCGCCGGGGTGCTCGACGTGCGGCGCCACGGCGACACCGTGGAAGCTACGGTGGACGCCGTGGAGAAGCGCCTGCCCGAGATCCTGCGCTGGCTGCACGATCAGGGCGTGGTGGTGCGCGACTGCCGGGTGCACGAGCCCGATCTCGAGGAGGTGTTCGTTGAGCTCGCTCGCTGAGCAGAGCGCCGGGCTTCGCCCCGTCGACGGCCTGCGCGCGGAGTGGACGCGCACCTGGGCCTTCGCGCACCGGAACCTCGTCATGGCGCGGCGAAACGTCTTCTTCGTCTTCGAGCTGGCGTTCTGGCCGGGCGTGGCCATGCTCTCCCACGGCCTCCTCACGAGGTTCCTCGAGCTCACGCCGCAGATGACGGCCTTCATCCTGGCCGGCACGGTGGCGCTGTCCACCGTCCAGGTCTGTCAGCTCGACGTCGCCTACGTCGTGCTCTTCGACATCTGGTCGAAGTCGATGAAGCATCAGTTCCTCACCCCGACGGAGATTCGCCACCTCGCTGTGGGATCATGGCTGGTCGGCGTCGGGCGGGGCGTGGTGGTGTTCGCGCTGATGGCGGCGATCGGGTCGAGCTTCTTCGGCTTCGACTTCCTGGGGGCGGGACCGCTGAGCCTGGCCCTGTTCCTCTTCGGGTGCTTCCTCTGCTCGCTGATCATCGGCCTCTGCGTCTGCGCCCTCGTGGTGCTCTTCGGCACGCGGGCGGAGACCTCCGCCTGGGCCACCGTGAACCTGCTCGTGATGCTCTCCGGCATCTACTACCCGGTCTCCGTGCTGCCGGGCTGGGCCCAGACGGTGTCGGCGGCGATCCCGCTCACGTATTTCCTGGACTACTTCCGCACGGGCTACGGCTTTCCCGCCGCCTTCGCCCATCCGCTCGCGGCGGGCTTCGGCCTCGCCGCGCTGTATCTCGCGCTCGCCCACTGGGCCTTCGCCGCCGCCATCACGCGGTCGCGGCGGACCGGCCTGCTCCTGAAGCTCTCCGAGTGAGCGATCCCGTGTTGGGTCCGGCGCTGTCCGCAGTCGCGCTGGGCCTGCTTCTGGGCATCCAGCACGCCACCGACGCCGATCACGTCGTCGCGGTGGCCACGATCGTGAGCCGGACGCGCCGCTTCGGCGCGGGCGCGCTGATCGGGGTCTTCTGGGGGCTCGGCCACACGCTGACGATCGCCGCGGTGGGCGTGGGCATCATCCTGTACCGGGTCACGGTGACGCCCCCCGTGGGCCTGGCCATGGAATTCGCGGTCGCCATCATGCTGGTGATACTCGGCGTCGCGCGCCTGAGCCTCGCGCTGCGCGGCGCGCGTGCCGTCACCCCGGAACATCTCGCCGAGCCTCACCGTCACGGCGACGCACCCGCGTTCCATAGCCATGCGCACGCCCACGGAGAGATCGTGCACCGGCACCCGCACGTGCATCCATCCAAGCGGCTGGTCGACGCGCTGGCAAGGGTGGGGATCGGTCAGGCCGTCCGCTCGACGCTGATCGGGGTGGTGCACGGCCTGGCGGGAAGCGCCGCGGTGGTCCTGCTGGCGCTCAGCACCATCGCGGATCCGTACCTTGCGGTGGGCTACCTGATCGTGTTCGGGGCGGGGACGATCGCGGGGATGACGGCGATCACCGCGCTGATGGCGCTGCCCTTCGCGGCGGGTGCCGGGTGGCTCGCGCGCTGGCAGCGCGCGCTCGCGGTGGGAACGGGCGCCCTGTCACTCGCCTTCGGGCTCTACCTGGGATTTCACATCGGCGTCGTCGACGGCCTCTTTCGCTGAGACCGGCGGGCGCCGCTAGCGCGCGAGGAACTTCCTCACGCTGGCGGCGATGCCGGCGGCGTCAAGACCGTGCTTGGCATAGAGGCCTTTCTGATCACCCGACTCGCCGAAGCCCGTGACCCCGAGCTTGCGCAGCGGGGTCGGCATCACCTCGGACAGGAGCTCCGCCACCGCGCCTCCCAAGCCGCCCGACACGCTGTGATCCTCCACCGTGACGACGTGGCCGGTCTTGCCCGCCGAGCGCAGAAGCGTCTCCTCGTCGAGCGGTTTGATCGTGGCCACGTTGAGCACCTCGGCGTGGATGCCCTCCGTCTCGAGCCGCTTCGCCGCCTCCAGCGCGTTCCACACGGTACCGCCGGTCGCGAGGATGGAGACGTCCGTGCCCGGCCGTAGCACCTCGGCCCGGCCGAACTGGAAGCGGAAGCCCTCCCGGTGCACGGGCTCGAGGCTCTGTCGGGTGAGCCGAAGATAGACGGGCCCGGGGTGCTCGACCGCCCAGGCGATCGCCTGCTTGGTCTCGATCTCGTCCGCGGGCTGCACGATCGGGATGTTCGGGAGCGAGCGCAGGCAGGCGATGTCCTCGAGCCCCATCTGCGTGTAGCCGTCCTCGCCGATGGCCACGCCCACGTGCGTGCCCACCAGCTTTACCGGCGACTGGGTGTAGGCCACGGAGACGCGGATGGTCTCGAAGCGGCCCACCAGGAAGCAGGCGAAGGAGCAGGCGAAGGGCACACGCCCGGTGAGGGCGAGTCCCGCCGCGATCCCGATCATGTTGGATTCGGCGATGCCCAGGTTGAAGGCGCGCCCGGGATAGGTCTTGCCGAACTTCGCGGTCATCGTCGACTTCGAGAGGTCGGCGTCGAGGGTGACGATGCGCTCGTCCTTGGCGCCGAGATCGATGAGCGCTTCCCCGAACGCGGCGCGTGAGGCCTTGGCCACCATCACTTTTTCTCCATGGCGGTCAACTCGGCCAGGATGGGCGCCGCCCACGCCGGCGGCTCGCCCCCGGTGGCGGGGAGACCGAGGATCTCGCGGATGGCGCGCACCGCCTCCGTGGGAGTCGGCGCCTTGCCGTGCCACTCGGGGTTGTCTTCCATGAACGACACACCCTTTCCCTTCACGGTGTGGGCCACGATGAACACGGGCTTTCCCGGAAGGGCCTCGGCCTGGTCGAGCGCCTTCTCGATCTGCCCGAGGTCATGCCCGTCGATCTCGATCACCGGCCAGCCGAATGCCTTCCATTTGTCCACGACGGGCTCGAGGTCCAGGATCTTCTTCACGTGGTCGTCGAGCTGAATGCCGTTGTAGTCGAGGATCACGCAGAGATTGTCGACGTGGTGATCGGGGGCGCCGATCTTCGGCGCCGACATCGCCGCCTCCCACACCTGGCCTTCCTGGATCTCGCCGTCGCCCACGATGCAGTACACGCGCGAGCTCTTGCCGGCGAGCTTCAACCCCAGGGCCAGCCCCACCGAGATCGAGAGCCCCTGGCCGAGCGAGCCGGTGGCCGCCTCGATGCCGGGCAGGGCCACGCGATCGGGATGCCCCTGCAGCGGGCTGCCCAGCTTGCGCAGGGTCAGGAGCGCGCTCTCGGGAAAATAGCCGGCCTTGGCCATGCAGCTGTATTGCGCGGGGACGCAGTGCCCCTTGGAGAGGACGAGACGGTCGCGGTCCTCCCACAATGGACGCTTCGCCTCGTAGCGCATGCGGGCGAAGTAGAGCACGGTGAGGATGTCGATCACCGACAGGGAGCCGCCGGGATGCCCCGAGCCCGCATGGGTGAGCATCCGGATGATCTGCACACGACATTCCCGCGCGATGTCCTGCAGCCGGCCGAGATCACCCTTCGTCATGGTCCCAGATGATACGGACTGGGCACGCGCGGCGCAAGCGGAGGGGCCCTCACGAGCGGCCCGCCGGTGACGGCGTCGCGTTCGAGGCGATCGGATAGCCCTTCTCCACCCAGCCGGGCAGGCCCTCGTCGAGGATCCGCATGTTCCGATGCCCCGCGAAGTAGAGGATCTTGTAGGCCCCCCGGGCCAGCGCGTGGGGACACGCTCAGTAGAGGACGACGAACTCCGTGCGCGAGACCTCGGCGAGCCGCTGCGGGAAGTCGCGCAGGAAGAGGTTGCGGGCGCCCGCGATGTGGAGCTCGTCGAACTGATCCGGGCTCCGCACGTCCAGGAAGGTGACCCGCTGCTTGAGGTCGAGCAGGGCCTTGGCCTCGTCCACCGAGATGTACCGCTCGGGCACCTCGGGCTCGCCGGCGGGCGCGGCGCCCAGGCCCACGAAGGCCAGCGCGGCGACGAGCGCCACGAGCGCGCCTCTCACTGGAACAGCTCCACCCACACGCGGTCGCCCGCGTGCACGTCGCCCCGCTCTTCCTCGATCACGATGAAGCAGTTGGCCTGCGCCATCGACGAGAGAATGCCCGAGCCTTGCGGTCCGGTGGTGCGGACCCGCCACTGGTCGTCCACGTACTCGAGGATGCCGCGCTTGAACTCGCGACGCCCCTCGCGCTTGCGCATGGCCTCGGTGGCCACCGCGTGGAAGTGGGGCGGGAAGAGCTCGCGCCGGCCCGCGAGCTTCCACAACGCGGGACGGACGAAGAGGCTGAACGTGAGCATCGACGCCACCGGGTTGCCGGGCAGGCCGAAGAACTGCGCGGCTCCGATGCGCCCGACGGCGAGGGGACGGCCCGGCTGCATCGCCACCTGCCAGAAGTCGATGCCGCCCGCCTCCTGCAGCACCGCCTTCACGAGATCGTAATCGCCGACCGACACCCCGCCGGAGGTGAGCACGATGTCGGCCGCGCGCGCCGCCTCGGTGAGCCGCGCATGCAACACGTCCTGGAGATCCGGCACGATCCCGTAGTCCGTCACCGTCCCGCCCGCCGCTTCCACGAGCCCGTGCAGGGAGAAGCGGTTGGAGTCGAAGATCTGGCCGGGCTTGCGCGCATCGCCAGGCTCCACCACCTCGTCGCCGGTCGAGAGGATGGCCACGCGGGGCCGCTGCCGCACCAGGATCTGGGGGAAGCCGAGCGACGCCGCCATGCCCAGCTCCTGCGGGCGCAGTACCGAGCCTGCGGGCAGCACCACGCTTCCCGCCCGCACGTCCTCGCCGCGGCTGCGCGTGTTCACGCCGCGCTCGATGGGCCCCACCGTGATCCTCGCGCCCGCGCGCTCCACGACCTCCTGCGGATACACGGTGTCGGCCCCGGCCGGCATGGGCGCGCCGGTCATGATCCGGAGCGCCTGGCCGGGACCGACCACCCCCTCGAACATGCCCCCCGCGGCCAGCTCGCCCACGAGCGTGAGCTCCCGTCGCCCTCCCGTCGGCACGTCGGCGTGAATCACCGCGTAGCCGTCCACCGCGGAGTTGTCGGTGGGCGGCACGTCGATGGGGGCGCGGAGATCCTCGGCGAGGACGCGGCCGAGCGCGGCGGTGATCGGCACGATGTGCGGCGGGGCCACCGTCGTGATCTGTGCGAGGATGCGCGCCTGCGCGTCCGTCACCGAGATCATGTCGCCATTATAGACGCTATAATGCGTGGCGCGATGAACCAGGCTCTCGACTCCTCGCCCGAGATCGAGCTGGTCTACGCGGCGGCGGCGCCGCCGCGGCCCGCGGGCTTCTGGCGACGCGGCGTGGCCCTGCTCCTCGACTACGTCTTCCTCGTGCTGATGATCGGTGTGGCCGGCGGCCTCGTCACGGCGCTGTGGGGCGAGTCGGGCCGGAATCCGCGCGTGGTCAATGCCGCGGTGACCGCCTTCCGCTGGTTCCTGCCGCCGCTCTACGCCGTGCTCTTCCACTGGCTCTGGGGGCAGACCATGGGCAAGATCGTCGTCGGGGCGCGCGTGGTCACGCTCGAGGGCGGCGCCCTCTCGCTCCCGCGGGCGATCGGTCGCACCCTCGCCTGGGTGGTCGCCGTCCTGCCCCTCGGCCTCGGCCTCGCGCTCGCGGCGGCGCGACGCGACCGCCGCGGACTGCACGACCTCCTGGCGGGCACGCGCGTCGAGCGCGTCTGACGCGGTTCGTGCCCCTGCCGCTGCCGCTGCGCAATCGCCTCGCCGACCTCATCCTCGAGGCCCTTCACGACGCCGGCGCGCGCGAGGGCCTGCGCGCGCTCGCCGCGGTGTGCGCGGACCCGCGCGCTCCCGAGGGCACGTCGCCGCCCGAGCGCTTCCCGCTGGACTTCTTCGAGCGCGGCGCCGAGGGGCTGGCGCTGCGAGGCGGCGTCGCCGCCCACGCGCGCGAGCTCGCCGACCGCGCGGGGGCGGCCTGGCGCGCCGTGGGCGCGCGCCCGCTGGGCTCGGCGATGCCGTCCCT
>Ga0075433_10003746_pt1 | contig 11766 bp, 12 predicted proteins | sample RhiMethybrSRZTD2_FD_75299 | JGI IMG/M metagenome (GOLD analysis project Ga0075433, IMG submission 75299) | Populus rhizosphere microbial communities from Tennessee, USA - Rhizosphere MetaG P. TD hybrid SRZTD2 | ecosystem: Host-associated > Plants > Roots > Rhizosphere > Soil | place: USA... | reverse complement strand
GCAAAAAATCAATTTTTCACCCGCGACTTTCAGTTTCGCTTCGATGATCGCGCCAGGCAGGACGTCCATCTCCTCGTCGTGGATTGGGCGCCGTCACGCGATAAGCAATTCCGCTTGAGTGAACTCATGAACAGTCTGATGCATTTTTTCCCGCGCAGTTATTTGCCGGCCATCGTAAACGTCAAGGACCGCAATCTCGTGACGTTGCCCACCGGCGAGGAAGTCGAGTTCGACGCCAAGACCCACGAGATTCTTAGCGGGGTCCTCTCAGAAGCACCCGTCGACCTAAATCCCGACCGCGCTGCTCGCAAATTTCACGGCGTTGACTATCATGGCAAAGGCGTACTGGTCCGTGCCAACGCGCGCGGGACGGATCCGAGAATCGGCACGACCGCGATCATCACCACAGGCTCCCCGCCGCAGGATTGTGACAAAGGAATCGATTGCGGCCGGTGCCAGGTACCATCGCGGGAGCTTTGGGATCAAACGGGCGCGGTGCGCTTCAAATTTTCTACGGATCTAGATTTCGATCGTTTTTTGACCACGCGGTGCGGTTTCGGTCTGCCCACGACCGGTTTCGAATTCAGGAACGTATCGCGACTTCAATAGAAGTTGGCAAATTACTTCTTTTCATTGACGGGCCTGGTGCTTCTCGGGTCGACGCCGACCGGCAAACACCAAAAAGTATATTCATAGTATAGCTGGGTCGTCTTCGCCGATGGCCCGCCCCCTTTCTCTGCGCCGGTGGACACCGATGCGCTGATGCCATCTGCGAGAGTCGACTGTGATACCGGTTCGTTCGGATAAATCGACACCAGTCCGTCGTAGGCTTTTTTGTGCTCTACTCGCAGTGCTGCCAGACATTCTTTTCGACTATCCACGGCATTGAGCAGTTCCCATTTGTTGACGTCGCCTTCGGCGCTCAGACCTCGGGGAGTGCCCTCTACGCGTCGGGTCACGAAATTGTGTTTCCACAACAGCCAGGCAGCATCGGCGCTATCCACAAACAATAAAACCATCAGCAAAGGGAGGGCTATATTCTTCATCTGCTGGCGCGGCGCTCGCCGTTCCTTCTGATCGGAGAATCAATTGTAAACGTTATGCTTTCACGGAATTGGTTGCAATTCCTAGCGAAGCCGATTAGGAAGTAATCAAATTTTCCCCGCGCCCGACAAGGAGCGACTATGCCGACCCATATCGTGATCGATGCCGACGGCCATTGTAACGAACCGGATAGCGAACTCGCCAAATGGATGCCCAAGGAGCTCGCCCATCTGGCGCCCAATCGCGTGACCGATAGCAGCGGCTATTCCCATTTAATGATCGAGGGCCGGCTCGCCGGACGACGACGCTGGGGCGGCGGCGCCGACCGTTGCGCCGTATTCGCCACTCACATCGAGCGGAGCCGCCCGGGCATGACCGATCGGTTGAAACGATTGCCCGACATGGACGAAGAAGGTATCGACGTCGCGATTATCTTCGGCACTTCCATCGCGCTGATGGTTAACGGCATGGCCGACAAGCCGCTTGCCGCCGCGATTTGCCATGCCGTGAACCGCTGGCTCGTCGAAGAATATCTCGCGCCTGACCCGAAAAGACTGAAAGGCGTCGGCTTGATTCCCGTGCAAGACCCGCCAGCCGCGGTGAAAGAATTGGAGTATCTGGCGCAGCACCGCGCCATCGTTACTGCCATGCTACCGACCAACGTCTATGGCATCAACTTGGGCCACCGCATGTTCGATCCAGTTTATGCCGCGGCGCAAGAGATTGGCATGCCCTTGTCAGTTCACCCCCAAACCGAACATGACGGGCAGTATGGCGTCTGGGGGGTCATGGGCGCCGGCAGCGAGCGCATGGAAAAATATAGCTATGTGCACATGACGTCGTTTCCCTTCGAACTGATGATCGCGCTCATGCACATGATCGGTGAAGGGGTATTCGATCGCTATCCCAAACTTAAAGTCGGCTTCATGGAAGGCGCTTGTGGTTGGCTGCCTTTCTGGATGGAACGGTTGGATGAGCATTTTCACAAGCTCGGACCGCAGTGGCCGCTGCTCAAACGCAAACCTTCCGAGATTATCAAAAGCTCCCAAGTGGCGTTTACTTGCGAGCCCGAAGAATCGATTTTACCCTACGTCCTCGATACCATCGGCATCACCCAGGTGATGTACGCATCGGATTACCGCCATTGGGACTCTGAGTTTCCCGACTCCGTGCGCGAAGTGAAGAAGATCCCGGGCATCAGCGAGGACCAACTCTGCCACGTGCTCGGTCAGAACGCGCGCCATTGGTTTAACTTGAAAGACGAAGACTTACCGGTGAGGTGACATCGAAGAACATCGAGGATGGAGGATGGAAGATCGAGGATCGTGGACTCCGATCCTCTATCTTCCATTTTCTATTCTCTCGATCCTCCACTAGGCATTACCGCTTCTCGCCCCACACCTGATTGAAGAAACCACTGCTTTCCATCTCCGCCAGATAGCGCCGGTCCATCAGCTCCTGAGGTTTGACTTCATTGGCGCGCGGATTGGTCCGGGCAACCTCCTCGATCATCGGCTGAATCGCCTGCGCTCTTAATTCCAGGCGTGGTTCCATGACCTTCATCTCGATCGCATAACTGGCATCCAAAATCGCCCGATCCTTTATCCGGAGCTGCTTCTCCATAACCCGGTACACTAGCTCCTTGTCCTTATGCATCGATTTGGACGCCTCCGCCATCGCCCGCATGAATCGGCCGACCACAAATGACCGCTTGGCAATGATCGACCGGCGCGTTGTGATCGTCGATGCCGCATACGGTATACCGATATCGGGTCCGAAAACCACATAGCGAAAGCCTTGTGAGATCGCTCGGGCATCACTCGGCGGTAATAGTGTCGCGGCTTCGATTCGTCCGGACACGAGCGCGCCCAACGTCTCCACCTCGCCTCCGGTCTGGATGAAAGTAATATCTTTGTCCGGATTCATGCCCGCGCGGCGAAATGCTTGGACCGTAAAAAAATGCGTGTTGCTGCCGATGCGCGTTACGCCGATCCTCTTGCCCTTCAGCTGTTCCAGCTTCGTAATATCCGGTTTTGCCAGCACGCTCTGCGTCATGATGTTCTTGATGCTGCCGATGAACACCAAGTCCGTCGCGCCGTTGACGTAGGCGTTGACAATGCCCACTCCGCCCAACAATCCAACCTCGACGTTGTTACCCAAAATCGCCGACGTAGCCGTCGAGGAAGACGGAATATAAATAAACGCGAAATCGATATCGTATTTTTTGAACAGGCCTAGCTCTTCCGCAACCCACGGCATGGCGTAGGGCACAGCATGAGCGGAATATAGTGCCACCAGCTTGTCCGCCGCCAAGGAACCGATCGGAACGATCATCCAGGCGAGAAACAAAAACAACGCGTTTAATAGGCAAATTAAATTCGCTGAGTGCTGGCGCATATCAAATCCTCGAGCTCCGGAGCGCTGATTAATCAAGATATATTATAAGCCAAACAACTCCTTGGCGTTCCGGTACAAGATCTTTTCTTTATCATTATCGGAAATACGCGGATGGTTTTTCAGCGCATGGAGATTGTGGGGAAACTCGTTGTCCCAATGCGGAATGTCGGAGGCATAGAGAAAATGTTCCGCGCCAAGATAATTAATCGATTCAGGCAAAAGCGACTCACCCGATTCTAGGCTGAAGTACATCTTGGACTTGCGGACTAAATCGCTGGGTTTTTCCTTTAACAGCGGCATCTCGTGCTTCGCGCGCTTTTCCCAGTGTTCATCCAGCCGATCCAGGTAATAGGGTAGCCACGTGGCGCCGATCTCCAGGAAAGCCAATTTTAATTTTGGAAAGCGCACCGGCAGACCCTGGCAAACGACGTGGGTAAACTGGAGCAGCAAACCAACGGTGAAGGCGTACGAGTGCACTTCCGCGAAAGTCGACAAGTTAGCTGCGCCGATCTCGTGGGAATTGCTGCGTGACCCGTGGATGCCGATGACCGCGCCCAACCGCTCTGCTTCGGCGTATACGGGATCGTAAAAGGTGCTGCCTAACGCCATCGGCAAGCCCATCGGTAAAATCTCAAACCCTTTTAAGCCCAATTCGGTCACGCTGCGGCGAAGTTCCTCGGCCGCAGCTTTCGGATCGCGCAGCGGTAAAACACCGACGCAACTGACGCGGTCAGAGAGCGCATTGAACTCCTTGGCGAAGTGGGTGTTACACGCGCGCGCAACGGCGATCTGAAAGGGCAGCTCTTGGATCTTCGAAACGTTTCCGGAACCCGTGGGAAAACAGATGGCCTTCTCCATTCCTTCGCGGTCCATAACCTGATGCCATTCGTCGATCTGTTGTTTCGGGCTGAGATCTTCCCAGCGCACCGCCATTTCAAAACTATCGAAGAGATTGGCATCCCATGGCTGATCGCGCGTGCGTAGCGGCGTGGAGCGCTTGTCCCAAGGCGCTTCGAGATATTTGCGGATATAACGCTCTTTTTCCAATACGTGTCCATCAGCATCGATTACCGGGCAATTCACCATAACGACCTCCCTGGATACTCAACCCTCGCTATAAGCCGAGGGGTTTCCAATTTGTCGACTGGAAGTCGACTCTTTTTTCCCTCATCCCGGCGGAATCCAGGCGGTTCTGGAAGTTGAACCGAAAACGAACCTGGATGCTGGCGGTAGTTTATCCTGAGCCGGGTCGAAGGGCCGGCATGACGAACTTTCACTTCGCCTGAAGGCGAGGGATTTCAACCATCCCGATAAAGATATTAAGATTGACGCCATCTGAAGAAAGACGAAGACGAAATTTATCAATCATCTATTCGACAGTTTCCTTCCATCGAATCGACAATAGCGACGGATTGCGCCAGCGGCAAAGAAAACCTTACGTGTTATCTAGTCTTCAACGACTGAAACCGCGGCGTTTACCCCCTTCTGGCCGAGGATCTGCACATACTCGCGATGAATCTCCGGCGGTTCATCTTCCATGGGAATCATCGTCCATAGGGGATTGCGAAAGCGGTCGTGGCTGTACTTTGGACTGTCGCCGCGAATGGCGAAGTGACGCATGGTTCCTTTGCCGGTATTGAAATGGCCATGCCACATGAGGTCATTGGGGGAATAAACCGTGCCGACCTTGAAATCGTGACGTTGGCGTTCTTCACCGTCTCTCCATAGCACGACATACCCTTCGCCTTGGGTGATAATGATCACCGCGCCCGGACCATGCCGATGAAACGTGCTGCGGCAACCCGGCGGAAACTCCGACACATGACAGCCGTAAGTCGTGTCCGCCAGCGTAAACCGCATATGCCTCACTCCCTTTCCCTTCATCGGAAAATCGTCGAGGGGAAATTGATTGACATCCGGCACCAAGTTGGTTTCCCAATAGCGCTCGGCCATGTGTTTGTTGTATCGCAAAAACTCATCCCCCTCGTGAAACCGGTCGCGAAAGTTGAACGGGTTGCGAAAGATGAAATCCTCGTTGTGAAAAATATTGATCATACGTGGGCAAGTCGTCCCGGCGAACAAACGCACCGCTTCGTCTCGGGAGCCGTTGAAGTGAATGTAGGAAGCATTCAGCGGAATTGCGAAGATCGCCCCCGGCCCCCACTCGAACGTCACCTTGCCGGTGCCTTCCTGCCATACCGAGGTCGCGCCGCGTCCTTTGGCGACATAAACAATTTCCTCGAAAAGATGGCGCTGGGGCAGCGTCTGGCTGCTCGGCGCGATCTCGCAAACATAGGCATCCGTCTGCTGCTGATTCGAAAGATTGAGGTAACAGCCCAACACGCCCATTCGTTGCCATTTGCCGAGCTCCAGCGTCGTCACATCGTTTACCACATTGCCTTTGACGATCGGGATTCCCTCTTTCGCTTGCAGCTGGTCGTACGGCGTCGGGCCGAAATCGAGATGTTCGCGAAATGGTAAAAGCATAATCTGGCTCCTTTGGATTTATCATGTCATAACACGAAACTTGCATTCGATCACAATCTTTTGCGCGATCATTCAGAGACTGATCGGGATGCTATTGCGTATCGCCCGCCACCTCTCGTATATTCCTGATATGAACAATGAGCTGGCACCGGGAATTGCTCGAACCCAAAGGTATGTGACTACCTTGGAGATGCGGGCGCGGCAGTTAAAGGCAGATGTCTTCTCGACACCGGCTATGATCGGTTTAATGGAAAGAACCTGCGTAGATTTGACCGAACCGTATCTGGATAATGATGAGCAGACCGTCGGAATTCATGTCGACGTGCGTCATATCGCGCCTACCAAGATCGGCCAGAGCGTTACCGTGACCGCCGAGCTTTTAGAGGTGAAGGATAACAAGCTTCGCTACGCCGTGTCGGCGACTAACGATGAGGGTGTGAAGATCGGCGACGGAACACATCGTCGCGCAGTGATCGACACTAAACGTTTTAATGGAGGCTCCTAATTCATTAGAAAGGGGAATCGCTATGAAGCTATATTCCTACCAACCTTGACCCTACGCCCACAGGACAAGGCTTGTCCTGGCAGAGAAAAAACTTTCCCATCAACTCATCGAGTGCGATCTCTCGAATAAACCAAAGGATCTATTGGAGCTCAATCCCTACGGTAAAGTTCCGGTGCTGGTGGATGGCGAGGGGGTCATCTACGAGTCGGCGATCATCAACGAATATCTGGAAGAAAAATATCCCCAGATCCAGCTCATGCCGTCCGACCCCATGCAGCGCTCGCGCGCGCGCATCTGGATCGATTATTGTAATACGCGTCTACAGGCGGCCGCTGGCAACATCGCTCACGACCACGAGGTTGAGAAATCAAAAGAAAGAGTGCGCGGATATCTCGAAACTTTGAATCAAGAGATGCGTGACCGGCAATACATCGCGGGTGACTATTCGCTTGCTGATATCACTTACATCCCGTTCTTTTGTCGTCTGCAGCGCTACCAGACGAGCATTGGCAACAACCTGCCATACATAAAAGCCTGGATGGAGCGGTTACTCGAGCGACCGGTCGTGCGGGCGACGCCGTGAGAAGTGCGAAGGGTTTTGAGTTTTAGGCTGTTGGACTCGATCTGTCGGAAGTGAGCGCAGCCGGAAGCGCTACACTGGAAGATTTTTCAATCGGCGGCGGGCTAACGTTGCATCGCGAAACGGAGACCGAGCTCCGAGACCCGCGAAGGTGCGTCGCCCAACTGAGAAAGAGAGTTATCCCAAGACCGATTTACCGACATCAGTGAGATCAAGGAGAAGAAAACGAAAACCAGTGCTAGAAGCGTGCTTGAAATATTGTTCATAAAGCCTCTCCTAACTTTTCGTCACTCATGAACCCATAGACGTTTTCGTCACAAATTCGTTTACGATCGGTATGTCCTGTAACCTCATCCCTTTTGCGTTTTCCGCCTCCGAATTGATCTAGAGCGCAATCGACATGCCGTCCGGAGTTTAAGGAAAACCCTGTGAAATCGAACATTTTTCGCCCTCAAAGCATGGCATTCGGCTCCATGCTATTGGACAGATTTGTGCGTGCAGACGATTTTACGGCGGGCAGCCTGACATCGACTAATAGACGTCAGGACCATCATCTACCCTACTTTTTACCGGCAGTTCGCACTCGTTAATCTGTCCGTTTCTTCGAGGTGACGCGATGCCAACATCCCGAAACCGATGGTTCGTGCCATTTTTTACTTCGTTACTATTAACACCCTTATTTCTGACACTTTCCCACCCAATTGGGGCACAAACTTCCACACAACGTCCGTTGCGCGTCGCCTATATGAGCACGTCTGTCACTATGGCACCGCTCTGGATGGCAAAGGAAGTCGGCGGCTTCGCAAAAGAAGGCATCGACGTGGAAATTTTATCGATTACTGCCAGCATTGCTATTCCGGCGGTGATCGCCAACGAACTGGACGCCATAGAAATTTCCGCCGCGCCGGTGCTTACCGCCTCATTGCGCGGGCAAGATGTGATCTTTGTCGCCGGACTGCTCAACACTATGATCTGGGATTTCTATGTCAGACCGGAGATTAAAACCGCGGAACAGCTGAAAGGCAAGGTGATCGGTACCGACCGCCCCGCCACGCCTGTCGCTTACGGCACGCTCGTCGCGCTAAGAAAAATCGGACTAAGCCCGAAGGACCTCCAGCTTTTTCCTCTCGGCAGCAGCGCCCAGATCGTTGCCGCGCTCCATGCCGGCCAAATTGCCGGCGGCATCGGCTCGCCGCCAGCGAGCTTCCAGCTAGAGCGTGCCGGCTTTCGTTCGATAGTAAGCCTGCTCGATATGCCCTACCAAAACGTCGGCATTGTCATGCGCCGCAGCCGTTTCGATGAGCTTGGTTCACGCATTGTACCGTTGCTGCGCGCCATCCGGGCGGGGATCGACCGTTACTACTCCGACAAGCCTTTCGCCCTTAAGGTAATAAGTAAATACACCAAAGAAAAAGATCCGGATTTCCTCGATAAGAGCTATGAGTTCTACCGCAAGGCTGGATTCAGACGCGCGCTCGTCACTTCCGAGCCGGGCGTTCAAGGGATTCTAGACTTTCTCACCGAGTCGATCCCGCAAGCCAAAAACGCAAAACCGTCACAATTCTTCGATGACCGTTTCGTGCGCCAAGTGAATAGCGCGAAGTAAGACCTCAAGATCCCTTCTATGGATCGCATTGAATTCGCACCATGACCATCATCGACGCGCAAGTCCACATTTGGCCGCCGGAGACACCGCAACGGCCTTACATCAAAGAAGATGCGTCCAAGCCACATCGATCACAACCACTCGGATACCAAGACCTACTGAGTGAAATGGCAGTATCAGGAGTCGATGGCGCGATTTTAGTCCCGCCTTCCTGGGAAGGATATCGGAACGATTACGCGCTCGAGGCAGCGCAAAAATATCCAAATCGTTTTGGCGTGATGGGCAAAGTGCCGCTCAATGATTCCGCGAGCGAGGCAAAGATGGCGACCTGGCTACAACAGCCGGGCATGTTGGGATTTCGTATCAGCTTTCGCCACGCGGGCACGCACTCATGGCTTGACGACGGCACGGCGGATTGGTTTTGGGCAGCAGCGGAAAAATACGACATCCCCGTCATGGTCTTCGCGCCTTTCGCGGTGGAGAAGATCGGTGAGATCGCCGAGCGACATCCCGGACTCCGCGTTATCGTCGACCACATGGGGCTCAACGTGCAGTGGAGAGGGAAGGATCTGGCGCCGGGCGTCGATGTGTTGCTTAAGTTCGCCCGCTTTAGAAATGTCGCCGTCAAAGCTTCATGTCTTCCATGCTACGTTGACGAACCATACCCTTTCCCAACGCTCCATCCGCAGATTCGGCGGGTCGTCGAAGCCTTCGGTCCGGAGCGCGTTTTCTGGGGCACTGATCTCTCTCAGCTTCCCTGCCCCTACCGCCAAGCGGTGACGCTGTTTACCGAAGAGTTGGATTTTCTCTCTACTTGGGACAGAGAATGGATCATGGGACGTGCAATCGCTCGATGGTTGAATTGGCCGGTGCCGGCGCGGAAATAACGCGACAATAAAAAGAAATCATCTTGACTCATGTTTCGTGTTCGAAACGTTTTATTTCAGCTGTTGAGCCTCACGATCTTTGCCAATCTCTCCTGCGTTTCGCTCGATGCCCCGACGACTCCGACACCCCGGCCAAGTCGAGTAGATCTCCGCTCCTGCCGCTTTCCAAATCATAAGAGTGAATTGCTTTGTGGTAAGTACTCCGTCTTTGAAGACCGGACCACGCGTTCGGGACGAACGATTTCGCTCAATATCGTCGTTGCGCCGGCTGAATCCCTTCGGCCCGCGTCTGATCCGGTGTTCTTTCTCGCTGGTGGTCCTGGCCAAGGCGCAGCACGACTTGGTGTCAGTAGTGAAGATTCGCTGATGCGCGAGCTTCGACGCCAACGCGACTTGGTCTTTATAGACTTGCGCGGCACCGGCAATTCCCATCCGCTCCGATGCAACGTTACGGGCGACCCTGCTTCGGCGCAGAGATTTTTCGCGGACATTTTTGAGCCTGAAGCCATTCGCGCCTGCCAGGCGGCGCTGGAGAAAATCGCCGACCTTCGAAACTACACGACACCCATAGCGATGGAGGACGTCGAAGAGGTTCGCGCCGCGCTTGGCTATCGCAAGATCAACCTCTACGGCGTTTCTTATGGGACCCTGGTCGCGCTTCAATATCTGCGGCGGCACGGCGAACATGTGCGTTCTGCGGTGCTCGCCGGAGTCAGCACTCCGGCAACCAAACTGCCTCTTCACTTTGCCAAGGCCGCTCACGACGCTATGGAAAGGCTGATCAAAGATTGCGTTGGCGATCAAAGTTGCCGTGCGGCGTTTCCAAGCCTAGGAGAGGACTTTACGACAGTGCTCGAAGCTGTCGATAAAGGTCCGGTTACGTTTGAGCTAGTGAATCCCGCGAGCAAGGTTTCCCAACAGGTGAGCCTCTCGCGCGGTGTTTTCGTCGAACGGCTGCGGTTGATGCTTTACGACCACGCCACTTCCAGCCTGGTGCCCTTGGTCATACATCGAGCGGCCCTGGGAGATTGGGTGCCTTTCGGCAAAGTCGCTATCCGATCAAGATTTTCTGGAGCCGATGCTGTGGCTCTGGGAATATATCTGACAGTCACGTGTTCTGAGTCGATACCATTGATCACCGAAGAGTTGATCAATGAAACCTCGCGAACGTTCTTGCGTGACGAGCGCACGAGAAGACACCAACAAGCATGTCGCGAGTGGCCACGGGGAGAAATCGCACCGGAATATTATCGTCCGATCGCATCGGATGTGCCGATATTGATGTTATCCGGCGATCTCGATCCCGCGACGCCGACTGAATTTGCCCGACAGGCAATCGCGTCATTGTCCAATGGGCGGCAAATCATATTGCGCAACACGCCGCACCATTATCGTTCAGAATGCGCGACAAACCTGACTACAGAATTTATTGTGAATGGATCGCCGAAAGAATTAGATGCGACATGCGCTGAGCGCTTACGCCGCCCCCGGTTCCTTACGGAACTTCCGGATCGTTACAATCAATAGCGGATTGCTTCTGTCATCTGTAATGGATACTAATGGCGATCCAAAGCGCGGCAATTTTCCAATTGGTAACAACATTAACCCCGGTCCGATTGGCAGAACTGATTCACATGATGCATTGAATCCAACGACTTTTGAGTCATCTTGCAAACGCTAGAGCTTGCTTGCGCTGCTGTTCATCGCGTATCGACGGCCCAAAAACAGTTTCGAAATATTTCTCTTTTACCAACTGGTCGACCAGGCTGTTGTCGATAGCCTTCGATAGATCGACTCCTTTCAATTCCTGGCTTTGCCGCTCCACCACCGCTTCCACCGAGCCCTTCAGCGCGTAAGGGATCGGCTCCAACACCCATGCTTTCTTGAAGAGATCGTACACCCGGTTGGCGTCCTCAGTGTTCCTGGTACCGCCGTATTTGATCATGATTTCCGTCGCAAAAGCTTTATCGTCATAGAATCGTCTGATTGCTTCGGCGTGAGCCTTGATGAAGGCTAGAGCCGTCGCCCGTTCCTTGTTCAAGGCCTCGCGACGGAAAAGATAATAGGTAGAAACATAGATATCCTCGTGGTCGAGCAACATAGCCAACACGGGCAATCCGGCTGCCTGCAGACGAAAGTAAGCCGGCGCCGTAATCAAGGCGGCGTCCACCTGCCCGCTCTGCAATGCCGCCGCCCTTGCCGCCGCATCGACGCCGATGGATACCCACTGAATATCGCGCGGTGTCATGCCGTATTTTTT
>Ga0075433_10003742_pt1 | contig 11771 bp, 12 predicted proteins | sample RhiMethybrSRZTD2_FD_75299 | JGI IMG/M metagenome (GOLD analysis project Ga0075433, IMG submission 75299) | Populus rhizosphere microbial communities from Tennessee, USA - Rhizosphere MetaG P. TD hybrid SRZTD2 | ecosystem: Host-associated > Plants > Roots > Rhizosphere > Soil | place: USA... | reverse complement strand
CGCTCGCCGCCCTCGCCTGTCGGCGGCCAGTCTTCATCGCCCTGGGGCTGGACGATCTGGCCCTGGAGCCGCTTCAGGATCGCGTTCTCCCAGACGGCGATGTGGGCGGCGATCTCCCAGATCGTGTGGGCGGCGGCGATCGGCCGGGCCGCGGCCTGACGGGCGGTGACGCCGGCCAGCGCCTCCTTCACCGAGGGACCGTGCCATGCCTCGCCTTGGAATGCGCGCCTCAACTGGTCGGCGATGCGTCGCGTCTCGGACATTGGCTCCCCTCCCGCCCCCCTCATGGGAATTCCAGCCGGTAGAGATACCACGAAGCACCCCAGGTCTCGAACCCCGGGACGCGCCCGATCCGGGTGACGTCCGCCGGGCGCATGCGCTGTGTCTCCCGCGCCAAGAGCTCGATGTCGTCCTGCCACACCAGGTCCCGGACGCCCGCGCGCCGCACGTAGTCCAGCATGCGCCCGGCGCGCATGGCGTCGTAGCAGTCGCGGTTCACCACGCCGTCCAGGTTCACCACGGTGAGCCGGTCGGCGAAGTAGCCCAGCGCTCCGGTCTGGGAGCCGCCGATCACGGCGCCCGGCGGGAAGTGGTCGTGGGCCCAGAGCCCGATCCGCCGGTATCCCCACGTCCCCCCGAAGCGCGGCGCGATCAGGCGCTGGAACGCGGGCTGGGCCACGCTCCCCAGGATCACGGCCAGGGCGAGCGCCAGGCCGAACGCGGTGCGCGCGCGTCCGGCGAGCGCGCCCAGCCACAGATCCGCGAGCGTGGCGAACAGCAGCAGGACGGCGAGCGTGAGCGGGAAGAGATAGCGCGCGAAATGCCACGGGCCGAAGACCACGCCCGCGTATGCCGCGAACAACAGCACGGCGAAGGCGAGGACCGGAAGCAGCCCGGTGATCCGGCGTGAGAGCTCGCGGCCGCCCCCGCGCTGCCACGGGAGCCCGGCGGCGAGCGCGACGAGCAGCCCGAGGTAGAGCGCGTGCTTGCGCACCACCACACCGGCCGCGCGGGCCAGCATCGGGAGGTAGAAGCCGGCGAGCGTGGGCCGATGGTCGACGGAGGACAGCGAGAGATAGCGCAGCGCCCGGCCGCTCACCGGGAGCAGGTCGTGCGTCCAGTGCCACGAGTAGATGAGCCACGGCAGCAGCGCGAGCAGCGCAGCGGCGGCGGTTGCGGCGGATGCCGCGGCGATCCGGGTCAGGGAGAGCCCGGCGCGCCGGCCGAGCACGAGGAAGAGGCCCGCGATCACGGGCGCCGCGAGCAGGCTGTCGATACGCGCGAGCGCCGCCAGGCCCAGCACGAGCCCGATCGCGAACGGAGCGCCGGGGCGCCCGAGCGCTGCGGGCGCTTCGCGCAGCCGGTCGAGCGCGAGGAAGAGCGCAGCCAGGAAGCAGAAAGCGATCGAGGTCTCGAGGGCGTTGAGCGCGGTGAGGATCGCGTACGGGTGGAGCAGCCACGCCAGCCCGAGCAGGAACGGTGTGGTGCGGGTCGCGCTACTGCGCGCGGCGAGCCGGAACATGAAGAACAGCGCAGCCGTGTCGAAGAGCGCGAGCAGCACGAGTGCGGCCCGAATCGGGAGCGAGGGGTCGTGCGGGAACCACGCGAACACCGGGGCCATGAGGAACACGTAGAGCGGCTGGAAGCCGTTGGTGGGCATGAGCCCGTAGAGCGGGCCCAGGCCCCGCGCGATGTTGCGGGCGATGGTGAGCGAGAGGTAGGCGTCGTCCGGGATCGCGAGGTCGTCGATGAACTCGAGCGGGCGGATCTGGAGTGCGACCCGCAGCGCGAAGTTGGCGCAGAGCAGGGCCACAAGCAGCAGGCGCTGGCGGCCGCCCGCGGCGGCGCCAGTCGGTCGCGGCGCCTGGGCGCCGGCGAGCGCAGCACCGGCGTGCACGGCGCCGGTCAGGGCTTCTCGCCCGCCACGTCGTAGTCGATCAGCGCTTCGACCTTAAGCGGCTTCAGCTTCTCCCGGCCGCCCAGGCCCCTGAGCTCGATCACGAACAGCAGCGACTCGACGCGCGCGCCGAGCTGCTCGACCAGCCGGGTCACCGCCTGCGCGGTTCCGCCGGTGGCGAGCAGATCGTCGACGATCGCGACCCGCTGGCCCCGGGTGAGGGCGTTCTTGTGGATCTCGATCGCGTCCTCGCCGTATTCGAGCGAGTACACCTCGCGCACCGTCTCGCCCGGGAGCTTGCCGAACTTGCGCGCCGGCACGAGCGGCACCGCCCAGTGGAGCGCGAGCGCGGTGCCGAAGATGAAACCCCGGGATTCGATCGCCACCACCGCTTCGGGTCGCGGAGCGCGCTCCGCCAGAGTGCGCACGCAGCGCGCGAGCCCCGCGGGATCGAGCAGCAGCGGCGTGATGTCCTTGAACACGATGCCGCGCCGCGGGAAATCCGGCACGTCGCGAATCAGGCGGCGGAGATCGCCGGTCGGCGCGGCCGGGCCCGTCATTGCACCGGCGCGCCGGCGGCGCGGTCCATGTCGTGCATCTCGATCGCGCTGCGCAGCTTGTCGAGCGCGCGCGCCTCGATCTGGCGCACGCGCTCGCGCGAGATGCCGAAGTGCGCGCCGGTCTGCGCCAGCGTGCGCGCCACCCCGTCGTAGAAGCCGTAGCGGATGCGCAGCACCTGCTCCTCGCGCTGCGACAGCGAGCGCAGCAGCCGGTCGAGCTTCTCGTGCTCGAGCTGGAGCTCGACCAGCCGCTCGACCGAGGGCGGCGCCTGGTCCAGGTCCTCGGTGGTGAGCTGCTCGAACGCCGCGAGACTCGAGCCCTCGTCGAGCGAGCGCAGCCCCGACACCAGGCCGGCGAGCCGCTCGGCGCGCACCGCCGAGATGCCGAGCTCGCGCCCCAGCTCGTCCGGCATGGGCTCACGCCCGAAGCGCGCGCGCAGCGTGCGGGCCGCGCGCAGGTAGCGGTTCACCTGCTGGATCATCTGCACCGGGATGCGGACCGCGCGGGCCTGCTCCGCGATGCCGCGCAGGATCGACTGGCGGATCCAGATCGAGGCGTAGGTGCTGAAGCGCAGGCCGCGCTCGGGCTCGAAGCGGTCGACCGCGTGGATCAGGCCCAGGTTCCCCTCCTCGATCACGTCGAGCATCGGCAGGCCCCGCCCGCGGTAGGCGCGCGCGATGTGCACCACCAGCCGCAGGTTGGCGAGGATGATGCGCTTGCGCTGCTCCTCGTCGCCCGCGCGCGAGCGGGTCGCGGCCCTCAGCAGCTCTTCGTGGGTCATGAGGCGGACGCGCCCGATCTCGTCGAGGTAGAGCTCGAGCAGGTCGCGCTCCGGCTCGCCGGCGAGCGCCTTGCCCTCGAGCGCGCCCGGCTCCACTTCCTCCTCGGGGAGGGCCACCCCGGAGCGGATTGCGTCGGCGCGGAAGCGCTCGAACTCGGCGTCGTCGAAATCGGGATCCACCAGCAGCGCCTCGTATTCGCGCGCGGGCAGGGCGCGGCGCGCGCGGGCCGCGGTCAGGACCTCCTGGAGCCGCTCGCGGAAGCGTGCGAGACGCAGTTCGTTCATGGGTGTTCGTTTCCGATCTGGAATCCGTGATGACGCGCGGAACCCTCGCTCCAGTGCTCGTCCACGCTCCCGACCCGCGCCGCTCGAGGCCCGGCCTTGAGCGCCTCCACCAGCCGCTCGAGGCTCGGCCGGTCGCCTTCGGCCTCGACCTCGACCGCGCCGTCCGCGAGGTTGCGCACCACGCCGGAGACGCCGAGCCGCCGCGCCTCCCGGACCGCGAAGTAGCGGAAGCCCACGCCCTGCACGCGCCCGCGGATCACGAGGTGAACGAAATGCATGTCACGGTCGTCGACCGCACGACAAGGGGCCCCGCTTCACTGCGGGTCGACTTCGACGTTCCCGACCGCACAGGGGTGAGGATGCACTTCCGGACACCCGGGCTGTCAAGAGGGCAGAGATGCCCGCGAAGGAATGGTCGGGGCGAGAGGATTTGAACCTCCGACCCCCTGGTCCCGAACCAGGTGCTCTACCAGGCTGAGCCACGCCCCGACATTGGATTCGCTATTCGCTTGCAGGAGGTGAATCGGGCCACGCATCGCGTCCCAGCAGCGGGACGAATCGGCACTCGCCGTGCCGCCGGCCCTCCCACCGTCCGCCCGTCATCCTGCGCCAGACTTCGAGATGCTGCCGCTCCTCGCCGCCGACCGGGATGACGAGCACGCCGGGTTCCTGGAGCTGCGCGCGCAGCGAATCAGGCACGCGTGGCGCGGCCGCGGCGACGAGCACCCTATCATAGGGTGCGAACTCCTGCCATCCGAGCGAGCCGTCGCCGTGGCGCAGCGCCACGTTGCGCACGCCCAGCGCCTGCAGCCGCAGGTCGGCGGCGCGCAGCAGCGAAGGCACGCGCTCCACGCTGTACACGCGCTCGGCGAGCCGGGCGAGCAGCGCGGTCTGGTAGCCGGTCCCGGTTCCCACTTCGAGCACGCGATGAGTGGGCTCGATCTCCGCCAGCTCCAGCATGCGCGCCACGATGTAGGGCTGCGAAATGGTTTGACCCTGCTCGCTCGGCAGCGCGTGGTCGCCGTACGCGCGCGCCACGAATCCCGGATCCACGAAGGCATGGCGCGGGACCGTGCCCATGGCGTCGAGCACGCGCCGGTCACGGATGCCGCGCGCCTTGAGCTGCTCCTCGACCATGCGGCGTCGCGCCGGCGTGTAGGGATCGACGTCGGCGGCGAGCGGCACGCCGTTCGTCATTTCGCCAGATTCCATTCGCCCACCGTACCCACCGCCGGCTCGTCGGTGAGGTCGAGCTTGAGCGGCGTCACCGAGATCCAGCCCTCGTGCACCGCGTTGAAATCGGTTCCGGGGCGCGGATCCCACACCGGGTCCTCGCCGCCGATCCAGTAGTAGTCGCGCCCGCGCGGATCCACCTTGCGCACCAGCTGGTCGCGGTAGACGCGGCTGCCGAGGCGCGTGACCGCCACGCCCAGCACCTCGTCCCAGGGCCGGAACGGGATGTTCACGTTGAGCAGTCGCCGGCGCGGCAATCCGCGCTCCATCACCTCGCGGGCCAGGCGCCCGACGAACCCGGCCGGCTCGAGGAAGTCCGTGAGCTCGCGGGTCGCGAGCGACACCGACAGCGCCACCGCCCCCTGCATCGCGCCCTCGATCGCGGCCGCCACCGTGCCGGAGTAGAACACGTCCTCTCCCATGTTGGGCCCGTGATTGATCCCCGAGATCACGAGGTCGGGCCGCACGTCGAGCAGACCGTACCACGCGCACACCACGCAGTCGGTGGGCGTGCCGTCCACGCTGTAGATGTCGACGTCGTGGCGGTGGATGCGGAACGGCCGGTGGAGCGTGAGCGAGTGCGAGGTCGCGCTCTGGTCCCGGTCGGGCGCCACGATCACCACGCGCCCGAGCGGCGCGAGCTCGGTGCGCAGTGCGCGCAACGCCGGGGCGAAGATCCCGTCGTCGTTGGTGACCAGGATGTTCACGAAGGAACCCGGCCCGGCTGGGGCTTGCGCCGCGCCCTCCGCATCTCGGCCGGCGGCATCACGCCTTCGGCGGTGAGCCGCAGCATGGTCCCGACGATGCGCGGCACGTCGCGCGTGAGCCGGAACTGGCTCTGCTCGTCGGCGTAGACCGTGGGCACCGCCACCTCGGCGAGGCGGAAGCCGAGGCGCGCGGCGCGCACGATCACCTCGGTCTCGAGCTCGTAGCGCCCCGCGGTCATCGGGGTGTGCGCGATCACCGCGCGGCCGTAGAGCCGGTAGCCGCACTGGCTGTCGGAAACGGTGCGCCCGGCGAGTGCTGAGGCCCATCCCGACGACAGCGCGTTCGCGAAGCGGCGCAGGCCCGGCATGTTGGGCGAGCGCACGCGCGCGCCCAGCACCAGGTCCGCCCCCGCCTCGGCGGCGGCCACGAACGCGGGGAAGCACTCGGGCGGATGCTGGGCGTCGGCGTCGAGCGTCACCACGCCGTCGTAGTCCTGGAGCAGCTCGAAGCCCTTGAGCAGCGCGTAGCCCTTGCCGCGGTTGGCGGCGAAGGAATGAACCCGCGCGCCGAAGGTGCGCGCCACCTCGGCGGTCGCGTCGCGCGAGCCGTCGTCCACCACCAGGGTGTCGGGGGGCGCGGGCAGGGCCTGAAGACGCAGCAGCACCTCGCCGAGGTGCGCTGCCGCCTGGTACGCCGGGACCAGGGCCGCGATGCGCATCAGGCGCGCACCGGCGGCGCTGTGGGGCGATGGCGGGTCAGGGCAAGCATCGTGGGAGCTTTCGATTCAGGCCCGGAGACGCCGCGGCGGCGGCTCGTGGAAGTGGGTGGGATGTAAAAATGGTCGGGGCGACTGGATTTGAACCAGCGACCACCTGCCCCCCATGCAGGTGCGCTACCAGGCTGCGCTACGCCCCGACCGTTAGGGGACGCGAGGCTCGCGAACGAGCGAATGTAGCGAACCAGCGCGCGCAAGCGCAAGTGCCGGTTCGAGAGGCGTTGAGTCGCCGAGCGACGCACCGGGACCGGGAGTCGCGTCTCGCGACGCCCGCTCGCTTCGCCTAGGGCTCCGCTCGCTCCTCGCGAGCGCGCGCAGGAACCGCCTGCGCGCGCCGCTCGAGCGCCGTGAGACGCGACTCCCGGTCCCGGCGCGCCGCCCGAACGGGCCTCACCCGCGCTCGCGCTTGAGCTTCGCGAGGATGCTCTTCAGCTCGGACTTGATCTCGGTGAGCGCGGCCTTGCGATCGGCATCGGCGAACGCGATCTCGGGCTGCCCCTCGCCGTCGCCCTTCTGCTCGTCGAGCAGCTTGCGGCGGGCGCCCGCGATCGTGAAGCGGCGCTCGTATAGCAGCTCCTTGATGCGCTGCAGCGTGCGCAGCTCCTCGGGCCGGTACATGCGGTTCCCGGCGCGGTTCTTCCGGGGGCGCAGCATGCCGAACTGGGTCTCCCAGTAGCGCAGCACGTGGGCCTTGACCCCCAGCATCTCGCTCACCTCGCTGATCGAGCGGTAGAGCTTGCCCTCTTCCTCGGCTTCCGTTCGCATCGGCGACACCGGCTTCCTCCTTACGCCTGGATCTCGCTCTTCAAGTCGCGCGTCATCAGCGCGTGCAGCGCCTCGCGCGGGCTCCTTCCGTCGAACATCAGCGCGCACACCTGCTCGGTGATCGGAAGCTCCACGCCCTGCGCGCGCCCGAGATCGCGGGCCGCGCGCGCCGTGGTCACGCCTTCCGCCACCATCACCATCGCTCCCAGCACCTGCTCCAGCGTCTCGCCGCGGCCGAGCCGCTCGCCGACGTGCCGATTGCGGCTGTGGCGGCTCATCGCCGTGGTGATCAAGTCGCCCATGCCGGTGAGCCCGAAGAACGTCTCACGCCTGCCTCCCAGCGCGACGCCGAGCCGCGCGATCTCGCTCAAGCCCCGCGTCAGCAGCGCGCCCTTGGTGTTGTCTCCGTACCCCACGCCGTCGCACACGCCGGCGGCGATCGCGATCACGTTCTTGAGCGCAGCTCCCAGCTCGCACCCGGCGACGTCGTCGTTGGTGTAGACCCGGAAGCGGCCGGTCGAGCACAGCACCTGCACCTGCCGCGAGCGGTCCGCGTCGGCCGCCGCCGCGACCACCGACGTCGGAATGCCGCGGCTTACTTCCTCGGCGTGGCTCGGGCCGGTGAGGATCACGGGATCGGGGTCGCCAAGCGCTTCGCGCAGCACCTCGCTCATGCGCATCAGCGTCCCGAGCTCGAGTCCCTTGGCTGCGCACACCGGCAGGCTCTTCTTCCCGCCCAGGGCCCGCACCTTCCCTGCCACTTCCCGCAACGCCTGCGATGGCACGACGAACAACGTGAAGGCCGCCCCGCCGAGCGCGGCCTCCAGTTCCGCGTGAACCTTAACCTCCGGAGGCAGTGCTATGCCAGGCAAAAACTTCCGGTTCTCCCGGGAGGACGCCAGTCCATCGAGCAGGGCCCGGTCGTGGTCCCAGATCCGGGCCTCGTGGCCCGCCCCCGCCAGGTGCACCGCGAGCGTGGTTCCCCAGGATCCGGCGCCCAGAACCGCGACCGTGCTCACGCGCGCTCCTCTCCTTCCCGGCCGGCGTGCCGGCCCGTCGAGGTCACGACGATTTGCCACTCCTGAGCGCGAAGCGGCGCTCCTCGCCGCGCGCGAGCCGCGCGATGTTCTCCTTGTGGCGCGCCACCACCAGCAGCGCGACCAGCGCTCCGAACGCGAAGGTCGGGCTCGCCACGCCGGCCGGCGACCGCACCGCGAGCGTGACGGCGAAGGTGACGGCGCCCAGGATCGAGCCGAGCGAGATGTAGCGCGTGAGCGCGACGGTGACGACGAACACCCCCGCCGACACGATGAAGGCGAAGGGGCTCAAGGCCAGCACCACGCCGCCGGCGGTCGCGACGCCCTTGCCGCCCTTGAAGCCCGCGAACACGGTCCACACGTGGCCGGCGATCGCGCTGAAGCCGACCGCGAGCCGGCACCACTCTGCGCCACCCGGGAAGCTCGCGGCGAGCGGCGTCGCCCCCAGCGCCCACACCGGGAGCGCGCCCTTCAGCATGTCGAGCACCATCGTCGCGATCCCGAGCCCCGCGCCGAGCGTGCGGTAGACGTTGGTCGCGCCGAGATTGCCCGAGCCCAGCGTGCGCACGTCGACGCCGCGAAACCAGCGCCCGAGCCACAGCCCCCACGGCAGCGCCCCCGAGAAGTAGCCGATCGCGAGCGAGATCAGCAGGGTGGCGAGCGGCGGCATCACTGGCTCTTCCGCACCCGCAACCGCACCGGGACGCCGCGGAAGCCGAAGTGCTCGGTGAGGCGCGACCACACGAAGCGCCGGTAGTTGGCGTTGATCCGGCTCGGCTCATTCACGAACAGCGTGATCTCGGGCGGCCCGGTGCCAGTCTGGGTCGCGTAGTAGATCTTCGCGGTCCGCCCGAGCTTGGTGGAGGGCATCCCGCGCCGCTTCCGCACCTCCTCGAGCCAATCGTTGACTTCGGGCGTCGTGAGCTTGCGTCGGTGATCGGCGACGCGCGCGCCGAACAGCTGCGGCAGGCGGTGAAGATGCGTACGGGTGAGCGCAGAGACCGGCGTGGCGGGCAGGTCGCCGAGGGTCGCGTAGCGGCGCGCGCGCTCCTGGTTCAGCCGCTTCCACTCCGCCTCGCGGTCGGTCATCAGGTCCCACTTGTTGTAGAGCAGGAGCAGCGAGCAACCGGCGTCGAGCGCCTCGTGCGCGAGCCGCGCCTCCTGCGTCTGGAAGCCCTGGGTCGCGTCCACCACCAGGCCCGCAATGTCGGCGCGCTCGAGCGCGTTCAGCGAGCGCATCGCGGCGTAGAACTCGGGGTCGTCGTCGTATCGCGACTCGTGCCGGATGCCGGCGGTGTCGACCAGCGTGAAATCGCCGGCCGCGGTCTTCCACAGCGCGTCCACGGCGTCCATGGTGGTGCCGGGCGCGGGCTCGACGATCATGCGCTCCTCGCCGAGCAGCGCGTTCACCAGCGACGACTTGCCGACGTTGGGCCGGCCCACGATCGCGATGCGCGGCGCGGGCTTGCCTTCTACCGCGCGCTCGGGCGGCAGCATCGCGAGCACGCGGTCGAGCAGGTCGCCGATATGGGTGCCGTTCTCGGACGAGATCCCGAACGGCTCGCCCAGGCCGAGCGCGTGGAACTCGTGCACGGCGGAGTCGGTGGGCTGGTCGAGCTTGTTCACCACCAGCAGGCAGCGCGCCGCTTTCTTGCGCAGGCCGTTCGCGATCGCCTGGTCGAGGTCGGTCACGCCGGTCTTGGCGTCGACCATGAAGAGCACCAGCGTTGCCAGGTCGATCGCGATCTCGGCCTGGCGCCGGACCAGCGCGTCGCGCTTCGTGCCAACCGGGTCGTCCGGCCGCGCCGCGGGCAGGAAGCCGCCGGTGTCCACCAGCATGAACTCCCGTCCCGCCCACTCCGCGCGCGCGGCGTTGCGGTCGCGCGTGATCCCCGGGCGGTCGTGGACCACCGCGCGGCGCTCGCCCAGCACGCGGTTGAAGAACGTGGACTTGCCCACGTTGGGGCGACCGATGATGGCGACGACGGGAGCGGACATGGCGGGTCTGGGTGGCTCCGGGACCGGGTGCGGCCCGGGATCCGGTTGGGGCGAACGGCGCGGCGCGCCGGAGGTCGCGAGTGCATTCACCGGCGCGCCGCGAAGAGAATGGAGCGGGCAACGGGGTTCGAACCCGCGACCTCAAGCTTGGGAAGCTCGCGCTCTACCAACTGAGCTATGCCCGCAGGTGGCTCGAATGGCTTCAGTGACGCTCAAGCTAGGCCGCGGAGGACGAAGTGTCAACCCGAGTTAGGACGCGAGCCTCATCCGTTCGTGCGGTGACGCGTGCGTGGCTCGCGCCCCCCGCGCGCTCAGCAGCAGGGCTCGCCCCGCGCAGCCTGGAGCGCCGCGGCGAGCAGCGCAGCGTCCCCCATCGCGGCGTCGAGTCGCGTCGCATCGACGCGGTTGCGGAACCATGTGCGCTGCCGTTTCGCGAGCTGGCGCGTGCGCAGGCTGGTGCGCGCTTCGGCCTCCGCGAGCGTCATGCGCCCCTGGATCCGCCCGATCGCCTCGTCGTAGCCGACTGCGCGCAGCGCGCCCAGCGCTTCGCCGTGGCCGGCGGCGAGCAGCGCCTCGGTCTCCTCGATCAGCCCGTGGGCGAACATCAGGCGCGTGCGCCGCTCGATACGCTCGGCGAGCGCGCGCGCCGCGAGCGTGATCTCGATCGCGTGCCACTCCCCCGTCACCATCGGCTCGCCGATCTGCCGCAGCCACCAGGAGAGCGGCCGCCCGCTCGATTCCAGCACCTCGAGCGCGCGCGCGATGCGCTGGGCGTCGCGCGGCGCGAGCCGCGCCGCGGTCTCGGGATCGGACAGCCTGAGCCGCCGGTGGAGCTCGAGGCTGCCGACTTCCTGCACCTCGCGCCGCAGCCGCTCGCGCACCTCGGGCGCGGCGGGCGGAGCGGGCGCCAAGCCTGCGCGCGCCGCCTCGAGATAGAGCCCGGAGCCGCCGACCAGCACGGGGACGCGCCCGCGCGCGTGGATCGCGGCGCACGCCTCGCGCGCCGCGCGCCCGTATCCGCCTGCGGTCGCGCGCCGGCCGAGCGCGAGCGCATCGAACAGGTGATGGGGCAGTGCTTCGCGCTCCGCGGGCGTGGGCTTCCCGGTGCCGATCTCGAGCTCGCGGTAGACCTGGCGTGAGTCGGCGCACACCACCTCGCCGTCGAGTGATTCGGCCAGCGCCTCGCCCAGCGCGGTCTTGCCGGTCGCGGTCGCGCCCACGACGGCGACGATGCGACGCTCGCTCATGGGAGACGCGCCGCGCGGGCGCAGGCCCTCACCCGCGGCCGAAGCGCTTGTGGAGCTCTTCGAGATCGAGCCGCACGAACGTGACGCGGCCGTGAGGATCGCCGTGGGGCCGCGAGGTGCCGAACAGGCGGTTCACCAGCGTGCGCATCTCGGTCTGGGTGAGCACGTCGCCGGCGCGGGTCGCGGCATGACAGGCGTAGGAGCGCGCCAGGCGCTCGACGATGTCGGCGCCCACGTCGCCGCCGCCGCTCTCCCCCATGCCGTCCAGCATGTCCTGCAGGAGCTGCCCGGGCCGCTCGTGCTTGAGCTGATCGGGAATCCCCTGCACCACCACCGTGGGCGGCCCGAGCGGCGCCACCTCCCAGCCCAGCTGCCGCAGCCAGGGTGTGAGCTCGGCCAGCAGCTCGTACTGATCGCGCGACAGATCCACCAGCGCGGGGAACAGGAGCTGCTGCGATGCCCCCTGCTCGGCGGCGAGCCGGGT
>Ga0075433_10003735_pt1 | contig 11782 bp, 8 predicted proteins | sample RhiMethybrSRZTD2_FD_75299 | JGI IMG/M metagenome (GOLD analysis project Ga0075433, IMG submission 75299) | Populus rhizosphere microbial communities from Tennessee, USA - Rhizosphere MetaG P. TD hybrid SRZTD2 | ecosystem: Host-associated > Plants > Roots > Rhizosphere > Soil | place: USA... | reverse complement strand
AACATCATCATTCGCACCAATCCCGACGGCTCGGTTTTGCGGCTGGGTTCGATCGCGCGGCTGGAACTGGGAGCGGCGAATCTGGATCGTGCCACGCGGCTGAACGGATCCCCCTCGAGCCTGATTGGAATCTATCAGTCGCCGGGCGCCAATGCGCTGAGGACCATCGAAGCACTAAAAAAACTGATGAACGACAATGCGAAGAATTTTCCCGGAGATGTCGCCTGGAAGATTACATACGATCCAACAACCTTTGTCACGGCGACAATTGAAACCGTCAAACATACCCTGGTGGAAGCGGCGATCCTTGTCCTCCTCGTCGTCTTCATCTTTCTTGGCAATGTCCGCGCCACGCTCATTCCAATGGTCGCGGTGCCGGTGAGTTTGATCGGAACGTTCATCGTCCTTAATGCGATTGGATATTCCGCCAACACGGTTTCTCTGCTCGCGATGATCCTGGCGATCGGCATCGTGGTCGACGACGCCATTGTTGTTGTCGAGGCGGTCGAACAAACCATGGAAGCGCACCCGGAGCTTTCGCCGGCAGATGCGACCAAACGCGCGATGCAGGGCATCTTCGCGCCCATCATCGCGATAACGCTGGTGCTTCTGGCCGTGTTCGTGCCGGTGGGCTTTATCTCCGGAATTTCCGGAGAGCTGTTCCGTCAGTTCGCGGTGACGGTTGCGGTTGCGATGTTTCTGTCGGCGGTCAACGCGCTCACGCTGTCGCCTGCCCTGTGCGCAGTCCTGCTGAAGCCGCAGCACGGTCCCAGGCGGGGTGTCCTCGGGACCATGATGCGCTCCATCGATTGGGTCCGCGACCAGTACGGCATTGTCGTCGCGCGGCTGGTGCGAATCTCGATCATCGGCATTATCGCGGTCGGGGCAGCCTTTGGAGGCGTCGCTTTGCTGTCACGAGTGACGCCGACCGGCTTTCTTCCCTCGGACGATCAGGGCGCATTCTTTATTGTGGTGCAGCTGCCGGATGGCGCGTCAATCGGGCGCACGTCCGACGTAGTTCATCAGGTCGAGACGATTGTGCAGAAGGAATCGGCGGTCGCGGATCTCAGCTCGATCATCGGATTGAATTTCATCGACAATTTTTCGCAGGCGAATGCCGGCTTTCTGATCGCTACGTTGAAAAGATTTGACGAGCGGAAAGGCCCGGAGCAAAGCGCCGACGCGATTATCGGGCGACTCGCCGGCCAGCTCCGTCAGCTGCGCGGTGCAACAGCTGTCCCCCTGCAACCGCCACCGATCATCGGGCTTGGCACGGGCGGCGGCTTTTCATTCGTGATTCAGGACGTGCAGGGCGGGCCGCCGCAGAACCTGGCGCAGGTTACGCGCGGTCTCGTGATCGCGGCGAACCAAAATCCGCAATTGTCCAGGGTGTTTTCAACTTATTCGGCGACGAATCCATCGATCTTCCTCGACATCGATCGTGACAAGGCGCGCATCCTTGGCGTCGAGATCAATTCAATATTTCAGGCGCTACAGACCTCGCTCGGCGGCTTTTACGTCAACGACATGAACCTGTTCGGCAGGACATGGCAGGTCCAGGTACAGGCGGAGGCTGAAGATCGCGCCTCGGTCGATGATATCTACCGGATCAATGTGCGCAGCGCGGATGGGAAGATGGTTCCGTTGCGCAGCCTTGTCGAAGTGCGCGTTGTTCTCGGGCCGCAGGGCCTTGTCCGCTACAACAATACGCGCGCTGCAACAGTGCAAGGTGGCCCTGCACCCGGAATTTCCTCTGGCCAGGCGCTTGCAGCGATGGACGAGGTTGCTGCCAAGACGCTGCCGAGCAGCTATCGCGGCGCCTGGACCGACATTTCGTTCCAGGAAAAGCGCGCGGAAGGACAGACCACAATCATTCTGGCTTTTGCTCTTTTGTTCGCCTACCTGTTCCTGGTCGGCCTCTACGAGAGCTGGACCATTCCCGTGCCGGTATTGTTGTCGGTCTCCGTCGGCGTGGCCGGCGCATATCTGGCGATTGTCTCCGCCGGCCTTGTCCTTGATCTCTATGCCCAGATCGGCATGGTGGTTCTGATCGGGCTGGCGGCAAAGAACGGCATATTGATCGTGGAATTCGCCAAGGAGCGGCGCGAACACGGCGTGCCGCTGCACGAAGCCGCGACGGAGGGAGCCCGGCTGCGGTTCAGGCCAGTGATGATGACATCGTTTGCGTTCATCCTCGGCCTGGTGCCGCTTGTGATTGCCGCCGGGGCGTCGAAATTGGCCTTCCGCCACGTGAGCACGCCGGTCTTTGGCGGCATGCTGGCCGCATCACTGCTCGGCATTTTTGTGATCCCGCCGCTCTACGTGATGTTTCAGGCCATTCGCGAACACCTGAAGCCAAAAAAATAATCGCCGACGCCCCTACGAACGTCAAGACGGCGCGGTTGTCGAAGAACGAGCGCCGCCCTAGCTACACGTCAATAAATCAATTTCCACCGTGTTATCGATGGCCAATGCGGGGGAGAGCCCTGAACCGCGAAGTGGGGGCGAGTTAAATCCTGTATCCGTACTTTCTCATGCAGCCTGCGCCGCGGGTGTGACGCTCATTCGCCGCGAGCCCCGTTCCCCAAGCGCCGGACTTGTCGAGTTGGGCCTTGCATAACCTCCATGCCTCGTCGTACGAAACCCTTTTTTTGGCAGCTAACGCCGTGTCGACAAAGCCTAGAGGCGCAGCAAGCGCAACAGCTAAAAACGCGATGAACAATTTACTTTTAGACATTATTCCTCTCCCTAAACCGGCTTCCGTGACTATTGCCTTTCCGCTGCCGGTTGCACATTGATGTAAATCAACCGCGCTCAAATGATGCCAACTAGCATTTGAGTTGTGGGGCCCGAATCCTGTATCGGGTCACAGACATAGATTTTGGATGCCGATGGACGCAGCCAGATATTCAGCGATCGAGAATGCGCGCGACGGACGCAAGATGGAAATCCGCGCGCTTAAACCTGAGGATCGAGATGGTCTGCGCGCCGCCGTCGACCGTACCAGCTCCCAATCGCTATACCGCCGCTTCTTCGGCGCAAAGCGACACTTTTCGGAAAAGGAAGTCGCGTTTTTTGTGAACGTCGATTTCGTGGACCATGTCGCTTTGGTCGCAGTCGTTGAGGAAGGGGGGCACGCAGTCATTGCGGCCGGCGGACGTTATATTGTGCAGCAGCCAGGGTCGGCCGAGGTGGCGTTCGCTGTGACCGACCAATATCAAGGACAAGGCATCGGCGCCGCATTATTGCGCCATCTCACTGCGATCGCCCGCGACGCCGGGCTTAAGGAATTTACCGCCGAAGTCTTGCCCGAGAACGTCCCAATGCTGAGAGTGTTCGAAAAAAGCGGGCTGAAAATGAATGCGAAACGCAAGCCGGGCGTCGTGCACGTCACGCTACAGATTTGTTGATCCGAATTTTGCGACCATTCGATGCCAAACGAACGATCAATGCGGGCGAAATTGAAAACGCCGCGAGCCGCCGCAATCGCGGGAATAATCTTTTCCGTGCTGTTCGTCGCTGCGTTTTCGATGTTGCGAATTTCCGTTCCAAGCGATCCCACTGAATCTGGAGAGTGGCTCAAGACCAGCTCTGGCTTGGTTAGCTTCGCTCTAAATCTTCTGCCATTTGCCGGAATTGCATTTCTCTGGTTTGTCGGCGCACTGCGCGATCGGCTCGGCCAGCTTGAGGATCGCTTTTTTGCAACGGTGTTTTTAGGAAGCAGTCTGCTTTTCCTGGCAATGCTCTTCATTTTGGCAGCCATCGTGGGCGCGATCATTCTCACCTTCGCTGCCGACTCCAAGGACGTGATGAGTGCAGCGACGTTCCACTTCGCTCGCACGCTGACTTATAACGTCGTGAATATTTACATGATCAAGATGGCGGCCGTGTTCATGATGTCGACGTCTACTGTCGTCGTCTACACTGCTATCGCGCCGCGGTGGGTGGCGTACCTCGGCTTTACTCTCGCAGCGCTTCTTCTGTTCGGCAGCTCCTATTTTTCGTGGATTTTCGTGGCTTTTCCATTCTGGGTGTTTTTGATCAGTGCCTGCCTGTTGATCGAGGAATTTCGCCGCGGGCCTCAGGTCTCAACAACAACGTCTTAATCAGATTGTTGCTGCATCTTCCCGTGCCCCGAGACGCCACCCAAACCCTGGGGATCTCCCACTTGGGCAAGGCCGAGATCCTCGGGATAACGAAAGTATTTTTCGATGTCGCGGTCGAGCAGGTCCAGTTCCCGCTGCAGAGCGGGATGACGATGCTTGGGCAATGTTTCAATCAAATTCTCGATCATCGCCCTTAGTCGGCGAGCGATTTGCATATTTTGCGCGCCGCAATGGCGTATTTCCGTGAATGCGAGATGCACAAAGTCTTCCCAATTCGGCGTTCGGAAAATCACCAGCAATTTGCCCGATTTGTCCAGGATTTCGTCGGTGCGAAGGTTTTGCTTCCCGGCCTTGCGAAGCAGGCGATGAAGCTGGTCAATTGCAATCACGGCAGTTGTGGGATCGTTGATTGCCGGTGAGAGAGCTTTTAGCGCGATATCGATCACGATGCGGAATGCGAAAGTCGGATCCTGCTCCATCGTGCGCTCAGGCCCGAACGCCACGGTCGATCGCAACGTTTCATCGTCCAGCGATGCAGCGCCTCCATACAGGTTGAACAGGGGCTCGTCGGTCGCAACAAAGTCGCCGACCTGCGGAACGAATTCGACCAATCCGCCTGACTTATGTGCCCTGGCGACAAGCTCACCTATGTTAACCGCGAGAACTATTTCCGATGTGCCGTGATGCCGAATGGTTCGGTCAGGCTTTCCAAGATTGGACCGCTGGCTGGCTGGTTTGTTTGGACCCAAGCTTGGTTCCGGGTAGACACTTTCGATGACAGCCAACCCAGCCTTTCCGACAAGTCCTACGATGCTGATCGGACGCAGAAGCCTCGCGGCGTAATCAATCAGAAAAAGAAATGCCGCGAAGCAGAGTATCCCGAGGCAAGCCGCAGCAAATACGACAAGCTGAAAGACATTCCCCTCCATCCTGTTCTGAGCGCTTATTGCGAACAGCAGCGTAAAAATGAATAGGCCGGTCGTGTACCTGACGACGTTGTTTCGCAACAATATGGTGGCGATGATCCGTGGGGTCAGTTGCCCGCTTGCAACTTGTAGGGCGACGAGAAGCGATCCAAACGTAAACACTACAAAGCTCAGCGTTGCCGTAACGATGGCATTAAGCATTGCCTGCGCGCCGGTTTCACCGACGCCCAGGAAAGGCCATCCAAACCAACCGTCGAGGCGATGCAATACACGGGTCGCAACAAGCTCAAGCGGAATTGCGATGAAAGGAACGACCCAGAGCGAGGTTCTGATATAGCTTCTGAGGGAGTAAAATCGCTTCCAGTTCATGAGATGTCCCGTCTCGGGACGCCGTCAGTTGCGAGCGCGAAGGCACTCACATTTCGAATGATCTGCACAATGCACTGACTCTATGCTCTTTTCAGTTTCGACTCCGCCCCGCGTGCGGTCGAAAGCAACTCCAATGTGTGCTGCGCAATCATCATCTCTTCGTTGGTTGGTATGACGTAGACCGGAACGCGGCTGTCCTTGCGTGATATCAGCGGCTTTCGCGCGGCATTGGCATCAGCATCAAGCGTGACTCCAAGCCAGGCCAGCTTTTCAGCGATACGTGCGCGCATTGTCGCCGAGTTTTCGCCAATACCGGCCGTGAACACGAAAGCATCAAGTCCGCCAAGGGCGGCGGCCAACATGCCGGCAAAGAGTCCGACGCGATAGACAAAATAGTCGAGCGCGAATGCCGCTTTCGGATCTGTGCTGTCCTGCAGTTCGCGTACATCGTTGCTGATGCCGGAAAGTCCTTTCAATCCGGATTCCTTGTAGAAAAGATCTTGGACTGCTGCAGGGCTCATCCCTTTTTCCGCGATGAGGTAGAGCACCACGCCGGGATCAAGCTGTCCCGGCCGCGTGCCCATCGCCAGGCCGTCAAGCGCTGTGAAACCGAGCGTGCTCTCGACGCTGCGGCCGTTTGCCATGGCGCACATGGAAGCGCCGCTGCCCAGGTGCGCGACGATGACGCGGCCCTTTGCGATGTCCGGAGCGACCTCAGGCAGACGCTGGGCGATGTATTCGTAGGAAAGTCCGTGAAAGCCGTAGCGCCGCACGCCTTCCTTGTAAAAACGCTCGGGCAGCGCGTAGTAGTCGGCCAATTTGCTGTGGCCGCGGTGGAATGCGGTATCGAAGCAGGCGACCTGCGGCAATTCGGGACGGCGTGAGAGAAGGGTGCGGATGGGAGCGAGATTGTTCGGCTGATGTAGCGGCGCGAGCGAGACGTAACGCTCAAGCTGCGCGACGACGTCGCCGGTCACCCGGACGGGCCGGCTGAATTCAGGGCCTCCATGGACGACCCGATGGCCGACGGCGATGAGGTTGACTTTCTGCGAGCGTCGCAACCAATCTCCAGTTTCCTGGGTCGCAGCGGGTAGATCCGGGACTTTTTCCGGCGCGAAAGTCTGATCGATCAATGGCGCTTTGTCGGGACCCTCGGCTCGCAGGCGCGGCCGCGTGCCCACGCCATCCATCTGACCCTTGACAAGACAGTTTAGATCGGCGCCTTGGCCCTCGATGCCGAAGACCTGAAATTTGAGGCTCGAGGAGCCGGCGTTGACAACGAGAATTGCGTCCATGGCATTCACACAGCGGCGACTGTTGCTTTGCGGCGGCGGGCATCGGCGTAAAGCACGGCGACCGCGCAGGAGGCCATGCGGGCTCGTATAGAGTCCGCACGGGACGTCAGGATGACCGGCACGCGCGCGCCGAGAACGATACCGGCTGCATCTGCATGTGCCAGGAATATGAGATTTTTGGCGAGCATATTGCCGGCTTCAAGGTCGGGAACGACCAGGATCTGGGCCCGACCGGCAACTTCGGACTTGATGCCTTTAATTCTCACGGCCTCCGGATCGATGGCATTGTCGAACGCAAGCGGACCGTCAAGCACTCCTCCGGTGATTTGCCCGCGGTCGGCCATTTTGCACAGGGCCGCTGCCTCGACGGTCGATGGGATTTTTGAAGTGACCGTCTCGACCGCGGAGAGGATGGCCACCCGTGGCGTGCCGAGACCCGTCTCCGTCCAAAGATCGATGGCGTTCTGCACAATGTCACGCTTGGCGTCGAGATCGGGGAAGATGTTGATCGCAGCATCCGTGATGAACAGTGTGTCCGCATATGTCGGCACGTCCAGGACGAAGACATGGCTGATACGCCGCGCAGTGCGTAGTCCGGTTTTCGAGTTGGTCACCGCGCGCATCAATTCGTCGGTGTGCAGGCTGCCCTTCATCAAGACTTCGCCCATGCCCGCCTGAACGAGTTCGACGGCCTTTTCGGCCGCGGCATCGCTATGTGGCGCATCGACGATTTCGACACCGTCGAGATCCAGTTTGTGGTTGCGGGCGACAGCCGAGATCTTTGCTGCCGGCCCCACCAGAATGGGGACAATGAGACCTGCTTCGGCCGCCTCCAAAGCGCCGCGGAGTGATGTCTCGTCGCAGGGATGAACGACAAGAGTCTTGGCCGATTCAACCCCCTTGGCTCGGGCGATCAAGCGCTCATACTTGGCATGCGTCTGTAACGTGCTTTGCTGCGTCGCCATGGAAGACTTTGCCATGAACAGGGTCCTTCGCGTTAGGGTCATACATTCGCCATCACGAAGCCGATGGCAATCGCGCTTGCATCGAATACTATCGCGACCCTCGAACAGCCCTTTTGATTCACATCAAACGAGTTCGCTTGACGGTTCGCTGGGATCCAAAAAAAGCCTTAGATTCCAATTCGCGTCCCCAATACCACTTCCGTGATCTGGCCAGGCAAGGTTGATTTAAGTCAATGCATTCAGACACCGCTGGGCGACGTTACAAAAGGGCCATCTCGTCGATGGCACGCGCCAGTAGGGAGAATCGCCATGAAAGGTAGTGCCGCCCTTGCAAAAGAAAAAGAAATCGAAACGAAGAGCGATCAGGACCCGTGGCGAGGCTTTAACCCAGGTGACTGGCGGACTTCCATCAATGTGAGAGATTTCATTGTCCGCAACGTTACGCCATACACTGGCGACGAAAAATTTCTCGCCCCGGCATCGGCCAAAACCAAAGCCGTTTGGGCCAAGCTGCAGCCCTATTTCCAGGAGGAACGGAAAAAGGGTGTCCTTGCCGTCGACGCAAAAACCCCTTCGACATTGCTGGCGCACAAGCCCGGCTACATCGATCGCGACAACGAGATTATTGTCGGATTACAGACCGATCAGCCCTTCAAGCGCGCGATCTTCCCGTTCGGCGGTCTGCGCATGGTCGAAGCGGGCCTGAAGGCCGCAGGCTTTGACGCCGACCCGCAGGTCCACGACGCGTTCACGAAATATCGAAAGTCGCATAACGACGGCGTATTCGACGCCTACACGCCGGAGATCATGCGCGCGCGGAAATCGGGAATCATCACCGGCCTGCCGGATTCCTATGGCCGCGGCCGCATCATCGGCGACTACCGCCGCGTCGCGCTCTATGGCGTGGATCGGCTGATCGAGGCCAAGGAGGCCGAGCGCGGGCAGATCGACGACATGTGGCCGACCGATGACATAATCCGTCTGCGCGAGGAACTTTCAGATCAGATTCGAGCGCTCAAAGATCTCGCCGCGATGGCCAAGCTTTACGGTATCGACATTTCTCGACCGGCAACCAACGCCCGCGAAGCGGTGCAGTGGACTTACTTCGCTTATCTCGGAGCCATCAAGGAGGCGAATGGCGCGGCGATGTCGATCGGACGTATCTCCTCGTTCCTCGACGCATACATCGAACGCGACCTTCGAGAGGGCACGCTGGACGAAGCCGGCGCCCAGGAACTGTGGGACCAATTGGTGCAAAAATTGCGAATCGTCCGGTTCCTCCGCACGCCGGAATACGATGCGCTGTTCAGCGGCGACCCCTACTGGGCGACCGAATGCGTGGGAGGGATGGACCTGGACGGTCGCACGCTCGTGACCAAGAGCAGCTATCGCATGCTGCACACCCTCTACAATCTTGGTCCGGCGCCTGAGCCCAATATCACCGTGCTCTGGTCGAAGCACTTCCCCGATCCTTTCAAGCGCTATTGCGTCAAGGTCAGCCGCGACACGTCCTCGCTGCAATACGAAAACGACGACTTGATGCGCCCGTTCTGGGGCGACGATTACGGCATTGCCTGCTGCGTATCGGCGATGAAGCTCGGCAAGCAGATGCAGTTTTTCGGCGCTCGCGTCAATCTCGCCAAAGCGCTACTGTACGCCATCAATGGTGGTCGCGATGAGATTTCAGGCGACCAAATTGCGCCCGCGACACAGCCTGTGACCAGCGAATTCCTCGACTATGACGAGGTCATGGAAAAGTTCGACATAACGATGGAATGGCTCGCGCGTACCTATGTGCATGCGATGAACTGCATCCACTACATGCACGACAAGTATTTCTATGAGCGGTTGGAGATGGCGCTGCATGACCGCGATATCTTGCGCACCATGGCGTTCGGAATTGCAGGTCTCTCGGTGGTGGCCGACAGCCTTAGCGCTATCAAATATGGAAAGATCCGCGCAATTCGCGACGACAAGGGTCTCGCCGTCGACTACAAGAATGAGGGGAATGCCAACATTCCGCAATTCGGCAACAACGATGATCGGGTCGACAAGATAGCGTCCGGCCTCGTCACGAGCTTCATGGAAAAAATCCGCAAGCATCCGACGTACCGGAATGCAACACACACGCAAAGCGTGCTGACGATCACCTCGAACGTGGTCTACGGCAAGGCCACCGGGAATACGCCCGATGGACGCCGGAAGGGCGAACCTTTCGGGCCAGGCGCGAACCCCATGCATGGCCGCGACAACCATGGATGGCTTGCGTCCTGCCTGTCGGTCGCAAAACTCCCTTACAAGGATTCGCAAGACGGAATCAGCTACACGGTGTCTGTTGCCCCGCAGAAGGCACACCTGTCCGAGCGCGAGCTTGTGGATGCAGCAACGAAGGCCTTCGACGTTTATTTCGATCACGGCGGATTCCACATGAATCTGAACGTGATCGACAAGGACACGCTCGAAGACGCAATGAAGAACCCGGACAAATATCCGCAACTCACGATTCGCGTATCCGGTTACGCCGTTAACTTCGTCAGGCTGACGCCTGAGCAGCAAAAGGATGTGATCAGCCGGACGTTCCACGGCCAGATCTGAACGAGCGAGCGCGATGTCGAGCCTCGGAGCCATTGAAGCCGGTAGCCGGCACGACCTGCGTGTCGGCATCTCGCCGGATGCGCCGGATGAAGATAAGTTTAAAGACGACGGCGAGGGTGCTTTCGGCTACGCGCACTCCTACGAAACATCGTCCCGCTACGATGGGCCAGGTCTGCGCGTCGTTCTATTCCTGTCGGGTTGCCTGCTGCGCTGCACGTATTGTCACAATCCCGATACCTGGCATCTCAAGGACGGCACCTATGTTTCGGCGCAACAGGTGCTTGACCGCCTCGCTTCGTTTGCCTCTGCACTCCGCGCTCTTGACGGCGGGCTCACCATTTCGGGCGGCGAGCCCATGGTGCAGCTCGCGTTTACGAAGCGAATTCTGGCCGGGGCCAAAAAGATGGGCCTGCACACGGCCATCGAAACGTCGGGCTTTCTGGGCGATCGTGCCGACGATTCGTTTCTCTCGGTTCTCGATCTTGTTCTCCTTGACATCAAAAGCTCAGACCCTGCCACTTATAAAAAAGTGACCGCCCGCGATCTGGCTCCGACCCTGCGTTTTGCCGAGCGGCTGGCGAAAATGAACAAGCCGGTATGGGTTCGTTTCACGCTCGTGCCTGGTCACACGGACGATCCGGCGAACGTCGAAGGGATCGCCAAATTTGTCGCGCCGATGAAAAACGTCGAGTGGGTGGAAATCCAGCCGTTCCACCAGCTCGGAGCCTTCAAATGGAAGGCGATGAACCTTGAGTACCAGCACGTCGATACACAGCGGCCCACGCCCGAATTGATAAACCGAGTCCTCGAACAATTCCGCGCAGCAGGGTGCCGTGTGCGTTAGCTGACTTTCTGCAAATTCTAAGTCCGGGAGATTCCGTCATGATCGACTTGGCCCGCGAGATTATCGGAACCCAACCAATCCTCACGGCCTTTCTGGCCATCGGGTTGGGCTATCTGGTCGGCCAGATCAGCATCGGCGGGTTTTCGCTCGGTGTTGGAGCCGTGCTGTTCGTTGGCCTGGCCCTCGGCGCGTTTGCTCCGAAGGCGCAGATCGTGGGCCCCATCGGGCTGACCGGCCTGATTATGTTCCTTTACGGCATCGGCATCCTCTATGGGCGACAGTTCTTCGAGGGGATGAAGGGCGTCGGCCGGACGTACAATCTGCTGGCGCTGGTGGGCTGCGTCGCGGGCCTTCTTGTCGCGCTTGGACTTGGTCATCTGTATGGAATCAAGGTTGGTCATACGATGGGCATTTACGCCGGATCGATGACAAGCACCGCCACGCTCCAAGCCGCACTTGAGGTGATGAACAACAAAGATCCGTCGATCGGATATTCGATCGCGTACCCCTTCGGGGTTATCGGCCCGATTTTGTGCATCTATTTCATGACTCAATTGGTGAAACCGAAATTTCCGCCGAAAGCGCAGCGTTTCCACATGGGCGAGATTTCAATAGGAGACCAATTTTCGGGCCGAAAACTCGACGACATCACGAAAGAGCTGCCGGCAGGCGTCCAGGTGAC
>Ga0075433_10003732_pt1 | contig 11784 bp, 10 predicted proteins | sample RhiMethybrSRZTD2_FD_75299 | JGI IMG/M metagenome (GOLD analysis project Ga0075433, IMG submission 75299) | Populus rhizosphere microbial communities from Tennessee, USA - Rhizosphere MetaG P. TD hybrid SRZTD2 | ecosystem: Host-associated > Plants > Roots > Rhizosphere > Soil | place: USA... | reverse complement strand
CTGCTGCCGATCTACGGATCGATCAGAATCCCGGTCGTCCTGCTGCTCCTCGGCCCCTTCGTTGCCTTCTTCGGCACCGGGTTCTTCAGCGGCTTTGGTGGCGTAACCGCGGAGGTCTATCCCACGCCGATCCGCGCCACGGCCCAGGGCTTCACGTACAATCTCGGGCGCGTCGCCAGCGCCGCCGCGCCGTTCACGATCGGGGCGCTGGCGACGTCGCACGGCTTCAGCATGGCGTTCACGGTGGCCGGAGGCGTCTACCTGCTCGGCGCCCTCGCATGGACGTTCATTCCCGAGACCCGCGGCCGCGAGCTCGCCTGAACCGCCGGCTCAGGACACGACCGGTGCTTCGCTGCGTTGGGGCGACACGAGCCCCACCCTGACGGCGTACCGCACTAGTCCGACGAGGTCGTGAATGCCTACGCGCTTCATGATCTCGCCGCGGTGAGTTTCAATGGTCTTGCCGCTCAGGTTCAGCCGGCGTGCGATCTCCGGCGTGGTGAGGCCCGCCGCCATCAGGCGCAGCACCTCCATCTGGCGCGGCGTCAGCTTCTCGAGTGGACGCCGCACGGACAATGCGCATTCGATCATCGGCGCGAGCCGATGGAGGTTCGTCCTGAGCACGAAGTCCTCGGCCCCCGCGCGAACGAAAGTCGCCGCCGAGTACCGGTCGACCGCTCCGGCCAGGACGATGAGGGCCGCGGTCGGTCGCACGTCGTGCATGACCTCCAGCGCCTCGCAGGCGTCGAACTTCTCCAGCGCGTCGCCCGACAGGACCACGTCCGGGGCGAAGTCACGCAGTGCCTGTGTAAAGGCTTCGGGTGAATCCACTCGTTCCGTGACGAGTGACATCCCGGAGCGTGCGAGGGACTCAGCGACCAGCTCAGTGTCGGCCGCATCGTCGTGCAGAAACAGTAGGCGCAGGGGTCGTGCGATCATGCCGCGGTCCGGTTGTGCGTCGGTGGAAGCCCCTAGCTGGGGTCGGCGGCCCAGTATGGCAGCGGCGCCGACCATCGACCAACGTCCTATGTAACCCATCGATACGCGGTGTAACCCCGACCCCCGCTGCCGCCGCCATTTGACCACCGGACGGCTGTTCCCAGCCGATGAAAAGGCGGTTTCAAAGGCGATCAAGGGGTCAGACCCCTTGATCTGGATAGATCAAGGGGTCTGACCCCTTGAAACCCAAGCGACCCTGAGGTCTTTGCGGCTTGGAACGACCGGGCTTACGGGTGGAATCCGAAGCCGATCGAAAGGCTCACGTCATTTCGGGTCGCCTTCGTGCCATCCGCGGTGGGCATCTCGTAGGAGAAGAAGTTGTCCTTGGCCGCGAGGCGGACGGACGAGCGGCCGACCGCGATGTCCGTTCCCAGCCCGGCGAAGCCTTCGCCGGTGGTATGGCTGTTCAGGGTGCTGGACGCGTAGTCGTAGGAGCGTACTCCGCCTCCGACGTCGAGGAACGGGCGCATCGCCCAGCGTTTCGTGTTGCCCCTCGCGCCGCCGAGCTCGAGCCCGAGGTCGCCCTGGTAGACGTTCGTGTGCGTGTCGGACGGCACGAGCTTGGTCGCGGGGTTCGTCCAGTCGAAGCTCGCGAGTACCCCGAAGTGCCGGTCGAAGTCGTAATTGCCCTGCGCGCCGAGCAGAAAACCGTTGTCGAACGAGTCACGAAGGGTACCTGTCGGAATCGAGGCGCCGGCGTACGTGGCGACGGTGAACTTTGGAGGGTGTATCGCCTCCTCCTGTGCGGAAAGCCTGATGGCGGAGGCGGCGAGCGCCGCGACGGTTCCAATAGCGTGAAAGTGCGTTCGCATGAAAACCTCGGTGGTGAGGCGACACGCCGTAGCGTGTGCCGTGGTTTCGAGCGGTGATGTCGTGACGCCTGCGCGACGTCACGATCCCGTCTCGTGGAGCGTGACGGTCACGAAGCCGTTCGACGTCTGGATGCTCGCAGTGATGTCGTCGATCCCGGCGTTCGGGCCTAACGTGATGGTATCGGGGGCCATGCCGGAGGTGTCCGTCGTCACCGTGGTCGACGCGAACGTGCCGTTGGCGTCGTCGCTGAACGTGACTGCCACGTTCGAGACGGCGTTTGCGTAGCGGTCGGTGACCTTGACCGTCAACGCCGACGGAAGCGCGGTGCCGGCGGCAGTGCTTTGATTGTCGCCGCTGACGAGGTCGAGATTGGCCGGGACGTCAGGTGTGGCGGTGGCGACCACGTCGAGCACCGGGACACTACCAACCTGTGCCACGAGCGTGTCCGTCCCCGCCACGGTGCCTAACGTCCACGACACCGTCACCTGTCCGTTCGAGTCGGTGGTGAGCTGTGTCGACGGGACACTTCCGCCTCCGGCGCCCATGCTGAGCGTCACGACCACGCCGGTCATCGTGTTGCCGTTCTGATCCTTTACCTGCAGGACGATGGGAGCGGCCAGCGACGTGGCGACGGTTGCCGTCTGACCGCCGCCGCTAACGACCGTAAGCGAGGTCGCGGTGGTGGGTGAGGTCGACGAGTCATGGCAAGCAGCGAGGCCGAGCGTGGCCGCGCCGACGGCAAGGACGGTTGTGAGCCTGCGCCGAGTGCCGGGCCCCGCAGTCAATGAGCCATTAAGGTCTATCATGGTAGTCTCCTTCGCGATCGGTGCGTGTTTCTCATCGATGCACGACGCATCGAGACCGAGGCCTCGGGCGAGCGATCGTTCGCTCTCGCGTGCCCTGGTACTGAGGAGGACAGGTACCGACGGAGTGTCGTTAGGGTAACGCGACCGTTTTAACGGACTCTCAATACTGCCAACCGCCGATCCGACGGGTGGTCCGGCCAATGTCGTTTGTCGATTCGATTCTGGTCATCGAGGACGATCCGCGGATCGCTGCGGTCGTCGCCGATGCATTGCGTGAGACCGCGCGGTCGGTGCGACGAGCGGGCAGCGCGGCGGAAGGGCTTGCCGCGATACGCGAAACGCCGCCCGAGCTCATCGTGCTCGATCTCGGCTTGCCCGATCTCAGCGGGCCCAGTGTTTGTCGCAAGCTGCGCGAGGAGACGCGCGTCCCCATTGTCGTGCTCACGGCTCGACACGGAGAGCGTGAGACGGTGCAGGTGCTGAACGCCGGTGCCGACGACTACGTGACGAAGCCGTTCAGCGCGGCGGTGCTGGTCGCCCGCGTGCAGGCACAGCTCAGGCGCTCGCAGCTCTATCACAGCTACTCGCCCGACACGATCCGGATTGGTGATCTCACGCTCGATCTCGCGCGACGTGTGGCGACGCGCAGCGGCCGCGAGCTCGGTCTGACGCCGGTCGAGTGGCATCTGTTGCGCGTGCTGGCGACCAATGCGGGCCGGACCCTCACGCATCAACAGCTGTTCCACGCGGTGTGGGGGAATGTGTTCGGGGACGCGCAGCAGAACCTGCGCGTGCACATCACGCATCTGCGGCGGAAGATCGAGGACGTTCCCGCCGCGCCGACGATCATCGTGACGGAGCCGGGCGTCGGGTATCGATGTGAGCTCGATTCATCCGCGCTGGGTCATCGGCCGTCGATCGACCGCAACGTCGGTTGACCGCAGCGTTTGGTAGTGGAGGGAGTCCGAGACCGACTTCGTACATCCGAGACCGACTTCGATGTTCGCCAAGCCTTTTCGGGGAACAACGATGAAACGGACGTGGGCGGAAACGACCGGATGCTGCCTAACGTCACTGCAGGCCGGATCCGGCCGTTTTCGGCTTCTTCCGTCAAATGGTTGTTCCCAAAAAGAGCTTGCCCTACACCGAAGTTGTACGCGGCGCCCGGAAGCAATCCGCGTGTGTCGCGGCGGCCGAGCCTAACGCCGGTAAATCGTCACCGCTGTGTCGTCGAAGCGCCGCATCCAGGCCCCCGCCGGGAGCTGGTGCGTCCGCGCGTGCTCGGCCACCAGGACCGGCGAGAAGCCGGTCGCGTTCCAGCTCGCCAGCACCAGGTCGAGCTGGCGCGACTCGTATGGCGGGTCCACGAACGCGATCTCGTAGCTTCCGGCCGATAGCGCCGCGGCGAAGCGGACGGCATCCTTCTTGAAGATGCGGGTGCGCTCGCGGAGCTTGAGGGCCGCGACGTTCGCGCGGAGCGCATGGAGGCTCGCCGGCCGGAACTCGACGAAGTCCGCGCTGCGTGCGCCGCGCGAGATCGCTTCGAGGCCCAGGGCACCGGTGCCGGCGAACAGATCCAGGACACGGGCGTTAGGCAGGTCCGGCCCGAGCGCATCGAGCACGGCCGCTCTCACGTGCTCGGCCGTGGGCCGGACCCGAAAATCCGCCGGAGACGTGAGGTCGCGCCCGGCGTATTTTCCGCCGACGATCCTCAGGGTCGGCCTCGTGTCGATTGCGTCATCATGCTGACATCGAGTGAGCAATTTCACGAACTTGACGTCGCGTCCGTTGAATCTGGAGGAGAGGTTTCATGTCCAACAGTCGTTTGCGTCGTGTGCTGCTTTACAGGCCTGCTGCATCGTGCCGCGTCGCCGCTCTCGCAGTCCTCGGCACGATCATCATCAACGCGCCGGCATCGGCGCAGTGGTGGCGGTTTGGGCATCGACCCGATCCGTGGTCGCTGGTGCTCGATGGCGGCGGGGCGTACTCGATCTCGGACATCGAGATCGTGCCGGGCACCGATCAGAACGGCGGGTGGTCGTGGGACGCCGGACTGCGCGTCGAGCATGGCCGCGGTGCCGTTGGCGTCGGATACGCACGGTCGCGCTTCGACGTCGGGCCCGATGGCTCATCGACGACCTCCGGTATCTACGTCAAACCGCGCTTCAGCTGGGGCGATGGGAAAAGTGCCGTGCGGCCGTACCTGTTCGCGAATGGCACCTGGATCTTCGACTACGACGTGACGTTCTGCTGCTCCGTGTACACCGCGAGCTCGAACGCCACCGGTTGGTCGTTCGGGGGAGGGTTCGGTATCACCACCGCCCCCGTCGGATATGTTCGATTCGACCTGAGCGCGAGCGTGGATCGCTTGTCTGGCGAGTCCGACGCAGGTGACCCCGGCGAATGGAAAGGGGCCGGCCCGGTCGTTGGAGTGCGATTAGGCGCGTCCGTGCCCCTGTTTGGTGGGCGGTGACTTTGTCATCCCTCGCTTCGCTACGCTTCGCTCGGGATGACATGAGTATCCACGAGCCTTAGCTTTTCGCGCTCCGATTCGGGCCAATCCGTCACGTCATGTCTTCGACCACGTTCCACGATCGCCCGGTATTCCCACGCGGGTTCCGCTGCGCGAGCCGCAACGTCGGGCTCAAGCCACAGGCGAAGGACCTCGCCGTGTTCGCCAGCGACATCGACGCCGCGGCGGCCGCGATCTTCACTCGGAACCACTTCCCGGGCGCGCCGGTCATCGTCGGGCGGGAGATCATCAAAGACGGTCGCCTTCGCGCCGTCGTGGTGAACAGCAAGGTCAGCAACGTCGCCACGGGTCAGTTAGGCATTGACAACGTGCGCCGCATGGCCGCCGCCACGGCGACGGAGCTGGGCACGGTGCCGGAGCATGTGCTCGTGAGCTCTACCGGCGTGATCGGCGTGCCGCTTCCGATCGACCGCATCGAACGCGGCATCCGCGGCATCTCGGCCGACCTGCAGGACAACCCGCTCGTCGGCGCCGAGGGGATCATGACGACGGATCGTCATCCCAAGGCGCTCTCGACGACCGTGGGCAACACGACGATCACATGGGTCGCGAAGGGCTCCGGGATGATCGAGCCGAACATGGCGACGATGCTCGTCTACATCTTCACCGACGCAGCATTCGATGTGGCGGTGCTCGACCGCATGCTTCGCGCGGCCGCCGAGGTGTCGTTCAACATGCTGTCCGTGGACAGCGACACGAGCACGTCCGACACGTGCGCGATCCTCGCGAACGGGCTCGCCGGTCCAGTGGACGAGGCGGCGTTCACGCGCGCCTTGATCGCGGGCTGCACGCGCATGACGGAGATTCTCGCGCGCGACGGCGAGGGTGCAATGCGGATGATCCGCGCGACCGTCCGGGGAGCGCTCGACAGGCACGAGGCGAAGCGCGTCGCGAAATCTCTCGTGAACTCACCTCTCGTGAAGACGATGGTGGCGGGCGCGGACCCTAACGTGGGCCGCCTGCTCATGGCTGTTGGCAAGTGCTTCGACTGTACGATCCGGCCGGCGAGCACCGATGCCTGGATCAACGGGCATCCCGTCGTCACTGGTGGTCAGCGGCTCGACTTCGAGGACGCCATCGTCCGCGAGACGCTGCGCGCGGAGGTCGTGGACCTGGAGGTGTCGCTCGGCGTCGGCGACGGTGCGGCGCGCGCCTACGGCTGCGACCTCACGGCCGGATACGTCGAGGAGAACGCGGCGTACTACTCCAGCTGAGCGCTACGGCAGCGACAGCTTGTCCAGACGGACGCTGGTCGCCCCATGCGCCGCGCACTACCTTCGCGAGCATGTTCACCGCGACTGCCACCGCTCGCGAATCGCTCGGTGTCTCGCGCTTGGGCAGTCCACTGACTGCTCCGCCGCCGCCAGCGTATCGGGCGATCGCCGGGCGCGTCATTGTCGCGTTGTGGCTCGCCGCGATCCTGTACGTCCTCGCCCTTTCGCTGATCGTCGTCCGCGGGCCAAGCGACCGCGTCGCACTTCGCGCACCGGTGCTGGAACAAATCGTCTTTCTGCTCGTTTGGGGATTTGCGACACCGGCGATCATCTGGTCCGCCGAACGACTTCCGATCGAGCGGACGTTGTGGCGCAGGCGAGTCCCGACCCACCTGGCGCTCGCGCTTGCGTTCATCGTCGCCCTCAACCTGGCCGCTCCCACCATCGCCTGGGTCATGTCAGGTCGAGCATCGCCGTACGCCGCGGTGCTGCGTCACGGCCTGGCCGAGCTCGCGGCCGTCGGCCACCTCGCCCTGATCGTCTATGCGTTCATCCTTGGCGCCGGCCATTACCTCCACACGCTCGACGTTCGCCGGGAGGAGCAGCTTCGAGCCGAACGCCTGCGCGCCGACCTCGCCTCGGCACAGCTGCGCGCGTTGACGCTGCAGCTGCAGCCGCACTTCCTCTTCAATGCGCTGAACGCGGTCGGCGCGCTGATCATCACCGAACGGAATCGCGAAGCATTCGATATCGTGGGGCGACTCGGTGAGCTGCTCCGGGCGCTTCTCGCGATCGAGCGGCGTGAAGAAGTCTCACTCCGCGAAGAGCTGGAGCTCGTGGAGTCGTACGTCGGGATCGAGCAGGCACGCCTGGGAGACCGCCTCCGGGTCGAGTGGGATGTCGCGCCCGACATCGCGAGCGCCCAGGTGCCGCCGATGCTGCTGCAGCCGTTGGTGGAGAACGCGATTTGTCATGGCGTCTCACGCTCGCCACAGGGCGGCTGCCTAACGATCGCCGCCTGGCGCCAGGATACACGGCTTGCCCTCGAGGTGTGCGACGACGGGCCCGGACTGCCCGGGCCACGGGCACCGGTCGAGTCGGGGAGCGGCGTCGGCCTGGAGAATACGCGCCAGCGGCTGTCGCATCTGTACGGCGACGCATCGCGGCTCGAGCTGGTGCGTGATGGCGACTGGACGCGCCTGCACGTCGAGCTCCCGTTTCACGTTCTCGCGAACGGAACACCGGCATCGTCCGGAGGCGCGGCCGCGTGAATCCCGAACTACCCCACACGACTGGCGACGTGCGGGTGCTCGTCGTCGATGATGAGCCGCTCGCGAGAGCCGGACTCCGCGCAATCCTTCGTGAGGAACGCGACCTCTCGGTGGTCGGGGAGAGCGCGTGTGGTGCGGAGGCCATCGCCGCGATCGACGCACTGTCGCCGGACCTCGTATTCCTGGACATCGCGCTGCCAGACCTCGACGGCTTCGACGTGATCCAGCAGCTGCCGGCGGACAGACGGCCCGCCATCGTGTTCGTCACGGCACACTCCGACCACGCGCTCCGTGCGTTCGAGACACGAGCGCTGGACTACGTCACCAAACCGATTCGCCGCGAGCGCGTCCACGAGGCCGTAGCGCGAGCTCGCGAGCGCATCCGACTCGAGCGACTGGACCGCCATGGCGCGCCCGTACCGGTCACCGTAATCGGCGGGCCGCTGGCGCTCAAGATCGACGGACGTGTACAGCTGATCGATCCCGAGTCGATCGACTGGGTCGAGGCCGACGACGATCACATCGTGGTGCATTGTGGAGAGCGCGCGTGGCGGTCGCGCGAGCCACTGCGGGGGGTTACCGGTCGCCTCGACCCGTCACGGTTCGTCCAGATCCATCGGTCCACAGTCGTTAGGCTCGGAGCCGTGCGCGAGCTGCAGCCGTGGTTTCACGGCGACTACGTGGCCATACTGCACTCGGGGGCGAAGCTGCGATTGAGCCGGAGCTTCCGCGACGCCGTGGCGACCAGGCTCGGTCGGCCGCTCTGAATCATCGAGTTCACCTGGTCCAAGAGGACTAGGGACATCGGGACTGGGGACTGGGGACTCGGCCGGGATGCTATTAGCACCGAGGAGCCTTCCTCTGCCGTAATAGCCTCCCGGCCGAGTCCCCAGTCCCTAGTCCCCAGTCCCGATGTCCCTCAGTTGACCAGCAACAAACTACAGCATGTAACGCCGCCCTCCGCCTTCGCGAGCTCGCCCGCCGGTACCGGATGAACCGTTAGGCCGGCAGCCTCGAGGCGTTTGCGTGTTCGGACGTGCTCTGCCGGATAAACGACCGTCCCGTCGATCAGCAGCGCATTCGCGGCGTACGGTTCGGACGGATCGACATCGATCGTGCGAAGTGGCTGGAATCGGTCCGCGTCCACCCACTCCGGGTTGATCAGGGCCAGATCGTCTGCCACGAGTGTCGCAGCAGACTTGAGGTGCAGGCAGCCCTGGAACGGCACCGCCTCGACCGTATAACCCTGCGACCCGACGATCGCGCCGAGCTGCTTGATCCCCACATCGTTACTCCGATAGCCGCCGCCCACGAAGAGGCGTTTGCCGATCCGCAGCACATCGCCGCCGTCGAGCGTGCCGGGCGCGAGGATCGCCGCGACGGGCCGGTAGCTCCGCACCGCCTCCGCCACCGCGGCGGTCTCTACCCGGCGCGACTCCGCGCCGGGACGCATGATCACTGCGAGCTCGTCGAGCACCACGGCGGCGTCCTCGATGAACACCGAGTCGGGCATGTCCGGGCCGGAGGTCAACCGCCGCACCTCGAAGCCGAGTGCGCGGAGGGCGGCCTCATACTCGTTATGCTCGGCGCGAGCGCGGGCCAGGTTGATGGTCGTGCGCTCGAGGTGCGTGAGCTCGCAGTGCTCGATCGCGGGCGAGATGTCGCGCGTGAACGCGAGGCGTCGCTTTGGCTGACTGGACATGCGCGAACGGTGCACTCGAATCGGCGTCGGGGCTAGATCCGTCTCGCCGCACCGAACGTCCGGCTCACCGCGCCGTGGGCGTGATTCGCCGCGTGTTCGCTGACGATGCCCGACACTTCCACCATCGTTGGTGCTCCCGACCACGACTGGTGGAGTGATGCTCTGTTGGGTTCGTCGCATTGCCCTCGCGGGCGTCGTCGTCGCGAGCGAGGCCAGCGCACAGATAGCCACCTCCGGGCCGGCCGATGTCAGCCTCATGTTCCGCGGCACCCCGGCACACACGGGCGTCGCCGCTGGCCAGTTGTTCGGCGGTCAGGGTGGCGTGCGATGGCGCTTCCAGACGCGCAGTGCCGTCAGATCGACTCCGGCCGTGACGGCAACGCGCGTGTTCGCCGGCAGCGGCGACAGCACGCTCTACGCCCTCGATCGCGCGAGCGGCAAACCGGTCTGGACATTCGCCGCGAACGGGCCGGTCCACTCTTCGCCGGCAGTCGCGCAAGGGCTGGTGATCGCCGCGACCCTCACCGGACGCATCTTCGCCGTGAGCGAAGCGACCGGCGAGTTGCGCTGGTCGTTGCAGACGGGACCAATGCTTCCCCAAAACATCGCTCCGGCCGGCGGGTGGGACTTGTACGTGTCGTCTCCCGTGGTCGTCGACCGGACGATCGTCATCGGCGCGGGCGATGGAAACGTCTATGCTCTCGACCTAACGACTGGCAGGGAACGCTGGCGTGTGAAAACCGGCGGGAAGGTGCGAGCGACGCCGTCGGTCAGGGATGGCGTTGTGGTCGTGGGCTCGTGGGACGGGCGCGTGTATGCGATCGACATCGCGACAGGCAAACCCCGCTGGGTGCATCACACAGTCGGCGATACGCTCGATCTCGAGCGCGAAGGCTACGATCGACGCGCCATCCAGAGCACCGCGGCCATCGCCGAAGGCAACGTGTTCCTCGGCTCGCGAGATGATGGCTTTTACGCGCTGGACTTCGTAAACGGCCAGCGGAAGTGGCGCTCGAGTCACGGGACGTCATGGGTCGTCGGTTCACCGGCAGTGCGCGAAGGCCGAGCGTATGTGGGCAGCTCCGATGGGCACTTCATTCAATCCGTGGACGTCGCGAGTGGTCGAGAACTGTGGCGAACACCGGTGGGCTCGAATGTGTTGTCGTCGCCGGTATTGACCGGAGCTCTTCTCGTAGTCGGAACGGCGAACACGAATGCGGGGCGAGGTGAACTGCTCGCGCTCGATGCGGCGACCGGTGTGGTGCGCTGGCGCCTTCCGCTTGGCGATGCCGTGTGGTCGACTCCGGTCGTGGTCGGCAACGAGATCTACATTGGGTGCGACGATGGCAGCGTCGTGGCCATCGAGGAAGCAAACGCGTCGATTCCCCGGCTCGCGGTCTACTACGACTCCACCGTCGCCGGGCGGCCGTTCGTTGGCGGCGGTCGGCTCGCGTTCGAGTACTTCCGAACTGTCGGCTACGAGCCGCTCGACGCGGATTCGCTCGCCCGCTTTCTCGCGGCGCGAATGGCGGATGGCGTGCCGAGCGTCGTGGTCTTCGCGACCGATGTGCTGCCTAACGTGATAGCACCGGTGTCGGCCGATACCGTGCTGCTCCGTCGCTACCTGAACGCGGGCGGGAAGGTCGTCTGGATGGGAGAGCCGATCGGCGCGCTCGTGCGCGATTCGACCGGGCGCCCGCTCGGCATGAGTCCGCGGCGAACCGAAAGCCTGATCGGCGTTCCGATGGGACGATGGATTTCGACCACAACGCCGCGTATCCCACCGAGGCAGGCCGACGGTGGGGGATCGACCAGTTCTTCCGAGGCGATTTCCCGATTGCCGTCTCCGATACCATCCAGCCGCTCGCGATCGACGAGCTGGGGAAGACGAGCGCCTGGGTGCGCGTGTATCGGCCCGAGCGCCCCGGGTCCGGGTTCGTGCAGCTCTGGGGATTGGGGGCAACCGCTGACCGGTTGCCCCTCGTTAGGGCGGCGGCGGAGTACGGACTCCTCCGGAGGGCTACCGGATCGTCGCCTTCTCCAGCTTCGTCGTCATCCCGTCGCGAGTCGTCAGATAGACCACCCCGCCCGGCCCGAACGCCGTGATCGAGCGATTCACCGGAACCTGTACGCGCTCGACCAGCTCGCCCTTCCGGTTCACCACATCGTAGACTGGACCGCCTGCGATCGGCTTCGTGGGAATCGTGCGGATCCACACGTTGCCATCCAGGTCGGCGCGAACGAAGCCATTCAGGAACACCGGCTTGTAATCGGGCAGCTCACTCGGCGCGACGAAGTTCATCTGCGGGGTGACGTTCATGGTGCCCGTACCGCCGGCGTTAGGCCGGCCACCTTCGCCGCCTGGCGGACCACGGAAGATCATGACCTGTGCCCCACCGCCGTCCATGCCCGGCGGCGGCCCATTGCGCGTCTGGTTTCCGCCGCC
>Ga0075433_10003728_pt1 | contig 11786 bp, 11 predicted proteins | sample RhiMethybrSRZTD2_FD_75299 | JGI IMG/M metagenome (GOLD analysis project Ga0075433, IMG submission 75299) | Populus rhizosphere microbial communities from Tennessee, USA - Rhizosphere MetaG P. TD hybrid SRZTD2 | ecosystem: Host-associated > Plants > Roots > Rhizosphere > Soil | place: USA... | reverse complement strand
GCCACGGGAAGCCCTTGATGTAGTCCGCCGGGTTCTCCGACTTGAAGTGATCGAGGAGCAGGAACGGGTCGAGCTGCGGGACCTCGTGGAAGCCGAAGACGCGCCTCAGATGGACGCCGGCGCCTTCGAGGGTCGGCTCGCTCTTCCAGACCTTCTTGATCGCGCGAAACACGCTGGGCGTAGCCATCGGTCGTCTCCCCTTGGGATTATCGCCCGGGACGCGTGCGCCAGTTACTTGTGCCGCTCCAGGTAGTCCGCGACGAGGAAGCTCATCGCCCGGATGCCGACGGGAATCGAGGAATCGTCGGCCCGGAACGTCGGCGTGTGGTGGTCGCCCGAGGTCGTCCCCGCCTTCACCTGGCCCAGCCGGTAGAAGAAGCCGGGCACCTGGTTCGCGAAGAAGGAGAAGTCCTCCGACGCCATCGAGGGCGGGATGCGCGTCACGTGCTCCTTGCCCACCACGCGCTCGAGCGCGGGCGCCGACTCGCGGGTCAGGGCCGCGTCGTTGATGGTCGCGGGCGCGCCCCGTTCGTAGCGCACCACCTCTCCCGTGGCCCCCGCCGCCTCGGTCACGCCCTTCAGGATCGCGCGCAGTCGGGTCTCGGCGAGCCGGCTCATCTCGGGCCGGAACGTGCGGATGGTGCCGGTCAGGGTGACCTCGGCGGGGATGATGTTGTGGCGCTGGCCGCCGTGGACGGTCCCGATCGTGACGACGCCGGGCTCGTACCCGGAGAAGGTGCGCGAGCGGATCGTCTGCAGCTCCTCGATGAAGTGGGCGGCGGTGACGATGGGGTCGATCGACAGCTCGGGCCGTGCGCCGTGCGACTGGCGGCCCACGATCTTGACCTCCCAGGTGTCGGAGGCGGAGAGCGCCGGCCCCTCGGAATAGCCGATGTCCCCTACCCCCATCTCCGCGAAGGCGTGCAGGCCGAAGATGGCCTGCGGCCGCGGGTTGTCGAGCGCGCCTTCCTTGACCATGAGCGAGGCGCCGCCCTCCTCGCCCGGCGGCGGGCCCTCCTCGGCCGGCTGGAAGATGAACTTCACGGTGCCGGGCAGGTCGGCCTTCAGCGCCGCCAGCACCGACGCGACGCCGAGCTGCACGGCGGTGTGGACGTCATGGCCGCAGGCGTGCATGACCCCGACCTCCTGCCCCTGGTACGTCGCGCGCACCTTCGAGGCGAAGGGCAGGTCGGTCTGCTCCGTGACGGGCAGCGCGTCCATGTCGGCGCGCACGGCCACCACCGCTCCCGGCCGCCCGCCCTTGAGGAGCGCGACGACACCGTGCCGCGCGACGCCCGTCTTCACCTCGAGCCCGAGGTCGCGCAGGTAGGCGGCGACGAGCGCGGCGGTCTTCTCCTCGCGGTTCGAGAGCTCCGGGTTCTGGTGGATCTGGTGCCGGATCTCCACGATCCGCGGCTCGATGCGCCGGGCCTCCGGCTCGATGCGCGCGAGCCAGTCCCGGGCGGGCGCGGCGGCCAGGAGCAGCAGGGGAAGAACGACCGGAACACGGCGCTGTGTCATCTCGTCTCTCCTGATCTAGGGGCCCGACGCCCCCTTATACTGGTTTGTCCGAGAGCCTGTCCGCAATGCCCGCTTCGACGACATCGACCCGAGACGTCCTGCTGGAGTCCCTCGGCGTGTCCCTCCAGGACTTCCGCTGCCGGGCTCACGTGGAGCCGCTCGGACCCGAGGAGACGCACCCGACGCACGGCATCGTGCTCGTACGGAAAGGCGTGTTCGGCCGGGCCCAGAACGGCCAGACCCTCGTCGCCGACGCCAACCACGTGCTCTTCTTCAACGCGGGCGAGCCCTACCGCTATTCGCACCCGCTCTCGGGAGGAGACGACTGCACGGTCATCGCGGTCGACACCCGCCGGGCGCAGGAGCTCATCGCCCATCACGCGCCGCGGCACGCCGGGCGGGAGGAGCGGCCGTTCGCCCTCAGCCACGGCCTCAGCTCGCCGCAGACGGCCCGCCTGCACTACGAGCTGCTGGGCCTGGTTCGCCGCGATGCGCCGCGTCTGGTCCTCGAGGACGCGGTCGCCGAGCTCGCGGACGTGGCCGTGGGCGCCACGTACCGCACGGGCGAGGCCCGGAGCGATGGAGAGGCCTCGGCGACCGCCGCCCGCCGGCGCGCGCGCGACCTGGTGGAGTCGGTGAAGGTGGCGGTCAACGAGCGCTGCGAATCGCCGCCGAGCCTCACCGAGCTGGCCCGGTCGCATGGATGCTCGCCCTTCCACCTGTCGCGCACGTTTCGTCGCGCGGTGGGGGTGAGCCTGCGCCGCTACGCCGGCCGCCTGCGCACCCGTCTGGCGGCCGTCCGCCTCGCCGCCGGCGCGCGTGATCTCACCGCGCTGGCCCTCGACCTCGGTTATGCCGACCACAGCCATTTCACCAACGCCTTCCGCCAGGAGTGGGGCCTTCCTCCCTCGCGCTTCCGCGATCTTCACCGGCGCTGAGCGCGGTGCCGGACCCGCGCAACATCTTTCAAGCGGCCGGCCGGCCTCCCGCATAGATTCCGGTCATGGAGGTCGGCAGATGAGCGAGATTGCCAGGATCGTGGAGCAGCTCCGGCAGGCCCAGGAAGGCGGAGCGTGGCACGGGCCTTCGGTCAACGAGGCCCTGGAAGGCGTCGGCGCCGCCGGCGCCGCCCGGCGGCCGATCGGCGCCGCGCACTCGATCGGGGAGATCGTCCAGCACGTACGCGTCACGGAGGAGGCGGTGCGGCAACGTATCGCGGGCGAGGCGGTCCGCGAGGAGGCGGACTGGCCCGGGCCCGCCGGGAACGGAGAGGCGGCCTGGCGCGGCGCCATCGACACGCTGACCGCGACGCAGCGCGCGCTCCGCGACGCCGTGTCGAGGCTCCCCGAGTCGCGGCTGCACGAGAACATGCCCGGCAAGAGCCATTCGTACTGGTACGAGCTGCTCGGCATCGTGAACCACGACCTCTACCACGCGGGGCAGATCGCCCTCCTGAAGAAGGGGGTGTGAAGAGGCCATGACCTCCGGCGAGAGGACGGACGTTCAGGCCGTGCTGGCGGCTTCCGGGCGCTCGGCCGAGATCCCCGAAGCCGCCGATGCGTACGGCTGGCTCGTGGGGAGCTGGGACCTGGAGGTGCGCCATTACGGCGTCGACCTCACCGCGCTCCACGTCGAGGGCGAGGCGCACTTCGGCTGGGTGCTCGAAGGGCGGGCCGTCCAGGACGTCTGGATCATGCCCCGGCGCTCCGAGCGCGGCGCCGGCGTGGACAAGACGAGGAACATGTACGGTACGACGCTGCGCGTCTGGGATCCCGCCCTCCAGGCCTGGCGCATCACGTGGATCAACCCCGTGAGCGGCGGCCGCGACGAGCTCATCGGCCGCCGGAGCGGCGCCGATATCGTCCAGGTCGGCACCCACGCCGACGGCACGCCGATCCGGTGGAGCTTCACCGAGATCACGCCCGACTCGTTCCGCTGGATCGGGGAAGCGCTGCCGCCCGACGGCCGGACGTGGAAGCTGGAGGGCGAGTTCCGCGCCCGCCGGAGGCGATAGGCTCCGCGCCGCGGCGCCCGAGCGACCGGTCGCGCGCAAGGATGGACCTCGCTAGACTCCGGCCGTGGAGTGGCTCCGGCGGCGTAGACGGGTGCGCGCCCTCGCGGCGGCGGGCGCGTGCCTTCTCCTCCCGGGATGCGGCGCCCGCACGCCCACCTCTCCCGCGGCGCGGACGCGTACGTATCGCATGGGCTTCTCGGCCATCCCTCCGCGCATCGACGAGAGCCTGGCCATCAAGGTCATCGACCTGTGGTCCCGTCGCGCGGACGCGGCCATCATCAGCATGGAGCCGCCGTGGCGCGAGCTGCTCGCTGGCCTGGATCCGGCCACCCTCGTGAGCGTGATCCAGGTCCCCCTCGCGAACTACTACCGCTCCAAGGGCCACGAGCTCTGGGTCTATCTCGATCCCGCCAACGGCCTGAACCGCGCGGGGGAGTCGGACGCGCTGGTCGCGGCCGGCCGCAGCCTGACCGAGCCCGCCGTCCAGATGCTCTTCCGCCGCTACGCCGTGGAGATGGACCGCCAGCTCCACCCCGCGCACATGGGGCTCGCGCTGGAGACCAACCTCATCCGCGGCCAGTCGTCGGCGGCGCTCTACGCCGCGGTGCGCCGGGTGGCCAACGACGCGGCCGCCGACATCAGGGCGGGCAACGCGGCCGCCCGGCTCAGCGTCAGCGTCCAGGTGGATTGGGCCTGGGGCGCCGGAGCCAACGGCGCGTTCCAGGGGGTGGCGACGGACTTCGCCGATTTTCCGTTCATCCAGGAGCTGGGATTGTCGTCCTATCCGTACCTGGCCGGGGTCAAGACGCCCGAAGACGTGCCGCTCGACTACTACGCGCGCCTGGTCGAGGGCCGCTCGGTGCCGGTCATGGTCACGGAGGGCGGCTGGACGTCGTCATCGCTGGGGGCGGTGGTGTCCTCGCCCGACGTGCAGCGGCGGTACATCGTCCGCCACATGGACCTCCTCGACCGCGCGCGCGCCATCGGCGTCTTCCAGCTCACGTTCACCGATCTGGACGTTCCCGCGCTTTCGTTGCCCGCCGGCTCGATCCTGCCGCTCTTCGCCTACAACGGGCTCGTGGATGCGAGCCTGCAGCCGAAGCCGGCGCTGGGCGCATGGGACGAGGCCTTCGCCCGGCCGAGGAGCAACTAGGCCTACGGATTTGTCGCCCCCGCCCGCTTGCGTCGCGGGCACTTTGCTGGTTTGCTTACAGTCGTTCTATGCCACTACTGAAATCCATCGCTGGAATACCCGATCCGTTGTTCCCCGTGCCCCCGGGAATCGTGCTCGCCGACGAGGCCCGCACCGCCCGCCGCCGCTTCTACCCGGTGACGATCCTCTTCACCACGTACGCGGTGACCGTGATCGGCCTCGCCTTCGCCACCCATCCGGGCGACGCCGCCCTCTTCCTCGCGTCGGGGATCGCCGTCTGGACGCTGCTGGAGTACATCGTCCACCGCTTCATCCTTCACGGGCGCTTCCCCGACGGACCGGGGCTCGTGAAGCACCGCGTGCACACGTTCTTCGACACGATGCACGCGGACCATCACCAGCGCCCGTGGGACGGGATGTACATCAACGGCTATCTGGACTCGATCCCGTTCGCGGCCCTGTTCGTGGCGGTGAGCTTCCTGCTCACGCCCTTCTACAAGGCGCCGGTGCTGGTGGCGGGGCTGCTCCAGAGCTACGTGCTCGAGGAATGGATCCACTACTCGGTCCATTTCTGCCGGTTCAAGTCCCGCTACTTCCAGTACATCCGTCTCCATCACTGGTACCACCACAGCCCCCGCGGCTCGTCGCTGGGCTTCGGCCTGACGAGCGGGCTGTGGGACCGCATCTCGGGCACGCGGATCCCGCCGCGCCGTCCAGGCTCCGGACGCCACCGCGAGCCCGATATCCAGGACGAGCTGTGGCGGAGGCCCCAGGCGGGGGCGCGGCCGTAGGATGCGGCGCCGCGACGCGTTGAAGCTCGCGGGAGCGGCGGCGCTCGCCTCGCCGCTCGCGCGCGCGGAGGCGGCGCCGGCGCCGCCGGGCCCCGCCGCGGGCCGGCGGCCGAAGCGGGTGATCATCGCCGGCGGCGGCATCGGCGGCCTCTGCTGCGGGCACGAGCTGACCAAGCTCGGGCACGATGTGACGGTTCTGGAGGCGGCGGGCCGCACGGGCGGCCACGTACGCACGATCCGCGACCCGCTCGCCGACGGGCTCTACGTCGACGGGGGAGCGGAGCACTTCACCAAGCCGGGCTACGAGCTGTTCTGGGGGCACGTCGCGGAGTTCGGCCTCAAGCCGCATGAGTACCACCGGCGCGAGAACATGCTGCGGCTCATCAACGGGAAGCTGCACACGGAAGAGATGCTGGCCGACCCGAAGGTGCTGGCGGGCTTCGGCCTCAACCAGCGCGAGGTCGACTTCCTTGCCCGCGAGCCGTGGTGGAACCTCGCCTCGCTCTACTTCACGCCCTATCTCGACAGCTTCAAGGACGAGTATCAGCCCTTCGGCGTCGGTCTCGATCCGCTGGACCAGATCAGCCTCAACGATTTGCTCAAGAAGGACGGCGCTTCGGCCGCGGCCATCGGCCTCATCGGCTCGCGCGGGTCGGCGCTCCAGTCGGTGTGGCACGCGGGCCTGCTGAAGCTGCGCGGCGTCCCGCTCTTCCCTCCGCACGTCTACCGGATCGAGGGGGGGAACCAGTCGCTGCCCGACGCGTTCACCAGGGCGCTCGGCGACCGCGTGCGCGTGGGCTGCCCGGTCACCGGCATCGAGCGCGGCGACTCCGGCGTGAAGGTGAAGTACCGCGAGGCGGGCCGCGAGAAGACGATGGAGGGCGAGTACCTCGTCTCCGCGATGTCGCTCGTGAAGCTGCGCGAAGTGCCCGTCACTCCCGCCTGGCCCGAGGAGCGCGCGTTCGTGGTCCAGGGCTTCCCGTACTACACGGCCTCGCGGCCGGTCTTCCAGTCGCGCACGCGCTTCTGGGAGGCGCAGCGGACGAGCCCCAACATCATCTTCGACCAGCCGGCGCTCGAGCACGTGTGGCGGATGGCCGACGACGTGGACACGGAGCGCGGCCTCATCGTCGGCACCTCTCCGGGCTTCACGACCGCCGACGACGCGCTCGCCACCTTCCGCCGGTACTACCCGGGGGGCCCCGACGACATCGAGCAGGCCTTCGTGATCGACTGGGCGAAGGATCCGTGGGCGATGGCCTGCGAGCCCGTCAGCTACGGGCCCGGCCAGCTCCGCCGCTTCTGGCCGCGCGTGATCCAGCCGGAAGGCCGCATCCATTTCGTGGGCGCGTACGCCGACAACCTCAACTGGGGCATGGAGGCCGCGACGCGCTCCGCCCACCGGGTGGCGAAGGCGATCGACGCGGCCTGAGCTTCTTCCGCTCCCTCAGCGCCCTTCCATCGGCATTGCCGGCAACTCGATCCGGGATGGGTGCTCGGGATCGTGGAAGACCGCGTTGTCGGCGACACTCCAGCGCCGGTTGTCGTTGAGGGGCTCCCCCGTGTTGGGATTGGCGTCGAAGCGCGGGAAGTTGCTGCTGGAGACGTCGAGTCGGATGCGGTGGCCCTTCTGGAAGACGAGCGACGTGGGGTAGAGCTCGATCGTGAACGGATAGACCTGTCCGGGCTTCATGAGCGTGGCGGTCGCGAGCGAGTCGCGATAGCGCGCCCGGACGATGCTGTCGCCCACGTTCAGGTCGAAGCCGCCCGGGAAATCGGCGCTCGGCGGGTAGACGTCCACGAGCTTCGCCGTGAAGTCGGTGTCGACCGCGCTCGACGACGCCCAGAGCTTCACGACGAGCCGCCCCGTGACCTCCACGTCGCGCTCGAGCGGCGCCGTCTGGAAGACGAGCACGTCGTTCCGGGCCGATAGCGGCCGCTCGTCCTCGCACCGCCAGACGTCCTTGCGGCACCGCTGATCCATCGCGCCCGCCTCCATGACGCCCGTCGACGAAGAGAGGTTGCCGCCGATGGTGGGCACGGGGTGGCGCGGGTCGAAGAGGTAGTGCGTGGCCGGCGCCGGCCGGGGCGCCTCGGTCGAGAGCCCCCCGCCGGCCTGGAGGTAGTACGGCGTCGCTCGGGCCCGCGCCGGCGGCCACTCCCTTTCCTCGCGCCAGCGGCCGCCGACGAAGATCCGCCCTTCCGGCGTGCGGTGGCCGTCGCCGCCGCCCATCACGAAGACACGCACCGGAGGCTCGCGGTCGACGCCGTTGTCCGCCCCCTTCAGCCAGCGGTCGAACCAGCGGAGCTGGAACGCGTCGAGGTCGATGGCGGCGTCGCGGCCGAACTCCGCCTCGCCCGCGAAGCTGCGCTTCTGGCCGCCGTGCGTCCACGGGCCCATGATCAGGCGCAGCGCGCTCTTCTTCGTCTTCGCCAGCTCCACGTAGTTGAGGTTCGAGGTCTGGGCGGCCCACGAGTCGTACCAGCCGCCGACGAGATAGACGGGGACGTCCTCGTACTCGGCGGCGTGGTCGACGACGCTCGCTCCCATGTCGGTCCAGAACGCGTCGTTGTCGCCGTGGCCCATGGCCTCGACGAGGAAGCTCTCGTAGTCGGGCGCGAACTTGAGCGGCGTCGTCCCCGGGCGCAGGGGCAGGCCGGCCAGGTACTCGCGGACGTGGTCGCGCAGCTGGCCGAGAGTGTCGGTCGCGGCGGGATCGGTGCCGGGCTGCCGCACGCGCGGGGGCGAGAAGCCCAGGTTGAAGATCCAGTTGAAGAAACGCAGCTCGAACGCGCCGTGGTGCCGCACGCCGTAGTATCCGCAGTCCGACATCGCGTCGAGGGGCACCATCGCCTTCAGGTGGGGAGCGCCCGCGAGGGCCAGCGCATGCTGCGTCCCGCCGGCATACGATCCGCCGACGGTGCCGAACCCGCCGTCGGACCACGGCTGGGCGCCGATCCACCGGGCGGTGTCGACGCCGTCGCGGCCGTCGTCCCGCAGGGGGCGCCAGCGACCCTCGGAGGCGTACCGCCCCCTCACGTCCTGGGCCACGAAGACGTAGCCCTTCGGCACGAAGACGCGGGCCCAGAAGTCCGACTCGTCCTTGTTGTAGGGCGTGCGCTCCAGGATGGCGGGGAAGCGGCCCGGCGCGGCGACGCCCCCGCGCGCGGGAAGATGCACGTCGGTGGCGAGCTTCACCCCGTCGCGCATCGGGACCATCACGTCCTTCAGGACGACGACCCCGTACGGCTCCTCGGCGGGCGCGCCGATGCGCGCGGTGACGGCGGCGAGGCCGAGGATCGCCAGCGAGAAAGCGAGACGGCGCATCGGGTCCTCCTGCTGCGAGAGAGGAGCATAGGCTAGAATCGACGACCGCAGAGACCCGAAAACGAATGATCGGCCCCTTGCGGCGGCGAAGCTCGTGGCCTTCCTCCATCGCCACCGGACTGATCGGATGGGTGGGGTTCGCGATCATCGTTCCCCTCGCCCTCGGCTACGCCGGCTCGCTGCGCGAGCTGCTGATCCTCGCCGTGATCGCCGCGGTCGTGCAGGTCGCGGTACTGCGCGCGGGGTTCACGATCCTGCGCCTGGACCGCGGCCTGGTGGCCGGCGCCGCCTGGGGCGGCGTCACCGCGGCGGCGATCGTCGCCGCCGAGATGTGCTTCTCGGCGACGCTGCGCCAGCATCCCTGGCTGGCGCTGGCGACCGCCGTCTACGTCGGCATTCCCGTCGGCGCGTTCCTCTCCTACTTCCATCGCGACGACCGCGCGATCGAGGCGGAAGCCGCCGGCGCCGGCCGGCCGGTGGACTACGGGCGCGACGCGCACTGGCTGGACCCCTTCGTCTACGGGGCCCTCGCCTACGAGATCGCGCTCGTGCCGCGCACGCCCGAGGTTGCGATCAGCGCCGCGGTGGTGGGCATGATCGTGGGCGTGGTCGCCGCCGGCGTGAGCCACTTCATCTTGTCGCGATGGGGCAACGCGCCGGCCACGATCCCGGCGGCGATGCTCGCGGGAGCGGTGCTGGGAGCGCCGACCGGCTTCCTGTTCCGAGGCTACGCGGCGAGCCTCCTCCTTCCGCTCGCCGCCGCGGGCGCGCTCGCCGGGGCGCTGACGTTCCTGACGACGGCGCTCGTCGGCCGGCGGCTGGCGTTGCGGGAGCGCGGGGCATGAGAACGGTCATGCTCCTGTGCCGCGTCCTCCACATCGCCGCCACCTGCACGTCGCTCGGCGGTCTCTTCTACGCCCGCATGGTGCTCTGGCCGACGCTGCCGCTGCTGCCCGAGCCGGAGCGGGAATCCTTCCTGCGCGCGGCGATCCGCCGCTACGCGTACATCAAGTGGTCGGGGGTCACGGTGGTGGCGGCGACGGGCATCGTCCAGTGGTTCTACCTGTGGCCGCACGTGATCGACCGGCGGCTCTACGTGGCGTTTTTCTTCCTCAAGATGGCGGGCGCGCTCGGGCTGCTGACCATCACCGCGCTGCTGGCGCTGCCCGCCGCGCCGCTCGAGGGGATGCGCGCCCGCCGCGCGTTCTGGTCGGCGCTGAACATCGTCTGCGGCCTGACCATCCTCGTCGGCGCCGCCCTCATGAGGACGGTGGCGAAGGCCGCTCCGTAGCCGTGTCGGTTAGAGCCGCTTGACCAGGACCTTCGAGCGGCGGCCGCTCTGCTCGTACTTCTCGCGCCGGGCGGCGGGCAGGTCCTCGGGACGTCCCTCCGTGAAGCCGGCCTTGGACTGGAAGAAGTTGAACGCCTGGGTCGAGAGCGCGAGCAGCATCTGCAGGCCCATCTCCCGCGCGCGGTCCTCGACGAACTGGGTCATGCGGCGGCCGATGCCCTGGTGCTCGTGCGAGGGTCGCACGCGCAGGCAGGCGACCTCGGCCTTCTTCTCGCCCGCGTAGACGTGGAGGGCCACGCAGGCCACGGGGTTCCGGTCCACCTCGTAGATGTAGTAGTCCTCGAGCTGCTCCTCGATCGCGGCGTGGGTGCGGGGGAGCAGCTCCTCGCTCTCGACCGACGTCTGGATGAGCTGCAGGATGTTGCGGACGTCGCGCCGCCGCGCGCGGCGGATCTGCCGGTACTCGTTGGCGTAGACGAGCGTGCCGATACCCTCGTTCGAGAACACCTCGGCGAGCAGGCCCTCGTCGACGGTGCCGTTGATCACGTGCACGCGTGGCACGCCGAAGCGGCAGGCGGCCACCGCGTGCCGCGCCTTCGACGCCTGGGCCGGCCCCAGCTGGCCCTTGTCCAGCGCGCTGCCCAGCTCGTCGACGGAGATCTGGCGCGCGACCGCGCCCCCGATCAGGAGGCCGTCCACCGTCGTCATGTAGACGAGCTTGACCGCCGACAGGGCCTTGGCGACCTCGAGCGCCACCGAGTCGGAGTTGAGCCGGTAGCTGCGGCCGTCCCCGTCCATGCCGAGCGGGGGCAGGACGGGCACGATCCCGCTCGCGAGCAGGGTCTGCAGCAGCTCCACGTCGATGCGCTCGACCCGGCCCGTGAACAGGTGGTCGACGCCCCGCAGGATCCCCAGGGGATGGGCGATCACCGCGTTCGGGCTCGCCCCGCGGAGGTCGGCCGCGCTTAGGCCCTCCAGGATCTCGTGGGTCAAGCGGTTTGCCGCCGTGAGCGCCATCTCCAGGGTGGCGGCGTCGGTGACGCCGGTCCCCTCGAGATCCGATGCCTCCGCGACGTTCGCTTCGGCCAGGGCCTGGATCTGCGCGGAGGCGCCGTGCACGAGCACGACGCGTACGTTCAGGGACCGGAGCACGGCCACGTCCATGAGGATGTTGCCGAAGTTGTCGTCGGTCACGATCGCCCCGTCGGCCGCGATCACGAACGTCCTCTCGCGGAACTGCGGAACGTAGCGCAGGATGCCCCGCAGGTCGGTCGGCTTCATCATCGGACAACGCCTCCGCTGTGAGTAGAACACGAAGCGGGCTCCCGCAGCGTGAGGAGCTGGTCCGCCCTCACGTCCGGCAGCGTCTGGACGGCCCCGCTCGGCCAGCGGATCTCGACGAGCCGTAGCCGGTCGTCGTCCCCCAGGCCGACGAGGAGCCGCTTGTCGCTGGCCGAGAGATAGCTGCCGGCCGTGGTCACGGTGTGGTACTGCGTCAAGCCCGAGGCGGCGACCGTCTTGACCCGGGCGCCGATCCCGTCCCGGTTGGAGCACGTGCCCACCGTGCGGAGGGCGAGCCAGTGCCGGCGGTTGCCGCCGTCGTTGCGGAGGACGTAGGGCCTCTGCCCGCACGTCGCCACCACGACGTCCACGTCGCCGTCGTCGTCGAGGTCGCCGAAGGCCGCCCC
>Ga0075433_10003727_pt1 | contig 11787 bp, 12 predicted proteins | sample RhiMethybrSRZTD2_FD_75299 | JGI IMG/M metagenome (GOLD analysis project Ga0075433, IMG submission 75299) | Populus rhizosphere microbial communities from Tennessee, USA - Rhizosphere MetaG P. TD hybrid SRZTD2 | ecosystem: Host-associated > Plants > Roots > Rhizosphere > Soil | place: USA... | reverse complement strand
GGAGGGCGGGATCAAGCTCTTCGTGGGGAAGATCCACGACATCGCCCGACGCACGACGGAGGGCTTCCTGCGCGGCACCGCCGCCATCGAGGGGCTGGACGAGTTCCGCGGCCATACCTTCCGTCTCGCGTTCCAGAACGAGTTCGCGGTGGGCTGGCTCGACGACGTGCCGCGGGTGATGACCCCGGATCTGATCTGCGTGCTCGACACCGTGGCGGGGGACGCCATCGGCACCGAGACGCTGCGCTATGGGCAGCGCGTCACCGTCATCGCGCTGCCCGCGCCCCCGATCCTCCTCACGCCGAAGGGGATCGAGCACGTGGGCCCCCGGGCCTTCGGATACGACCTCGACTTCCGGTCGGTGTTCGCATGAGACGACGCATCGGCATCGACGTGGGCGGCACCAACACCGACGCGGTGCTGCTCGAGGACGACGCGGTGGTGGCCGCGGTGAAGACGCCCACCACCGAGGACGTCACCACCGGCATCTCTCGCGCGCTCGCCGGGCTCGTCGAGCGGGCCCCGGCGGCGCGGGAGGCGCAGGCGGCGATGATCGGCACCACCCACTTCACCAACGCGGTGGTGCAGCGGCGCGACCTCGACCGGGTGGCCGCGGTGCGGGTGGGTCTGCCCTCCGGGGCATCGCTTCCACCCTTCGTCGACTGGCCCGAGGATCTGGCCGCGCTCGTGCGCGGCGAGGTCGTGATGCTGGAGGGGGGCCACGAATTCGACGGGCGCCCGCTGGTGCCCTTCGACGCCGCGGGCATGCGCGCGGCCGCCCGGCGCGTCCGCGCCGCGGGCATTCGGTCGGTGGCGGTGGCCGCGGTGTTTTCGCCCCTCAACGCGGCGTGCGAGGAGCAGGCGGCGTCCATCCTCCACGAGGAGTGCCCGGACGTGGCGGTCACCCTCTCGCATCGCCTGGGCCGAATCGGCCTGCTCGAGCGCGAGAACGCGGCCCTCCTCAACGCGTGCCTGGTCGAGCTCGCGCGGAAGACCGCGCGCGCCTTCACGGCGGCGCTGCGGGCCAGCGGCATCGCGGCCCCGCTTTACCTCACCCAGAACGACGGGACCGTGACGCTCGCGGAGGTGGCCGAGGCCTATCCCGTCTACTCCTTCGCGTCGGGGCCCACCAACTCGATGCGCGGCGCGGCGTTCCTGTCCAAGCGTGCGGATGCGCTCGTCATCGACGTCGGCGGTACCACCACCGACATCGGGAGCCTGCGCCACGGCTTCCCCCGCGAGGCCAACAGCGTGGTGGAGATCGGCGATGTCCGCACGCTGTTCCGTATGCCCGATCTCCTATCGATGGGCCTGGGCGGCGGCACGCGCGTGGCGATGGCGCCCTCGCTCACGATCGGGCCCACCAGCGTGGGCTTTCGGCTCACCGAGCAGGGCCTGGTGTTCGGCGGCGACGTGCTCACGGTGACCGACGTGGCGGTGGCCGCCGGTCTCATCGACCTGGGCGACCGGTCGCGGGTGGCCGCGCTGCCCGCCTCGCTGGTGGATTCCACGCTCGCGCGCATCCGTGCCATGATCGAAGAAGGGGTGGACCGCATGAAGACCGAGGCGGGGGACGCGCCGTTGATCGCGGTGGGGGGCGGCTCGTTCCTGGTGCCGCCGCGGCTGGCCGGCGTCTCCGAGGTCCTGAACGTCCCCCATCAGGCGGTGGCCAACGCCGTCGGCGCGGCCATCGCGCAGGTGAGCGGCGAGGTGGACCAGATCTTCCAGGATCTCTCCCGAGACGAGGCCATCGCTCGGGCCCGCCGGGCCGCCGAGGACAAGGCGGTGGCGGCCGGCGCCGACCGCGGCACGGTCAGCGTGGTGGAGGTGGAGGATCTCCCCCTCTCCTATCTGCCGGGCAACTCGCTCCGGACCCGCGTGCGGGTGGTCGGAGAGATCGCGCGGTAGGCCGAGGTATGTCACCCGCCTTCGCCGTGCGCCTGGCCGCGTACCTGCTCGTCGCCGACGGGCTGGCGGCGCTCGTGCTCGCCGGCCTGCTGGGGCCCGCGGGCCTCGTGGTGGTGGGCCTCGCGCTCCTCCTCAGCTGGTGGCAGGCGGCCATCCGCGCCCGCATCCACACGCGCGCCCTGGGCGCGGGGCTCGTGGTGGTCGCCGCGGTCGCCTCCACGATGGACCTCCTGTATCTCGCCGAGACCGTCCTCGACGGGCTCGTGCACATGCTGCTCTTCCTGGTCCTCGCGCGGCTCTTCACGTCGGACTCGGTGAAGGACGCGCGCACCGTCGCCTTCCTCGCCTTCTTCATGCTGGTGGCCGCCTCCTCCGCCGCCTTCGGCGTGGGCTTTCTCTTCGTCTTCATCGCGTTCCTGCTGCTGTCGACCTGGCTGCTGCTCCTCCAGCACATCCTCGTGGAGTCCGAGCCCGCCCCCGATCGCGTGGTGGCAGGGGCTGCACAGTGGGCGAGCCCGCGCATGCTGCTGGGCCTCGCCGCCGCCGCCTCCATCGTCACCTTCTTCATCACCACCGCGCTCTTCTTCGTGATCCCGCGCGTGGGCCTCGCCGCGCTGCCGTTCCACGGCAAGATCGGCTCGCTCGTGACGGGCTTCTCCGACCGCGTCGAGCTGGGCGCCTATGGGCAGATCCAGACCGATGCCACCGTCGCCATGCGTGTCCACGTCCCCGGCGAGATCCCCGAGGAGGCGCTGCCGCTGCTCCGGTGGCGTGGCATCGTCTTCGACGAATTCGACGGCCGCGCCTGGAGCGCCAGCCACACCCAGCGGGCGACGCTGCGGCGCTCGCTGGCCAGCGACTACCGCGTGGGGACGTACCGAGGCCGGGGCCCCCTCGTCACGCAGGAGGTCTTCCTCGAGCCCATCGGCACCGAGGTGATCTTCAGCGCGCCACGCGCGCTGCGCCTCGAGGCGCGCGCGCCCGAGATCACCGTGGACGACACCGGCACCGTGACTATCCCCTCCGCGTCGGCGCGCCTGCACTACCGGGTCGAGTCGGAGCTGGAGGTGCCGCCGCCGAGCGTGGGACGCCGTGGAGCCCACATGCTGGGGGAGGAGCCGGTGCCGGTGGGGGTGCGCTACCTCCAGCTCCCCGAGCTGGCGCCGCGCGTCGCCGAGCTGGCCCGCGGCGTCACCGCGGGCGCGCGCGGCCCCCGCGACGCGGCCCAGCGCCTGACCGACCATCTCTCGCGGCAGTATCGCTACTCGCTGAAGCTCGAGCGGCGCACGAAGCTGCCGCCGCTGGAGGAGTTCCTCTTCGAGACGCGGGCGGGCAATTGCGAGTACTTCGCCGCCGCCCTGGCCGTGATGCTACGCACCCAGGGCATTCCCGCGCGGGTCGTGGCCGGCTTTCAGCGGGGGGAATGGAATCCCTTCGGCCGCTACTTCACCGTCCGCATGCGCGACGCGCACGCCTGGGTGGAGGCCTACGTGGCGGGGATGGGCTGGATCACCCTCGATCCCTCGCCGCGCGCGGAGCCGGAGACGACGGCGTCCGGCGCGGCACAGTATCTCGACGCGCTGCGCCTGCGCTGGTACCGCTACGTCATCAACTGGAGCCTGCGCGATCAGGTCGAGGTCGCGACGACCATTCGCCGGCAGGCGAGCTCGTGGCGCGTCGACTGGACGGCACTCCGCGCGTGGCGCCCGCCCGCGGTCGCGTACCCGCTCGCGGCTGGGCTGGCGCTGCTCGTCGCCTGGTGGCTGTGGCGCCGGCCGCGCGCGGGGGCGGCGGGGCGTGGCGCGGACCGGATGCCGAGCTTCTACGCGCGGACGCTGCGCGTGCTCGCACGGCGCGGGCTGGCGCCCGGTGCGGAGGAGACGGCGCGCGAGTTCGGGGCGCGGGCCGCGGCGACGCTGCCCGGCGCCGCTTCGGCACTGGCCCGCCTCACCAACGGCTACGAGCGCGTGCGATTCGGCGAAGCGACCCTCGACGCAGGCGAGCGTGCGGACCTCGACGCCTGCGTTCTCTCCCTCTCCGCCCAGAGGGGGAGAGGGTTAGGGTGAGGGGGCAACTCTACTTTCGCCGCCACGCGGCGACGTTGGCCTCGATCTGCCTCGAATGCTCCTCGAGGTGCGCGGCGTAGATGCGGAGCCAGTCTTCCGCCGTGTAGGGGCCGGACTGGGAGTGACGCCCCGCACGCCCCCACACGTCTTCGGGCAGCCGGCGCAGCAGAGCGACCGTATTCGCCCGTACCGCATCCACCGTCGCCAGCGCGAGCTCGAGCGGATGCGCGTGATAGTCGAAGGCGACCGCCCAGTTCGCCTCGTCGTAGCCCTGGACCAGCACCGGATCGGGCTCGGCCGCGAGGAAGCGGATGCGCCCCGCCGCCTGCGTCTCGGAGTCCGCGCAGTGCACGGCGACCTCGTGCGCGGACCACTCCCGGGGCGCCGGCCGCCAGGTGAGCGCCTCTGCCGGCACCGCGGCGATGGCCGCGCGCAGCCGGGCCGGGCCTGCCGCATAGTTGTCGATGAGGGTGCGTCGCTCGGCCGCCGTCAGGGCCATGGCTCGATCCTCCTGTGTGGCCCTACGTTACACTGAACAGCCCATGCTGGAGTTAGGCCAGGTGATCCTCGGCGCGCGCGACCTCGACGCGGCGACGCGGCGCATGGAGTCGCTCGGCTTCACCGTCCTCGATGCCGGCGTGCACCCGGGCCTCGGCACCGCTAACCGCATCATCCCGCTCGGCCGGCATTACCTCGAGCTGCTCGGCGTGGTCGATCGCGCCCTCGCCGAGGCGCAGTGGTACGGGCAGGCCCTGCTGGCCCGCATCGCCGACGGTGACCGCCTCGTGCGCTGGTCGCTGCGCACGGACCAGATCGACAAGGTCGCCGGCGCCCACGGCCTCGTGCCCGAGCGGCGCCGGCGCGTCCGCCCCGACGGCCGCCCGCTCAGCTGGCAGGCCGCCGGACTACGCGAGGCAGCGGCGGAGTCCTGGCCCCCGTTCTTCATGCAGTGGGATGATCCCACGGATTTTCCCGGCGCGATTCCCGCGCGGCACGCCAACGGCGCCCACGGAGTCGCATGGCTGGAGGTGGTGACGCCTGATCGGGAACGGCTCCATCGATTGTGCGCAGGCGCCGAAGCTCCTATTCGCCTCGGGGACGGCGCCCCGGGGCTCGGGCGCGTGGCGGTGGCGACGGAGCAGGGGGAGCTGATTCTCGGACTCGGGGGCCGAGCGTGAGTCCACGGCAATGACCCTCAACGCCCGCGCGTGGCTCGCGCTGGCGATCCTCGCGATCGTGATGGGCCTGGTGCTGTTCGTGACCGCCGGCACCGTCCACTACTGGCAGGCCTGGGTGTACCTCGCGGTGTTCTTCGGCATCTCGGCCCTCGTCACGGTCTATCTGATGCGGCGCGATCCGGCGCTGCTCGAGCGCCGCATGCGCGGCGGGCCGACGGCCGAGCCGGAGCCGTCGCAGCGGATCATCATGTGGCTCGTATCCGTGGGGTTCGTGGCGCTGCTGGTGGTCCCCGCGGTCGACCGGCGATTCGGCTGGTCGCACCTTCCCTCCTGGGTCGCGCTGGCGGGCAATGCCCTGACGGTGATCGGCTTCTACCTCATCTTCCTTGTCTATCGCGAGAACACCTACGGCGCGGCCACCATCCGGGTCACGGCGGATCAGCGCGTCATCTCCACCGGGCCCTACGCGGTGGTGCGCCACCCGATGTACGCGAGCGCGTCGCTCTATCTGATCGGCACGCCGCTGGCGCTCGGCTCCCTCTGGGGCCTGGTCCCGCTCGTCCTCATCGTGCCCGCGCTGATCTGGCGCCTGCTCGACGAGGAGCGGCTCCTGGCTCGGGATCTGCCGGGCTACACCGAGTATCAGCGCCGGGTGCGCTACCGCCTGCTCCCGGCCATCTGGTGAGGGGACTGCGTGCGCCTAGCGTAGGCGCCGGTGCTCGACCAGCAGGCAGTGGTCCTGCACCACGCGGATGCCCGCCCGCGCCAGCCGCTCCGCCGCGGCATCGTTGACGATGCCGAGCTGGAACCAGGCCACGCGCGGGCGCGCGGCGATGATGTCGTCGACGTGGGGCGGGATGTCCTTCGCGCGGCGGAACACGTTCACCATGTCCACTGGCGGCGGCACCGCAGCCACCGTGCGGTACACCGGACGGCCCAGGATCTGCTTCGCGTCGGGGTAGTACACGGGCACGGGCACGATGTCGTAGCCTGCGCGCGCCATGTACTCGGGCACGTAGAAGGCGGGCTCGCCGCGCTGCGCCTCCGTCTTCATGCCGAGCACGGCGATGCGGCGGCACTCGCGCACGATGGCCGCGACGGCGTCGTGCGCGGTCACGAGATTGTCGGTCCACTCGTCCATGTGGCCAGTCTAGCACTGTGCTAGCCTGAGCCCCGGGGGAGGACAGGCCATGGCGATCCGGATTACCCGCGTGTACACACGCGCCGGCGACGGCGGCGAGACGGCACTGGTCGGCGGCCGGCGCGTCGCCAAGGATGCGCCGCGGATCGAGGCCTATGGCACCATCGACGAGCTCAACGCCGTCATCGGCCTGGCGCGGGTCTTCAACGCGGAACAGTTGAAGAAAGGCAAGGACTACCGCTGGCTCGACGAAGTGCTCCGCCGCCTCCAGAACGAGCTGTTCGACCTCGGCAGCGAGTTGGCCACGCCCGAGGACGCGGTCTACGAGGGCATGCACCGGGTCGGCGAGACCGAGGTGAAGGCGCTCGAACAGCTCATGGACCGGTGCCAGAAGGATCTCAAGCCGCTCAAGTCCTTCGTCCTCCCCGGCGGCGGCCGCGTGGGCGGCTTCCTTCATCAGGCGCGCACCGTGTGCCGCCGCGCCGAGCGGCGCGTCCTCGCGCTCGCGCGCGTCGAGAGCGTCTCGCCATGGCCGCTCAAGTACGTGAACCGCCTCAGCGACCTCCTCTTCGTGCTCTCGCGGTGGGTGGGCCAGCGGCTCGGCGAGACCGAGTACCTCTGGGAGCGCGGGCTCGCCGGCCATGACCGCGCGCGCCGCTGAGGCGTCCGGCTACCGCATCCGCCGCGCCACCGCACAGGATCACGCGGCAGTGGCGTGCGAGCTCCGCGCCTATCTCGCCTGGCTGGGCGAGGAGCTGGATGGCGAGGGGCTCGACAAGGACATCGCCAACTGGCAGGCGGCCTATGACGGACGGCGCGGCTGCCTCCTCGTGGTGGAGGATCCGGCGGGGCTCGTGGTGGGGACTGCCGCGGTGCGGGTGCTCGAGCCCGGCGTGGGCGAGGTCAAGCGCATGTGGATTCGCCCGGTGCATCAGGGCAAGGGCCTCGGCCGGCCGCTGATGGACGCCTGCCTGACCGAGGCGCGTGCGCTGGGCTGCGCGCGACTGCGTCTCGACAGCGAGGATCGCCTGGCCGCGGCCGTCCATCTCTACCGCGCCTACGGCTTTCAGGAGATCGCGGACTACAACGGCAACGCGCGCGCCAACATCTGGATGGAGCGCGCCCTATAGCTCCCGGGGACGTGCAGGACGTGGTGGCCCCGCGGCCGGCCACGGTGGCCCCGCGCGGCATCGTGACTTGCTCGCACGTGCTCGCCTCCACGGCGGGCGTGGAGATGCTCCGTGGCGGTGGCTCGGCGGTGGACGCGGCCATCGCCGCTGCGGCGGTGCTGAGCGTCGTGTACCCCCACATGACCAGCATCGGCGGTGACTCCTTCTGGCTGGTGCATCCGGCGCCCACGGGCGGCGTGCGCTTCCTCGACGGCGGCGGCCGCGCGCCCGCCGCGGCGACCATCGCCGCGTTCGAGGCCCGGGGGCTCGCGGAGGTGCCGTATCGGGGCATGCTGCCCGCGACCGTCACCGTGCCCGGCGCGATCGACAGCTGGCTCGAGGCCCATGCCGCGTACGGGCGGCTGCCGCTGCCGCGCGTGCTCGCGCCCGCCATCGAATGCGCGCGCGACGGCTTCCCGGTGGGCGCGCGGCTCGCCTACTGGATCGACTCGGTGGCGACGATGCTCGCGGAGAGCCCGGAGGCGGCCGCGATTTTTTTGCCGGGGGGCCGGCCGCTCGGCGAGGGGCAGCGCCTGCGCAATCCCGACCTCGCGCGCACCCTCGAGGCTATCGCCGGCGCGGGCCGGGGCGGCTTCTACGAGGGTGAGGTGGCCCGCGAGATCGCGCGCTGGTCGCGTGCCCGCGGCGGGCTCATCGAGGAGGGCGATCTCCGGGCCCAGCGCGCGCGCTGGGGCGAGCCGCTCTCCTCGACCTACCGGGGCATCACGCTCTACGAGACCCCTCCGCCGACGCAGGGGGTCTCGGTGCTCCAGATGCTCCGACTCATCGAGCCGTACGACCTCGGCGCCATGGACTTTCTCGGGCCCGATCACGTCCACCTGCTCGTCCAGGCCAAGCAGATCGCCTTCCACGACCGCGACCGCGTGCTGGCCGATCCCGATTTCGCGAAGGTCCCGGTGGAGCGGCTGCTATCGCCGGACTATGCGGCGGAGCGCCGTCGCCTCGTCGACATGCGGCGCGCCCTGCCCTGGGACGAGGTGCCGAGCTTCGGCACGCTCGCCGGCGATACCGTCTACGTCGCCGCGGTGGACGCCGAGGGCAGCGCCGCCTCGCTGATCCACAGCGTCTACGGCCTCTTCGGCGCGGGCGTGGTGGCGGGGCGTACCGGCGTGGTCATGCAGAATCGCGGGGCCTACTTCAGCCTGGATCCCACGCACCCCAACCGTCTCGAGCCGGGCAAGCGGCCGCTGCATACGCTCATCGCCTCGCTCGCGTTCCGGGGTGATCGCCTCTGGCAGGTGATGGGGTGCATGGGGGCGGACGGGCAGCCGCAGATCCATCTCCAGGCCTACACGGCCATGATCGACTTCGGCCTGGACGTGCAGCAAGCGATGGAGGCGCCGCGCTGGCTCTCCGGCCGCTTCGGTCTGCTCGAGCCCCGCGACCTGCTGAACCTGGAGGGGCGCGTCCCGCCGGCGACAGGCGCGGAGCTGGCGCGGCGGGGCCACACCGTCAACCAGTGGGGCCCGTGGAACGAGCGGGCCGGGCACGCGCACGGCATCACGATCGATCCCGCCACGGGTGCGCGCCACGGCGGCTGCGACCCGCGCAGCGACGGCGTCGCCCTGGGCTACTGAGGACCGCGGTCACCGCGGAGAGGAGACCCGGCATGCCGTATCAGGTCTACGCCCTCAAGTACGCGGAGCGGGACACCCAGCAGTGCACGTTCTTCTTCCGCGAGCCGTCCACCGCCACGCTCACGCTGCACTTCTACCTGTGGGTGATCCTGGGCGGCCCGTATCCCTTGGTGCTCGACACGGGCTTCTCCGCCGCCGACGCCCAGCGGCGCGAGGCGCGCAGGTGGGTGAGCCCGGCGGAGATGCTGAGTCGCGTGGGCGTGAAGGCCGCCGACGTGCCCGTGGCGCTGATCTCGCATCTACACTGGGATCACTGGGACGGCTATCAGTTCTTCCCGGGCGCGCGCTTCTGGATCCAGAAGGAGGAGATGGAGTTCTGGATGGGCTTCGCGGGCCAGTACGCGCACTACCGCATGTTTGCCGAGGCGGAGCCGCTCGCCGACCTCGTCAAGCTGAACTACGCGGGGCGGGTGCGGCTGGTGGAGGGCGAGATCCCGGTGCTGCCGGGTATCACCGCGCACTGGGTGGGCGGCCACACCGCGGGGCTGCAGGTGGTCTCGGTGGAGACCGCGAAGGGCACCGTGGTGCTGACCTCGGACGCCTCGCACTTCTACCGCAACATCGAGCGGCGTGACCCCGTACAGATCATCACGAGCCTGCCCCAGATGCTGAAGGGCTTCGACCGGATCGATGAAATAGCGGGCAGCCCGGATCGCGTCGTCACCGGCCACGATCCCGAAGTCGCGAAGCGCTTCGAAGAGCTCGAGCCGGGTATCGTCAAGATCGCGTAGGCGGGCCCCTTCTCCCCGCCCGCCCAGGCGCAGCCGTCAGACGCCCAGTTCGCGCCGGACGAGGGCCGCGCCCGCGGCCAGGGCGCGCAACTTGCCTTCGGCCACCTCGCGCGCGAGCGGGACCATGCCACAGTTGGTGCAGGGAAAGACGCGCGCGGCCGGCGCGTGCTTCAGTCCCTCGCGGATCACGCGCGCCACGTCCTCGGGCGTCTCCACCGCGTCGGTGGCCACGTCCACCGTGCCCAGCAGGATGTCCTTGCCCTCGAGCAAGCCAATCAGCGAGATGGGCACCCGCGACGCCGCGCACTCGAGCGACACGCCGCCGATGCGGGAGCGCGCGATGAGCGGGAAGGTCTGCTCGTACTGGCGCCACTCGCCGCCCAGCGTCTTCTTCCAGTCGTTGTTGGCCTTGATGCCGTAGCCGTAGCAGATGTGCACGGCGGTGCGGCAGCGCAACCCCTCGACGGCAGCGTCGAGGGCGGCGAGCCCCCAGTCGCGGACCTCGTCCATGTAGACGTTGAAGGCGGGCTCGTCGAGCTGGATCATGTCCACGCCGAGCGCCTCCAGCTCGCGGGCCTCTTCGTTGATGAGGCGGGCCAGGGCCATGCCGAGCTTGGCGCGGCTCCCGTAGTAGCCGTCGTGGATGGTGTCCACGATGGTCATGGGGCCCGGTATGGTGAATTTGAGCCGCCGGTCGGTGTGGGCCCGCGCGAAGCGCATCTCCGCGGAGTGGATGGGGCCGCCGCGGCGCACCGGCGCCGTCACGGTGGGGACGTCGGCCTTGTAGCGGTCGGCACGGATCCCGATCGTGACCATCCTGGTGAAGTCGACGCCGTCCAGCGACTCCACGAAGCCCCAGACGAAGTGACGCCGGCTCTGCTCGCCGTCGGTGACGATGTCGATGCCCGCGCGCTCCTGCTCGCGCAGGGCGAGGATGACCGCGTCGCGCTTGGCTTCGTCGAGGGCGGGCCCCTCGATCCGCCACGGCGCCCAGAGGGTGCGCGGCGGCGCCAGCCACGTCGGCTTGGGCAGGCTTCCCGCGATCGTGGTTTCGAGCACCGCCCTGCATGGTATCATGCCGCCATGATTCGACTCATCGCGCTGACCTCGCTCGTGGCGCTGGCGCTCCCCCTCGGAGCATGCTCGCTCGATCCCGAGAAGCAGTGGTACAAGCCGGGTGGCAACTACACCGCCGCCGACTTCGATCGTGACACCAAGGCCTGCACCAAGGACCGCGTGCTCAACGAAGCGTGCCTCCAGGAGCGGGGCTGGATCCCCCTGTCCGGCGACATCGTGAAGAAGCAGGCGGAAAAGCCGCCCGCCGGCTCCGCCAACCGTTATTAGTCTCCGCGCGATCGTCTTCGACTTCGGCGGTGTCCTCTGGGACATGCGCTGGGAGGTGGCGCGCACGCTCTCCGAGGAGCACGGGCTACCGCGCTCGTCCCTCTTCGAGACGCTCTACCGCACGGAGACGTGGCGCGACATCGAGCGGGGGATCGGCGATCCCGAGACGTGGAAAGCGCGGGCCCACGCCGAGCTGGAGGCCCGCGCGGGCAAGCTCCTTCCGCCCCTGCACGAGACATGGCGTCTCTCGCAGCGGCCCATCGGCAGCAATCTCGACCTGGTCGAGCGGCTGCGGCCGCCCTACAAGGTGTCGGTCCTGAGCAACGCGGACGGCGCGCTCCGCGGTCGACTCGAGCGCGAGATGCGCATCGACCATCTCTTCGACGACATCGTGTGCTCGGCCGAGGTCGGCATGGCCAAGCCGGAGGCGGAGATCTTCCAGCTCGCCGCCTCGCGTCTCGCGGTGACGCCCGAGGAGTGCGTGTTCGTGGACGACTGGGACCAGAACGTCGAGGCGGCGAAGAAGATCGGCATGACGGGCGTGCTGTACCGCGTCGACAAGGGCGACGACTTGGCCGCGCTGCTCGCCGCC
>Ga0075433_10003726_pt1 | contig 11798 bp, 11 predicted proteins | sample RhiMethybrSRZTD2_FD_75299 | JGI IMG/M metagenome (GOLD analysis project Ga0075433, IMG submission 75299) | Populus rhizosphere microbial communities from Tennessee, USA - Rhizosphere MetaG P. TD hybrid SRZTD2 | ecosystem: Host-associated > Plants > Roots > Rhizosphere > Soil | place: USA... | reverse complement strand
AGGATCATGTACGTCGCGCGGCCCACCGCCACGGTGGTCCCGGCGGCGTCGGTGACGGCGGCCTCGCCGAAGGCGATGCTGCGCCCGCGGCGGAGGATGCGGCCCTCGGCGACGACGTCGCCGCGCGCGGCGGACAGGAAGGACACGTTGAGGTCGAGCGTGCTCTGGCCCACGCCGCCCGCCGCGTCGGCGTGCATCGTGGACAGCGCGCCGCCCACCGCCATGTCGACGAGGGCGGAGAGCACGCCCCCGTGCACGGGGGCGCCGGCGGCGTTACGGAGCTCGTCGCGCGCGGGGACGCGCAGCCGCACCCAGCCCTCGCGCGCGTCCTCGACCTGGACGCCGAGGGTGCGCCAGAAGAGATTCGACTGGGCGCGCTCGCGCACGCTCGCGAGCAGGTCTCCGGATGTCGATGGCATGTTAGGGTTGGGACGCAGCCAGCATCATCGGTCACCGCCGCCCGTTCGTCAAGGAGGACGCCCGTGGGTCATTCGGCATGAGCGCGATCGAGTTCTTCAATCCGCCCGACGCACCGGCGCCGGGCGCCTTTTCCCGCGCCACGCGCGCGGCGGGCCTCGTCTTCGTCTCCGGCACCGGGGCGGGCAACGACATCGGCGGCACGCCGCGCGCGGGCACCGCCGCGGAGGAGACGCGCTGGGCGCTGGAGAACGTCTCGGCGATCCTGCGCGCGGCGGGCACCTCGCTGGAGCGCGCGGTGCAGGTGACGCTGCTCATCACCGATCCCGCCGACTACCACGCGATCAACGCGGAGTACGTGAAGCACTTCCCCCGCGGCCTTCCCGCCCGCCACACCGCGCGCTTCGGCGTGCCCACCACCGCGAAGGTGGCGTTCGCCTGCATCGCCCTCGCCGGCGGGTGATCACGACCCGATAGTGCGATTCCCGCAGGGGCTGCGCGCCCTCAATCACCCGGACTACCGGCGCTTCTACATCGGCCAGGTGGTCTCGCAGGTGGGCTCGTGGATGCAGTCGGTGGGACAGGCCTGGCTGGTCCTCCAGCTCACCGGCTCGCCGCTCAAGCTCGGCCTGATCGGCACGCTGCAGTTCGCGCCGGTGCTGCTCTTCTCCGTGTTCACCGGCGCCCTCGCCGACCGGCTGCCGAAGCGCCGCGTCCTCCTCGCCACCCAGATCGGCATCGCGTCGCTCGCGCTGACCCTGGGGCTGCTCGTGCGCTTCGGCCACGTGGAGTACTGGCACGTGTGCGTGCTCGCCACCATCCTCGGCTGCGTCAACACGCTGGACATGCCCACGCGTCAATCGTTCGTGGCCGAGCTGGTGAGCAAGGACGACATCGTCAACGCGGTGGCGCTGAACTCCGCCGCCTTCAACACCGCGCGCATCGTGGGGCCGGTGGCGGCGGGACTCCTCATCGCGCGCTTCGGGGTGGCCATCGCCTTCCTGCTGAACGCGCTGTCGTTCACGCTGGTGATCGCCGCGCTGATCCGCATGCGCACGGAGGGCCGGCCGCGGGAGACGCACGGCACCACCATGCTCGCCGACGTGGGCGAGGGCCTTCGCTACGCGTTCCGCGTCCGCTACATCCGCCTGCTCCTGCTCCTCCTCTTCGTGGTCAGCATCACCGTGTTCAACTTCTCCGTGTACGTGCCACTCCTCGCCCGCACGGTGCTCCACGTGGACGCGGCCGGCTTCGGCTTCCTCATGGCTGCGGTGGGGGTGGGCGCGGTCATGGGCGCGCTCACCCTCGGTAATCTCCGCCAGGCTCAGCTCGCGCTGCCCACCGTCCTTGTCTCCGGCTTCGTCGCCTGCGGCGGTTTGGTCGTCATGAGCACGGTCACGCGCTTCGCCGTCGCCATGCCCATGCTGTTCTTGATCGGCGTCTCCAGCATCATGCTGGTGGCCTCCTGCAACACCGCGCTGCAGCTCACCGCCCCCGACAACCTGCGCGGGCGGGTCATGAGCCTCTACACGCTGATCTTCGGCGGCTCCTTTCCCATCGGCTCCTTCCTCGTCGGCTGGATCTCCGAGCGCCGGGGCGTGTCCACCGCCTATCTCGCCGCGGGCATGTGCGGGCTCGCGGGGCTGGCCATCATCACGGTCTGGTGGCGCTCCGATCCCGAGTGAGGTACGGTGGCCGGCATGACGACGACGACACGGCTCGCGTGGTCCGAGGAAGCGGGGCGGAAGGAAGAGGGCATGATCGCGCTACGGCGGGATTTCCACCGCCACCCGGAGCTGTCGTTCCAGGAGCAGCGCACCGCCGGCATCATCGCCGAGCGGCTGCACGCCGCCGGGCTCGAGGTGCGCACCGGCATCGCCGGCACCGGGGTGGTGGGCGTGCTGCGCGGAGACGCGCCCGGCCGCACGGTGGCGTGGCGTGCCGACACGGACGCGCTGCCGCTCACCGAGCTGCTGGAGGCGCCGTTCGCCTCTGGCACGCCTGGTGTCATGCACGCGTGCGGGCACGACGGCCACACCGCGATCGCCATCACGATGGCGGAGATCCTCGCCGCGCGCCGCCGCGAGATGCCGGGCACCGCGGTGTTCATCTTCCAGCCCGCGGAGGAAGTGCTGGGCGGCGCGCGGCCGATGATCCAGGCCGGCGTGCTCGAGAACCCGCGCGTGGACGAGGTCTACGGCCTCCACCTCACGACGCTTCAGCCCGCGGGCGTCGTGCAGGTGCGGCCCGGCCCCACCATGGCCTCCGCCGACGCCTTCACGGTGGAGGTGAAGGGGGCGGGCGGCCACGGGGCGATGCCGCACCTCTCCGTGGATCCCATCACCGCCGCCGCGAGCATCCTGCTCGGCATGCAGAGCCTGGTCGCGCGCGAAGTCCCGGCGCAGGACACCGCGGTGCTCACCGTGGGCCAGATCGTCTCCGGCACCAAGGGCAACATCATCCCCGACCGCGCGGTGATGAAGGGCACCATCCGGGCCTTCGAGCAGTCGATCCGCGACATGCTGATCCAGCGCCTGGGCGATTTCGTGACTCATCAGGCGCGAGCTTTCCGCGCGGAGGCGCGGCTCCTCATGGACGGGGGCTCGTGCCCTGCCGTGGTGAATCACGCGAAGGAGACCGACTTCGTGCATCGCTGCGCCGCCACCGCGGTCGACGAGGCCTCGGTGGTCGAGGGCGGGCGGGTGATGGCCTCGGACGACATGAGCCTCTTCCTGCGGGAGCGCCCGGGATGCTACTTCCGGGTCGGCATCGCGCCCACCCACGGCAAGCCCCGCCCGCACCACGCGCCCGAGTTCGAGATGAACGAGGCCGGCCTCGCGGTGGGACTGCGCACCGGGCTCGAGATCATGCTCGCGGCGATGGGCTCCTAGGGATGCCCGCGAAGACCGCCGTCCGCACCGAGCACGCGCCCGCGCCGTTCGCGGGGGCGCCGTACTCGCAGGCCATCCGCGTGGGCGATCTCGTGTTCGTCTCGGGGCAGATCCCGCTCAAGCCGGGCGCCAGCCAGCTCGTGGGCCCGGCTATCGCGGAGCAGACCGAGCAGGTGTTCGCGAATCTCCGCGCCATCCTCGAGGCGGCGGGCAGCGGGCTCGATCGTCTGGTGAAGACCACGGTGTTCCTGAAGGACCTCGCCGACTTCGCGGCGATGAACGAGGTGTACAAGAGGCACGCGGGCGACACGCCGCCCGCCCGCTCGACAGTGCAGGTGGCCGCGATCCCGGCCGGCGCGCTCGTCGAGATCGAGGCTATTGCCCACCTTTGAGTAAGTGTTGATCGCACCGTGCGAATTTCGGCACGGCGCGCTGACGGGATTGGTCCCCCGTCGAAGACGGGCCCGGGGCACGCCCCGGGAGCCCCCGCCCGCTAACTACCTGCCCGACAACGACATCGGGAGGCGGCGCAACAAATGCGCCCTCCCCCCGCCGCTGGCCCGGCCCGTGCAAATCAGAAGCGACGAAGCAGGAGGACGCAGCGTGCACATCAAGCGGGCGAGCGGGGTACATCTGGCGCGGCGACAGCGCCATCAGCGGCTCGAGGCGGTGGGGTTCGCGGCCGGCGGACTGCTGGCCAGCGTCGCCGCCGGGCTCGCCGTGAATCCGTACGTGGGGCTCCTGACCGGGCTCGGCGTCGGCACGATGGCCGGGCCGGCTCTCGGCCGGTTGCGCAGCGTCCGCGCGGCGCGCGACGGCGCGACCGGCGTGGCCGCCCAGCTCCGTGGGCTGCCGGACGAGTACTTCCTCGTGGACGACGTCGCCGTTCCCGGACATCGCGGCCCGGTGGACCACGTCCTCATCGGGCCGTGCGGCGTGATGGTGATCGCGGCGAGGCGCTGGTCGGGGCGAATCCGCGTCGAGCGCGACCGCTGGACCGTCAACGGCCTCCCGCGCGTCGGCCTGTCCCGCGAGCTGTCCGACGCCGCCGCGGCGGTGAAGAACTTCCTCGTGCGCGCCCATCCCGAGCTCGCCGGCTCGCTGCTGCGCTGGGTGGAGACCGCGGTGGTGCTCACGCATCCGTCCTGCCGCGTCACTCTCGACCGGCCTTGGCATCCCGTGATGCGGTCCACCGCGCTGCGCGCCTTCCTCGAGGGCATGCCGCGCCGGGCCCGCTACACGAGCGCGCTGGGCGAGATCCTGGCGGGCGCCCTCTCGCGCGGCGACGGTGTCGTCGTGTCGCCGAGCGCCCGCATGCTCTCCGCCGCCTCCTGACCTCCTAAGATCCGAGGGGATGCGCGGCCCCTCGCTCGCCGCCGGCCCCACCTCATGGCGAGGATCCAAAGGTGCGAGCCCCCGACGCGGCCCGCCACGCTGCTACAATGACGGCCCCATGCTCCTCCCCGCGGTCGAGCTTCGCGGCCTCACCAAGCACTACCGCGAAGGCGACAGCGAGCGCACGGTGCTGCGCGACGTCAACGCCACGCTGTGGCTCGGCGAGATCGCGGTGTTCGTGGGGCGCAGCGGGTCGGGCAAGTCCACGCTGCTGAACCTCATCAGCGGAATCGATCGGCCCAGCACGGGCAGCGTGCTCGTCAACGGCACCGATCTCACCACGCTCGACGAGCGGGCACGCACGCTGTTCCGGCGCGAGCACATCGGCTTCGTCTTCCAGTTCTTCAACCTCATCCCCCTCCTCACCGTGGAGGAGAATCTCCTCCTGCCCCTGGACCTCCTGGGCCGCGCCGACGCGCGCGGACGCGCCCGCGCCGCCGAGCTCCTGGACCGCGTGGGCCTCGCCGACCGCGCGCGCGCCTATCCGGATCGCCTCTCCGGCGGCGAGCAGCAGCGCGTCGCGGTGGCGCGCGCCCTCGTGCACGACCCCGCGCTGGTCCTCGCCGACGAGCCCACCGGCAATCTCGACGCCGAGACCGCCAAGGTGGTGGTGGAGCTGCTCGATCAGCTCGTGCGCGAGCTGGGGAAGACCGTGGTCATGGCCACCCACAGCGCCGAGGTCGTGGGCAGCGCCGACCGGGTGTTTCTCGTCCAGCACGGCCAGCTCGCGGAGCAGCGCGAGGGGATGGGCCGATGAGCCCACTGCTCTGGCGGGCGAGCCGGCGCCACCTGGTGCGCCACCCCTGGCAGATCGGGCTCTCCGTGGTCGGCATCGCGCTCGGCGTCGCGGTGGCGCTCGCCGTGGGGCTCGCCACCGAGAGCGCGCGGCGAGCGTTCGAGCTGGCCACCGAGGCGGTGACCGGGCGCGCGACCCATCAGATCATGGGCGGGCCCGGCGGGCTGCCCGAGCAGATCTATCGCACGATTCGCCTCGACCTCGCCGTGCCGCGCGCGGCGCCGGTGGTGGCGGTGGACGTGGCGCTCCCCGACCATCCCGGACGGGTGATGCAGCTGATGGGCGTGGATCCCTTCGCGGAGACGCCCTTCCGCCCGCATCTCGCGGGGGAGGATCCGCTCGGCACGGTGTCCGCGCTGCTGACCCGTCCCGGAGCCATGCTCATGTCGGGGCCGGCCGCGCGGGAGCTGGGGCTCTCCCCCGGCGCCACGCTGGTGGTGCGCGTGCTGGGCGTGCGGCGCCCGCTCGTCCTCGTGGGCACGTTCGAGCCCGCCGATGCGCTCTCGACGCAGGCGCTCGAGAGCGTGCTCGTCACCGACATCGCCACCGCCCAGGAAGTCGCGGGCCTCCGCGGCCGCCTGTCGCGCATCGACCTCATGATCGGCTACCGCCCCGTCGATCGCGCGCTGCTCGAGCGCGTTCGCAAGGCGCTGCCGCCGGGGGTCGAGCTGGTCCCCGCGGGCGCGCAGGCGGGGGCGACCGCGTCGATGACGGCGGCCTTCACCCTGAATCTCCGCGCCCTCTCGCTGCTCGCCCTCGTGGTCGGGATGTTCCTCATCTACAACACGATGACTTTCTCCGTGGTGCAGCGCCGGACGCTGCTGGGCACCTTGCGTGCGCTCGGCGTGACGCGCGGGGAGGTCTTCGCCCTGGTCGCGCTCGAGGCGCTCATGATCGGGGCGGCGGGGACGCTCCTCGGCATCGGCCTCGGGTTGGGCCTCGCCCAGGGCCTGCTCCATCTCGTCACCCGGACCATCAACGATCTCTACTTCGCGCTGTCCGTTCGCGACGTGCATCTCACGCCGATGGCGCTGCTGGAGGGCGTGGCGCTCGGGCTCGGCACCACGCTGGTCGCCGCGCTCGCGCCCGCCCGCGAGGCCACGGGGATCCGGCCGCGCGAGGCGCTGCTGCGCTCCCGGCTGGAGGCGGCGAGCCGCCGCGCCGCCCCGCGTGCCGCGCTGGGCGGCGTGGTCCTCGGCGCGCTAGGGCTCGTCCTCCTGCTGGTGCCGAGCGGCCCGGTGTGGGGCTTCGCGGGACTCTTCGCCCTGCTCATGGGGACCGCGCTGGTGACTCCGCTGGCGGTGACCGTGATCCTGCTGGCCCTCGACGTGCCGATCGCCCACGCCGGTGGGCTGCTCGGCCGCATGGCCGCGCGCGGGATCACCGCGGCGCTGTCGCGCACCGGCGTGGCGATCGCCGCCCTCATGATCGCGGTCTCCGCCACCGTCGGCGTCGGCATCATGATCGCGAGCTTCCGCGAGGCGGTGGTCCGCTGGCTCGAGGGAACGCTGCGCGCCGACGTCTACGTCTCGCCGCCGAGCCTCATCGGCAGCCGGCCCGACTCGACGCTGGATCCTGCCCTGATCGAGCGCCTGGCGACGACGCCGGGGGTGGCGGCCGCCGGCACCGCCCGGGGCGTCACGGTGGCGAGCCCGCGCGGCCCGGTCCACGTCGTCGCCATCGGAGTGGCGGCGGGACAGCCGCCCGGCTTCACGTTCAAGCGAGGCCGGCCCGAGGCGGTGTGGTCCGCCCTCGAGCGCGGCTGGGTGATCGTGTCGGAGCCGTTCGCGTACCGGCACCGCGTGGGAGTGGAGGACGCGGTGCGGCTCCGCACCGATCACGGCGAGCAGCGGTTCCGCATCGCCGGCATCTTCTACGACTACGGGTCGAGCGCCGGCGTGGTCATAATGAGCCGCGCCACCTACGAGCGTCACTGGACGGACCGCGGGGTGTCGTCGGTGGCGCTCTACGCCGCGCCCGGCACGGATGTCCCGACGCTCATCGCCGCGCTGCGCGCGCGCGCCGCCGAGGGGCCTGCCGGCGCCGAGGTGCTGATCCGCTCCAACCGCGCGCTCCGCGAGGCCTCGCTGGTGATCTTCGACCGCACCTTCGCGGTCACCCGGGTCCTGCGGCTCTTGATCGTGGTGGTGGCGTTCGTGGGCGTGCTCTCGGCGCTCATGGCCCTCGAGCTCGAGCGCGTGCGCGAGATGGGGCTCGCGCGCGCGCTCGGCCTCACCCCCGGCCAGGTGTGGGGCGTCGTCACCGCGCAGACCGGCCTCATCGGGCTGGTTGCGGGGCTCCTCGCCATGCCGGTGGGGGTGCTGCTGGCCGGCGTGCTCGTCTTCGTGATCAACCGGCGCTCGTTCGGGTGGACCATGCCCATCGACGTGCGCCCGGACATCCTGCTCCAGGGCCTGCTCCTCGCGGTGGCGGCGGCGGCGCTCGCCGGCGCGTACCCGGCGGCCCGCATGGCGCGCGCGTCGCCCGCGGAGGCCCTGCACGATGAGTGACCCATTCGACGAGCGTGACGCGTTCTCGCCGGCCGCCTCGAGATGGATACGCTGGGCGGCCGCGCGCATCGCGGTGCTGGTCCTCTTCCTCGTGATCGGCGTGGTCGCGCTCCTGATGGTCACGGAGGGGCCGCGGTGGAATCCGGCGGGCCCGGTGCGCGCGCGGCTGTCCGTCGCGTCTGCGCTGTCCGCGCCGCCCGCCGAGGGCTTCGCGCGCGCGGAGGAGCCGCGCGCCTTCGTGTTCCCGCACGACCACGGGCCGCATCCCGAGTTCCGCACGGAGTGGTGGTACTGGACGGGTAACCTCGCCACCGCGTCGGGGCGGCACTTCGGCTTCCAGCTCACGTTCTTTCGTACCGCGCTGGCGCCCAAGGCGCCCCCCCGTGAGTCGGCGTGGGCGACCAACCAGGTCTACATGGCGCACTTCGCCCTCACCGACACGCGCAGCGAGCGCTTCCGCGCGTGGGCGCGCACCAGCCGCGGTGCCCTCGACCTCGCGGGCGCGACCACGGAGCCCCTCCGGGTCTGGGTGGGCGACTGGGAGGCGCGCGCGGAGGGGCCCGGGCCCTTGCCCATCCGCCTGCGGGCGGGCGAGGAGGACGTGAGCCTCGAGGTCTCGCTCGACAGCACCAAGCCGCCGGTGCTCCAGGGTGACCACGGGCTCTCCCGCAAGGGCCCCGAGCCCGGCAACGCGTCCTACTACTACTCGCTCACCCGCATGCCCGTCCGCGGGGTCCTCCGAGTGCGCGGCGAGCGCCTCGACGTCGAGGGCCTCGCGTGGATGGACCGCGAGTGGAGCACGAGCGCGCTCGGCTCGGACCTCGCGGGCTGGGACTGGTTCGCCCTGCACCTCGACGACGGGCGCGATCTGATGTTCTATCAGCTCCGCCGAAAGGACGGCCGCGCGGCGCCGTGGAGCGCCGGTGTGCTCGTGGACGCCCGGGGGGGCACGCGCCCGCTCGCCGCGGACGACGTGCGGGTGGAGCCGCGCGGCACGTGGCGGAGCCAGCGTACCGGCATCGGCTATCCTTCGGGCTGGCGGCTCACCGATCTCCGCGGCGGGCTCAGGCTGGAGATCGAGCCGCGACTCGCCGATCAGGAGCTGGACGTGGGGGCACGGTACTGGGAGGGCGCGGTGCAGGCGCACGGGCTCGAGGGCACACGGACTGTGCTCGGCACCGGCTATGTCGAGCTGGTCGGCTACGACGACCGGCTGCCCGCGACGAAACGATGATGACGGAAAGGAGAGCGATGAGCCCTCGCGGCTTCGATCTCACCGGCAAGGTGGCGCTCGTCACCGGCGGCAACAGCGGCATCGGCCTCGGCATGGCCGAGGCTCTCGCCCAGGCGGGCGCGAGCGTGTGCGTGTGGGGCACCAACGGGGAAAAGAACGCGGCGGCGACGGCGCGCCTCGACAAGCACGGCGGCAGGACCCTCGCGCTCCGCTGCGACGTGGCGGACGAGGCCGCGGTGGACGGGGCGTTCGCGGAGACGGTGAAGGCGCTCGGCCGTGTCGACGCGTGCTTCGTCAACGCCGGGGTGAGCGGGCGGGGCGGCGGCGGTGGCGGCTTCGCCAACATGACCACCGCGGAGTGGCGCCGGGTCATTGGCGTGAACCTCGACGGCGCGTTCTTCACCCTGCGGGCGGCGGCGCGGCACATGGTCGAGCGGGGCGGGGGCGGCTCGCTCGCCGTCACCTCCAGCCTCTCCGCGATCATGGGGGCGCCGCGCAGCCAGCACTACGCGGCCACCAAGGGTGCGGTGATCTCGCTGATGCGCGCGCTCGCCGTCGAGCTCGCCCGCCACAAGATCCGGGTCAACGCGATCGTACCGGGGTGGATCGACACCCCGATGACCGAGCAGGCGCTGCACGGCGAGGCCTTCACCCAGAAGGTGCTGCCCCGGGTGCCCTTGCGGCGGTGGGGTGTTGGGGACGACTTCGGCGGCATCGCGGTGTACCTTGCCAGCGACCTGTCCGCGTATCACACCGGGGACACACTGGTGATCGACGGCGGCTACGTGCTCTTCTGAGCCGATGGGCTACGTCGAGCGCCACCTCCTGCCGGGCGAGCACGTCCTCTACAAGACGCGGCTGCACTGGATCCTCTTCCTCCGCCCGGCGCTTCTCGTGCTCCTCGGAGTGGCGCTGGGGATCGGCCTCTACAGATCGGTCCCCGAGCCGCGGTGGCTCTGGCTGATCGGGCCGGCCATCGTCCTGGTGGGCCTCGGGTTCGGGCTCGTTCACTGGGTGGAGCTGATGACGAGCGAGTTCGCGGTGACCTCGACCCGCGTCATCTTCAAGGTCGGGCTCGTCGCCCGCTACACCACCGAGCTCCTGCTCGCCAAGGTGGAGTCGATCGGCGTGGAGCAGGGGCTGCCCGGGCGGATCGTCAACTACGGGGACATCACCGTCATCGGCACCGGCGGCACGCGCGAGGTGTTTCGGCGCGTGCGCGATCCGGTCGGCTTCAGGAACCACGTCCAGCAGGCGTCCATCGACCACGGTGCCCCCGACGGCACCCCAGGGGCCGCGCGCGGCCCGGAACGGAGAGCGTGATGCTCGGCGTCGTCGCGACGATCAAGGTGAAGGCGGGGATGGAGAAGGAGTTCGAGGCGGTGGCGAAGGAGCTGGTGGCCAAGGTGAACGCGAACGAGCCGGGCTGCAAGCTCTACGCGCTCCACCGGAACGAGGCGGCGGGGACCTACGTATTCATGGAGCGCTACACCGACCAGGCGGCGGTGGAGGCCCACCGCGGCACCGACTACTTCAAGGCGCTCGGCCGGAAGATGGGCGAGTACATGGACGGTCGCGCCGACGTGGTGCGCCTCACGGAGATCTAGTCGCCCCCTCTCTCCTTGGGTGTGGGAGAGGGCTTAGTCCAGCGAAGGGCGGCGGTTTCGCAGCGCCGGCGTGGCCTCCTCGTAGGCATGCGCGATGCGTAGGACCTTGGCCTCGTCCCACCGGGGTCCCACGATCTGCATCGACAGCGGCAGCCCGTCCGGCGACCATCCTGTCGGCAGGGCGAGCGCGGGGAGGCCCGTCACGTTGACGGGCCCGCGCAGGGGGATCCCCACCTCGGCGAACACGACGTCCTTGCCGTTCACGCGCGCGGTGCCGTCGATGAGGGGCGCTTCGCACGGCGACACGGGCAGGATCAGCGCGTCCACCTCCGCCAGCAGTCCATCGAGCGCGCGACGGACGCGCTCGCGGTCGCGGCACGCGCGCACATAGTCGTCCAGCGTTGTGGCGGCGGCTTCGCGCAGCCGCTCCCGCACGTCCGCGCCGTAGCCCTCCGGCTGCGCGGCGAAGCGCGCGCGATGCAGGGCCAGGAACTCGGCGCGCGAGATGGCGATCCGCGCGGCCTGCAGGGCCTCGCGAAGCGAGAACGCCACCGTCTCGATCCGCGCCCCCAGTCCCGCGAGCGTCTTCACCGCCTCGTCGAGGGCGGACTCCACGGATCGGTCCAGCTCGGCCCCGTGAAAGTCGGGGCAGAGCGCGATCCGCATCCCGCTCACGCCCGCTTCGATCCCTTCGATGAAGTCGGGCACGGCGACGTTCTCGCTCGTCGGATCGTCGGGATCCCAGCCCGCCATGCCCTGCAGCAGCAGCCCCGCGTCCCGCGCGGTCCGCGCGATGGGCCCGGGATGATCGAGGCTGAGCGCGTTGGGATAGATGCCGCGCAGGCTCACGCGGCCGTAGGTGGGCTTGAGACCCACCACGCCGCAGCAGGCGGCGGGACTGCGAATGGAGCCGCCGGTGTCGGTGCCGGTGGCGGCGGCGCAGAGGAA
>Ga0075433_10003718_pt1 | contig 11810 bp, 11 predicted proteins | sample RhiMethybrSRZTD2_FD_75299 | JGI IMG/M metagenome (GOLD analysis project Ga0075433, IMG submission 75299) | Populus rhizosphere microbial communities from Tennessee, USA - Rhizosphere MetaG P. TD hybrid SRZTD2 | ecosystem: Host-associated > Plants > Roots > Rhizosphere > Soil | place: USA... | reverse complement strand
CGCGGCTCGGTCGCGGAGTCAAGGACGCCGCGGTGGCGCCGGGCGAAGCCGCCAGGCGATGGCGGCCGCGGTCAGCGGCACGACCGTGAAGCTGCCGAAGAGCCAGGCTCCGGCGAGCGCCGCCGTGGCCGGTGAGGCGTCGCGCGCGAGGCCCGCCTGGTTGGCGATGATGCCGGACAGGGCTGAGCCGAGCGCGACAGCGAAGAGCTGGGTCGTTGGGATCATTGACGCCGTCACCGTGCCCTCGTCGGGTCGGCCAGACGACAGGATGACGGCGCCGATGTGCGTCCAGGCCGTACCGATGCCGAGCCCGACCAGCAGGAGGGCCCCCGCGATCGCGGCGATCGGCCCCGAGGCGATCGTGAGAAAGAGCGCGACGAACCCCGAGGCCATGAGCAGCGGGCCCAGCACGATCACCCGATGCACGCGCTCGCGCGCGACCCGGGCACTCATGAACGTTCCGGCGGTCCAGGAGAGCGACTGCACTGCGTAGAGATAGCCGGCCGACGCGGGTGAGACGTCGTGAAGCATCTGCACCAGGAGCGGAACGTAGACGCCGCCGGGCGTCGTCGACATGCCCAGCAGGAAGATCATCCAGTAGCCCTTGCCGAGCTGTTTGTCGAGCGAGAGCATGCCGGATGGCAGCAAGCGGACGCGAGCCTCTCGCTCGAGCCGGAGGGCCAGCAGGAGGGCGGTGAGTGCGACTCCGAGGAGCACAGCGCGAACAGCTACGCCGTGGGTGTTCGCGATCGAGCCGATGCAGAGGACGCTCGTGCAGATGAGGGAGAGGCGACCGAACGGCACCGGCGCCTCGTGCGCCTCGCGCCTGTCGGCAGCGCCTAGCAGCCGCCACGTGAGGGCGGCCGCAACCATCGTGATTGGCGCCATCGCCCAGAAGGCCACACGCCAGAGGCCGTGCGCGGCCAGCGCGCCGCCGAGGGCCGGCCCGCCAAGCGCGGCGGTACCCCACGCCGCAGAAATGGCGGCGAGCATGTGCGGCCACAGCCCTTCGGGAAACATCTCGCGGACCATCGCGTGGGCGGCGGCGATGAGCATGCCGCCGCCGAGGCCCTGAACTGCGCGGCCGGCGACGACCATCGGCATGGTCGGGGCCGCGCCGCACAGGACGGCGCCCACGACGAATGCGCCGGTGGCGAGCAGAAACGCGCGCCGCATGCCCGCGCGGCGAACCGCGACCGAGCTCCCGGCGCTTCCGAGAATCGAGCCGACCGCATAGGCGATGGAGGCCCACGCGTAGAGCTCGAGGCCGCCGATCTCCACGATGGCCGACGGCAGGACCGTGGCGGTGATGAACGCGGCGAACGCGGGAGCCAGGATGCCCAGGACGACGACGACGACGGAGAGGCGGTGCGGCTGCTCGAGCAGCGCCGACCAGGAGCCCGGTTGCACGGCCGAGGCATACGCCGGATGCCCCGACCTGTCAACGCGCGGCCGGTTCCGGATCTCGACTCGGGCTGGTCGTCGTGAGACGCATCACGGCCGCTCGCGCTTCGGCCAGTGAGGTGACGAGCTCTTCGGCGCCCGCCCGGGCGAGCTCGGCCCGGAGCCCGGACGCGTTCCGCAGGCCCCAGCATCCGACCAGGATCGGCACGTCCGGGCACGCCCTGCTCAGACGCTGGACGAAGTCCCGTACCCGACCATTGCCCTCCATCGAGCTCAGGCAGATGAGCTGCGGCCGCGTCGCGAGGGTCTCGACGTTGAGCGTGCCGGTCGGCCCCGTCTCGACCGTGCGGCCGGTCGGCTCGAGGACCCGGCTCAGCATCTCGAGCACCACGCGGTCGGCGTCATCTTCCAGCGGACAGCCGGCGATGGCGACGGGCGTCACTGCCGACACGCTGTCGGTCGGCGCGCCGCGTTCGAGCACTCGACGGGTGACCGCGATGACGTGGGCGTACTCGGCGGGCGCGAGCTGGCCGCTCTCGTGGTCGTGACGGGCGCGAGCGAGAGCCGGCACCAGGATGGCGTCATAGGCAGCCTCGCCGGAACCGGCGTTCACCGCCTCGCTGACCAGGCTGGCGGCGTCGTGCTCGTCGTCGGCCAGAGCGCGCTGATAGTAGACGACGTGCGGCTGGAGACCGGGGTCGTCGGACACCAGGATCTCGATGAACTCGAGGCCCTCGATGGTCCGCGAGAAGACCACCAGGCACACTGTGAGCGGTATCGCGAGCGCGAGGCCGATCGGCCCCCAGAGCCACGTCCAGAACGCCGCCGCGATCAGGAGGGCGATCGAAGAGACGCCGGCGCTGCGAGCGAAGAACAGGGGCTCGAGGACGAAGGCGATGAGCACCTCGGTGACCGCGAAGAGCGCGGCGATGAGCAGCGGCTTCGTCCAGCCGTCGAAGACCGCCAGGCTCGTGGCGATGGGAATCAGCGCGGCGGTCCAGGCGCCGACGTACGGAATGAACCGCAGCATCGCGCCGAAGAAGCCCCAGACGAGCGCAAAGGGCATGCCCAGGAAGAAGAGGCCGAGCGCGATCGTCACGCCGAAGCCCGCGTTGAGCGCCGAGTACGTGACCAGATAGCGACTGATGCGCGCCGCCGCGTCGTCGAAGGCGCGGGTGGTTTCGGCGAGGCGTTCCTGGCCGAGGAGCCGGACCAGGCGAGCTCGCAGCTCGCGCTCCTGGACCAACATGAATGTGAGGAGCACGAACACGAAGACCGCGCTGCCGACCGGCTCGATCACGCTGGTGAGCCACAGATGGTTCGGCGTCGACACGATGACGGGAATCGGCTTCGTCTTCGGCGAGTCGGCCCGCTCGATCTGCTTCATCAGGTCGTTGGCGGTGTCCTCGACCTTCGCGATCGCGCCGCCCCGGCCGACGCGCTGGACGTCGGCGATCTTCCGGGCGATGGTGGCGCGGTAGAGAGGAAGGTCGTTCGCGAGCGTGTTGGCCTGACTGACGAGCGCCCAGCCCACACCGCCGGCGAGCAGGCAGGTCAGACTCACGACGACTATGACTGCTGGCACCTGTCCCAGGCCGCTTCGACGCACCAGTCCGACTACCGGGCTCAGGAGAAACGTGATCAGCATGGCCAGTGCGATCGGGATAAAGATGACGCGCGCCCAGTAGAGGCACGCGATAGCGAGGACCATGCCGGCCAGGATGGTCGGCTGCGGCTTCGAGAGAGTCACGGTGAGAGTGTCAGGCAAGCCGAGTGCCACCACTCCCCCCAGCGCTTTCCCGATCATGGCGGGCACGTTTTGGCGGCGCTTCGCCAAGCGAGTAATTCTTCCCTGGTAAAAACTACGCTTATAAGAGCGGACGAGCGCTGGCCGCACATTATGGCGGGACCCTGGAGGACGCAGCGATCCGGGCACGCCGATTGCCACTCACATGACCAGGGAGGGACCAATGCCCGGAATCAAGATCATCGCCGTGTTACTGATCGTGCTCGGTATCATCGCGCTCGCATACGAGGGGATCACCTACACGACACGGGAGAAGGTGCTCGAGGTCGGGCCGATCACGGCCACGAAGGAGAAGAAGGAGACCATCCCGCTGTCGCCCGTCGTGGGGGTGCTGGCGCTCGTTGGCGGTGTAGCGCTGCTCGTTTTCGGGGGCCGCGGTCGGCCGTAGGTCGCGCTCGACGTCGGCCGTATTGGCGTTGGTGGTATAAATGACCTGAACGGATGACGTCTCGCTCCCGCTTCGGAAGTGCCGCGCCCGTCTGGGAGTTCGGATGGCGCCGCGCCACAGCGGCCCTCGTGGTTCCGCTGATCGCGGTGCTGATGCTCCAGATTCGATACTACGCGCCGCATTACGTCGAGGACATCGACGTCGCGGCGCCGTCGACCGCGGAGCCGCTCGCGATCAGCACCTCGGCGCCGCCGGTCGCCATCGCGCCGCCGCAGCTCAGCACCGAGCGCCCGGCCGGCGCCCGCTCGCTCCTGGTAGAAGCTCGTCCCCTCCGTCTTTCGCAGGGGCGCGCTCCCCCGGTCGTCTGAGGTAACCACCGACGCCAGCGCCGTCGTCCGACCGACGGCGAAGCTGTGCGCACGTCTCACACAGGGGGAGGTGAAACGAATGACGCGGATGATCACAGCGGTCACGGCCCTGGCCTCGCTGGCCTGGCTTTCAACGCCCGCGATGGCGCAACAGCCGATGAGCGAATGCGACAAGTGGGTGGCCAAGATCAATGTCGAGGTTGGGACCCGCGCGGACGAAGCTAGCAACAACGCCCGCACCAAGGTCGACGAGATCGCCAAGCTGTGCAGGGACGGCAGGACCGCCGACGCGGAGAAGATCGCCAAGGAGACTATGGCGACGCTCGGCATCAAGCCCTAGCCGGCCGCAGCCGGGCGCGTCTCCTTGAGCGCGCCCGGCACTTCTCTCTGGTAGACTCGGCGACCATGAAGATCGCGCGGGTTGAAGCACTCCATTGCGACGCGGGCTGGCGACCGTGGACGTTCGTGCGTATCGAGACAGACGGTGGCCTGGTGGGCTGGGGTGAGTGCAGCGACAACCGGAGCCCGCACGGCATCGCGGGCTCTGTCCAGGACCTGGCCGACCTGCTGATCGGTCAGGATCCGCGGCCGATCGAGCGGCTCTACTGGGACATGCTGCGCCGCGTCCGGCAGAACAGCGGTGGTGTCTCGCACAAGGCCATGGCCGGTATCGAGCTCGCGCTGTGGGACATCAAGGCCAAGGCGCTGGGCGTGCCGGTGTACGAGCTGTTCGGCGGACCGCTGCGGGATCGCATGCGACTGTACTGGTCGCACTGCGGAACCACGCGGGCGCGGATGGGGAGCTTCCTCGGCACGCCGCCGCTCAAGACGTACGATGACATCGCGGCGCTCGGGCGCGAGGTCGTCGCGCGAGGCTTCACCGCGCTCAAGACCAACATGGTGATCCCCGGCGAGCCGGCCACCGTGTACTTCCCAGGGTTCGCGAGCGGCATCAACACCACGGACGGCGCGCCGACCGTCGAGATCCTCGACGCGATCGACCGCCTGATCGGCACTTTTCGCCAGGCGGTGGGGCCGACGGTCGGTCTTTGCCTGGACCTCAACTACAACTTCCGTACCGAGGGCGTCCTTCGGATCGCCAAGCTGCTCGAGAAGTACGACATGCAGTGGGTCGAGTACGACAACTGGGACCCGGATGCGCTCCTGCAGATCAAGCAATCCACCTCGACCCGCCTGGCCTCGTGCGAGAGCCTGGTGACGCTGCGCCAGTACCGCCCGTTCCTCGAGCGCCACGCGGTCGATGTGGCGATCATCGACGTGCCGTGGAACGGCTTCTCGCAGTCGGTGCAGATCGGCCGGCTGGCCGAGGCGTGCGAGATCAACATCGCGCCGCACAACTACTACAGTCACCTGGCCGACCTGCACTCGCTCCACCTCTGTGCGGTGCTCCCGAACGTGCGGATCATGGAGATCGACATCGACGACGTGCCGTGGAAGGGAGCGCTCGTCACCAAGCCGCCGACGATTCGCGACGGGCACATCTGGATGAGCGACGCGCCGGGCTGGGGCGCGGACATCAACGAAAGTGTGCTGCGCGAGCATCCCTGGCCGCGGCCCGGCGACGGCGGCGCGCGGCTCTTCTACGGCATGGACCCGGGGCAGATGACCAAACGTCCGGGATAACGGCGGGCACCATTGCGTGCCCGCCCGCTCGCCGCTCTGCTGGCGGCGCTCCTGGTAATCGCAGTGTCGATGCCGCTGGCGGCGCAGACGCTCGTCTCCGGAGATCTCCAGCCGAAGTACCGACTGCTCGGCGACGCCCACGACGGGTACTGGGGCTCGCTCTACTTCGGGCTGGCTGACGGGCCATACGCGTCGACCGCCGACGCCTCTCCCTATCTGCCGCCGCGAGGCGACGATCGAGAGCCGCGGAAGTGGCTGGGCGCGCTCGTCATCGGTGGCGAGCTCGCCGTCACCGCGGGTAAGGGGCTGCTCGGACACCGGGCCGAGACCTTCCACGTGACGCGCGAGCATTTCTTCGGCGCCAATACCCTGGACGGCGGGGCCGACAAGGCCGCCCACTTCGCGGACTACTTCGTCATCTCCAAGGAGTTCTCCTACATCTTCGGCAAGCTCGGCTATTCCGAGAACGCCGCGCTCTGGATGGGGCTGGTGACCGCGATGGTCGGCGGCGCGCTGAACGAGGTGGGCGACGGGTTCTCGCATCCCGGTTTTTCGTACGAGGACATCGTGATGGACTGGCTCGGCGCCGGGTACGCGACGCTGCTCGTGGGGACGCGCACCGACGACCTGCTGGGAGTCCGCACGTCGCATCTGGACGGCTATCACCACGACGTTTTCTCGATGGACCTGAAGCTCAGCGGGCTGGCTCGCCGCCTCAACATCAACATCGGGCCGCTCCGGTATCTCTTCTTCTCGCTGACCTACGGGACCAAGGGCTACCCGGATGGGTCTCCAGCGGAGCGACAGCGCCAGGTCGGCCTGGAGATCGGTCTGAACCTCGAGCAGATCTTGAAAGACCTCGGGGTCACCCGCGACACGTGGTGGGGCTATGTCCTCCACTTCGCGGGCGACAACGTACGATGGCCGTTCACCGCGGTCGGCTTTCGCTACGACCTGAACCACGGCAAGTGGCACGGGCCCAACGGCGGAAACTTTCCGTGAGCCTTCGCGGCCGCGGCGCGCTGGCTCTCGTCTGCGCCGCCATTCTCGCGGTCGTCTGCCCGGGAACGCCTCGCGCGCAGGAGGCATTCGGAGAGGTGTCGCTGACTCGGGAGGAGGGGCCGTGTTGCTGGCCGTCCGCGCTCACGCTGGCGACGGTCGACGAGCCGCCGGCGTCACCGGCTGAAAAGAAACCGCGCTGGCTCCTGGCGGGGCTCGTCGCCTTCGGCGAAATCGCGGTCACCGCGGCCAAGGCGACGATCACGTTCGACCACACGTCCTTCAACGTGAAGGACGAGGGGCTCTTCGGCGCCAATACCGAGTTCGGCGGCGCCGACAAGGCCTCCCACTTCGTGGACTACTACGTCATCACCAAGGAGTTCTCCTTCATCTACGGTAAGCTCGGCTTTTCCGACACCGCGGCCCGCCTGATGGCCGCCGGCACGGCGTTCACCGGCGGGCTGGTGAACGAGATCGCCGACGGGTTCACGAAGTACGGCTTTTCGTGGGGCGATCTCCTGATGGATGGGCTCGGGACCGGGACGGCCCTGCTGATCCTGACGGCGCGCCTGGACGATCTGATCGGATTCCGGACCTCTCATTTCGGCGGCTACAAGCACGACGTCTTCTCGATGGACTTGAAGCTCGCGGGGCTGGCCCGCCGACTCAACATCAACATCGGGCCGCTGCGGTATCTCTACCTGTCCGGGACCTACGGGGTAAAGGGGTATCCCACGAACGTCGTGGAGGACCGGCAGCGACAGATCGGGATCGAGATCGGGTTGAGCCTCGAGGAGATCCTGAATTCCCTCGGGGCCCGGCGCGACACGTGGTGGGGCGCCACGCTGCACATCCTGGGTGACAATATCCGGTTTCCGTTCACGGCGGTCGGGTTTCGCTACGACCTGAACCACGGCAAGTGGCACGGGCCCAACAGCGGCAACTGGCCGTAAGCCGTCACGGATCGCGGCGCCAGAAGACGAAACCGTTTCGCCGGCCGATCTCCCGGAACGTTCCGACGGCCTCGAAGTCCTTGACCGCGGTGATCTTGGTGACCAGGTAGACGGGCCGATCGATCGGGCCCCGGACCAGCACGTTGTCCTCCGGCTCGGCCTCGGTGGTGCGCGCGTAGAACCAGTGCGCGAAGCTGCGATAGCTCCGGGTCAGCAGATAGCAGCGCTCGCCCCGCCGCGCCTGGAAGAACTCCACCGCTGCGCGCTGCGTGTGCGCCTCGACCTTGCCGGCGAAGCACGCGAGCGCCAGCGGCACGAACACGCCGGTTCCCGCGAAGAGGACGATCGCGCTCGTCGCGAAGGCGCGCCGCGCGTGGAGCAGGTGCGCGGCGCCCAGGACACCGAGGAGCCACCCGCCGGCGAGGGCTTCGACGCCGGTCCAGGCGACTGGTGCCATCAAGCTCGCCTGCGCGAAGGGCGAGGCCGCGAAGAGCGGCGCGATCGCGGCCCGGCGCATCATGACGAACGGGGCCGCGATCGCGGCGGCGGCCGCGAGCGAGCCGATGGCGCCCACCGCCCAGCGGGTCCAGCCGAACGACTGCCGGCCCAGGACGATGCGCTCGAGCTGGAGCGCGGCTAGGTAGGTGAGCGGGAAGTAGCACAGGCTCGAGTAGTGAACGACCTTGGTCTGCACCAGGGAAAAGGCGACCAGCACGACCCAGAAGAGAACCAGCATCCAGCGACGGAAGTCGCGCTGCCGCTCGTCGCCGCCCGACGGCTTCAGCATCTCCTGGACGGCGAAGAGCGACGCGGCGAAGCACCCGAACAGCAGGACCACGACGTGGTAGCCAATGAACCCGCCGTGGACGGTCTTCTCGCCGGCGAAGAGCTTCACGTGCCGCCGCGCCAGCTCGAGCATGAAGTCGGGTCCGTTACGGGCGAGATCGACGACCACCCACGGCAGGACCGTGGACGCCGCCGCGACGACGGCCACGAGCAGGTATCGCGAGGCGATCGGGAAGCGGAACCCCCGCGCCGCCCAGTACACGCCCACGCAGAGGAGGGGGATCAGGAGGCCGACCGGGCCCTTCGTCAGCGTGGCGAGCCCGAGGAAGAGGCCGCCGAGCGCCGCGCGCCACGCGGAGGGCTCGCAGGCGCAGCGGATGAGCGCGACGAGCCCAAGGAAGGTGAACAGGTTGAACCACGGATCGATGATGCCGCTGCGGAAGTAGACGTGGGGCAGAAGCGATCCCGCATAGGCCAGGACCCACAATAGGCCGAAGGCCCGACCACGGATGCGTGCCCCGATCCGGTACAGCGCGACCAGCGTGAGCGCGCCGCAGAGCGTGTTTGGAAATCGAGCGGCGAACTCGCCGACGCCGAAGACGCTCATGCTTGCGGCCTGAAGCCACATGAAGAGCGGCGGCTTCTCGTAGAAGGGGCGAAAGCCGACGGTCGGCTGCGACCACTCGCCCGTGACCAGCATCTCGCGCGCGATCTCGGCGAAGTTGATCTCGTCCCGATCGAACAGGTGCACGGAGCCGATGCCGGGCACGAACAGGAGGACGGCGGCGATCGCGATCCCGATGTCGGCGTACCGGGCCACGAGCGCGGCGCTGCGCCGGAGTGGAGAGGGGCCGCCCGACACGCGGCAATGGTAACATCCGGCCGGTCGTGTCACGCCGAGCGCTCGCCAGTCTGCTGACTCTGGTCGTCGTCGGTGTCGCCGGCTGCCTCTATCCGGGCGCGGAGGTCCCTTACGTCCAGACCCCGTACGAGGTGGTGGGCGAGATGCTACGCCTGGCCGTCGTCGGGCCGAGCGACGTCGTCTACGATCTGGGCTCGGGCGACGGCCGCGTGGTGATCGCGGCGGCGCGCGACTTCGGCGCGCGGGGCGTCGGCGTCGAGATCGATCCGAAGCTGGTCGCCGAGAGCGTGGAGTCGGCCCGCCGGGCCGGCGTCGCCGATCGCGTGACGTTCCGGGCGGGCGACCTGTTCCAGACCGACCTCGGTGAGGCCACCGTGGTGACGCTGTACCTGTCGCCCGAGCTGAACCTTCGCCTGCGGCCGAAGCTGCTCCGTGAGCTCAGACCGGGCGCGCGGATCGTCTCGCACGACTTCGATATGGGCGACTGGCCGCCGGCGCAGACAATCCGTGTCCACTTCCGGGAGCGCGGCTCGGTGCTTCGCCTCTGGATCGTTCCCCGTCAGTCGTAGACCCGCTCGATCCGGGTCCCGACGCGACAGACGATCTCCCAGGGAATCGTTCCGATCGTCTCGGCCATCTCGCGCGCGTCGATCGTGTCGCCGCCCTGGCTGCCGATGAAGACGACCTCGTCGCCGGGCGAGACGTCCATACCGGTCACGTCGACCATCAGCATGTCCATGCACACCGATCCCACGATCGGCGCGCGCCGGCCTCGGATCAGCACCACGCCGCGCCCGGCCAGCCGGAGGTCGAGACCGTCGGCGTAGCCCGCCGGCACGACTGCGATAGTGGTCGGACGCGCGGCGGTGAAACGGGCGCCGTACCCGGTGACCTCGCCGGCGCGGAGGCCTTTCACCGCGGTGACGCGGCTCGCGAGCGTCATAGCCGGCCTCAGGGCGATCGTGGACGTGAGCGGCGGCGGCACGATCCCGTAGAGCAGGAGCCCTGGCCGCACGCGATCGAACCAGACGCGGGGATCGCGCACGACGGCGGCGCTGTTGGCAGCGTGCCGATACCGCGGGTGGGCGCCCAACGCGGGCAGATCGGCGAGCACGCGCTCGAAGCGCCGGCGCTGCTCGTCGAAGAGCGTCGACCCGGGATCGTCGGCGGTCGCGAAGTGCGTGAAGACCGCGTCGAGCTCGAGATGTTCGCTGACGAGCACCTCGGGGAGCGTGCGGCGCAGGTTGTCGAAGCGGAACCCGAGGCGGTTCATCCCGGTATCGATCTTCAGGTGATAGCGGAGCCGCTGCCGGTGGCGCGCCGCCGCCGCGGCCACCGCCCGGGCCGCGCCCGGCGACGAGATCGTCGGCGTGAGGCGGCAGTCGAAGACGCCGTCGAGGTCGCTCACGCTGAGCGCGCCGAACACCAGGATCTCGGCGCGAACGCCGGCCGCTCGCAGCGCGGCGCCCTCCTCGATGTCGGCGCACGCGAGCAGGTCCGCTCCTGCGTCTTCCAGCGCCCGCGCCACCTGCGCCGCACCGTGACCGTAGGCGTTCGCCTTCACGACGGCGATGACACCCGGGGTCCCCGCCGGCTGCCCCCGCTTCAAGTGCTCGACGATCGCCCGGAAATTCGCCCTGACCGCCCCCAGATCGACTCGAGCAACCGTTGGCCTGACTCTCTCACCCACCCGAATACCCATACGCAGATTCTGCCGTCGGAGACTCAGCCGAGGAAAGGAATCTTACGGACCAGCGGTAACGGCGGGGCGGGGAGCCCGTGTGACAGGGGTCGAAGGGGCCGGTTCCCGCCCGGCAGCAGCGGAAGCCACGCGCCCGGATGGAGCCAGATCTGCGGCTGCCATCGACCTTGTAGTCGCTCTCCCACATCTGATGTCAGCCGGGCAGAAGCCAAATGACTACGAGGAAGAGGCCAAACCATAAGGTCGCCAGGAGCCACGTATATTTGCGCGGTAGGCCGTTGTCTGAGAAGAGAGCGCGGCGCATAGGATCGCAGCGCCCAGTTTCCACATCCAAGTCCCTACACGGTGCGTCTGACCAGGCCGCAGCGCGAAGACGGCAGCGGAGCGCACGACGAGCACAAAGACCGTGAAGACAACCTTCATGTGAACTGGCATTCGCTGTGCTAACGCCACGGGTCAGCGGTGGGCGTTTCAGCCCGCCCGCGGTACCCGAATGTTAGAGTTCTCAACACCAGCTCTGGTTACTGCTCAGCCCTAAGAGAATTGCCGCACCCGCCCGGAACTTAATCGTAATTCTTGCGAAGTCGTCGAAGTACGGTCGCGACGGATCTTCAAAGCACTGCCTCTGTGCCGCCCATCGGGCATACCTAGAATCCGTGGACTCCAGATCTCGTTGCCGAGACGCCTCATAAAGGAGACTTTGGTCCTTACGTAGCTGGCGCGGGCCAGGAATTCTTCGAGCCCCGCTTGGCGATATGCCGAGCTTGAGACCGTTCATAGTGCTGAGGGCACCGATATGGTTCACTTGGCCTCGGCTCAGACATTGCGTTATTCGACGCGAAAACAACAATGACGCTGCCGTTGGTTGTGGGCACGGAGTAGCAGATCTGCGACTCT
>Ga0075433_10003716_pt1 | contig 11814 bp, 10 predicted proteins | sample RhiMethybrSRZTD2_FD_75299 | JGI IMG/M metagenome (GOLD analysis project Ga0075433, IMG submission 75299) | Populus rhizosphere microbial communities from Tennessee, USA - Rhizosphere MetaG P. TD hybrid SRZTD2 | ecosystem: Host-associated > Plants > Roots > Rhizosphere > Soil | place: USA... | reverse complement strand
TGCTTGCGAATTACTTCGCGGACAAGTATGGCGCACGTTGTAATCGAAAGTTGAAAGGCTTCTCGCCCGAAGCACGCGCGTATTTGACGTCGTATGACTGGCCCGGTAACGTACGCGAGCTCGAGAACGCGATCGAACGTGCTGTGGTACTCGGCACTACGGATTTCATTCTGCCTGAAGATCTACCCGAAGCTGTCGTCGAAGCCGAGCTATCGCCCACCTTGACGGTGAGGTATCATCAGGCGGTAATGCAGGCGAAGAAACAGATCATTCTCGACGCGATGGAGCAAGGAAACGGGAACTACACGGTGGCTGCGAATCTTCTTGGAGTTCATCCAAACTATCTGCATCGATTGATTGAAAATCTCCACATCAAAGATCAGTTGAAAAAATAATTGCGTGCATGCCGGCTCCAGAAACTTTCTGTGACGTACTCGAACATCTGAACCGTGAAAACGCGCGCTATGTAGTTGTGAGCGGGTTTGCGGTCGTGATGCACGGGCATAAGCGCGACATCGTCGATCTTGATCTCGTCATGGATCAATTGCCGGAGGAGGCGCAGCGTTGTCTGCATGCACTCGCGTTAGCGGGGTTCACACCCAGCGTTCCACTCCCGCTGGAAATGGTGTCGGTCCTGCGACTGTTTGACGGACTGTCGCGTGAAGTTGATGTCTTTGTTCGCTACTACATTCCATTCGAAGAGTTGTGGTCCAATTCTGAGTTTGTGAAGGTTGGCAATCAGACGGCGCGAATAGCATCAACCGAACACGTCGTACAGGTAAAACAAACGCTGGGTCGTCAGCACGATCTTGCAGACATCGAGGCACTAATGCGCATGAAAAACGAAAAGCCGGATCTCCGGCTGCGTGAGGCGACACCTGAGGACCAATCGTTTTTGTTCGAGGTTTACGCCAGCACTCGTATCGAAGAACTGGAAGGAATGGGTTGGGACGACAACCAGAAGCAAGCCTTCATCAGGATGCAGTTTCTTGCGCGTGAAAGCTCCTATCCGCGAGTGGACGATCGAATCATCCTTTTGGATGGACGCCCTGTTGGGAGAATGATGGTTGATCGAAATGAGTCGGCGATACTGTTGCGAGACATTGCAATTTTGACTGAGTATCGCAACGCGGGTATCGGGAGCCGCTTGATTCATGATCTGATGAACGAAGCTACCGCCGCGGACAAACCGATCGAGCTGCACGTCGTGTCCACGTCACCCGCAGTGCGTCTCTACGAGCGTCTTGGATTTCGCCGCACCAGCTCCGAACTCGAAGCAGCATATTTGGAAATGAAATGGGTTCCTGCTACAAGTTAAAATTTCATGCTTAACTACTCGCTCAATCCCTACGTTAGTTTCATCGAGAGTCGTTTGATCCCCGGAATTGTGCAACGCGCAGTCTTTCATCGATTGACAGGCGAGATAATCGAACCAGGCGACAAGATTTACGATCTGTTGTCTGCAATTAGATCGGGAAGTCGAGTCGCGCTCAACGAAGATGAGACTAAAAGTTTAAGTGAGATATTGAAGCAACTGGTCCAACATCAGTTTTTGATTCCCGATGGTTTCGATCCTCTGGCTTCGTTGCTCGATCATTATGTGGCGCGCCCGATTCAAAACCCGGCCGTCGCTTATCGTTCGGAAACCGGAGAATGGATCCTGGTACGCACTTCAATGGAGCATGCCGTCTACTCGCGAAAACGCGACGAGCTGCCTTCGATCATTGAAGAAAAATTGTCCCCACTGGCAGCTGACATACTGTTGCTGGCAGACGGTACGAGAACGCTCAAGCAGATTTATAGCGCGTTGAGCCCGGAGGATTCCGAATTCAGATCGGCCATAGATTTCCTGACGGCTCAGGAACGGCAACTAATTAAGTTGACCTTGCGCCAGGAAGATCTGGATGAGCCTTATTCGTTTCTCAATATCGTGCCGCGAAATCTTTATCACTCCGATCGAAAAGACAGCGATCATATAAGCGAATTTCATTTAAGCGGAATCGAGGACGCGGGTTGGGAATTTGATCTCATCGAGCCCACGATAAACCACTGTTATCGCTTCCCTCACGAAGCGTTGGGCGGACTCGATTATGGCTCGCGGTTTTGTCTCGCGACGCTGCGGCCCGAAGTCGTTCCGTTATTGAATAGCTCGTCTCAGCTCGATGTGTTGGAAGTTGGAGGTGGCACAGGAAGCTTTGCACGCGCGTTTATCAAACAAGCCGCGAACTTGAATGAGACCAACGTCAACTATCACATACTCGATCTGTCACCGGCTTTGATGGCGAACCAAAGAAAGATCTTGTCTGAAGTTCTTCCTGAGTCGAGACATTTCCAACAGAACGCGACCGAGTTTGATTTACCGGAACACACGTTTGACCTGATTATCTCGAATGAAGTGATTGCGGATTTCCCGGTCGGATCCGGCAAAGAGGAAGAGGGCCGTTACTACATCGATAAGTATGATCTCTCGATCAAAGATGCGCCCGATTCGTTTGTGGTTAATGCCGGCGCTTTTCAATTTATCGAACGCGCGTGGAAACATCTAAAGCCAGGCGGGACGTTCATTGTGTCGGAGTATGGATCGGAGCAACGATATGCAGGGTTGTCTTTTCATTTGAACCACGACGAGTATTCGATCCACTTTGGCCATCTTGCGACCTGTGCTACGAAGGTTGGTTTTGAGTGTCGCTTGCGAACGTTGAAGGAGTTCGTGGGGCTTGATGACGAGGTTCCGGTGCTCAATGGACGTGAAGAACATTTACTCTGCCTGAATCACGTGTTCAGGAATTACGGAGAGACTCTTCCCTACGCGGTGATCTCGAAGTCAGACTTCGAACGACGATGCGACGCGATAGTAGAACAGACCGGACTGATCGGACATTCTTTCTCGCCGCTGCGCAAGGGATATCATTTCGGTCCTAATATAAAAGACTTTCTGGTTTTGATAATGCACAAACCGTAATCGCCACAAAGAAGCACAACTAAGCATTTGTGCCTTTTGTGCCTTTTTTGTGGCTAAAAAGTGGAAGGAGATTTGAATGGTGGCTTCTTTAACGCACGAAGCATTTAGTCAGAGTGCGAACTCTAAATTTCAGGCTCAGGGTGACGACAACACTCCCGTCGATTTGGAACTGGTCAATGTCACGGAACTCAAAGTGTATTCTCAGCAGGAGGAATTTACGCTTACGTTCCGTGGTCCATTAACCCCGTATCTCGGGCAGGGCGTGCGCAACTTTTCGCACGATCAAATGGGTGAGTTTGAGTTGTTCATCGTGCCGATCAGACAGGGCGCTGAAGGCTTTTACTACGAGGCAGTCTTCAATCGCATTCGCGACTAGTTTAATGAGCAGCCAATCACCAGAACCTGCAAACGTTACACTGCGTCCAGTTGGCCCAGATGATTACGATTTTCTGGTTGAAGTTTACGGCAGCACTCGAGCCGATGAGTTGGCTTTAATGCCATGGACCAACGAACAGCGCCACGCGTTTGTCCGATACCAGTTCAACGCGCAACAGGACCACTATCTTAAAAACTATCCCAGCGCCAGCCACGAGATAATCTTATCCAACGGCCGGCGCGTGGGCCGTCTCTACGTTGCGCGGTTGGACCACGAGATTCGAATCATCGATATCACGCTTCTGCCTGCCGAACGAAACGTTGGGATCGGAAGTTATTTGATCAAACAATTGCTCGACGAAGCGAACAGCACCGGGAAGCTCACGCGGATCTACGTTGAGGACTTCAATCCGTCTCTACGTCTCTTTGAACGTTTCGGCTTCTCGCGCGGCGAGCAGCAGGGAATACACATACTAATGCAAAAGACGCCCGATTAACTTCTCACGTCTCGCTTTAGCTAAGCTTCAAAAACAAACAGGGTGATATGGTTAAGAATGTAGGCGGTTAACAACTGCCTCGTAGTATGGAGCGCGTGTATCTTTCGTTCCAACCGGAACGACCAGGAAGGAGAACATACCCAACTCTTCATGCTCGATCAGATACGTATCCTGTTTAAGACTTGCCTCTTGTGGACCACGAAACAGCAGTGAAAATCCTTCTTTACCTGCTGCACTCTGTTTTCGTGAAGCAAAATCAGTTACCTCAACCAACGTCATCTTCACTTTTGACGCTTGGTGATTAATAAAAAATTTCGTGCCTAGCTGGGATTTGAATGCTGTCATACTCAACCCAGTTTTCGTTGATGTGCCCATGCCAGAGGCTTTCCCGGTGAGGGTCAGCGGAACTCCCGCTGCAAGTGCCACAAACGTACCTCGCTTCAAGAAATCTCGACGCGAACTGCTCATTTTTATCCTCCTGAAAAAGTGCTTGCTCTGGGCTTGCGGTAGAAATGGTGGTGCAGTCTATTTCTTCTTTGCTAAAACTGCAATAGAAAAAACATACTGAAAAAGTTTTAGAGAATCTTCCAAAACACTCTTGTAATATCTCGGCATTCGATCTATAGTGCGCCCTCAGTCGCTAGACCCAAGACCAAGGCGGAACCTTCCGCGCAGTTTACAAGCTTGACCATGACGGTTCAGTACGTCGGTTTACAAAGAACCGTGTGAGATCGACAACCACTGCCTGGGCCAAGTCCAGAGACCCGGTCAGTCGGCCCGATAAATCATAAGATTCCATTACGGCTTACCTTCAAAGAAATTAAGGAGACGATTCGATGGCGCAACCATATGTAGGCGAAATAAGAATGTTTGCCGGTAACTTTAATCCCAACGGCTGGATGTTCTGCGAAGGCCAGTTGTTACCGATCTCCGAGTTTGAGACTTTGTTCCAGTTGATCGGAACCATGTACGGCGGTGATGGGCAGAGTACTTTTGCGCTACCAGATCTTCGGGGCCGCATACCTTTGCACTTCGGTACTGGTCCTGATGGTATTACCTATCAACAGACGGAATCGGCTGGAGTAGAACAGGTAACACTCACTACGCAGCAGATTCCAATCCATACCCATGCCCAGCTATGCAGCACCGGCGCCGGCCAAAATACGATCGACCCTGTCAACGCTATTGCCTCGAAAGCGGTCCTGAGTCAATACAGCTCTGCGGGCGCGACCGTCTCAATGGGGAACCCGCCTATGTCGAGTGATATCGCAGGAGGTTCCCAGCCGCACACTAATTTCATGCCGTACCTGTGCATCAACTTCATCATCTCGCTCTTTGGGATCTTTCCTTCGCAAACGTAAGGCTGCTGGTTTGTGGGAAATTTTTATGTCATTGGGTGCAGCTTACCCTTGAACGCAAATTATAAGGAGTCACAAAATGGCTGAACCGTTCTTGTCTGAAATCAGGATCTTTAGCTTCAATTTTCCACCGAAAGGCTGGGCCTTTTGTAACGGTCAACTTCTGCCTATTAATCAGAACCAGGCTTTGTTTTCATTGTTGGGCACAACGTACGGCGGTAATGGCCAAACAAACTTCGCGCTTCCCAACTTGCGAGGCAGGGCGCCGATTCACGAGGGGAGCGGCCACACGTTGGGCGAGGCCGCTGGGTCATCAGCCGTCACTATAAACATTCAGCAACTGCCCACTCACCCGCATACGCTCACCAGCAACCTGTGCATTGGTGGCCAAACTACTAATGCAGCCCTTGGGGATCCCACAGGTGCCTATTGGGCCGTCAATGGTCAGGCGATTTACGCCACGCAGCCTCCTCCGGCAGATTCAACGATGCATCCAAGCGCCGTCACCAACGTTGGTGGCAGCCAGCCGCATACCAATATGCAGCCTTATCTGGTGCTTAATTTCTGTATTGCACTCCAGGGAATTTTCCCATCGCAAACTTAAAAAGGGAGAGAAAACATGGCCGATCCTTTTGTCGCTGAAATCAGAATTTTTCCATTCAACTTTGCGCCCAAAGGTTGGGCATTCTGCGATGGGCAGATCCTGCCGATAAGCCAGAATACAGCCCTCTTCTCTCTGTTGGGGACAACCTATGGCGGTGATGGCAAGTCAACCTTTGCGCTTCCGAATATGCAGGGAAACGCTCCCATGCATCCGGGACAAGGACCGGGGTTATCGCTGCACGATCTGGGCGAGATGAGTGGAAGTGAGACCGTTACGCTGCTGCAATCCGAAATGCCTGCCCACGCGCATGGTGTTGGCCGTGCGGCCAATGTGAGCGGCGACTCAGTGCTGCCCGGAAACTGTGTCTGGGCGATGTCGGGCGCAGGTCGTGGAGCGGCTGCTCTTTATATAGCGGGTCCGCCCACGGGGAAGGTAGACCAAAATTCCCTTGCTGTTACTGGCGGTGGCTTGCCGCACAACAATATGCAGCCGTACTTGACGCTCAATTTTTGTATCGCATTGCAGGGAGTCTTTCCAGCGCGACCTTAAGTCGAGCGTGTCACGGATCAAGCGTCTCGGCACCCGACTATTGCGTCAACCGTTTCCCAACGCTCCAGGATGCGTTATCCGTGGAACTAAGGAGGTAAAATGCTTTTCGCCCAGCCCAGAAAATTCAATAGAACGTTTACTACTATCTTCGTACTGGCAATCGTAAGCGTTCTGGTGTTCACGGCAGCGCCCGGTTCCGTCGTTGCCAACTCAAGCCGGCGTGTGGGTCGTGCTGAGAAAAGTAATCATCGCATCAGAGTGCCTTCCGCCGCGGCTGCAGCCCAGCCGATGAATCTCCCATTGTTCTTTGCTTCAATCAATGTCGATCGAACGGACGATACTGCCGCTGCTTCCGCTTGCACTGCTGCGCTAAATGATTGCAGCTTGCGCGGCGCAGTCGCGTTCGCCAACGTGAACCCCGGCACCACGATCAATGTGCCCGCCGGAACCTATCAACTGAATATTGCCGGCACTGGCGAAGGTTTTACCGGCAATAACTCGATCGGGGATCTCGACATCAGGGGCAATAACACGATCATCGTGGGCGCGGGCGCAGCTACCACGATAATTCAACAGACAACGGCGAATGATCGTGTTATTGAAGTGAATCCGGATCTACTTTCCGGCTTCAATTTCACAATTTCTGACGTCACCATTACCGGCGGAAAAGAGACCACTGCGGTTGGAGGCGGCGGCATCATCTCCGGCTCGATCAATAACAGCGTGACGGTGACGAACTGCGTGATTACAGGTAACTCCGCAACCGGCACCGGCACGTTAGGCGGCGGTGGTATCTCTCACGAAGGCGGAAGCCTTACGATAACGGGCACAACCTTCTCGAACAATTCTTCGAGCGGGAGCGGCGGCGGCCTGGGTTACTCGGCAGGCGATCCGCTCATTAGAACGCCGTCTAGTGGAACTCTTACGATAAGCGGTTCGACGTTCTCCGGTAACTCGGCTTCCGGCATCGGTGGCGGGGGAGCGGATCTTTTCAACTTTAACCTCGGCAGCGGCACTTACAACATCAGCAGCACGACCTTCTCGAATAATTCGGCTTCCACCGGTCGCGGTGGCGCCATTATCGTCGAGAGTGGGCCACTGACTCTAACCACCAGTTCGCTGACGGGTAACACCGCAGGTGTCGCTGGCGGCGCAATTTATTCCAGCGGCAGCGCATCGGCAACCTATTCAAGACTGGTCGGCAACAGCGTTCCGAATCCTTTGAATGGGCTGACTTTCTTCGACGTCCACGCTAGCTCCACAACTACTTTTACCGCGGATGATAACTGGTGGGGAATCAACACTGGTCCAGGAGCAAACGATTTTCGTAACACCGCTGGACCTGTGTTTCCTGCGACGTTCCTTCAGCTCAGAATTAGCGCCAGCCCGAATCCGGTCTGCTCAGGCGGAACGTCAACCATTTCGGCAGACATCAAGCAAAGAAATGCCGGCGCGGCTTTGACCACGGAACTAAATGGCCTGCCAGCGTTCACTGCGATATTCACTGTCACGCCGCCAACGCTCGGAACAATTTCCGGAGCTACGAATTTTGTTAATGGCGCAGCGACCGCGACATTTACCGGCGGTGCGACACCGGGCAGCGGTGCCGTTGACGTCACAGCGGATAACCAAACTGTTTCAGCGAACATCACCGTTGACACGAATCAAACTTCGGATCCTACTGACCAGACAGTTTGTGAAGGCCAGACGGCAACCTTCACAACTACAGCGAGTGGTCCAGGCACGATCACTTTTGTCTGGAAGAAAGGCGCCACTGTTCTGAACAACGGCGATCTCGGCGGACGCGTTACGATCAACAGTGTCGGCAATAGCAGCACGCTGAGCATCAGTAATGCTCAAACGGGCGATAGCGGTACTTACACCGTTGAAGCAACTGGTCAGTGCAACACCGCTTCGCAGAGTGCAACGCTGACCGTCAATGCAGCTACGCACACTACTGATCCTGCGGATCAGACAGTTTGTCAGGGAACTGATGCTCACTTCTCGACGACGGCATCAGGCACTGGTCCATTCCACTATGCATGGACTGTGGATGGCTCACCGTTCAATGGTGACAGCTCGAGCATTACTGTTCCAACGGGCTCGTTGTCAGTAGGCAACCACACGGTCACCGTAACAACTACGGGAACGTGCGGTAGTGAAGTGCAAACCGCCACGCTGACCGTGAGTAGTGGCACACCGGTAATTAATCTGAGCACTACTTCGGTGACGGTATGGCCACCGAATCACCAGTACCAGACTTTCAACGTCAGCGACTTCGTCTCGAGCGCTAACGCGGGATGTGGCGGCGCCGACATCACCAGCAGCGTGGTTATTCAGAAGGTGACCAGCGACGAACCGGAGAATTCCGCCGGCGCGGACGGCAACACCCTCAATGACATCGTGATCGCTGCGAATTGCAAGTCGGTCCAACTACGGCGTGAACGTGACGGCAACCTTAATGGACGCGTCTACACGATTACATTCAAGGTTACGGATTCGTTCGGCAACACTGCTACGGCAACAGCTAAGGTCAATGTGCCTATCAATAATAACGGCACAGCGGTCGATAACGGCGCCGCTGCGGGATATACGGTAAATAGCCTCTGTCCATAAGCGACGGGTGGTCCAGAAACTTGTTTCGATGAAAGGTAACTGACATGAGAACTACGTTGCGCAAGTCGAGCACTCTTTTCACGTCTCTCGTCGCTTTGGCTATTTGTGTTGGCATCATGGTCTGTGCTCCTTTGTTGTCCATGGCCCATGCGCCGGCGACGAACTCGATCACGATCGTGAATAACTCAGGTCGTGAAATTCGGCACGTCTATCTTTCGGCGCCCGATCAAAATAACTGGGGATCGGACCAGCTCGTGAATTCGGTGATCTCACCGAATGGCGGATCTTTTACGATCAGCAACGTGAGCTGTAGCGGCTCCAGCATTAAGGTCATCGCCGAAGATCAGGAAGGCTGCTTCTCGTATCAAGTCGTGAGCTGTTCAGAAGGTGTCACTTGGACCATCACCAACGACACCACTCGCGACTGCGGTAACTAACTTAGTGTTGTTGACATTTTGTAGTGCGGGGCGCGGGTGAATAACCTGCGCCCCGTTTATTTTGGTCCAATGGCCAGATTATTTCTGCAAATGGACCACTATTAGAAATATAGAGACTCAGAAAGTCCAGAGTCACGTAAGTCTTGTGTTTATACGAGTTAAACGCAGCCTGCGGTGTTGACGTCGATGCCGCAGGGAAGTAAAGTATCCGGCGTCCAGCGGTTTCATTCGGATTTTCCTACTTTTCTGACACTTGTCTGCAACCTCCGAAGGTTAACCGTACCAGTTTCCTGACATCTCAGTTTACAAGCGCTTGCTCCCAGGAGGGTTTTCTATGCGTCCCCTTATGAATCAGACTCACCAGTCCCAGAATTCATCTGCTCGAATAACAATTAGAACCGCTGCCAAGCTACTGGTTATTTGCTTGATAGTCGCCGCAGTGCCGTTTGCTCTTTACGTGCGAGTCAAATCTGAAGACTCAGCGAGGTTTAGTAAGGCGGATGGCGCGCTTACTAAGCGTGCCGACGAGCACGTTACGGTGCAGGCCGCAAATCGCGGCAAGCCCTTCCTCCATCTGCAAGACGGCCACGAGATGACCGTCACGTATCGAGGAGATAAAGCAGCGGCCGCGGCTTTGCAGAGTGGCGCCGCGCAGGCGCGGGCATTAGCCTCCGCGGATTTTGATCGTAACGGGACGCCGGATGTGGTTGCCGGCTATGGCTACAATGGCACGGGCATAATCTCACTTCAACGCGGAAACCCCGATGCGTTCGCTCCCACGGACGATTCGGTTTTCGTGCGCATGCAACAGGGATACAACCCGACCTCGTTATTGCCGGACGTGGATGTTTATTCAGTTCCGGTACCGGTCGATTTTCTCGCGACCGGAACCTTTACGAAGGACGGCCAGAAGGGTGTTGTGTTTGCCGCCAAGGGCGGCTCTCTTTATTTAATGAGGGCGAATGGCGCAGGCAAGCTCGGTGAGCCAACCCAAATAGACCTGCCCGGTCCAGTCACCGCATTGGCCGCGGGTGAATTCCGTGCGGCGGACGGAATTACTGACTTGGCGGTAAGCGTGAGCGGCCCGGGTGGCGACGCCTTATTGATCTTTGATGGCGCAGAGGACGGATTTTCGAACCCGCTGGTGCAATACCAGTTGGGCGGAGCGGCAAGTGGGATTGAGTTTGGCGCCTTGGACGACGATCCGTTTACGGATGTCGCGGTCGCCGATGGTGACGAAGTCACTGTAGTTCACGGTTGGGGACGCAAAGAGGCATTGGCCCCCGAGTCACGCGTGGAGAAAGTCAGAGTTGGCGGGAGCACGCGCGGACTAGCCCTGGGAGAGTATGAGTGGGACCGCCAGGGTCATAGCGAAATTGCTGCTCTTACATCTGATGGCGCGATCCATATCGTGGCGAACGGAAAAAACGATACGCGCCCATTTACCGATGCTGAAAAAGCACAGCGCACGAGAGGCAATCTCAAACCGCAAAAAGCCACGAAGGTGGATCTGGAGTCTGTTCCCAGTTGGAAGTCCGCCCAAGGTGGCGGATGGAAAGAGTCCAAGCAGATCCTTGGGAGCAATCTGAGCGCTGACTTGCCGAAGCCGCTCATCAAAACGAATCTCGCCGGTCGCGAGATGGATGAATTGCTGGTGGTTGGGCAAGCGCAGTCGCAACTCGAGCTCCTGCGTCCCCTCAGCAAAAATGATCCGGCATTAACCGCCGACCAGTCGCTTCAAATTACCAGCGACACAGCAAAAGTAACTCTCGACACACAGAGCACGCCGGTTGCGGCGTTGACGCTTCCGAAAAAGCTCAATGGCGTGCAGGATGTGGTTACGCTCGACTCCACCAGCCCCCTAATTAATGTCGTTCCGAACGCACCGAACACGACGATTACAGTTGACCGAACCGACGATCCTTCCGGCGCGTCACTAGCGGCGGTTTCGGCGTGTACGGCAGCCGGTAGTGACTGTAGTTTGCGTGGCGCAATCGAATTCGCCAATCTGCCTTCCAACAACAACACGACGATCAGTCTTCCGGCAGGCACTTACGTCCTGGCGACCAACGGCACAAGCGCGGGCGGTTGTGACGCCAACAACGTGGGCGACCTGGTCCCGAACCAAACCGTGACGATCACCGGCGCGGGCGCCGCGACCACGATCATTCGACAGACCGGAACTGGACCAGCCAACGACGGCGACCGCGTGATGTGTATGAACACCACGTTTACGACAGGCCTGGTTTACAACTTTTCAGGCATAACGTTTTCCGGCGGTCGCGACGGTACGGCAGCCGGAACAGGCACGGCCCTGGGCGGCGGCGGCATCATCGGCGGCGAGCTGAACAATTCACTGACCCTGACCAACGTGGTCCTGGCCAATAACCAGGTGACAGTGTTGGGCAGCAACAAC
>Ga0075433_10003711_pt1 | contig 11818 bp, 4 predicted proteins | sample RhiMethybrSRZTD2_FD_75299 | JGI IMG/M metagenome (GOLD analysis project Ga0075433, IMG submission 75299) | Populus rhizosphere microbial communities from Tennessee, USA - Rhizosphere MetaG P. TD hybrid SRZTD2 | ecosystem: Host-associated > Plants > Roots > Rhizosphere > Soil | place: USA... | reverse complement strand
CTGTGAACTGGAAGTCACGGCCCTGCAAGAGCGGAATGCCCAATGCCTGAAGAGTTCCAGGCGCGATGCTTTGCAGTTCCGCCTGTTCAGTTTGCGAAATGCCCCCGCCCGCGGGTGGCTCTTGTCCTTCGACAATAAAACCATCGACTTCTCCGCCATCACCGAATGGCAAGTTAGTCGTCAGGCCAACCTGCTTGATGCCGGGTGAGTTGCGCAGTCGCTCGATCGCGTCGCTGTAAAAGCGCAACGCCTTTTCTTGGTTGTCGTATTTGGAACGCGGCAAGGTGGCGACCATCGTCAAGGTGTTTTGAGCATTGAAACCGAGATCGACTGACTGAAGTCGCTGAAAACTCTTCAACAACAATCCCGCGCCGATCAGCAGGATGAGCGAGAGCGCAAACTGCACGGCAACGAGCGCACTATTCAAGCGCCGGTGCGAGACGCTACCGCGAGCGCCGTCGCGCATTCCTCCAGCGATGCCCATCGAGTAAGCACGAACCGCCGGCATCAAACCAAACAACAATCCAGTCACGATCGTGAGTCCAGCGGTGAAGGCAAGCACGCGGCCATCTACACTGACCTCTTCCATACGCGCGATACCACTGATTGGCAGCTTGTCGAGCATGCGCACGCCGATCGCAGCCAGACCGACACCGACGACTGCGCCGATGAACGAAAGCAAAACGCTTTCAGTTAAGAGCTGTCGCGCGACTCGTCGTGGCGTTGCTCCGAGTGATACACGCACTGCGATCTCTTTAGTTCGCGAAGTAGCACGCGCGAGCAGCAGGTTGGCAACGTTCGCGCACGCGATCAGTAGTACAAGCGCGACGGCTGTTAATAAGACGAGCAACGGTTTTTCGGTCTTGCCGAGCAGCACTTCTTTGATCGGCTGGACGATGGTCCTTGGACCGGCGCCTTCTTTCAAACCGACAGATTCACTCGTGTTGGGATGTTGCCAGCCAAAGTTTTGAATGATGCCGGTCGTGTCTGCCTGTGCCTGGGCCACCTGCACGTCTGGTTTCAATCGCGCAATGACCGAAAAGAAGTAGGGCGCGGTGCGCTTGGTATCCAGCGCCATCGGCACCCAGAGATCGACTTCGAGACGCGGAAACTTAAACTCTGCCGGCATCACACCGATGATCTGTGTCGGGACGTTGTTGAGGTTCAACATCCGGCCGACGATGTTTGGATCGCCGCCGAAGCGTCGTTGCCAGAACGCATGACTGATCACACAGACGACGTTCTTGCCCTGCACGTCTTCGCCTTCGACAAACGTGCGGCCCAGCAGCGGACTGACGCCGAAGACTTTGAAGAAATCGGCAGTCACACTCGTCATCGGCAAACGCTCGGGCTCGCCCGCGCCGGTGAGATTGATCGCGCTGGTGTTGTAGATAGCGGTGGTCTCGAACGAGCGATTCTGTTCGCGGTAAGCGGCAAAGTCGGCCTGCGAAACTCCCCACGTCGCCAGGCCCAACTTCGGGCTCGCCTGAATCAGACGCACGACGCGGTCGGGTTCGCGAAACGACAGTGGCCGCAACAGAATGCTATTAACCAAACTGAAGATCGCGGTGTTTGCGCCAATGCCGAGCGCGAGCGTCACCACAGCCACGAGCGTCGTCGCGGGATGCTTCAATAAAATTCGCGCGCCATATCGGAGGTCCTGCAATAAGGTGTTCATGTTTTTAATCCTTCATCAAATCCGTTTTAATCCGTGTTACTCGTAGCGCAGCGCCACGAGCGGATCGATCCGCGTGGCGCGGCGTGCGGGGATGTAGCAGGCCAAAAATGCAACCAGCAAAAGCAACACAGGGACGCCCACAAACGTCAGCGGATCTCTCGCGCCGACGCCGTAAAGCATGTCCGTCAAAACACGCGTCACTACACTTCCCACTCCAATGCCGATCACCAAACCAACAAACGTGAGCGTCATTCCCTGCCGGATTACCAGCCGCAACACGTCGGCCGGCCGCGCGCCGAGCGCGACCCGCACTCCGATTTCATGTGTCCGTTGGACCACCGCATACGAGATCACGCCGTAAAGTCCGACAGACGCGAGCAACAACGCCAACGCGGCAAACAAACCAAGCAACAACGCCTGAAACCGTTCTCTCGAGATCGCGGCCGCGAATACCTGGTCCAACGTGCGGACGTTCGAAACCGGCTGGTCCTTATCAACCGTCCATACTGCCTGGCGCACTGCCGCCGCCACCGCACTCGCGTCTCCCCTGGTACGCACGACCAAATCGCGCGGCGCCATGAACGAGCGACGCTCCTGCGCGTAAGGCACATAGAATTCGAATTTCTGTTCCGTGAGTCCTGACTGGCGGACATCGCCAACGACGCCTACAACGGTGAGCCATGAGTTTTGCGAGTCGAGTGCTCCAACCTTGAGTCGTTTCCCGATCGGGTCTTGTCCCGGCCAGTACTGTTCTGCGAGTCGATGATTAACCAGCACCACCGGGGTCGCGTCCGGCTTGTCATGCGCATCGAAAAAGCGCCCGCGCTGAAGCGTGATGCCCATCGCATTGAAATAGTCGGGACTGACCACGCGATACAACGCGAACGGCAGCTTCATATCGCTCGCTGCGGGCTGTCCTTCGACTGAGAAGCTGAAGTTCATGCCACTAAACGACAGCGGCAGAAACGTGATCATGCCTGCGGATTCGACGCCGGGCAGCTCTTTCACTCGCGCCAGCATTTGATCGTAAAAGCTTGTACGAGCAGCCTGGCTTGGATACTTTTCAAACGGCAACACCATTCTCATCGTCAACCGGTTCTCGGTGGTGAAGCCGACGTCCACCTGCCGCAGTAATTGGAAACTGCGCAGCAACAATCCCGCGCCGACGAGTAATACCACCGCCAGCGCGACTTCAGAGACAACGAGTACACGTCGCAGATGACGGCCTGAGGATCCGCCGCCGCTATCTCTCGCGACATCACTCAACGTCGCGCCGACCTTGGTGCGCGAGGCAAGCAGTGCCGGCACCCCACCAAACACGATCGCAGTGAGCACACTCACGCCGGCCGTAAACAGCAAGACGCGCAGGTCGACACTCACGCTCTGAAGTTTCGAAAGACTCTGGGGAAGCAACTTCGCCAGGGCTTGAACACCCCAAACCGCGCCCAGCACGCCGAGCAGACCACCGCCAACGGCAAGCAACAAACTCTCGACGAGCAGTTGGCGCACGATGGTGCGACGCCGCGCGCCGAGTGCGAGACGGATCGCGATCTCTTTGCGTCTGGAGGTAGCCTGGGCCAACAACAAGTTCGCGACGTTCGCACACGCAATCAGCAGCACGACGGCAACGGCAGCAAACAGAATCAGAACCGGCGAACGAAGACTGCCAACGTAGTCCTCATGTAACGAACGCGCAAAAAAGGTGAGCCCTTCATTTGTTCGCGGATACTCGGCAGACAAACGCGCTCCAATGGATTCGAGATCAGCGTTGGCGCGCGCGATAGTAGTGCCGGGCCGCAAGCGAGCAACGAGCCACAAATAATGATCGCCGCGTCCACTCGCCTGTTCCGGCGGCATGGCCCACGGCACCCACAACTCGGTCTCACGTTCCGGAAAGAAGAAGCCCGGCGGCATCACGCCAACTACTGTGAACGATTCGCCATTGAGCGTGAGGTTGCGATTCAGGATCGAGCGATCGCGATTGAAACGACGTTGCCAAAGTCGATCGCTCAGCACCACCACATGTTCCTGACCAACTCGATCTTCATCGGTCAGAAATGTCCGGCCTAAAGCCGGTTCGACACCAAGTATCGAAAAGACATTCGCACTGACGAGTTGCCCGTCGAGACGTTCGGGCTCTCCTGCGCCGATCAGATTGAGGTCCAATGGACCATAGGCGCCCAGGCTGTCGAACACCTGGTTCTGATTGCGGAGGTCAAAGAAATTGGCGGGCGCTGCTTCGTTTTGATTGATGCCCATACTGCCTGTCCGTTCCCAAACGGAGACCAGCCGTTCCGGATCTTTGAAAGGCAGTGGGCGCAGCAGAACGGAATCAACGGCGCTGAAGATTGCAGTGTTGATGCCGATGCCGAGAGCAAGCGTGACGAGTGCAACCGCCGTTGCGCCCGGCCGCTTCAACAGAGTGCGTAAACCGTAGCGAATGTCGTTGATCATGAGATTCACCACCAAAGTCCATCCACAGATTCCACAGAATATTCCCTCTGTGTAATCTATGGGTTGGCTTTCATTCGTACCTGAGTGCCGTCAGTGGATCGACTCTCGTCGCACGCCGCGCGGGTACTAAACACGCCAGCAACGCCACCGTTCCGAGCAACGCGGCGATAAAGACAAACGTCGCCGGGTCTCGCGCTTCGACACCAAACAACATGTTCGTCAGGCTCTCGAGGTACTTCATCAACACGTAAGCGCCACCGAGCCCGATCACCAGACCAATCACCGTCAACACCATTCCCTGCCGCACGACCATCACCAACACGTTGCGACGGTCGGCGCCCAGCGCCATGCGAATGCCAATCTCCTGCGTGCGCTGCGAGACGGCATACGCCATGACGCCGTACAAACCGATTGCTGCGAGCAGTTGTGCAATCACTCCAAAAAGCGTCAGCAGCTTGGCAAACATTCGTTCCATCGAGAGCGTTTGATCAGCTTGTTGCACCTGAGTGCGGATGTCGCTGAGCGGCAGATTGCTGTCGACCTGTCGCATCGCTTCGCGTATCGGAGGAACCAACGCCGCGGGATCTCCAGCAGTGCGCACCTCAAACACCATCGAGTTTGTTCTGGGCGGCGCCTGTCGCCAGGATTGGTAAACAGTCGGTTCGATCTCGTCGCGCTGGCTGGTGTACTTCGCATCACGCGCCAAACCAACTATCTCGATCTCGTTGAGATTCTCGGTGCCGAAACTGAAGCGCTTGCCGATCGGGCTCTCGTTCGGGAAATGAAGTTTGGCAAACGACTGGTTGACTATCGCTACGCGCGGCGCACGCACGTCGTCCTGCGCGGTGAGGTGGCGGCCCATCAGCAGTGGAATTTCCATAGTCGAGAGAAAATTCTCACGCACGGTGTGGACCTTCGATTCGTCTCCGCGGGGTTTGCCGTCTGGTCCAATTTCTCCCGGCAGATAAACAGAACTCGTATTGGCGCCAAAAGACAACAGTGCATTTCGCGAGAAGGTGACCGATTGTACGCCCGGTACTGCCTCGATGTGCTTGAACGCCTGTTCATACAGCGCTACTAGCTTCTCGTCTTTGTAACCAAGCATCCCCGGGTTGACGTCAAACAACAGCACGTTCTGCGCATTAAATCCGGTTTCGACGTGCTCGAGATTTCTCAGCGTGCGGATCAGCAGGCCCGCGCCGATCAGCAGCAACACCGACACTGAAACCTGCACCACTACCAGCGACTTGCTGAGCCACGAACGTCCAATCGCACTTGAACTGCGGCCCGTATCTTTCAGCGTTGGGGTTAGATCGAGATTAGTAGCGCGGATGGCGGGCAGGATTCCGAAGATAATACCGGTGAGAAACGAAAGACCGAGTGTGAAAGCGAGCACACGGAGATCGAGTTGCGGGTTGAGTTCCCCCATTTCTCGACCACCCCATTCTGTTACCAGCAACAGTCCGTTCTTGATCCAGAGCGCGAAGAGGACGCCGAGCGCGCCTCCCACGACGGCCAGCAGTAAACTCTCCGTCAACAATTGCCGGATCAAACGTCGGCGACTCGCGCCTAAGGCGAGTCGCACAGCAATCTCTTTCTTGCGTGACGACGCCCGCACGAGCAAAAGATTCGCAACGTTCGCGCATGCAATCAGTAGTACGAGCCCGACGACTCCTGCCAACAACCGCAGCGCCGGGGCAAAACCATTGCGCGCATTCATTTCGCCCTGGCTTCCAGAAATCGCGCCCAGGCGCGGCAAGTCTTTGGGATCGAGCGTGCGCAACGGCCTTTGCGATTGCGTTTGGCGCATGGCGCGATGTTCGAGCACCGATTCCTGGAATGGTCCAGCGAGAGCTGTTTCCGCCTGCGCGAGCGTGGCTCCGGGCTGCAATCGTCCCATCAACCTGAGCCACCAGATACCGGCGCCGCGAGTGGCGCTTTGTGCGCCCGCAACTTGTTGCTCCCACGCCAACGGAATCGAAACGTCACGCGCCGAGCCGACTTCACTGGCACCGTCAAATCCGGCTGCTGAAACTCCGACAACTGTAAACCCGACGCTATTAATATTGATTTGCTTGCCGACGATCGACGGATCGCTGTTGAAACGAGTGGACCAAAAACGATGACTCAGCACGGCGACGGGTGTGGCCGCGGGGCTGTCGTCGGAATCAACAATAGTGCGCCCGAGAGAAGCTGACACTCCGAGGGCCGTGTAGTAGTTGCCGGAAATGATCTGGCCGTTGACAACTTCCGCTTGTCCGCCGGCATTAAAGTTGAACGACGTTGGATAAAAAGCAAAAACGTCGGAGAGCACTGCCTGCTCCTGACGCAGTCGCACGAGCGTTTGCACGGGAAAGGATGTGCCGGTAGTCAGCTTGGTTACACGGTCGAGCCGGTTGCTGCCGTCGAAGCCGCCTGGTCCAAACTTCTCGCCGTTCCAGGTCGCTTTAAAAAGGACGAGCCGATCGGGATCTTTAACCGGCAATTTCTTTAACAGCACCGCATCGACGACGCTGAAGAGCGCGGTGTTCGCGCCGACGCCGAGCGCCAGAGTCAAAACCGCCATCGCCGTAAACGCCGGATGCTTCACCAGCATCTGCGCTCCGTAACGCAAGTCCTGCCAGAAAGAAGTCATGGTTTTGATCCTTTTAAACCAGCCACAGATTTCACAGATTGTTTCTCTGTGTAATCTGTGGATGGATTTTTATTCGTATCTGAGCGCTTCGAGTGGATCGACCTTCGTTGCTCTTAGCGCCGGAACCAAACATGCGATCGCCGCAACTAACATTAAAATCAACGACACCAACACCAGCGTTAATGGATCTGTAGCCGTCACTCCCACCAACAATGTCGACATAAATCTCAACAACAGAACTGACGCGCCGATGCCGATGACGGCGCCGACCAGGGCCAATCTCAGGCCGCGCATGATCACAAGTCTGAGTACATCCGCGCGCCGCGCGCCCAGTGCCATTCGTAAACCTATTTCAGCCGTTCGTTGTAAAACGAGATTCGACATCAGACCGTAAAGTCCGATCGCCGCGAGCAGTACAGCCAATCCCGCGAATGATCCGAGCAGCACCAGATTTAGCCGGCGCGGCGCAACTTTTGCCGACATCAAAGCCGTCATCGAGTTCACGTTGTAAATAGGTTGGTCCGGATCGATTTCGCGGATCTGGGAACGGATGTCGCCGACGAGACTGAGCGGATCGACTGTCGTCCGAACGATGAGGCCCGTTCTTTGCGGCACAAGCTGTTTGTAGGAGACATAAATGTGAGGTGCGGCTTCCTCATCCAAACCGGACTGATGTACGTCGTTAACGATGCCGACAACGGTGAACCAGGTACCGTCGATGTTGATGCGTCTGCCAAGCAGGTTCTCACCCGCCGAGAATTTTTTGGCGAACGCTTCGCTGATGATCGTCACTCGCTGGCTGTTTGTTTCATCCGCGTTCTCGAAAGTCCGACCCTGCTCGAGTGCAATGCCCATGGTTTTGAAATAGTCAGGGCTGATGATGCGAAAATCCGCGAGTGGAGCATCGGCGATGCCTTTTGGTTCGGGCCTGCCCTCAATCGGGAAAATGCTGACATTACGCCGTCCCGAAAGCGGAGGACTCGAAATCAACTCCACAGCTTTGACGCCTGGGACGGCTGCAATCTTTGTAAGTGCCTCCTTGAAGAATACCGACCTGCGTGCAGGCTCGTCATACTTCGCTTCCGGCAAGGTCAGCTCAAGGCTCAGGAGATTGTTTGGATCAAATCCTGGATTCACCTGCTGCAGGCGCCAGAAGCTCTTGATCATTAGTCCAGCTCCTGCTAGCAACAGCAAAGACAGTGCAACCTCGGAGACAACGAGCGCGTTGCGGAGCTTATGCTGGCCCAGGCCGGCAGAACCACGGCTGTTTTCCTTGAGCGCCGTATTCAAGTCGAATTGTGAAGCCTGTAGCGACGGTATGATCCCGAAGACGAGACCGGTCGCAATCGAAATCAGGAGAGTAAACAGCAGTACCGATGTATCGACCGCTATCAAGTCGGCACGCGGAATCTGATTGACAGCGAGTTTCTGGATACCAGTGCTCAACCAGATGGCAAGGAGTAGTCCAAGTGCGCCTCCCGCGAGCGACAACAAAAGACTCTCAGTAAGCAATTGCCGAATGATGTGAATTCTGCGGGCGCCTAATGCCAGGCGCACGGCAATTTCGCGTTTCCGTCCGGCTGCGTGTGCGAGCAGCAGGTTGGCCACATTCGCACAAGCAATCAAGAGCACCAGACCGACGGCTCCGAAGAGAACATAGAGAGCAGTGCGTTGTTGCCGTCCAACTTGCGCCGGAAGCGGAATCAAGTTCACCAAGTGTGCACTCTCAGTGTTTGACGACTCCTGACCGCGAACTCGAGAGATGGTTTCGAATTCCGCGCGTGCGGTGGTCCAACTGACTTCCGGTTTCAGCCGTCCAATCGTAAGCAGATTGTGCGAATGCCGGCTCTGTTCGGACAGCAGCGAGCGCGGCGTCCAGATTTCACCCGGTTTGTTGTTATTTATCGGCGCCGGATATTCAAATGCGGCGGGCATCACGCCGATCACTTTGTAGTTGCGACCATCGAGCGCGATCTCTTTCCCAACCACTTCCGGATCCCCGGCAAAGCGGCTTTGCCATAACTGGTAACTGAGTACGGCCACTCTGGCGCCGGCATTGTCTTCTGCAACTGTGAATGTGCGTCCTATTTGGGGCGCGACTTGCAGCGTCTCGAACAAATTCGCCGTGGCGCGTTGTCCTTCAATTCTGACTGGATCGTTTACACCAGTAAGATTGAAGTTTGTCCGTTCTGAAGCGGCTATTTGCGAGAACGACTGGCTACGCTCCGTATACGCCGCGTAGTCATCCGGCGAAAGTTCGACCTGGTCCACTTGTTGTAGTTTTTCCCAAATTACAACGAGCTGGTCTGAGTTCTTGTATGGCAACTTCTTCAGCAGGACTGCATTTACCACACTGAAGATCGCCGTGTTTGCACCAATGCCAAGCGCCAGCGTGACCACGGCAATCACCGCGAACACCGGCTTCTTCAGCAACCCTCTCAACACAAATCGAATATCCATAACTCAATCCGTAAAAAATCCGTGTAAATCCGTGTCCCTCACTCGTATCTAAGCGCGACCAGCGGGTCCACTTTCGTGGCCCGTCGCGCCGGTAGGTAACACGCCAGCAGCGCCACCACAAACAGCGCGGCAGTCACTACCGCAAACGTCCCGACGTCGTTCGTGCTCACCTCGTAAAGCAGCGTGCTCAACAAACGCATCAGCGCAAGCGCTGCGAAAACACCGATCGCAACACCCAGCAACGCCAGGAAGAGTCCCTCCTTCAACACCATTCTGAGAATGTCGACCGGGCTGGCGCCCAACGCCATGCGCACCCCGATGTAATGCGTTTGCTGACTGACGGAGTACGAGACCACGCCATAGATGCCGATCGACGCCAGCAACAACGCGACGCCCGCGAAGATGCTGATCAGCAACGCCGGAAAACGTCGCATGAACGACGCGGGCGTTTGCGCGATCATCTCGTCCATCGAACGGACGTTGAGGATCGCCGCATCAGGTTCGAGGTTGCGAACTTCGTTGCGAATCGAACTGGCGAGTGCGTTGGGCTCGCTGTTGGTGCGAACGACGAGGTTGGCAAAAGTAGAGGCGCTCTGACGGAACGGATAATACAGCACCGGTTTGAGCGCCTGGTCCAATCCGGTGATCTTGATGTCGCCTACCACGCCGACAATCAGATCAGGCGGACCGGAGAACGAGTTGTAACGAAGGTGCATACCGATCGGATCGCGACCGGCAAACATGCGATCGACAACAGTCTTGCCGATGATGACGACGCCCTGACCGTTCGTTGTGTCGCGCGCGTCAAATGTTCGACCGGCGAGCAACGGCACTCCCAGTGTTTGGAAGTAGTCGTCGCTAACCGTGCGGATGTTCGCTTCGATTTCTTTGCCCGGCTCGGGAACTGGATCGCCGTCGACGTAGAAACGCGTCGTGTTGCCGGAAACAAGCGGCAGGATGTTGACGGTGGCTGCGCCGGCAACGCCGGGCAGCGATTGCACGCGTTCGCGGAGTTGATCGTTGAAAATGATCTGCTGATCGTTTTGCTGATATTTCGCGGGCGGCAGCACCACCGCCATCGTCAGCAGGTTTTCAGTTTTGAACCCGATGTTTGTTTGCAACAACCGCAGCAGGCTCTTCATCATCAAGCCGGCGCCGATGAGAAGTACCACGGCCAGCGCGATCTCAGTCACCACCATCGCCCCGCGCAGACGTTGTCCGACACCCGCAGACGCATGGCGTCCACCTTCCTTGAGCACTTCATTGAGATCGAGCCGAGAAGATTGAAAAGCCGGCGCGAGACCAAACAACAAACCGGTCAACAATGAAAGTCCAAAAGAAAAAGCGAGGATGGTCGTGTTGAGATGCAGCGTGTTGAGGAACGGCATCGCATTCAATTGACTCTGCGGCAACACCGCCACCAACGCCGGCACACCCCAGTAAGCGATTAACAAACCGGCAGCACCACCCGCGAGTGAGAGCAGCATCGACTCCGTCAAAAACTGCCGGATGACTCGCCAGCGACTCGCTCCCAACGCCGAACGAATCGCGACTTCCTTTTGCCGCGACAGCGATCGCGTCAAAAGCAGACTGGCAACATTCGCGCACGCGATGAGCAGCACAAACCCGACCGCGGCCAGCAGGACCAACAGGATCGGTCTGACGTTCCCGACGATCTCTTCCTGAAGCGGCACGATGCGCGCGGTGGTGCCGGTGTGCGATTCACTATGTTGTTGCGCGATGCGGCTGCCGATGAGACTCACTTCTGACTGCGCATCGGCAACAGTCTTGTCGTTCTTCAATCTGCCGATGAGGTTCGTACCGTGCATGAAGCGACGTTCCAATATGGGCTGCGTTGGCTGATACGGCAGGAAGAGATCCGCGGCTCGAAGAGCGAATTGGAAATTCGCGGGCAACACGCCGATCACGGTGTAGTTTTCACCGTTCAGCGTGAGCGAACGGCCGATGATGTTCGGATCGCCGCCGAACCGGCGCTGCCATAGTCCGTAAGTGAGAACAGTCGTGAGTGGCGCGCCAGGCTTGTCTTCACCTGCCTGAAACGTTCGTCCGAGAACCGGATCGACACCCAAAACAGAAAAGAAGCTCGCATTGACTCGCGGTGAGTTGAAATTCTCGGGCTCACCATAGCCGCTCAGAATCACACCGCCACCGGTGTAAGCGGCGAGTCCGTCGAAGACGGTGTTCTGTTGGTAGTCCTGATAATCGGGATAGGAGAATTCGCGTTTTGAAAATTCCTGTCGCGGCGTCTGCTCCCAAAGATGATAGAGACGATCGGGTTGTTTGTACGGCAAGCCGCGCAACAGCGCTGCGTCGACGACGGTGAAGATCGAGGTGCTGCCGCCAATACCCAACGCCAGTGTCACGATCGCGATCGCCGTGAACGCCGGATGCTTCAACAGTCCACGCAATGCAAACTTGATGTCTTTGATTATTGAATTCATACATTAAATCCATCCACAGATTACGCCGATTCTTTCTGTGTAATCTGTGGATGGCCTTTCATTCATATCTGAGCGCGACGAGTGGATCTACACGCATCGCCCGTAACGCTGGTATCAACGCCGCAAGCA
>Ga0075433_10003704_pt1 | contig 11828 bp, 11 predicted proteins | sample RhiMethybrSRZTD2_FD_75299 | JGI IMG/M metagenome (GOLD analysis project Ga0075433, IMG submission 75299) | Populus rhizosphere microbial communities from Tennessee, USA - Rhizosphere MetaG P. TD hybrid SRZTD2 | ecosystem: Host-associated > Plants > Roots > Rhizosphere > Soil | place: USA... | reverse complement strand
ACACGCCCTTTTTCGGGAACTACCGCCCGCAGTTCTACTTCCGGACGACGGATGTCACCGGAACGGTTGGGCTCAAGGAGGGCGCGGAGATGGTGCTGCCGGGCGACAACGCCGAGCTCACGATCGAGCTGCACAAGCCGATCGCGATTGAGGAGAAATCCCGCTTTGCCATCCGCGAAGGAAACAAGACCGTCGGCGCTGGCATCATCACCCGCATCGTCGAGTGATTGCCGGCATCGATGTGGGGGGCGGGAAACGCACTGCCCCCCACTGCCAACCCCATACAGCAAACCCCACCGAAACCGCCGGTAGAAAAGCCCGGAATGCGCCTAACTCGAAGAGTCGCTGAGGCCGACAAGCTGGATTTGGCACGGCGGGAACTGGCCAATGGGACGGGCATCTGCAAGACGGCAAAGCTGACTGGGCTAGGCACCGGCACGGTGCACAAGCTCAAGTGGCAGATCGAGGCTGGGTAACGAGATCGCCCTGCGGTGCGGTCAGCGCCGATCGCTTGTAGCGTCGTGGATTTCATCGACGTTTGGATGTCAGTCGACGCCATGCCGTGGCGAAACCCTTTGTGAGGTTGCCTGCTCGTGGCGCGGCGAGATCCTCCCCAGATGCAGAAGCTGGCCTCTGCAGCTCGACATTCCCCAAGCAAATGGCATTGCCAGACGCATGGCGGAGATAATCCCATGCACGTTGATTGCCCTGGATTTCGCTGTGGTTGGCAGCCGTTCGTGACCCTGGCTGCGCAAAAACTTTCCTAATGCAGCGAAGCTCCGCTTTGCAATGGCGCGATGCCCTGAAAGAGAATTATTGCTGCGATTGTGCTACGCCCGGTCAGAATCCTCGAGCGCACCGTCTTGTAGGAAGGCTTGGCATGCAATCGGAACAGCTCACATCCCCGCCAGCTTACATCGATCCTTCGACCAGGCAGACCTACCCACTCAACCGGCCACGATGGTGCTCGGACACGGGAGGGCCACTCATGATCACCGCGCTGCCGGGGATCGGCCGCGACGACATCGAGACGACGCGCCGCTCGCTCTGGCGCTACTCGGCGGCGTTACCTGTTCAGGTCAAAATGCCGATCTCTTTGGGCGAGGGAGTAACGCCCTTAGTGGAGCTTGCCTGGCGCGATGCACGGCCGCATTTCAAGCTTGAATGGTTCGCGCCGACCGGCAGCTTTAAGGATCGCGGCGCGACAGTGATGATCTCGACGCTTCGCGAGCAAGGGATCGATCGTGTGCTCGAGGACAGCTCTGGCAACGGGGGCGCGGCCATTGCGGCCTATGCGACAGCAGCCGGTATGCGCGCCAAGATATTGGTTCCCGGTTACACCCAACCGGGAAAGACTGTACAGATCCGCGCTCACGGCGCCGAGGTAGAGCTGATACCGGGAACGAGGCAAGACACGGCCGACGCAGCTGAGCGGCAGGCTGCGGACGTCTTCTACGCGAGCCACAACTGGCAAGCCTTCTTTCTCCAAGGCACGAAGACGCTGGCGTATGAGCTCTGGGAGGACCTCGGCTTCCGGGCACCCGATAATATTCTCATCCCAACGGGCGCGGGCAGCAATGTCCTTGGCTGCGATATTGGCTTCTGCGAGCTGCTGCGCCGCGGTGAGATCAGAGGCCTGCCGCGACTCTTCGCTGTTCAACCGGAAAATTGCGCACCTCTTCATGCAACCTTCCTGACCGGCGGAAGCGATCTGGTTGCTATCGAGGCCAAGCCCACCATCGCCGAGGGGACGTCGATCGCAAAGCCAGCGCGCACGCGGGAAGTTCTCGCAGCCGTGCGTAGGTCCGGCGGGACAACCGTCACTGTCTCGGAAAGCGAGATCGTGACCGCACATGGCGAGCTCGCCCAGATGGGCCTCTACGTCGAGCCAACCTCAGCCAGCGGCGTGGCAGCACTCAGCAAGCTCCTCGATGCTGGCGTCATCCGATCTGCGGAAACCACTGTAATTATTTTGACCGGCAGCGGGCTCAAAGCGACGCAGCGGATCGGCGAGCTTATTGGCAGACTGTCGTAATGCGAGTGGACGGTCTTGTCACCAAGCGCCGATCACTGAGAATTTTCAAGCTTGATCCGTTGCTGGGGGCAGAGCTGTCGCGCGCTGTGACCGCCGACAGGACGGTGGTTTGTCGGCCCTTGACCAACTCGGACATGCAGCCGCCCCTAGTCCCTGCGGCATTTCCGCTTGGCCAAATCCATTGTGCAATGGCTTTGCAACGGCTGGCACGTGGCGGTCGCCTACGTCCTGGAGTTTCTTCATGGTTACGGTTGGCTGGCATATTGGCGCTGATCACCGGCACGACGGGTCCAACTGGTGAGTAGGATCACGTTCTCGTGATCCACCAAAGGAACGCCCAATCTCTGGCGTCCCAAGGGACGCTACGGTTGGATTGGGGCGGCGCAAGTGAAGGATCCGGTCGATCGCGAGCTCGTCTCGAAGGCCGCTGCAGGGTGCGCAAGCGCATTCGCGACCCTGCTCGAAACCCACTAGATGGGACAAACGACGCGGAGTGTACATCTGCCCGAATGGCAAGCTACTCAGGACCAGTGGCACCGTGCACGACGGACGCACTCGACTTTATCGTGCCTCGAAACGCGACTGCGACGTCTGCCCGCTGCGACCCAAATGCTGCACCAGGCAGGAAGCGCGCCGAAAAAGTCCCGGGCGCTGCGCTCATGGACACCAACGCGCAGCCGGAGCGCCTTTGCATCCAAGGGTCCGCCCGCCAGTGTGTCGAAGATGCCAAGCTCAACCGCACTCATGAGTGTCTTCGATCCCCAGAAACCCATCGCGGTCTGCATGATCCGATCGTAAGTGACCTGCTGGTTCATCGGGTGCCTCCCTCCGGAACCGCTGTTGCAATTCTGGAGTAGGAGATAGCGAGATCGCAGGTACAGTCCTGCACAATCACGCGATTGTTTTGCACAGACTGATCATGCTGATGGCCCGACGCAGGGCCCGAGGGACGTCTAATCGCACCGAGCCTTGCGAAAGCCCGCTGGCGTGAGACCGCAGGTTCGCTTGAAAAGTCGCGTCAGGTGCTCTTGGCTGGCGAAGCCGCAGGCAAACGCGATTTCGGCAATGCCTTTGTCGCTTTCGCTCAAGAGCCTTTTGGCGCGATCAATTCTGATTTGTATCAAGTATTGATGTGGAGCCTTTCCAACCATGGCGCGGAACCGTCGCGCGAAATGGCTGGGGCTGATACCCGCGGCTTCTGCGATCGTCGCCAGGTCAAGCGAGCGTTCGAGGTGCGCCTCCATGAAGTCGATCGCCTTGCCGATCTGGCGACCCCCCTTTTGTTGCGACGCTGCTGCTGGGCTCGGCACCAAGGAGGCAGAGGAGTGCCGTCGGATAAGGCGAGCAACGATGGCTCGCGCAAGATAGTCGGTAAAGAGGGCGGTGGAGGGATCATCATCGTGGAGCACGTCACGCACTCCCAGCATCAATCGCTCAATCAGCGGATCGCTGTCCCCGAACCTCGGGAGAATCTCGACATGTCCTGGGTCCCCGGCCACCAGGTCGCCGGCGACCTCTTCGAGAACCGCCCGCCGCAGATAGAGGTGGAGGCTCTGCAAAGTTCCATCGACGCGGACGCTGAAATCCATCCCACCTGGCATCATGAACATGCCCCCGGGTGGGATTACGCGGCTGCTCTCTCCCTTCTGAACCCTGCGATGGACCGTGACGGGGCCGTCGAGATGGAGGACGATCAATTGATCGTCCACGGCATCGAAGCTCTGCTCGAAAGGTATTTCTAGCTGTTGCGATGCGTAGAGCGATGACCACCCGCGGGTATCGCTCGATGCCGAGACCTTCACTCCGGGAAGCCGGAGCATTCCGTGCGTCTCGCGAACGGTGAAGCTGCTGGATTTCGCCGACATTGCTAGAGCGCCACGGCTAGACCGGCCGCAACCGTATCGTCAATCTTTCCTGGGCGCCAGATTGGTGTCGGGAGGCATCGTCTATTCCCATCACACTTGTTCAGCTCTTGACCGACGATGCAACCTGGTCAGGAATCTGACATACATCAGACCCCGTGCAATGGTTCTGCGCGACCCTCCGCGACAGCCGTTGGTGACTCTGTGTCAAAACGCGGGCGCTGCTAAGATTCTCTTGGTGATTCTGAACCGCCTCGCACAAATTTCAGAAGTCGGGCCTACCGTGCTTCTCAAAAGCGATGCCTTACCCTGACCCGCAATCACCAGCCACCCCGCCACCGCCCACGATCAGCGCACGATGCTGCATCGCGTCGATAGCCTTACGACGGCGGCCTCCGTTTGAGCGACTGCCGCCTTGGGCGTGCTGTGCGGCCCGGCGGCCTGGGACCTGCTGGTTGTGGCAGTCGCGGTGGGGATGCCACTTCTACTGCGAGCCGGCGGCTCGATTGGGAAATGGTGTCAGAAGGGGCTTGGAATTGAGGGGAAAGATGACTGGCCCGATTCTCGACTGATTTTCTCTGCGAGAGCCCCCTCTGTGAAGTGTCCGGCTTTCTAAGACCGACTCCATCGGCTCGGCAGCGGTCGCAGGTCCCACAACGCGGTGGATGGTCCTCTCCAAAGTAGCGCCGGAGGAACACGCTGCGGCACTCCTCGGAGTGGGCATAGTTGGCAATCAGGCGGAGACGCCGCTCGCCCTCATAGTGGAAGGTCTTGAGTTTCGTCACCAGGTCGCGGACGCCGGTCTTGAACGCCTCCGGCCGGACGACCACTGCGATGCTGCCGTCCTGGTCCCGTTCAACAGATCCCGCCTCTTCAAGATCCGACAGCAACACCTCGCAGATCCGTTTCGGTACGCCGGCGGAGTAGGCAAGCGTCTCGGCGGTCGGGGCGCGTTCCTCGCCCGTCCAGGCGGTGAGTGCGGCCTCAAGCCGCTCCAAATGCCGCACGCTTGGGCGACTTTGCGCCTGGAGGTGCTCGTGGATTTCAAGGTCCGCAGGGTCGAACAGAAGAATGCATTGTGCGGGGCGCTCGTCGCGACCAGCGCGACCGATCTCCTGAATATATTGCTCCAGCGATCCGGGAGCCTGGTAATGGAGGATGTAGCGGATGTTCGGTTTGTCGATGCCCATGCCGAAGGCGGTTGTTGCGACCATGATGAGGCGCCGGGATGGATTCATAAACTGGCGTTGTGCTGCGTCACGATCGGCAGCCCGCATCTTCCCGTGATAGCGGGTGACCGGGATGCGCGCGCGCCCGAGGGCGCCCGAGACTTCGTCCACCGCCGTTGTGGTGGCGCAATAGATGATGCCGGGGCGCTGCAGGCGTTTGATACGCCGGGCAGCAGCGGGGAACTTCGCCGCGCCAGGCACAATATCGACGGTGAGGCCAAGGTTCTCGCGGTGCGCCGGTGCCACGAGCACCCTCGGGTTGTCCAGCCGAAGCCGTTCGGAGATGTCCTCCCGGACTCGTGGCGTTGCTGTCGCCGTGAGGGCAAGCACCGGCGGATTCCCAAGGCGCTTTCGCGCGTTGCCGAGACGCAGGTAGGAGGGCCGGAAGTCGTGCCCCCATTCCGAGATGCAGTGGGCCTCGTCGACGCACAGAAGCGCAGGCCGCGCGCGTTCGAACAAGGGAGCGGTCGCAGCCGACTCGAGTGTCTCGGGCGTCGTGAGAACGACGAGCCGGCCACCCTTTTTAAGTCGCTCAAGCGCGGCGCGTCGCTCGGCGGCCCGTAGCCGGCTGTGAAGCGCGATCACAGGAACTCCGCGCCTCTTAAGAGCGTGCTCCTGATCCGTCATGAGGGCAATGAGGGGTGAAATAACGATGGTCGGCCGCTCAAAGATCATCGCTGGAACCTGGTAGATCAGCGACTTGCCAAAGCCGGTGGGCAACGACACGAGCGCATCGCGCCCGTTGAGGACAGCCAGCATCGCCGATTCCTGCTCGGGACGCAGGGTTTGGATGCGGAAGGTGCGGCGCGCGGTCTGCCGGCAGGCGGTGAGCAGGTTCATGCTGTCTTCATCATCTGCTTGTAGCCCGCATCCGGCACCAGCCATGCGCGCTTGCTTGATCAGGTGCAACTTAGCACGGCTTGTGGACCGTCCTTGGGCCGACCTGACGCTTCCTCACGTCGTTCGCATGTCCACATTGCCGGGCGGCCGGCTGGGCACCACATTCTCTACAAGAGACATCTGGAGACCACCACCATGCCCAAGACCAGCAAAGCCCGCGCTGTTGGATTGAACCACATCGCCCTCGAAGTGGGCGACATCGAGGAGGCTCTGGCCTTCTACGGGTGCCTCTTCGAATTCACTCTGCGCGGCAAGAGCGAGCATGCGGCTTTCATCGATCTGGGCGACCAGTTTCTTGCCCTTCAAAAAGGCCGCAGGCAGCCCAGTGACGATGGGCGTCACTTCGGGCTCGTGGTCGATGACAAGGAAGCCGTACGCGCGGCGCTGACCGCAAACGGGGTCCAGATCCTGCCAGGACGCTTTCTGGACTTCCTCGACCCGTGGGGCAACCGCATCGAGATCGTCGGCTACGACAACATCCAGTTCACCAAGGCGCCGCATGTCCTCCGCGGCATGGGCCTGGCAGATCTCGCAAAGACCCCTCAGGCCATCAAGGAGTTGGCTGACAAAGGAATGGCGCCCGATTGACAAGGTTGCGCAAATTCACACGAGCGTAGAATGAAGTCATGGCCGCCACGCTCGCAGCAAAGACGTGCGCCCCGTGCAAGGGAGGCATCCCGCCCCTCACGCCACAGCAGGCCGAAGGCTTTCACCGCCAAGTACCCGGCTGGGAGCTTCGCGACAACGCGCATCAGATTAAGCGCATATTCAAGTTCCGCAACTTCGGCGAAGCATTCGTCGCGTCTCGCAGGAGTTAGGTGTCCCGGCTTTGCTGAGCGATTTCCAATTCGCTCAGCCGTAGCTCGAGGGTGGGCGCGTGCTCGGTGATAAGCAGGTGTGCTGGATCGGCGCGAGCTCGATACGGGCTGGTCCTGCACTTACGGCAGACGCATTGCCTGCGATCGAAGGAGGTCGAACTCGGCCCCAGGGTGGTGTTCTTTGGTCGATTTCGTCACCCTTCATGCGCGTGCCCGCCGCCGCCCTTAGTGCCTGAGGAGGCGCAGTGTCAACGCCCCACCGTGATCTGATAAACAAACTGCACCCACTTTCGGCGCCGAGGTGCATCCTTGATCCTAACGGGCACGCCATGGGTGAATGTATCGCAGAACCACTTTCCGCGAATGGCCACCCAATGGCCGGTAACCATCACTACATATGCCGCGTCCAGATTTGTGCGCTCGCGCTCCCAGGCGGCGAGGGTCTGGGCATTGCAGCGCAAGTCTGCGAGGAGGGTCATTTCATACCCAAAATGACGGAACGCGACCTGCGGTTCATTGGCTCGGGTAACTTTGACTGCCATTTCGGCACCGCTTTATCACCCCGCTCACTGACGCGACGTCGACCCCAATAATGGCTGCCACCGCCACCGGCCCACACCACATCTTCTTGCGCGCGTCGCTGCTCTTGACGGACCAGAGGGTTGGCTGCTGCTGATTAGGATGCTTGCGCCTTCGCGCCCGCTCGATGGGGACTGATGTCGCTGGCGGGCTCGATGATGGTGACCTATTCAACCATCCGCGAACTTGCCCAACCAAAGTGCCCAGCGACGTCGATAGGAAACTCATTCAGACGCCTGTCAAATCCTGAAGCTCTTGGATTTAGATCCCCATAGCGGCCGATTTCCGGCGTCATGGAAAACCAGGGGGCGGTCGGCCCGTCATTAGCCAACTCGGGAAGGTATCGAGATCGGCGGGCCATCGACGGCCGTGCGGCAGTAGCTTTCCGCCGCGTCCAGCGCCCTCGTTCCTGCCGGTCCCGGTGGTTGCGGCGCTTCGCGCTCCTTCAGATCGTTGTTGTTGGTAGGGATATACGGAATTCAAGCGGGAGCGCGAAGGCGGCCATCATGACTTCCTATTTGCGGCCTGGGGAAGCGCTATGCGGCGTATGCCTAACGGAGCGGTTTCGGTTCGTTCAACGCATTCATACTTTGGTGTCGAGGAAGGATCGCACCATGGCGATCGTGGCTGTGGGATTCTCTTCCATGATCCAGTGACCGGAGTCCGGGATCACGCCTTCGCGCACATTGCTGGCAGCAAAGCGCATGATCTCTGCCATGGTCTTTCCAAACGACTTCTCGCCGCCAATCGCCAGCACCGGCATGGCAAGCTTGCCTTTCGCAAGGAGCGCCTGGTTCTCTTTGGCATCCTGATCGAAGGCAGCGAACTGTAGGAAGCCTGAATGCATCGCGCCTGGGAGCGCGTAGAGCTTGGCGTAGTGAGTACGGGCGGCCTCGCTGAAGCGACTGGGTGTGGCAGAAAACTCGTTCCAGAAGCGATCGAGATAGATGCGCTCGCGTCCGGCGACGAGCCGCTCCATGTCCGGCCCGCCAAAGCGGAAGTGCCAGAGTAGGGGATTTTTCAGGATTTCTTCCCACGGCCCAATGCCGGGCACCGGCGCGTCGATCAGGATGAAGCGCGTGACCCGCTTCGGATACTGCGCGGCAAAAGCATAGCCGACCATGTTGCCGATATCGTGCGTAACGAGATCGGCGCTGTCGATTCTTAGCGCGTCGAGCACGCCAGCGACGTCGCCGGCTTGCGTCTTCTTGTCGAAGCCACTGGGCGGCTTGGCGGAAAGGCCCATCCCCCGGAGGTCAGGCACGACAAGGGTATGATCGCGAGCAAGATCCACCGCCATGGGCATCCACATGTCGCCGGTCTCGCCATAGCCATGCAGCAGGACGACGGCAGGGCCGCTTCCGCCGACGCGCACATGGATGGTGGTGCCGTTGGTGGCTATGTCCTTCGTGCGGAATTCTGGCGGGAATTCGAAGGCGTGCATAATGATCTCCAGTGCAGCTGAAGCGAAATGTGCTGCCTGGCAACGGCTGTCGCGGGGACTCGCAGGGGAAGTTAGCCGGCCGGTGCCAAAGGCAACCCGGATGGTGTAGGACGGTACCTTGCGCGGGTCGACGACTCTTTTAAGGCTTGGGACCAGCAGCGCAGCCTGGCGGCGAAGAGCCCTTCGGTCGGCGCGCGTTGCGTGGAAGCTATCCCGCCACGGCGGTTTGTGCCGGCGACTTTCTTCTCAAACTCCACCATGAAGGACGGCTGGCCGCCGCCTGTTTCGCGCCGATAAACGACCAGCTCGGCCTGCCATGGGGCGAGACCTGGCGCACCGCGCCAAAGGGCCTGTCCACGTCGGAGACAAGCACCTCATAACCCATCTGGATTCGATATTGGCCATTGCGGTTTCCTCTTCGGTGAGCCAGTTAGTGTGTGCTGCTGGAGACCAGTGGTAGCGCCATCAAGAGGTTGAGTGCGCAGTGGCTGATACCAAGCCCCAAGAGCCCAGGGCTGTCATGCCTGCCTGGAGCCCCCTTGCGGTACCTGTATTTCGGACCGTTTGGATTGCCGTCCTAATTACCAACATCGGTGGATGGATGGCGAGCGTCGCCACGGCGTGGCTCATGACCAGCCTGGACCCCTCGCCGTTGATGGTCTCTCTGGTGAGTGCTGCCACGAGCTTGCCGCTCTTTCTGTTCGCGCTACCGGCCGGCGCGTTGGCGGATATCGTCGATCGCCGCCAGCTACTGATTATCGCTCAGTTCTTCATGTTGGGCCTTGTCGTCGTGTTGCTTGGGCTGACTATGGTCGGGCTGATCACCCCTTGGACATTGCTCATTCTAATTTTCCTGATCGAAATGGGGACGGCGTTCGAAACCCCTGCTTTCCTGGCGTTGCTGCCGGAACTCGTTCCCAAAGCGCTGCTGCAGCCCGCGCTAGCTCTGAATGGGGTGGGCATCAACATCTCGCGCATCGTCGGCCCGGCCGTGGGAGGCCTCGTGGTTGGAGCGGCGGGTGTCGCGGTCGCGCTCGTGATTAACGCGGCGACCTTCGCCGCCGTCATCTTCGCCTATGCCCGACTGCCGGCTACGCGGCCGGAAACCTGTTTGCCGGCGGAACGCTTCTGGGTGGCGATACGCACCGGGTGGCGGTTTACGCGCGAGTCGGCCGAGCTCAAGGCGACGCTCGTGCGTGCCAGCGCTTTCTTTCTGTTCGCCAGCGCGTACCTGGCTCTCTTGCCCTTGATTGCGCGGAATCAACTTGGTGCGGGAGCAAGCGGCTTCGGAATCCTGTTTGCTTGCCATGGTGCCGGGGCGGTGCTGGGCGCTTTGTTGTTGCCCTACGTGCGGGAACGAGTGAGTGGGGATCAACTGGTGCTTGCGGGCGGCATCCTGGCAGGCGCCATGACCGCTTTGCTTGCAATCTCTCATCACCTCGCGGTCGCGATTCCCATCGTGCTGGTCACGGGAGGTGGCTCGCTCGCGATCATGTCAACACTGATGCTGTCGGCGCAGGTGGCTCTCCCGCCATGGGTCAAGGCACGAGGCCTTGCCGTCGTGCAGATGGTTTTCAGCGGGGCGCTCACCGTCGGCAGCCTTCTCTGGGGCGCCCTCGCGGATAGGGTCGGCATACCGGTGACCCTCGTCATCGCTGCGGTCGGACTTGCAGGAGCGAGCATTGTGACGTTGCGCTGGCCGTTGGCCGCACTTGGCCCCGACGATTATGGGCCATCGGGCCACTGGCCGGCCCCGGTTGTCGCCGGACCAATCCCCGACAACCGTGGGCCTGTCATGGTCATGATCGAGTATCGTATCGATCCGGCGCAAGGGCCTGCGTTCGCGGAAACTATCGAGCGTATGGGGCATGTCCGTCGGCGGGATGGCGCGTTGTTTTGGGAGCACTTCGGGGACACCGCTGATCCGGCTCGCCACATCGAGGTGTTCATCGCGGAGAATTGGTTGGAGCATTTGCGGCAACATGAGCGCGTCACCGTGGCCGATCGCGCCCTGGAAGATGAGCTGAGGAGCTTTCAGATCGGCGATCAAGCGCCTGTTGTGACGCATCTAATCAGCGCGCGAACGCGCCGTTGATGGAGTTCCGCCTCACTTGGGCCTCCGCGGAACAAGGAGATTGCCGACCTGAATCTGAACGACCTCGTTGTTGTGGTTAAAGGTGGTCGTGCGCACTTTGATGAGGCCTTGATCTGCCCGCGATTTCGACGGCCGCACGTCGATTATTTCGCACTCGATATGCAGCTCGTCGCCGGGCCGCACTGGCCGTGGCCACCGGAACTCGTCAAATCCTGTCCCGACGATGCCGCCCGCCGGCTTGAGATCGCCCTCCACCAGAAGCCGCATGGTCATCGCGGCGGTGTGCCATCCGCTCGCCGCCAACCCACGGAAGATCGTGTCCGATGCGAGCGTCTCATCAAGATGAAAGGGCTGCGGGTCGAATTCGGCGGCAAAGGCCTTGATCCGCTCCTTGTCGACGCGGATTTGCCCCGACCCGAATTTCTGCCCAACCGCATAGTCCTCCAGGTAGCGTTCCGTCATTGCACGATCTTTTCCGAACTTCGCCCGGCCAGATACGAGTGCAGCATCGCCACAACCTGGGCGCCTTCGCCGACGGCTGCGGCAACGCGCTTGACCGAACCCGCTCTGACATCGCCGATGGCGAAGACGCCGTGGCGACTGGTTTCAAGCAGTTGCCGCGAGGCGCCAGCCTCTGCCCCCGTCAACACGAATCCCTTCGCGTCCAGCTTGAGCGCGCGGGCCAGCCAATCGCTATTGGGATCCGCGCCAATGAACAAGAACAGGTGGCGGATTTGCCGGACTGCTTCGCCTGATGGGGCGCGCCACCGTAGCGTCTCAAGCATCCCCCCGGTACCCGCAAGGCCGCTGACCTGTGCCTGCGTAACCACCTCCACGTTGGCGAGGCCGTTGATGCGATCGACCAG
>Ga0075433_10003703_pt1 | contig 11829 bp, 11 predicted proteins | sample RhiMethybrSRZTD2_FD_75299 | JGI IMG/M metagenome (GOLD analysis project Ga0075433, IMG submission 75299) | Populus rhizosphere microbial communities from Tennessee, USA - Rhizosphere MetaG P. TD hybrid SRZTD2 | ecosystem: Host-associated > Plants > Roots > Rhizosphere > Soil | place: USA... | reverse complement strand
TCCGGAATCGGCTTCCGGGGAAAAAGACTTTTCAGGGAGACCGAGCGGCAACTCGTCCGGCGCAGGACTGCGCGGGCGCGGACGCACGGGCGCGGCCTTGCGCACCGACAAGGGCGCGCGTGGCACCGCCGGCGGGGTCACGAGCGGCGCTTGATCGTCGGCGACGCGTTCGGTGAACAACGGCAGGTCGGCGGCGGTGAGAGGCCGGCGGCCGGGAGACGGCTGTCCCTGACGATCCGGTGCGGAAGACGCCGCGAGCGGCGTGTCGAGCGCGTTGAAGCTGTCGCTGCCGCGCCGGCCCGATTCCGGCTCGTCGCGCGCGATGCGAACGTCGATCGGCTGGTCGTCAGTGGAGAGCGCGAACTCGTAGCCGCAGTTGCGGCAGCGTTCGCCGCTGTCGAACGAGATGTATTGACACTTGGGGCATCGCATCTACTTCGGCTCGCCCCTGGAGGCCGAGGCCGGGCGCGCGGAGCCGGGACTCGGCGCGAAGCCGGCGCGCTTCCGGCCGGCGTCGATCAACTGGCGCTGGATCGTCCCGCGAAGCTCGTCGAATGCCGCCGTGTGCAGGCCGTCCGGGTCGCCCAGTTCGAGCATCGCCTGCGCGTCGTGCAGCTTGCCCTCCTTCGCGAGGACACGCGCGCGAGCCAGACGAATCTCGCAGGTCGAGGGCACCGGAAGTGGAGGCTCGGCGATCGCGGGTGCGGTGCTCCGCGCCACCGTCAGCTCGAACGGATCGTCGGCCAGCCAGAAGTACCCGCCGACCAGCGCCGCGAGCAGGATGCCCGTCGCGATGCCGGTGATGATCCACGCCAGCCGCGCCTCGCGGCCGCTGACGCCGTCGGGCTCCTCGCGTCCGTGCGGGCGCGCCTGCGAGACCGCCCGCGTCCGGCTGACCACCGGCGCCGCCGCCTCGAGGCGATCGAGCCGGTGCAGGAGCGCCAGGGCCTCTTCACCGCCGCCGGCCTGCTCGGCCGACGTCAGCATCAGCCGGGCTGTCGCCCGATCGCCGCGCGTCAGCGCGTCCGCGCCGATCTGCAGCAGCTCGTCGGCCTCGCGGTGTTTTTCCGCGACGGCGCCGCGGGCGCGCTCGATGTAGGCCCGCGCTTTCGCGTGCGACCGATCGAGGAACAGCACCCGTGTCCAGACGTTGATGGCGAGATCGTACTGGCCCGTGAAGTAGTGATCGAGCCCGGTGAGAAGGAGCTCTTCGATTCTGACGTCGCGATCACGATCGGAGGGATCCGCAGTCGAAGGCCGATCGGAGCGTAGCGCGTCGGTCATGCAGCTGGTAAGGTCGCGGTCATCCGGGCGTCAGCAAGTTCCCGGATTATAGCGCGGCGCGTCCCCATTCGGCCGTGGTAGAAGAAGCCATGGCGATCATCGAAACGATCCCGAACGTCAGCGAAGGACGCCGCCCGGAGGTCGTCGAGCGGCTCGTCGCGGCGGTTCGGGGGACGCCCGGCGTCCGCCTGCTCGACTACTCCTCGGACGCCTCGCACAACCGGTCGGTGCTGACCCTGGTCGGCGACGGCGCGCCGCTCAAGAACGCCATCCTCGCGCTGTATGAGACGGCAGTGCCGGCGATCGACCTTCGGGCACACCGCGGCGAGCACCCGCGCGTCGGCGCGGTCGACGTCGTCCCGTTCGTCCCAATCGAAGGCGCGACGATGGCGGACTGCGTCGCCCTGGCGCACGACGTGGCCGCCGCCGTCGCCTCCAGGTTCGGCATTCCGGTCTACCTGTACGAGGAGGCCACGAACAATCCGGCGCGCAAGAATCTCGAGGACGTCCGCCGCGGCGAGTTCGAAGGACTGGCGGCGAAAATGACGTCGCCGGGGTGGGCCCCCGACTTCGGTCCCGCGACGCCGCACGAGACGGCCGGCGCCAGCGTCATCGGCGCCCGCATGCCCCTCATCGCCTACAACATCAACCTGAACACCGACCGGCTCGACGTCGCCCGCCGCATCGCCGCGGCGATCCGGCACAGCAGTGGCGGCCTCCGCTACGTCAAGGCGATGGGCGTGATGCTCGAGGATCGCCGCGTCGCGCAGGTCTCGATCAACCTCACCAACTTCCAGAAGACGCCCATCCACCGTGTCTTCGATCTGGTCGCGCGCGAAGCCGCACGCTACGGCGTCAGCATCCTCGAAAGCGAGGTCATCGGCCTGATCCCCAACGCCGCCCTGGTCGCCGCCGCCGAACACTACTTGCAGCTCGAACGGTTCGGCCCGGCCCAGATTCTCGAGAACAAACTGAGGGATTGACCCGGCACGAGCACGTAGCACGTAGCACGTAGCACGTAGCACGTAGCACGTAGCACACAAAAAAAGAGGGAGGACCAAACATTCCTTCGGTCCCCCCAAGCACGCACAGCGACGGCGTGGAGTCATCCTCTGCTCCACGTCATCCTCCAGATTGTCGCCGGGCGCAATGCAGGATTCGGGCCGCGCCCCGGAGAGCCGGCATTGAGGCGCAACTCGCTGAACGACGGTGGCTTGGGTCGAACGGCCGCGAATTGAGGACGAGGCCGGGATTCAGCGGGTTGGATTCCAGTATCCAACCACCGGCTCAGGCGGTCTCCTCTTCCCCGTCGACGCGGCGTGCCGGAGCGATGCCGAAGGCCCGCATTTTTCGATACAGGTTGCTGCGCTCCACGCCGAGGACCTCGGCGGTCCGGGAGATGTTCCCCTGCTGGCCTGCGAGCGCCCGCAGGATGTAGTCGCGCTCGAACTGATCGCGCGCCTCGTGGAGCGGAACCCCCGGTCCGGGGCCCTCGGGCAGCGATCCCGTCATCCCGTCGAGGAACGAGAGATCGGTCAGCGAGATCACGTCGCCCCGCACCATGATCATCAGCCGCTCGACCACGTTGCGCAGCTCGCGCACGTTGCCGGGCCACCGGAAGCTCCGGAGCACGGCCGCCGCACCCACATCGAACTTCTTCGGACGGCGCCCGTACTCGACCGACAGCTCGGTCATGAAGTGCTCGGCCAGCAGCAGGATGTCGTCGGGGCGATCGCGCAGCGGCGGGACGAAGATGGGGATGACGTTGAGGCGGAAATACAGATCCTCACGGAAGCGCCCCATCCGGATCTCGGTCGTGAGGTCCTTGTTCGTGGCGGCCAGCACCCGCACGTCGACCCGCACGCTGTTCGCGCCGCCGACCGGCTCGACGACCTGTTCCTGCAGCGCGCGCAGCACCTTGGCCTGCGTCTTCAGGCTCATGTCGCCGATTTCGTCGAGGAACAGCGTCCCGCCGTCCGCGAGCTCGAATTTGCCGCGGCGGTCGGCCGTGGCGCCGGTGAACGCGCCTTTCATGTGGCCGAACAGCTCGCTCTCGATCAGCTCCTCCGGGATGGCGGCGCAGTTGACCTCGACGAAGGGCCCGCCGCGGCGCCGGCTCAGCGCGTGCACGGTACGCGCGACCAGCTCCTTGCCGGTGCCGTTCTCGCCGTGGATCAGCACGCGCCCGTTGGTCGGCGCGGCCATCGCAATCTGTTCGCGGAGCTGCTGCATCACGTAGCTCTCGCCGACCATCGCCAGCCGGCGATCGACGTGCGCCCGCAGCGCGCGGTTCTCGGCCTCGAGCCGGCGCTGCCGCACCGCGTTGCCGATGACCAGGACGGTCTTCTCGAGCGACAGCGGCTTCTCGACGAAGTCGAAGGCGCCCATCTTGATCGCCCGCACCGCCGACTCGATGTTGCCGTGGCCCGAGATCATGACCACGGGCGCGTCGACGTTGCGCTGACGCAGCCGCTCCAGCGTGGCGAGGCCGTCGAGGCCGGGCAGCCAGATGTCGAGGACGATGACGTCGTACGCCGTGCGCGCCACGCGCTCGAGGCAGGCCTCGCCGGTGTCCACCGCTTCGACCTGATACCCCTCGTCGCGCAGCACGCCGCTCAGCGCGCTCCGCACGCCGGCTTCGTCATCGACGATGAGGACGGAAGCCTTCATGTCAGAGCGGCAATTCGATCACGAACTGCGTGCCTTGCGGATGGTTGTCGTGGACCTCGACGCTGCCGCCGTGTTCCACGATGATGCGGCGGACGATGGCGAGCCCGAGCCCGCTCCCCCGCCCCTTGGTCGAGTAGTACGGCATGAACAGCTTGTCGCGATCCGCCGCCGAGATGCCGGGACCGTTGTCCGAGACGATGATCCGAGCCACCCCCTGCGCCGGATCGTGGCGCGTCTCCACCGTGATGACCGCGCCGGCATCGCCCTCCGCCGGCCGTGCGTTGTTGCCGCCGAGCGCTTCGACCCCGTTGTCGACGAGGTTGATGATGACCCGCCGGATCTGCTCGACGTCGATCCGGACCGGCGGCAGGCTCTCGTCGAAGCGCCGCTCGATCCGGATGTGCCGGAACAACCCGTTGTAGAGCGCGAGCGCCTCGCTCAACATCTGGTGAAGATCTTCGGGGACGGCTTTCGGCGCCGGCATTCGCGCGAAGTGCGCGAACTCGTCGACCAGCCCCTTGAGCGACTCCACTTCCCCGACGATGGTGGACGTGCACTCGTCGACCAGGTCGCGAGCCGCGGGCGGCGCGGTCGTGAAATGCCTGCGCATACGCTCCGCGCAGAGCTGAATCGGCGTGAGCGGGTTCTTGATTTCGTGCGCCAGCCGGCGCGCCACGTCGCGCCACGCGGCCACCCGCTGCGTCCGGATCAACGGCGTCACGTCGTCGAACACGAGGACGGCTCCCTCGACGCTGCCGTCCTCGCGCTGCAGCGGGGTGGCCGCGGCGGCGAGGTGGAGCTCGCGCCCGTCGCGCGCCAGCGCGATCTCGTGGGCCGCGTGACCGTCGCCGTGGGACTGCCGCAGCAGGGTGCCCAGGGACCGCAGATCGTCGCGCGAGAACACCTGATCGGCGGGAGTCCCGACGACGCTCCGGTCGACCGCAAGGAGCCGAAGGGCCGCGCCGTTGACCGTCTCGATGCGTCCGTCCGCGCCAATCGACACGACGCCGGTCGCGATGCGTTCGAGCACGGTCTCGATGTAGCGGCGCCGCTCGTCCAGCTGGAGGTTCTTCCGTTCGAGGTCGAGGCGGGAGCGCTCGAGCGTGCGCTGACCGGTCGCGAGCTCGCCGGCCATCGAGTTGAACGCTTCGATCAGCGAGCCGAACTCGTCGCGGGTCTCCGGTTCGATCCGATGGTCCAGGTGCCCCGCGCCGATCTCGCGCGCGCCCTGGGCGAGCATGTGCACCGGCCGGGTGATGCGCTTCGCCAGATACAGTCCCATCCAGGTGGCGCTGACGAGAATCATCAGCGTCATCATCAGGAACAGCGAGAGATACATGCCCTGCAGGGGCCGGGTCAGGACACGGAGGCGCGTGTAGTTCTCGTAGGCGCCGATGATCTTCCGCGACTCGGTCGCGAGAGCGCCGGCCAGCTGCTCGCTGGCGACCACGACGCCGATCGGCTGATTCGACTCCGGATCGACGACGATCGCGCCCGCCTGGACGAGCTCGCCGCCCCCTTCGAGCGACTCGTGCGCGGTGGTGCCGCTGCCGCGGACGACGCGGGTGGCCAGGGCCTCACCGGCCGCGGCGACCTCGGCGCGCGCCGCCGGCGGCCGCGCCGCCGCCACCAGCACGGGTGTCCCGCCGGTCAGCCGGTAAACCTCCACCGTCCGGACGCTCCGGCCCGCGATTTCCCCTTCAATCAGCGGACGGATCGTTTCGGCAGTCCCGTCTTTCACCGCCGGGGCCGGCAGCGACCGGGCGATCGCGGCGGCGTGCTGCACGACTGCGTCCTCCCGCTCGCGGTAGTACTCGTTGGCGATCTGCCGCGCCGATGTCAGCACGGCGTCGACCGGCTGGCTCACCCACTTCCGCGTGCTGCTTCGAATCAGCTCGGCCCCGACGATCAGCACGAGCAGCGCCGGGATGATGGTGAGGCCGAGCAGCGCCCCGACCAGCTTCGCGCGGAACCGCGAAAATGGCAGCCCTCGCCGCCGTTCGACCGCCAGCTTGACGATGTTCCGCGCCAGCACGAAGCCGAGCGCCAGCAGCATCGTCAGATCGGCGACCGAGAGCGCATACAGGAGGACTTCGGTCAGGAAGTTCGGATTGAGGTCCGGCGCGCGGTCGGCGAGGGTGACGAGCGCGACCAGCGCGATGAGCAGAATCACGATCCCGAACAGGATCAGTCGCGGGTTGTCGCGGAACGGCCGGCGCGCCGCCGACGGCTGGCCGCCCGGACGCTCGGTGCCCGGCATCGGGGCCGACTGGATGTCACGAAGGGTGAGAGCCATTCCTCATTGCCAACATTGCCAACACTGCCAGAATTGCCAACATTGCTACGACCGGCGGTCGGGGTGCCTAGCCAGAGCTTCGCACTTGGCCAACGGGAATGTTGGCCAATGTTGGCATTCTTGGCAATGTTGGCAATGCCGCAGCCGCGCGGCAAGGCGCGGTCCCCTTACCGGAGGAAGGTGAATTTGGCGAGTCCGGCCACGTCGGTGCCCTGCCACGGCCACACGAACGACGCGTTGCGCGGCATCGTGCGGGCCCGGACGCGTACGTAGTACTCGGCGTTCGGCTCCAGCCGGGCGCTGCTGAAGAGGTCGAGCCGGTCGAACCGCGTCAGCCATTCGCGGGCCAGATCCTCCCGATCGAGCGTGCGCGAGGCCTCCAGCCGGCCGTCGGCGCTGAGGGTCACCAGGTAGCGGCGGGCGAGGTTGTCGTAGCGGACCCCGGCGCTCACCGTGGACGACTCCAGCGTCCGGTCGAGCCAGACGGCGGCGCTCCGCCGGAGCTCGACGTCGTAGACGAACGTGATGGTCAGCCCGCTGTGAACGGCGGCGCGAATGTCTTCGTTGTCGAAGGCATCCGACAGCCGGAAGGACACGTAGACGCGGCCGTCGCGAACGAGCGGCGTCACTTGAATGGCCTGCGCCGCCTGGACCACGACATGGACGGCCAGGAGACAGATGGCGCAGACGAGCGCACGCGTCAGGCCGTGCGCGCGCTCACTCCTTCGCATTGAGCAGGTCCTTGAGCTCGGTCATGAATTCGCCGATGTCGCGGAAATGCCGGTAGACCGACGCGAACCGGACATACGCGACCTTGTCGAGATGCCTGAGCTCGTTCATCACGAACGCACCAACTTCCTCCGTGCTCATCTCCCGTTCGGGCTTGTCCTGGAGGGCCGACTCGACCCGGTCGGCCACCGCCTCCAGCGACGCGACGCTGACGGGACGTTTTTCGCATGCCTTGAGCAATCCCGCAAGCAGTTTCTGCCGTTCGAACCGTTCGCGGCTCCCGTCCTTCTTCACGACCATGTAGGGAATCTCGTCGATCCGCTCGTAGCTCGTGAAGCGGCGGCCGCATCCCAGGCACTCCCGGCGCCGCCGGATGACCTCGCCTTCCTTGCTTTCCCGCGAGTCCACGACCTTGTCGCCGAGGTGGGCGCAATAGGGGCATTTCATCAGGCAGGCCTCGCGGCAGCCAATGCCTGCGCTCGCGAAAGCGACAGCCCGTCGCGGGCCATGAAGACCAGCCCCAGCAGCGTCACCGGCACGAACGACACGGCGTGCAGGACGATCGCCGCGCCGATGGCCCGGTCGTCGGGCGCGCCGAAGAACGACTGCACGGCGATTTGATAGGCGGCGTGGAAGCCCCCCACCGCCCCGGGCGTCGGCATCGCCACGCCGACGACCAGGATCGTCATGACCAGGAACGAACCCACATAAGGAAACGTAATATGAAAAGCCAGCGACGTCAGCCAGATCCCCGCCGCAATCGACATCCACAGCGGGACCGACAGCGCGAGCGAGACGACCAGACGGCGCGGTTGACGCAACACCCCGAGCCCCTGCGTAAACGACTCCACGAACTTTGCGACCATCCTCGCCAGCCTGGCCGGCAGCACCCGTTCGATGCGGAGGGCCCAGCGGCCGAGGCGCTCGGGATGGCCGGCCGCCACGAAGGCGACGGTGAGCGCGACGGCGGCGGCGGCCGCGGCGAGCAGGCCGCCGGCCTTGACCCGCGCCAGATGCGCCGGCTGGGCCGAAACCGTGGCCGGATCGGCGGTCAGGACGAACACGGCGAACAGCGCGAGGACCGTCACCATGTCCATGAGGCGCTCGAGGATGATGGTGGCGAACGTCGCGGTGGCCGGCAGTCCCTCGCGGCGAGCCAGGAGGAGCGGCCGAATCACCTCGCCGGCGCGGGCCGGCAGGAGAAAGGTCGCGGCAAAGCCGATCACCGTCGCGCGGAACGCGTTCTTGAAGTGGGCATGGCCGAGCGGCGCCAGCACGTATTGCCAGCGCAGCGCCCGGAGCACGTAGGTCAGGCCGGTGACGATCACCGCCGCGAGGAGCAGCAGGGGCCGCGCCCGGCGCATCTCGGCCCAGACCTGCGCCATGTCCGCGTTGCGCAAGAAAAACCACAGCAGTCCGATTGTGAGCAGAAGAATCAGGACCGTGCGGACGCGTGACGGCATGCGTGGAGACTGTCGGGATTAGAATCCGGGAAGTGTCAGAGGGCTCTCCCGGCGAACTCTACTACGGGGAGCGTCGCCAAGTCTATGGGCAAGCGCGAGTTACTGCTCGTCGTGGGCTTCCTGCTCGCCGGCATCATCGTCTACCAGGCCACGGCGCCGCCGCCGGGCCCGGATGAACGGGGCCTGTCGATCGGTCGTTTGGTCGAGGCGGCCCGCCGCCATGTGAGCGGCAACCGCTCCATGGTCGAGCTGACGACTACGACCACCCACAAGCTCTCTTCCGAGCTGACCGAGCTGCGCATTACCGGAACCATCGCCGAACTCGACGTCGAAGGTGAAGATCGCGCGGACGTGGAAAGCACGCTGTATGTGAACTCGCGCGCGTACAACGACGCCGAGGCCAGGCAATACGCCCAGCAGTCCAGGCTCCTCGCGGACCAGACGGCCTCGGCACTGATCCTTCGAATGGACTTCCCCACTCCCGGCCGGCAGCGCTCCACCGTCAAACTCAAGGTCCCGAAGCGCCTTCTCGTCCGGGTTGAACCCGGATCGGGCCGGCTCGGCGTCACGAATGTCGCGGCGGTCGAAATTGCCGGCACCCGAGGCGAGGCGAAGCTGCGGCAGATCGCCGGCCGGGTCGAGGTCGCGCATCGCGGCGGCGAGGTCACTATCGAGGATGTCGGATCACTGGTGTTCAACGGCCGCTCGGGCGAGCTGAAGCTCACGGGCGTGCGCGGCGATACCACCATCAAGATGGACGGGGGCGGCGACATCACCGCGTCACGGCTGGCCGGCGGACTCGACGTCGAAGGGCGCAACACCACCATCACGCTGGAGGATCTCCAGCCGACTCGCGGACCGATCCGCGTCAACGCGGTCGGCGGCGAAGTCACGATGAAGGGATTGAAGTCGAATGCCCGAATCGACGTCCGCAACGCCGAGCTGCGGCTCGCGATGGTGGGCCCCGCACAGGTCGCGATCTACAACGAAGGAGAAACCATCGCGCTGACGCCGCCGCCCGGCGGCTTCAACATCGACGCGCTGGTGATCGACGGACGGGTGACGCCCGACAACAGGATCGCCGAGCTGGGTCTGACGCTCACGCGCGCTGACTCGGACAAGGAATCGCGGCTGGTCGGCGCGGTGAAGGGCGGCGGCCCGACGATTACCGTCCGCTCGACGCGCGGCGATCTCGCGCTGCAGGCGCGCGACGTGGAAAAACCGCGCGAGGGCGAGACGGCTCGGGACGAGAAACCGAAAGAAGATCGCAGCAAGTAAGAAGTTCGCGCGTCGCCGTTGCGCGGAGCATCGCCGGCGTGTAAGCTTTCCGCCTTCGCGCGAAGCGCTTCGGCGAGACTTCGCCGGCGCCCGCGCGGAACGCTTCGGAGACTTCGCCGGAGCGTTGGCCCAGGCTGTCCGCGAGGCTTACGCGTGCTGTCCACCACCGAACCGCTTCTCACCACCTCACTCGAAGGTCTGACGCTCCACCGCCGCGGCAAGGTCCGCGACGTGTACGAGATCGGCGATCAGCTGTTGATCGTCGCCACCGATCGGATCTCCGCGTTCGATTACGTTCTCGGCTCGGGCATTCCCGACAAAGGCAAAGTGCTCACCCAGCTCTCCGGCTTCTGGTTCGGCCGGATGGGCGATCTGGTGCCGCACCACTTGATCTCCATGGACGCGGACAGCTTCCCGGAACCGGCACGCCGCCACGCCGATCAGCTCCGCGGCCGGACGATGCTGGTGCGCCGCACCGAGCCGGTGCCAATCGAATGCGTCGCGCGTGGATACCTCTCGGGTTCGGGATGGAAGGAGTACCAGCAGACGGGCCGCGTCTGCGGCATCCAGCTTCCGCCGGGGCTCCGCGAATCCGACCGGCTGCCGGAGCCGATCTTCACGCCGGCGACCAAGGCCGAGAGCGGCCACGACATCAACATCAGCGAGGAAGAAGCCGGACGCCTCGTCGGAGCCGATCTCATCGCGAAGCTGAAGGCGCTCACACTCGAGATCTACAGCCGCGGCGTCGCGCACGCCGAATCGAAAGGCATCATCATCGCGGACACGAAGTTCGAATTTGGGCTCGCGTCAGCGAGCCCAAATTCGTCGCGCCGTAGCGCCGAAGGCGCGAAGGCGGACGGCAAGGAGATCGTCCTGATCGACGAAGTGCTGACGCCCGACTCGTCGCGCTTCTGGCCGCGCGACCAGTACGAGCCCGGCCACGGTCAGCCCAGCTTCGACAAGCAGTACGTGCGCGACTACCTCGAAGCCATCAAGTGGAACAAGCAGCCGCCCGTTCCCTCGCTGCCCGACGACGTCATCCGCCGGACCCGGGAGAAGTACGTCGAAGCGTTCCGCCTGCTCTCGGGCGGCGATCTTCAGTGATCGGCACGCGTGCGGGATCAGCTGGAGAACCTCGTACGCCAGATGCTGGATCGCGGGGTGCGCTACGACGACGCCTGGCGTGAATTCGAGAAGGTCTTCATCACCCGCGCGCTGGAACGGTCCAGGGGCGGCGTCAGCGAAGCCGCCGAGCTCCTCGGCCTGCACCGCAATACGGTGACTCGGAAGATGGCCGAGTACAAGATCAAGCGGTCGTAGAATCCCCGGCTTTTAGCAGTCCCCTCTCCTGAGTGCTTGACAAGGCCGGCGCTTCTTATAGAATTAGCAGTCGGCCACGCTGATTGCTAAGCCAGAAGGGAAAGCGCGGCCGAATCAGGGCTTAATTCTTTGGTTTTCTGTTCAGCCACCCGGGGCCGGCAGGCCCCGCTGACAGCCGCGGAGCGGGCTCCCGCTCCGCTCATCCTGCGGGGCCACGGGTCCCGCTCAAACCGCGGAGGCCCGGCCTCCGCTGCCCAGATGGAGTGAAGACCGCTATGCCAGCAACCGCAGTGCGCATCCGTCCCCTGCACGATCGCGTCATCGTTCAACGCCTCGAAGAAGGCGAGCAGAAGGTCGGCGGCATCATCATCCCGGACACGGCCAAAGAGAAGCCGCAGCAGGGAAAAGTGATCGCCGTCGGGAAGGGCAAGGTCGAGAAGGACGGCAAAGTGACGCCGCTCGACGTGAAGGAAGGCGACACCATCCTGTTCGGCAAGTACTCGGGCCAGGAGATCAAGCTCGATGGTGAGGAGTACCTCATCATGCGCGAAGAAGAGATCCTCGGCGTGCTCAACTCGTAAGGGAGATCAGAAGAATCATGGCCAAGCAGATCATCTACGGTGAGGAGTCGCGGCAGGCCATCCTCCGCGGCGTCAACAGCCTCGCCAACGCAGTGAAGGTCACCCTCGGCCCCAAGGGCCGCAACGTCGTTCTCGACAAGAAGTTCGGCTCCCCCACCATCACCAAGGACGGCGTCACCGTCGCCAAGGAGATCGATCTCAAGGATCC